>WNGN01001510.1_pt1 | contig 15309 bp, 14 predicted proteins | sample 5400561 | NCBI WGS metagenome assembly WNGN01 (sample SAMN13153379, study PRJNA577476) | soil metagenome | isolation source: 115 cm soil or saprolite under Garry oak tree replicate 2 | place: USA:California | collected 2016-06-15
ACAGCGCTACGGCGTGGTCGAGCTCGATGTGAAAGGCCGGGCCATCAGCATCGAGGAAAAGCCGGCGAAGCCCAAGTCGCACTATGCGGTGACGGGTCTGTATTTCTACGATAACCAAGTCGTGCGAATCGCGAAATCGCTCAAGCCGTCGGCGCGTGGGGAACTGGAGATCAGCGACGTCAATCGCCATTACCTCGAAGAGGGCATGCTTCACGTGGAAGCGCTGGGTCGGGGGCACGCGTGGCTCGACACCGGTACCTACGAATCGCTGCTCGAAGCCAGCCATTTCATCGAAACGCTGGAGCGAAGGCAGGGCCTCAAGATCGGCTGCCCCGAAGAGATCGCTTGGAACAAGAAGTGGATCAACGACGCGCAGCTCGAGGCGCTGGCGGCGCCACTCAGGAATAGCGGGTACGGGAACTACCTGCTGTCGCTGCTGCGAGACGGCCCGCGCGACAAATGAAGGTTACGCCGACCGGACTCCCCGAAGTGTTGCTCATCGAGCCCCGCGTATTCGGCGATGCGCGCGGGTCCTTCTTCGAGAGCTGGAACGAACGGGAGTTCGAGCGCGCAGGAATACGCGCCCGTTTCGTCCAGGACAATCACTCGCGCTCAGGACGGGGCGTGCTGCGCGGACTGCATTATCAGATTCGCCAGCCGCAAGGCAAGCTCATCCGCGTTATCGCCGGCGAAATCTTTGACGTGGCGGCGGACATCCGCCGCAGCTCACCCAGTTTTGGCCGGTGGGAGGGCATTCGCCTAAATGGCGAATCGTCCAGGATGCTGTGGATTCCTGCCGGGTTTGCACACGGCTTCTGCGTGCTGAGTGAATTTGCCGAAGTGCTCTACAAAGCTACGGATTACTACGCCCCCGGACACGAGCGCTGCATCCTCTGGAACGATCCGGAGCTTCACATCGATTGGCCCGTCCCCGGCGGCGCGCCCGCACTATCGGCCAAAGACGCCGCAGGGACGCGGCTGCGGGATGCCGAAGTGTTTCAGTGAAGATTCTGCTGACCGGAAAAAACGGGCAGATCGGCTGGGAGCTCATGCATGCCCTTGCACCGCTCGGCGAAGTCATCGCCGTTGACCGTGAGGGTCTCGACCTCGCAGTTCCAGATCGGATCGTCTCGGTCGTTCGCTCGGTGCGGCCCGACGTGCTCATCAATGCCGCGGCTTATACGGCAGTCGACCGCGCGGAAAGGGAACCGGAAGCTGCGTACGCCATCAACGCCGCTGCGGTCGCCATCCTGGCCGGCGAGGCGAAGCGCGCCCAGGCACTGCTCGTCCACTATTCGACCGACTACGTCTTCGATGGAACGAAGGATGCGCCGTATACCGAGGAGGACCGCCCCAATCCTCTCAACGCTTACGGCCGCAGCAAGCTCGCGGGAGAGCAGGCCATTCATGACATCGGCGGCGCTCATTTGATACTACGCACGAGCTGGGTGTACTCGGCGCGCGGCAAGAATTTCTTTCTCACCATTCGGCGTTTGCTCCGGGAACAAAAGGAACTGCGCGTCGTGTCCGATCAGATCGGAGCTCCGACCTCCGCCCGGGGGCTCGCGCAAGCGACCGCGGAACTTCTCACGCGTCATCGCGCCGGCGCGCTCGGCGATGCGCGCGGCATTTACCACGCTACGGCCTCGGGATCCACGTCCTGGCACGGATTTGCAAGGGAGATCGCTCGGCTTGAACGGCCCGAACCGCCGGCCCACATCGTGCCGATCGCGTCGAGCGAGTATCCGGCGCCGGCGCGTCGCCCTGGAAATTCGCGCTTATCGAACGAAAAACTGCTTCTGCGCTTCGGAGTTGCCCTGTCCCGGTGGGAGGCCTGTCTGGAAGCCTGTCACGCGACGTTGGCGAAAAGCGCTGAGCTGAAAGCCGGCGATCACGATGCTCCCTGAAATCCAGGTGAAACTGAACCCGTGAATCGGGTGAGGTTCAATGTCGCTGCGAATATCGCCGGCCAAATTTGGTCCGTGCTGCTGGCGATCATTTGTACCCCGTTCTTCATCAAACTGCTGGGAATCGAGGGCTATGCCCTGATCGCTTTTTATACGGTGCTGCAGGCCACTCTTCAGATACTCGACCTCGGCCTTGCAACCACGGTGAACCGCGAAGTGGCGCGCCTGTCGCCCAAAGCAAATCCAGGCGACATCCGGGAGCTCGGCCAGTTCGCCGCGACGGCTCAGCGTTGGTATTGGAGTTTGGGTTGCGGAACCGGAATCGTGATGTATTTTGCGACTCCTTGCATCGCGAATGCATGGCTAAATACGGGAAACATACTCCAGGACGACGTAACCGATTCCGCCAAGCTGTTTGGCCTTCTAGCCTGTTTGCAATGGCCGCTCTTGTTCTATCAAAACGGCTTGCTCGGCATGCAGCGACAGGTCACGCTTAATCTGATTACCATTCCATTCAGCGCGCTGAGCAATCTCGGCGGATTGTTGTTCCTTTGGCTCGGCCCGCGATCCGTAGCGAGTCTCTTTTCCTGGCAAGCACTCACGCTGCTGATTCAACTGGTGGTCATTCACGCTCAATTCTGGAGATGCCTCGGAGTCCCGCGAGATGCCCGGCGGGCGAGTCTTGGAGTCATTAAGGACAGGTGGCGCTTCTCTCTGGGGATGGGCGGGATATCGCTCACCGGATATCTGCTGACCCATCTGGACAAGCTGGTGCTCAGCCGCCTCTTGAGCTTGGAGTCGTTCGGCCATTACAGCCTCGCAGGAACGCTGGCCAGGGGCCTCTATGTGATGATTACGCCTGTATTCAATGCATACTTTCCGCGGTTCTCCGCGCTGGCCCCCGGCGCCGATAAGGTCTCGATGCGCCTGTGCTATCACAACGCCGCGCAGGTAATGTCCGTCCTGGTCCTGCCACTCGCGGTGACCATCTGTTTTTTTTCCAATGAGATCGCCTTTTTGTGGCTGCAAGACTCGTCGATCGCGAAAGAAGTCGCGCCGATCGCAAGCTTGCTCGTGATAGGCAATTCCCTCAACGGGATGATGAACATTCCCTTCGCACTGCAACTCGCCCACGGAAATACGAAGATCGGCCTCTATGTCAGTGCGTGCTTGGTCGCAGGCCTCGTTCCCGCGATGATTCTCGCCGTGTCTCAATACGGGGTAACCGGCGGGGCGGCGATTTGGGGAGTGATCAATGGACTGTATCTCCTGGTCGCTCTTCCTCTGACGCACAAGTCCCTTCTACCCGGCGAGACCGGAAACTGGGTGAAGTTCGATCTCCTACCTCCCCTTGCGGCTGCCCTCGTGATAGGGGGAATCGGTCGGGCTGCGCTCGAGCCCGGTCAGTCGCCGGCGGCAACGCTTGTTGCGGTGGGTTCGATCTGGTTGCTGGCGACATTGGTTGCCGCGTTGTCGGCCAAGCAGGTGCGAAGTGTGGTTCGACAAGTGATTGACGCGCGCCGTTAGACCGAAGCCTCGAGCCATGTCGAACACGGAAAACAGAGCCGAAGGCGACGTAGACAAGATCGTTCGGCGGAGATTCTTCCCGGGCGCCGGGCACGGACGAGTATTCGTCGACGTTGGCGCGGCAGGGCCCGATTATCTTTCGATCGGCGCCCTCTATCGGTCCATCGGTTGGCGCGTTATCGCGGTCGAGCCCAATCCCGTCTATTGTGAAGCGCATCGGGCGAGGGGGCATGAGATCTACGAATATGCGTGCGGCGCCCGTGACGAAGACAATGTCGACTTCGTTGTCGTTGATTCGCATGGTGCCGAGTACGAGAAGGGACCAGTCTCATATGAGTCCTTTTCGTCTCTTGCCGTCAAGGAATCGTACGCCGCGCTCAAGGACAATTTGGACAGGAAAACGATCAAGGTGAATCTGAGACGCCTGGATACGATCCTGAGAGTTCATGCACCCGATATCGATCGTATTGATATCCTATCGGTGGATGTGGAGGGGTGGGAGCTCGAAGTCCTCGATGGCTTGAACATGCCACGATACAGACCGCGGGTGATGATCATCGAGAATCTGTTTGACGACAAGAAGTACCGCTCTTACATGAAAAACCTCGACTACGTTCTGTGGCGGACCATTCCCCCCAACGAAGTTTACGTGAGCAGGGATTTCGGAATGAGCGGTTCCCCCTGGTGGCGTCGATATTTCCACGATCTGTGCGGTTTCTTGCGCAAATGGCTGCCTTAGTGCTTCGCACGCGCGCGCAGATCACGGAGGCGCGCGCAAATCTCGTGTCGCGTGGTCTGGCTTGGCGGACGAACTACCTGGCGAAACTCCTTCGGAGAATGAGATTGCTGAACCGGCAGGAGATCGGCGACGCCTTGAAGAGCTGGGACGTATTACAAACGGCGGACTTTGCCGTCGAGCATGTCAAGAGGAATGAACCGGTGCTGGACATCGGTGCATTCGCATCCGAGATTCTGATAGTCCTGCACCGACTCGGCTTCACGGACTTGAGCGGCGTGGACTTGAACCCTGCAATCAAGACGATGCCGTACGCCGACAAGATTCGGTACAGCGTGAGCGACTTCCTCAAGACACCGTTCGCGAGCGATTCCTTCACCCTTATAACGGCCGTATCCGTCATCGAGCACGGGTTTCGTCCCAAGGAATTGTTCCCAGAGATCGCCCGACTCCTCAGACCTAAAGGATATTTCGTGGCCTCCTTCGATTTTTGGCCCGAAAAGATAAGCACCGAGGGAATCCGAATGTTCGGAATGGACTGGAGAATCTTCTCGAAAGGCGAGGTCGCGGAACTGATACGTACCGCGGGTTCCTACGGCTTGGGCCCGCACGGCGCGATAGACCTCGACGTGGACCAAAAGCCCATCACTTTTCTAGACCGCAGCTACACGTTTGCCTGGCTCGCACTGCAGAAAGCGGGATAGGGTACCGCTGGGATGATGGGTGGCCCGCCATTCAAGACTTCCGACCCCGCCTTGACCAAGGTCCTCCTGGTCACAGGGTCCTATCCACCCATGCGCTGCGGGGTGGGGGATTACACAGCCGGGCTCGCACGGGCCTTGAGGGATTCCGGCAAGGTCCGGGTCGCCGTTTTGATCGGCGAGCGCGATGGGGAGGAGGAGGCCGGCATCGACATGATTCGGATTCGAGGGTGGAGCTTGCGCAACACGCTCGGGGCGCTGCGAGCCGTGGTCAAATGGAAGCCGGACGTCGTGCATCTGCAGTTCCCGACCCAGGGATATGGGTCTCGTTGGCTGCCTTGGGTCCTTCCGCTGCTCCTGCGGCTGGCGCATATCCGCGTCGTACAGACCTGGCACGAAATCATGCCGATGGGATTGCGAAGCCTTCCCCTTTGCTTTGCACCGGGCGCAGTAGTCGTCGTTCGCCCCAACTACTTCGAATCAACGGCCGGCTGGTGTCGCCGATTTCTGGCAAACCGACAGATAGTCTTCGTGCCCAGCGCATCGTCGATCCCGCGTGCGCGCCTGACCGAACGCGAGCGGGCTGAATTGCACGCCAAATTGGCCGCGGGACAGGATCGGGTCGTGTCGTATTTCGGCTTCGCTTACCCGCACAAGGGGATGGAAGCCCTGTTCGAGATTGCCGATCCCAAGCGAGATCGCCTGGTCCTGATTTGCGATTTGCAGGAAGGCGACCCCTATCACCGGCTGATTCTCGACAAGTGCAGAAACGCGCCGTGGAACGGTAAAGTTTCGGTCACGGAGTTCCTGCCAGCCGAAGAAATCGCCCGCGTATTGTCCGCGTCGGACGCGGTCGTCCTGCCTTTCACCGCTGGAGGCGGTGACTGGAACAGCTCCTTGCAGGCCGCCGCCATTCAGGGAGTTTTTCTGGTGACCACATCGGTGACGGCGGTAGGCTACGACGCAGAACACAATGTCCACTATTGTCCGCCCGGAGACATCAGGTGCATGCGGGCCGCACTCGGGTCCGGGATAGGGCATCGGGTCGAGCCCGCGGGCGAGGCAAATCGCGAATGGGCAAGAATCGCAGAGGCCCATCTTCGCGTTTACGGCGAATCGCCGGCCTGAATATGGCCCGACCCATGAACTCTCCGCGTTTGTCGATTTGCATGGCGACGAGAAACCGAGCCAAGCTCATCGGCGAGGCGCTCGAGCGCATCGGCGGACAATTGACTGGAGAGACCGAGGTCGTGGTCGTCGACGGTGCGTCTACCGACAACACGGCCGAAGTCGTCGAAGCCAAGCGGCTCCGCTTCCCTCAGATCCGCTATTGTCCCCAGTCGTCGAACTCCGGAATCGATGGCGATTTCGACAAGGCGGTCGAACTCGCCGACGGAGAATATTGCTGGCCGATGTCCGATGACGACCTTCTCGCCGAAGGTGCCGTGAACCGCGTCCTCGGGTTGCTCGAGACGAATCCGGAGCTGTTGATCGTCGACGTCGAGGTCTGCTCGGATGATTTCAGCACAATCCTGATCGAGCGCAGACTGCCGTTCACCGGGGAACGACGATACGGGGCGCGCGACGTTGAAAAGCTGTTCGTGGAATGCGCCCAGCATCTGACATACATCGGCGGCGCCATCGTGCGCCGGTCCGCCTGGATGGCAAGAGAGAGACGTCTCTACTACGGAACGGAATTCATTCACTTCGGAGTAATCTTCCAGGCGCCCCTGACCGGCATGGTCGTGGCTGTCGGGGAGCCCCTGGTAAGGCTCCGGTACGGGGTTGCCAGCTGGACGTCTCGTTCTTTCAAGGTATGGATGTTCACATGGCCGGCGCTCGTCTGGTCGTTTTCACACATTTCGGAAGCCGCGCGAGAGAAAGTCACTCCACGCGAGCCTTGGCGCCGCCTGGGCACTTTGCTGCTGTTGCGCGCGAAGGGCTGGTATTCGTGGAAGGAATACCAGGCGTCGATCCGTCCCAAGCTGCGGGCGGGCAGTTCGAGCTGGCTTCCCGCATTGGTGGCGCTTACGCCGGGGCCGTTCCTGAATCTCCTGGCTGTTGTCTACTGGTTTTTGTTTGCGCGAACGCGCAAAGGCGGATTCTACGATCTCCGCCACAGCCGCTACTATGTTTGGGGGCGGCCGCATGAGTGAACGCGACACGAAGACAGCCCTGATTACCGGGGTGCTCGGCCAGGACGGTTCCTATCTCGCAGAATTGCTGACGACGAAGGGCTATCAAGTCATCGGCACCTCCCATCGTGGCGAGCAAAGGACTCGGCTTGGCGGCGCGGCAAAGGAGATCGAGGTGCTTGGACTGGACCTTGCCGACGGCGAGGCGATCCGCGCACTGGTCAAGCGCACCCGGCCGCATCATCTCTACAACCTGGCGGCGCGCGCATCGAGCGCTCAACTCTTCGACGACGTCGTGGCCACGACCCGGATCAATGGGCTTGCCGTCGTTCACATCCTGGAGGCCATACGAACCGAGTCCGCCCAGACGCGTTTCTGCCAGGCGTCCAGCAGCGAGGTGTTCGCCAGGGCTGCGCACTCACCCCAGAACGAGCTGACGCCCCTGCGACCCCGTAATGCGTATGGCGCGGCTAAGGTATTGGCCCAAAACATGGTCGAAGCTTACCGTGAACGCTACGGACTGTTCGCCTGCACCGCAATCCCATTCAACCACGAGAGTCCCAGGCGCGGGTTGGATTACGTGACACGCAAAATCACCTCGACCGTAGCCCGAATCAAGGCGGGACTGGAAGACTCTCTGGTTCTCGGAAACCTCGACGGCCGAAGAGACTGGAGCTTTGCCGGAGACGTCGTACATGCAATGTGGCTCATGCTCGAGCAGCCGGCGCCCGACGACTTCGTGTTGGCGAGCGGCGAAACGCATTCCGTGAGAGAGCTGTGCGAGCTTGCGTTTGGCCGTCTGGGACTCGAATACCGAAAACACGTCGTAGTCGATGCTCGCCAGGAGCGCGAAGCGGATTCCGTCGAATTGCGCGGCGACTCCAGAAAGGCTCGCCGGCAGCTTGGATGGCGGCCCGCGATCGGGTTCAAGGAGCTGGTGTACATGATGGTCGACGCGGACTACGAGGCTCTTTCGTCCAACCCGGTTTCAGGTGAAAGCCGGTCGCCCAAAGGGGGCGCCCGTGCATAGCGCGGTGAAGGGGTGCCGTATCTGCGGAAACCGCAAGCTCCTCGAGGTTCTCGATCTGGGCGTACAAGCCCTCACTGGGATTTTCCCCGTGAATCGGGAGCAGAGTGTTGCCCAGGGCCCGCTCAAGCTCGTCAAATGCACTGACGAGGCCGGTTGCTGCGGACTGCTTCAGCTCGCTCATTCCTACGATCTTGACGCGATGTACGGGACCAACTACGGGTACCGGTCCGGCCTCAATCAGAGCATGGTCAGCCATCTCCACGGAAAGATCCAAAAAATACTCGGGCTCGCAGATTTGTCGGGAAATCCAGTCGCCTTGGACATAGGAAGCAACGATGGCACCACCTTGCGCGCCTATTCCGACACAGGCTTCGACCTCGTCGGCATCGACCCGACCGCAGATAAATTCCGCCGCTACTACCCCGACAAAGTCACGGTCGTTCCCGAGTTCTTCTCCGCAGCGACCTACCTGAACGCCGCCCGGGGACGCAAAGCCAGGATCGTGACCTCGTTTTCCATGTTTTACGATCTCGAAGACCCTATTGCATTCATGAGAGAGGTAGTCGAAATACTCGAGAACAACGGCTTGTGGGTATTCGAACAAAGCTACATGCCGACGATGCTCGAAAGGAATTCCTACGATACCGTTTGCCACGAGCACTTGGAGTACTACGCGCTCGCCCAGGTCAAATGGATGTCGGACCGAGTCGGACTGCGTATCGTCGATGTGGAATTCAACGAGACAAACGGAGGCAGCTTTTCCGTGGTGGCCGCGAAGCTTTCCTCGAACTACCCTGAGTTCCCGGGATTGCGGAAACTGCTCGACAGGGAACGCGAAGCCGGCCTTGACGGTCCGGAACCATACCGCGCATTCGCCGCCCGTGCCGCAGCCAGCCGTGAAGAATTGCGTACTTTCTTTTCGCGGGCGAACGCCAGCGGCCGGCGCGTCGCCGGTCTGGGGGCTTCGACCAAGGGCAACGTCCTGCTGCAGTATTGCGGTTTATCGGGTCGCGAGCTCTACGCGATCGGGGAAGTGAACGAGGACAAATTCGGTCGCTTCACGCCGGGCTCGCTGATCCCGATCCGACCGGAGCAAGAGCTGTTCGAAGACGAGCCGGATTTCTTCCTGGTCTTGCCTTGGCACTTTCGGGAGTTTTTTCTCCGCAAATACAAACCGAAGAAAGCCGCACTGGTCTTTCCGCTTCCCAAGCTGGACGTAGTGCCTCGTTCACGTCCCGATGGTTGGAAAACCCACTGACCAAACCGAGGGGTGAGGCGTCAGAAATGGACTCTCCGAGCATCGATGTCCTTCTCGCCACTTACAATGGAGCGCGCTATCTCCGACCCCAGATCGAATCGATCCTGGATCAGGAGGACGTATCGTTCCGGATCCTCGTCCGGGACGACGGATCGGTAGACGAGACGCAAGCGCTCATCGAGCACTACAGCCGTAACAGGCCGGATCGGATCATTCGGGTGAGCGGCTCGGACCATCTTGGAACGGTCGGAAACTTCGCCTGCCTTCTTCGTGAAGCCAGCGCCCCGTACGCCGCGCTGAGCGACCAAGACGATGTGTGGGCTCCGCACAAGTTGCGCACTTTGCTCAGCGTGATGCGCGACTTGGAGAGCCGCTACGGAATCGGCACACCTCTTCTGGTGCACAGCGATCTCACTGTCGTCGACGAAACGCTTCGTGAGCGGCATTCTTCGTTCTGGCGCTATTCCGGCTTCGATCCCAGAGGCACGAATTTTCCGCGATTGCTGATCAAGAACACGGTTACCGGATGTGCCTCGCTGGTCAATCGGGCGCTGATCGACCTTGCGCTGCCCATACCGCAGGCTGCTCTCGTGCACGATTACTGGCTTGCGCTGGTGGCCGGCGCCGCCGGACACTTCGGTACCGTCGAAGAGCCCCTTGTGGCTTATCGTCAACACGCACGCAACGCAATTGGTGCCCGGCCTTATCACTGGAAATCCATCGTCGAGCGTCTTGCGGGCGGGTTCGCATCGTGGGATATGGGAGCGTTGCGCCGGCAGGCGGCGGCTCTCTCCGAGCGCTGCCATGCCTCGATCGCGCCCGAGTACCGGACCTTGATCGAGGACTTCGTAAATTTGCCCGGCAGGAATTGGATTGGCCGAAGACGGCTTCTCCTCCGCCACGGCATCCTCATGCCGGGCTTGATGCGCAACTTGGCGCTGCTGTTCTGCGTCAGGCTGGGTCGCTAGGCGACCGGGGATTCCTCATGGTCGGCGACAATCCGGACCTCATATCGGTTTCCATAGTGAGCCACGGCCACGCCGAGCTCGCTGCGCGACTTTTCGACGACCTGCGTGCGCACAAGCCGAAAGGAATCGAAGTCATCCTCACGCTCAACATCGAGGAGGCGCTGCCGTTCGATCCCGATTCCTTTCCTTTTTCCGTCAAAACGATCCGAAATGCGAGTCCGCGGGGCTTTGCGACCAATCACAACGCTGCATTCGAGCTTGCCGGCGGAAACTTCTTCTGCGTTCTGAATCCCGACATCCGGGTGACCACGGATCCTTTTTCGGCGCTGGTCAGGGAGCTGAGGAACCCCGCCGTCGGCGCGGTCGCTCCCCTGATTCTCGACGCCGATGGCGCGATTGAAGACAGCGCCCGTCCGTTTCCGACCTTTTCAAGCCTGGTCTGCAAAGCTTTGGGGGCGGAGCCGAAGCGATACTACGAAATCGGAAAGGAAAGCATCTCCCCCGATTGGGTAGGCGGCATGTTCATGTTGCTTAGAAGGGACGCTTTTGCCGCGGTGGGTGGATTTGACCCTCGCTATCACCTGTATTACGAGGACGTTGACCTCTGCGCCCGCCTCAGGCTGGCGCGTTACGACATCCGACTCGTCCCCAGCGCCTCCGCGGTGCATATCGCGCGACGCCAGAGCCGGCGGGACATCAGATATTTCTTTTGGCACCTGCGCAGCATGATTCGCTATATTCTTTCCGGAACGCGGCGCAGGGCCGGGAAGGCTGTCGCACGCTAAAGTGCGGGCCTGCTCCTCAGTTTCGGTGATACCGGTCCTCGAAACGCACGATGTCATCCTCGCCCAGGTAGCTCCCCGACTGGACTTCTATCAGGAAAAGCGGCACCTTCCCGACGTTTTCGAGTCGATGCTTGGTCTCGATCGGGATATAGGTGGATTCATTTTCCGACAGAAGCTTTACCTCGTCGCCCCGCGTCACCCTCGCGGTGCCCGACACCACCACCCAGTGCTCCGCCCGGTGGTGATGCATCTGCAGCGAGAGCGCTTCGCCTGGTTTGACCATGATGCGCTTGACCTGGAAGCGCTCGCCTGCATCGATGCTCTCGTAGTAGCCCCAGGGCCGATAGACCCGGCTGTGTGAGACGTGCTCGGTGCGCGCGTCCCGGGCGAGCTTCTCGACCACTTCCTTGACCTCCTGTGAGCGCGACTTGTCGGCCACGAGGACCGCGTCATCGGTCTCGACGATCACGAGATCGCGCACGCCCAGCGCCGCGACCATGCGGTGCTCGGCGCGAACGTAGCAACCGCTCGCCTCGCGCAGGTCCACGTCGCCGCGTACGACGTTCTTGCTTGCATCCTGATCTCCGGCCTCCCAAAGCGCCGTCCACGAGCCGACGTCGCTCCAACCGATGTCGGCCTGGACCATCGTGCTCGCAGAGGTGCGCTCCATCACGGCGTAGTCGATGGAATCCGACGGACAGGCGGTGAATGCGGCCGAATCCAGCCGCAAAAAATCGAGGTCGCGCTTGCCCGCCTCCCACGCCGCTTTTGCCGCGGCCAGGATCTCGGGGCGGAAGCGCTGCAGTTCCTCGAGAAAGCGCCTGGGCCTGAGCGCGAACATGCCGCTGTTCCAGTAAAACCGGTCGCTCGAAAAATAACGGCGCGCCGTCTCGAGGTCGGGTTTCTCCACGAAGCGCCTCACGCGGAAGCTGCGCTCGCTTCCTCGAACCGGATCGCCGCGTTCGATGTAACCGTATCCCGTGACCGGCCCCCGCGGCGTGATCCCGAAAGTGACGAGCGAACCGCCCGCGGCGAGGGGAAGCGCCGTGGCGATTGCCGCGTGAAATGCCGGCACGTTCCGGATGAGGTGATCGGAGGGCAGCACGAGCATGGAGGCGTCGGGATGACGACTCTGGAGGTGGAGCGCCGCCACCGCGATCGCCGGTGCGGTGTTGCGACCGACAGGTTCCAGGATCTGGATCTCGGGCTTCACCCCGATTTCGCGCATCTGCTCGGCGACGAGAAACCGGTGCTCGTCGTTCGAAACGACGATCGGCGCGCGGGCGCCGTCGAAACCTTGCACCCGCAGCACCGTGTCCTGAAGCAGCGTTCGATTGGAAACGAGGGGCAGGAATTGCTTCGGCAGAAGCCGCCGCGACATCGGCCACAGACGAGTGCCTGATCCGCCGGAAAGAATCACGGGGTAGAAGGAAATCGTCACTCGCGCGGCCTTGCTTTTCGATAAAGCGCGTATTGTAGTGGCACTCGCTCCCTGCAGATAGGGCTTGCTAGAATCCGGTGTCGCTCCAATAGGGGAAGGCGGCATCTCTTCCCGCGGTTCAGACATGCGCATCCTCGTCACCGGTGCGTCGGGCTTCGTCGGCACCGCCCTTTGCCGCGAGCTGCTCGCGCGCGGGCACACGGTCCGCGCCGCGGTGAGGCGGCTCGTCCCGCCGGGCGCTGTTCCGTCCCAATTGCATCAGATCCTCGTCCCGGATATCGCCGCCGAATTCGATCGCCGCGCTCTCGTCGACGGCGTGGGTACGGTCGTCCACCTCGCGGCGATCGCGCATCGATCAAACCTTGACGACGGGGAACTGCGGCGCGTCAATTGCGACGCGGCAATCAGGCTCGCCGAAGCCGCTGGTGGATCCGTCCGCCGATTTATTTTCCTGAGCTCGGTGAAGGTGCACGGCGAAGACTCGGGCAGCGGAACGTACGCTGAAGACGACACGCTCGATCCGCAGGATTCCTACGGCCGCTCCAAGCTCGAAGCCGAGCGGGCCTTGACCGAAACCGCCGCCCGAAACGGCATCGAGCTCGTGATCATCCGGCCGCCTCTCGTATACGGCCCCGAGGTCAAGGCCAACTTTCTGCGTTTGCTCGGCTGGGTCGATTCGGGACTGCCTCTGCCCTTCGCGAGCGTGCGCAACCGCCGCAGCCTGATCTACGTGGGGAACCTCGTTGACGCGATCGCGCGCTTTGCGGAGCATCCCGGGGCACGCGGACCTTTTCTGGTAAGCGACGAGGAGAGCGTTTCGACCCCCGAACTGATCTCGCGCATCGCCCGGGTGCTCGAGAGACCTGCAAGACTTCTTCCCGCCCCGCCGGCGCTACTGCGTGTGGCAGGAATGATCGCGGGCCGTCGCGACGAGATCCTGCGCCTGACGGGCAATCTCGCGATCGACTCGCTCAGAGCGCGCCGGCTGCTCGATTGGCGACCCCCGCACACGCTCGACGCGGGACTCGCGCAAACGGCGCGCTGGTTCAGGTCCGCGCGCGCCTGAGAGTCCACGGAACACGTTAGAATGCGCCCCGTGTTTCCCAGCGCGGACTAGGTGAGTGGCGATCCCGGAAATCGCCCCCGGCTCGCCGATCGTCTCGGCGCTCGCGACGCTGCTGCTCCTTGCATGGATGCTGAGGACGCAGGACCGGTGGCCGCTCGATGTGCCCAACCAACGCTCGCTGCACGTGCGTCCCGTGCCGCGCTCGGGCGGCATCGCCATGATGGCGGGCGTTTTTTCCGGTTTCGCGATCCTGCAAACTCCGCTCGTGGTCGTGCTCCCGGCCGCGGCGCTCGTCGCGGTTTCGCATCTCGACGACGTTTACAGCCTGCCGATTCCGGTCCGTTTGGGCGCCCAGTCTGCGGCCGCCGCGGGGTTCGCCTTCGGCGCCCTCCCCGCGGCAGCGCTTCCTTCGCTCGTCCTGATCGTGATCGGCGTTCTATGGATGACGAATCTCTACAACTTCATGGACGGCTCCGACGGACTCGCGGGCGGCATGACGGTCGCGGGCTTTGCGTTCCTGGGAGCCGGCGCCTGGATGAGCGGCGACGACGCCCTGCTGATCGAATGCGCCATCGTGGCCGCCGCCGGCGCGGCGTTCCTGCCGTTCAATTTTCCTCCCGCGCGGGTTTTCATGGGTGACGCCGGGTCCGTCCCGATCGGTTTCCTCGCCGCCCTCTTGTCTCTGTCGGGCTGGCGCGATGGAGACTGGCCGCTCTGGTTTCCGGCAGCGGTGTTTGCGCCTTTCCTAGCCGACTCCACCGTGACCTTGTTGAAACGGATCGGCGCCGGTGAGCGTTTCTGGGAAGCGCACAACAAGCACTACTATCAACGCCTCGTGCGTATGGGCTGGGGCCACCGCAGCACGGCGCTCGCCGAATACGCGCTGATGCTCGCCTGCGGCACGACCGCGCTTTGGGCGCTGCGCGAGCCGCTGCCCCTGCAGTTGTGCGCCCTCGTCGGGCTGGTCGCGCTCCATGCGACGCTGGCGCTGTGGGTGGACCACGCGTGCCGGCGCCGCGAGAGCAAATCCATTGAATCCGCTTAAGCCCGGTAACCGAGCCGCGCTTGCCTTCGCGCACGACGTCCTGGCTTCCGCCGCCTGCTGGTGGCTCGCGTTCTGGCTGCGCTTCAACCTGGAAACGCCCGAAGAGTTTCTCCCGGCGCTTGCCGCGGCGGTGACGGCGGCCGTTCCCCTGCACGCGTTGATATTCTGGTCGCTTGGCCTGTACCGCGGCAGCTGGCGCTACGCGAGCTTGCCCGACCTGAAACGCATAGCGTTCGCCTGCCTGATCGGAGCGCTCGCGGTGCCCGCCCTGCTTGCGTTCTTTCGCGCCGATGTCAACGTGCCGCGATCCACGTTCGTCCTCGCGCCTTTTCTCCTTGCCGCGATCATGTCGGGCAGCCGGATCGCCTATCGCGCCTGGAAGGAGCGCACTCTGTACGGTCACATCCACCTCACCGGCGAACCGGTGCTCGTGATCGGCGCCGGCGACATCACCGTCAATCTGCTGCGCGAGATGGAACGCTCCAGTCAGTGGCGCGCGGTCGGCATACTCGAGGACGACCCGGCCTGGCACGGGCAGGTCCTTCTGGGCGTGAAGGTGCTCGGGGGACTCGGCGAGATCGGCCGCTGGGCGCAGCAGCTGGAGTCCCGCCACGCGATCATCTCGCTTCCGGCTTCGTCCGCGGGGGTGCGCAGGCGCGCAGCGGCAGCCGCCGCCGCCGCGGGGCTGACGGTCCTCACCGTGCCTTCCT
>WNGN01001513.1_pt1 | contig 15297 bp, 10 predicted proteins | sample 5400561 | NCBI WGS metagenome assembly WNGN01 (sample SAMN13153379, study PRJNA577476) | soil metagenome | isolation source: 115 cm soil or saprolite under Garry oak tree replicate 2 | place: USA:California | collected 2016-06-15
CGCAAGGCCATAACGCGTTCGAGCTGGCCTCGATCTCGAGCAACGGCGGTGGCACCTGGTCAGCGCCCCGCCCAGTCGCTGGTCCAGTGACTCAGCCCGGCGTGATCGACCCGGTCCTGGGCCGGCCGGTCATCGATGGTGTCGCCGGTGCGCGCAGCGATCTTGCCCCCGCACCCAGCGTGGACATCGCCAACGGCGCGCCGACAGGCGCAGACGCGACCAACCGCATCGTAATGAGCTACGTCAGCGGGGACATCGCAGCGCCGCACGTGTACTTCACCGAATCGACTGACGGGGCAGCCACGTGGACGTCGCCACGAACGATCGAGACGGCCGGCGACCGCGGCTACTACACGGCACCGGCGATCTCACCCAACGGCTCGGACGTGTACGTCGTGTACAACGCGTTCACGACGCCATACCGGACCGACACATCCAGCCCCCGCAACCTGGTCGGAGTGGTCCTGCACGCAGACGTCGCCGGCTCGTCGACAGGAACCTTCAGCGAGCTCGACCGCGGCGCTGACGGCGACCCACGCAGCTCCAGCCAGAACAACCTGGTCGGTGAGTTCCTCGGCGACTACGTTTACGCCGCCGCCACCCGCACCTATGGCGCGGCGGTGTGGAACGACTCGCGCAATGGCGCCGACTGCGCTGCGATGGACGCGTGGCGGCTGTCGCTGCGAACCGGAACCAGCGTCCCCAGACCGGCGCCTCAACAGGACTGCACGCCGACCTTTGGCAACTCCGACATCTTCGGCGGCGGATTCGCCGACCCGACTCCCTAGACCTTGGCGAGAGGGGGCGCGCAAGCGCCCCCTCAAGTAGGCATCGCCCCGGACCCGTTTTCTAGGTGATGTTCATACGATCGAGACTGGGGCGGCTGATCATGTGGATGGGCCTGGCCGCCGCCGCGACGTACTTTTTGGACCCCGACCAGGGGGAGATACGCCGCCGCCGGCTGCGCATGCGGATCGACAGGATGCGCAACACCGGTGAAGAGGCGGAGCTCGACGCCGGAGTCTGAAAACTCTTCCCCATTGATGGGGAAGTACCGGTCCTCAGGGTCCCCGCGGAGTCCAAGACTCCGTGGGGTAAAAGGCCGGGGGATGGGGCCGCCGAGACGGAACGCTGAAGCCAGGAACCTGAAAATGGGGCGGTGGCTGCTTCCCCGACCCTTGACCGCCGCGCGCTGAACCGCGCGCTCCTCGCGCGCCAGCTGCTGCTCAAGCGCCACACGGCAACCGCAACCGCGACCATCGAGCGGCTGGTCGGCATGCAATCCCAGGCGCCGAACCTGCCCTACATCGGCCTGTGGTCGCGGCTGACTGAATTTCGTGCCGACGAGCTCTCGCGTTTGGTCGAGACCAGGAAAGCGGTGCGCATCTCGCTGATGCGCAACACGATCCACCTCGTCACGGCCCGCGACGCGTTCGGGATCAAACCGCTCTTCATGACCCTCGGCGAGCGCGGCTTCCTCAGGGGCAGTCCGTGGGGCCGCGACCTGCGCGACGCGGACATTTCCGCGATCGCACGTGCCGGCGTCGAGATCATGGGCGAGAAGCCGCGCACCATCGCCGATCTGGCCAGGCAGCTGGCCAAGAGATTTCCCGACCACGACGGCGTCGCGATGGCGTACGGAGTTCGGTACATGGTCCCGCTCGTGTTCACACCACCCCGCGGCCTATGGGGAGGCAAGGGTCTGGTCACGCTGACCACGTTCGAGGCCTGGCTCGGCGGCCCGCCCGGGCCCTCATTCACCGAAGACGTGCTGGTGAGGCGCTACCTCGCGGCGTTCGGTCCATCGTCTGTGGCCGACATGCGCGCGTGGTCCGGGCTCGCCATGCGGGCGGCGTTCGAACGGCTGCGGCCAAAGCTCAAGATCTTTCGCGATCAGAACGGACATGAGCTCTTCGACCTGCCCCAAGCCCCGCGGCCCGACGGCGAGATCCGCGTGCCAGTCCGGCTGCTGCCCGATTACGACAACATCCTGCTTGGCCACTTCGACCGGACGCGGATCATGCCCCACGGCAAGCACCTCGGCATGTTCAGCAGCAACGGCGTGACGCAGGGTTCGGTGCTGGTGGATGGATTCGTGCGCGCGATGTGGAAGCCGGCCACCCAGGAAGGCGCCGCGACGGTGGTCGTCACGCCGTTCGTCAAGCCTCTGCCGAAGGTGGAGCAGAGCCCGATCGCCGAGGAAGCTATGAAGCTTCTCGGGTTCCTGGCGCCCGGCGCGAAGCACGAGGTGCGGTTCGCGAAGCCCGCTCCCTAGGCCGTCGCGACCGCGGGCGCCGGCGTCCGTACCTCCTGGCCAAGCACCGCGAGCGCCGCCTCGACCACATTCGGGTTCCATTGCGTGCCGGCGCCGCGGCGCAGCTCATCCATTGCCGAGTCCCACGACCTCGCAGCCCGATACGCGCGGGCAGACGTCATGGCATCGAGCGAGTCGGCGACCGGGATCACCTGGGCGATCAGCAGCAGGCGCTTGCCCACAGTTCCGTTCGGGTAGCCCAGGCCGTCGTATCGCTCGTGGTGCGCAAGCACCAGGTCGAGGACTTTGGCGTACTCCGAGAACTGCTTTAGGATGTCGAACCCAAGCCGTGGATGGGTCTCCATGACGCGGCGCTCTTGGGCGGTGAGCTTGGCCGGCTTCAGCAGGACCGAGTCAGGAATCCGGATCTTGCCGATGTCATGCACCTTCGCGGCCAGCTCCACGATGTCGATCTCTGCGGCGGTGAAGCCCAGCTTGCGGGCGATCGCGTGCGCGTAGATCGCGACCCGCTGCGAGTGCTGGAACGTGTATGGGTCGCGCCGGTCGACCTCGTCGGCCATGCGCTCCATGGCCCGCATCCCGTCCTGGCGGAGCTCGATGCGCTGCTTCAGCGAGTGATAGAGAAGGACACCAGGGATGATCGAGAACACCGGGATCCACGGCCAGCGGACGGCGCCAAAGGCGGCCAGCGCACCGACCAGATAGAGGCTCGCGAACTGGACATAAACCAACCGCTGCGTGTCAAAAAAGAGCGCGAGCGGGTTGCGTGCCGTCGCGAGCGCGACCGCAAGGGCGACCATGAAGACGTTGGTGGCATTCATGACCACCGCCGCAGCCACCAGCACGAGCGCGTGCTCGGCGCTGCTCAGCCCGCTTCGTGCCGAGACGCCGCCAAGCGAAAGCATGGCGCCGGCCGCGAGGGCGGCAAAGTACGCCTGGCCGCCGTTGAACACGATGTTGATCCCGATCGCGCGCAGGGGAGGTCTCTCGCGGGTCGTTCGAACCTTGCGGATCGCGGCGAGGCCGATGTCGACCGCCTGAAGGCCGCCGACAAGAGCCGCCGCCTGCCAGACAGGTAGAAGGAGGACCGCCGCAAAGAACACGGCGCTCGCCACACTGACCTTGGCGCTGATGTTGATATGGAGCGGGAACTCGAGCGCGAGGATCGCGGTCGCCGCGATCGAGACGATCAACCACCAATCGGCCGGCTCGATAGCCAGACGGCCGGCGTTCGCCGCGAGGGTCCCGATCGCCGCCAGACCGACGGCGAGCCGGAACAGCTCAGAGCGCCTGCGCGGCGACAATGGCTAGGCCTGTTGCAGCGTGAAATAGAGGTGCACAGGCGTACCACTTTTTCCGTACTTGGCTGCGTAGACCGTGCCGGAGCCGAGCAGTCCGCTGGTCACCATGTTGTAAGTCGTGTACTGGAACAGGAGCCCGGTCGGCACGCTGATCTTCATGTCAACCGCGGTGTGCGGCTGATGAGCCGCGTCATAGACCCGCGACGTCGTGTAGGTCGCGAGCGGCAATCCGAGGTTCAGCGGGCTCGAGGTCCACACGCTGTCGTAGACCGGCACGATGTGTCCGCCGGGCGTAACGATCGGCACGATGGGGTCCCAGTCGCAGTACGTCGCCCATGCCGCGGCGCCCGTCGGCGAGCACAGAAGAATCCCGGCCGCTAATGCGGCGGCCACAACCACCCTTTTCACCCTGCTTCCCTCCTAACTGTTGAGACGGCCCTGCCTCAACCCCCAGCGGAATGCCAACGCTAGTCGGAACTCTTCTGCTCGCCTCTTAAGGAACTGTTAAGTTTCGTGTGCCTTCCAAATTCTTCACATTTATGAGTAGGAGGCGGGGCAGCTCTTCCGCATGTATGCGAAGTACTGGGGGCCGAGTGCTACACGGCGATGTCCTTGCGGGCGAAACGGAGCGTGCCGAGTACCAGCGCGGCGGCGCCGACCGCGACGAGAACCGCCAGGTTGGCCAGCTGCACCCCATGCAGCAGGGGCGTGCCGTAGTAGTAGAAGGCCGACAGGCGAAGCGTCGCCTCCGGCAGCTTGAGCTCCGGGCCCACGAAGCTGATGAAGAACCAGGCCGCGAGCAGGAAGCTCACGAGCCCCGTGTCCGCGGCCGTGCGCAGCCACCCCGCCGCCAGGAACCCAATCGCCGCGACCAGCAGCCCCATCGGCACCAAGGTCAGGGTGGCCGCGATAACGTTGGCGGTGTTCAGGCTGACGCCCACCACCGACGAAGCGACCAGCGTGGCCACCAGCGCGGCCAGCCCGATCACCACGGCCGCCGTCGACAGAGCGGCGAACCGTCCCAGCAGCACCCGGGCGCGAGACCGCGGCGCCGAGAGCACGAGGTCAAGCCGCCCATCGCTTTCGTCCGACGCCCAGCGATTCACCTGCGTGACCGCAAACGCCATCAGGAAGATCGGAAGAATGCCGAACATCGCCCCCAGGAAGCTGGCGTTGAAATCGGAGTTGCCACCGCTGAGGTTCTTCAGCAGGTCCTGCAGGACAGGCGAGCCAGAGAACAGCGCGCCGAGCTTGGCCTCGATCTGTTTGACGACGACCACGATCCACCCCGCCCAGCCGGCGACGAGCAGCGCCCACCAGAAGGTCGGCATCGCGATCACCCCCAGGCTCCGCGCGTAAACCGAGCGGAGCGACCAATCGCCTACCGGGAGCGCTCTTGGCGCAGCGGGACGTGAGGGCAGACGCAAGATGCGCGGAAGCGTCACCGTGTCGCCGACGTCGCGGCGGGCGAAGAGCCAGATGGCGGCACCGCTCAAGATGAGTGCCAGCGTCAGGAGGAAGAGCATCGCGCCGAGATTGGCCCCGTAGCCGACGATCAGCGGCTTGCTCAGGTTGTAGTAGTAGATCGGCGAGAGACGGGAGATCCAGTCGGTGTTCGGGATCACGCGGTGGACCATGTCGAGGACGATGAAGATCAGGAGAAGCGCCGCCGTCCAGCCGGCCGCCGGGCCGCGCTCATGGGTGAACTGCGATATGAACAGAGCAACCGCCCCGAACACGGCGCAGATGAGAGCGAGGTTGAGTCCGAACAACAGGGCATCGACCAACGTGAAATCCGCCTTGAAAACCACGCCGCCGACATAGGCGAGGATCCCGATCAGCACCGCCATCGCGAACAAGGCGGCCCACGTCGCCGCCAGCTTCTCAACCGCCACGCGCACGCGTCCTTGCGGCGCCGAGAGCAGCACGTCGAGCGAGGCGCGGTCCTCCTCGCCGCGCAGCATCCGGCTGCCGGCAAGGATTGGCCAGACCGCCATCAGGAAGATGAAGATTCCGATCTTGAAGGTCGCGTAGCCTCCGATCGTGTCGGCCTTGACCGCGTCGGCGTTCCAGGAGAACGAGGCGGCCAGGCTGAGGAGCGCCGCCCGTGCCTCGGGCGTCTTCACCAGCTCCGACACGCTGGCCATCGGCGAGACGATGACCAGGCCCATGCCGATTCCCCATCCGAGGATGGCGACCCGGTAGTCGCGCAGAGACTTCAGGAAAACGCTCTTAAACCACACCCGCGACCTCCTTCGAGGAATGCCCGTCGGCTTCGTAGAAGCGAAGGAAAGTGTCCTCGAGACTCGGCTCCACGCTGGTTAGGGACACGACCGGGTACCGAGCCGCGGCCTTGATCACGGCGTCCGCGGGGCCCTGCACGGCCAGCCGCACGCCGGCGCCGTTGTTCAACGGCTCCACGCTGGTGACCCCCTCGAGGCTGGCAAAGGAATCCGCCGGCACCAGCTGAGCAAACGTGATCGTGATCTCGTAGCGTTTGATTTCTGCGAGCTCGTGGATCCCGCCGACGCGGACGAGACGTCCCTCGCGGATGATGCCGATGCGCGAGCAGGTCTTCTCGACCTCACTCAAGACGTGCGAGGAGAAAAAGACTGTGTGTCCTGCATCGCGCGCCTCCCTGACCATGGCGTCGAACTCCTGCTGGTTCAGTGGGTCCAACCCGCTGGTCGGCTCGTCGAGGACGAGGACGCGGGGCCGGTGCATGAAAGCCTGGATCAGCACGACCTTGCGCTTGTTGCCGGTCGAGTACTGCCGAAACTTGCGGTTGGTGTCGAGGTCGAAGCGATCGACCAGCTTCTTGAGGTACGACTGGTCGACGCCGCCTCGAAGATTCGCGAAGTACTCAAGGATCTGGCCGCCCGTGAGGTTCGGGTCGAGCGACGGCTCGCCGGGCACGTAGCCGATGAACCTTTTGACGTCGATCGACTTCTCCCAGCAGTCGAGTCCGGCGATCCGGGCTCTGCCCGCGTCGGCGCGCAGGAGCGCCATCAGGATGCGGATGGTCGTCGTCTTGCCCGCGCCGTTGGGACCGAGGAACCCGAAGACCTCGCCTTCGCCTACCTCGAGCGAGACGTCTACGATGCCACGCTTGCCTCCGTAGCTCTTCGTCAGTCGCTCGACCTCGATGATCGGTGCCGTCATCTGCTTTGCCTCCTGCGCCTCCAGCGCTCGATGATCCCGTTGCTCTCGCGCAGCCAGAATTCGTGGACTTCGACCATTTCCTTCATCCGTCGCTTCGCCTTGCCGGCCGTCAGCCGCGACTCCGCCCGGTTCATCGCGTTGAGCGAGTCCTGGATCCGCGCGAAGGTACCGGCAAACGTCGATTCCATCGACTCGGTCGCCTCGTACAACACGCGCTTGCTGCCGGGCGTGCCCAGGCGATGCACAGCGCCGACCCGCTCGAGGTCACGGGTGGCGACGCTCGCGCCGCTCTTGCTGATGCCCAACGTCTCTGCGATCTCGTCCAGCGTCAGGGGAACGTCGCTGGCCAAAAGCAGCCCGAAGACCCGGCCGATGCTGAACGCAAGCCCATAGCGGGCGTAGACGCGACCGATGTCATCGGCGATGCTGATCCGCCGGTCCTCAGCCTTGCCCAGGCGCTTTTTCTCTATATTCAGCACATACTGAATATAACAAATATGGAGACTAGACCGTAGGCATCCTCGCGTAACCCTCGTGCCATAGCTCAAAGGCGAAAAGAGTCCAGAGCTGCTTCCGGTTGTCCCACCGGCCGGAGAGGTGGTCTTCCACGAGCTGCTGGACCGCCCGCGGCTCGAACAAGCCGTGAGCGGCGAGCCGATCCCGGGAGAGGGCAGACAGCATCTGCTCCTTCAGCGGACCGCGAAACCATTCCGCAACCGGAATGCCGAAACCTTTTTTGGGACGGTCGAGGATGCGGTCCGGCAGGATCCCTCGTAGGGCCCGCTTGAGGAGGAATTTCGTCCGCAGGCCGTTCAGCTTCATGTGCAGGGGGAGACTCGTCGCGTACGCCACGAAGTCGTTGTTCAGCAACGGCACTCTGCCCTCGAGCGACGCCATCATCGAAGCGCGGTCCAGCTTGACCAGGATGTCGTTCTCGAGGTAGAGCCGCATGTCGATCATGAGCGCCTGGTTGAGGGCGTCGATCGATGCGTATTCGGCGACGAGAGATTCGCCATCGGTGGCCGCGGCTTCGGTCCGCACCTCGGGCGATAGCAGGGTGGACCGCTCCTCACGCGCGAAGGAGCCCATCCAGCGCTGGTGCCGCTCGGCTACGGTGTGCCCGGCTCCCGCGACGAAGCGTTTGGCGCGGAAGTCGAGGCTGAGGTTGGAGCGCGAGACTGGCAGCCGCCTCACGACAGGCTCGACGACCAGGCGCCGAAGCAGGCCCGGCGCACGCAGGTAATAGCCCGCGAGCCGGTGCGCCTGCAGGGTTGGATAACCCGCGAACAGCTCGTCTCCCCCATCGCCGCCGAGGGCGACCTTGACATGCTGCCTCGTGAACGCCGACAGCAGGTAGGTCGGGATGATCGACGCGTCGCCCAGCGGCTCGTCGAGCAGGAGCGACAGCTTGGGGATGAGGCCGAGGAGGGCGGCCGGTTCGAGGGTCAGCTCGTGATGGTCGGTGCCGAGGTGGCGGGCGACGTCGCGGGCGTGCATGGACTCGTCGAAGGACGGCTCGGCGAAGCCGACAGAAAAACTCTTCACGTCGCCGCCCAGCTGGGTCATCATCGCGGTGACAGCGCTCGAATCGATGCCCCCCGACAGGAACACGCCGACCGGCACATCGCTGATCAGCTCCTTGCGTACTGCCTCACGAAGTGCGTCGCGCAGCCGCCCACATTCCTCATCGAGATTGCCCGGACCGCCCGCCCGCTCCAGGTTGAGCTCGGGAGCCCAATAGCGGCGCACCGCCGGACGCCGATCTGCAAGCGACCAAGACAAGGTGTGTCCGGGGCGGAGCTTGTTGACACCGCGCACGATGCTGCGGGGCGACGGCACGAACTCGTACTCGAGGTACTCGTCGAGAGCGACCGGGTCGATGCCCTTGCGCAGGGCCGTGTCCTGGAGAAGCGCCTTCAGCTCCGACGCAAACACGAACCTTTCGCCATCGATCGCGTAGTGCAGGGGCTTGATGCCCATCCGGTCGCGCGCAAGCAAGAGCGATGCCTTGCGCCGATCGAGCAAAGCGAACGCGAACATGCCGTTCAGCCGCTCGATCATCCGCTCGCCCCATTCCTCATAGCCATGGACGAGGACCTCGGTGTCGGACTTGGTGGCGAACCTGTGGCCGGCCGCGAGGAGCTGCTCGCGGAGCTGGCGGTGGTTGTAGATCTCTCCGTTCTGGATGACCCACACCGTCGAGTCCTCGTTGGACATCGGCTGGTGGCCGCCCTCGATGTCGATGATCGACAGCCTCCGCATGCCGAGAGTTACGCCGTCGAGATGGATGCTTCCTTCATCGTCCGGTCCGCGGTGGACCATCGACCCGCACATTCGCTGGACAAGCTCACCCCCGCGTGCGGGGTCTCCGCCGGCGACGCCGCAGATTCCGCACATCTAGTGGCGGGTCACCTGCTGCGCAGCGCTGGTCTCCCGTTGGTCGTCGGTTGCCGGTGTGGTGCCTTCTGGATGACCTCGCGCACGACGTAGGGCGGCTTCGCCTGCGACTCGTGATACGTGCGGATGGAAAGCTCCGCCAGCAGGCCCATCAGGATGAACTGCACGCCGACGATGACAAGCACGACGGACAGCAGGAGCAGCGGGTTGTTGTGTGCGTAGACGTACGGTGGCAGCAGCTTCTGGCCGATAACGATCGCCGCGAAGATCAGCGCCACGGCCCACAGCGCAAGAGCGGCAAACCCGAAGAAGTACATCGGCTTCGTCGAATAGCTGCCGAGCAGCTTGACCGTGATCAGGTCGAGCATGACCCTCGACGTGCGAGACAGCGAGTATTTCGACTTGCCGTACGTGCGAGGCCGGTGATTGACCGGCAGCTCGGTGATGCGTGCGCCGACCACCGACGCGTAGACGGGGATGAACCGATGCATCTCGCCGTACAGCCTCACGTCGTGGATCACTTCGCGGCGGTAGGCCTTGAGTGTGCAGCCGAAATCGCTGAGGGGCACGCCGGTGACGGTGGCGATTAGCCAGTTCGCGATCCTGGATGGAAGGACGCGCCTCGCATCGTCTCGCCGGTCGCGACGCCATCCACTCACCACGTCGTATCCCTCGTCGATCTTCTCGAGGAGGTGCGGGATGTCATGCGGGTCGTTCTGCAGGTCGCCGTCCAGGAAGACCAGCACGTCGCCGCGGCTGTAGTCGATCCCCGCCTGCACAGCCGCCGTCTGCCCGAAGTTGCGCCGAAAGCTGACCACCCGCACGCGCGCATCCCGCGACGCAAGCTGCCCGAGCTTATCCGTGCTGCCGTCGCGGCTGCCGTCGTCGATGTAGAGGACCTCAAAGGAGGTGCCGAGGGCTTCCAGCACGCCGATCAGCTCGCGGTGCAGCGGCTCGACGCTGTCGATCTCGTTGTAGACCAGAACGATCACGGATACGTGCGGCGTATCGGTCGCGGCCTGGCGGGGCATGAACCCCGATTATGCCGCCCCTCTGGCGGGCTTGCGCCCGCTACCTCCCCACTTGACGCGGCGAGGACTTTAAGCTCCTCGCTCAATGACCGCCGAAGCCGCTCTGCGTAGGATCCCCCGCACCGCGATCCGGAGCGACGCGTGGTGGGTTTTTCCGGCCGTTCCCCTTCTTGCGGGCGCGATCGCCTTCGCGTGGATCCTCCACGCCGAGCTCCAGCGGCTCTACGGGCTGACCGGCTCAGCGTGGGACTTCGCCTATGACCAGCAGGTGATCTGGAACATCTCCCAGGGGCAGGGTTTTTACTCCAGCTTTGCGCGGGCCAATTTCCTGGGCATCCACTTCGAGCTGATCTTTGTCGTCCTCGCGGCGGTGGAGAAGCTCTGGCCGAGTCCCGCGGTTCTCCTCATCTTCTCGTCCGCGGGAATCGCTGCCACGGCGCCCGCCGCCTACCTGTTTTTCCGCGCCATCCTCCCCGCTGACCGCGCTGATACGCCGTGGCTGGCGGTCGCGCTTTCGGTCCCGATTCCCTTCTGGGCCGCGGTGCAGGAAGCGGCGCGCGACTTCTTTCACCCCGAGAACATGGCCCTCGCGTTCGCGCTGCTCGCCGCGTGGGCGGGGATCCGCGGACACCGCGTAGCCATGTGGTGCTTGTGCCTCCTCACGCTCAGCTGCAAGGAGGACCAGGTCTATACGATCGGCGTGGTCGCCCTACTCCTGCGGGTGTACGGCGCGCCGCAGGTCAAGAAACACTGGCGCTTCATCCTTTATATGGCGGGTGGCTGGTTCCTGATCGGGACGGGGATCGTCCAGCAGCACTTCCGCAACGGCGGCTACACCGACTTCGTGTACTACCGCTGGCTAGTCGGGCTCGACCCGACGCTGCCCTTCTCGCCGCTCACCGTCCTCGAGGCGCTATTTCGTCCCTACGCGGTGCTTGTGGTCGCGGCAATCATCGCGGGGACGTGCCTGATGCCGCTGTTCGCGCCGCGCTGGCTGCTGCTCGCGGTCCCGCCTTACCTCGCGAACGTACTCAGCGGCCACACGCCGCAAAACATCTTGCACCTTCACTACGTGTTGTTGCTGCTGTTTCCGATGATCGTCGCGTGCGCCGTCGGCGCCGCGAAGTACCTCGAGACGCATTCCCTCAAACCCGCCAAAGCGCTCGCCGCGATGCTCCCGGCGCTGATTCTCGGATTTGCGATGGGCCGCTTCCCGCCCGCGCTGGAGTCCGATGCAAGTCTCTACGCGCATCCGGACACGGTTGCGCAGCTCCGCGCGGCGACCAGGATCATCCCCGCCGACGCCCCGGTCGATGCAGACGACGGCCTGACGGTATGGCTCGCTAACCGGCACACGATCAATGATTTCCCCGACCGCTTGTCTGATGACGCCTACGTGGTGATCGACCGCGACGCGTACCTGAGCGGCCCGACCAGCCCGACCACCCGGCGCAAATACCTCGAGGCCCTGCCCAACAGCGGCCGTCGCGTCCTCTACGACGACGGCCGTTTCGTGGTCTGGAGCCCGGTCGGCGACTAACTGGATGACTCTTCCCCATTCCTGGGGAAGTCGCGACCGAAAGTCGGGGATGGGGCCCTCACGTAGTCTTATTGGTCACCATGGGCTTGGCGACATCTGTTCGCGACCGTCTCGATCAGCTTTTTCAAGAGCGGATCGTAATCTTCGACGGCTCGATGGGCGTGATGCTGCAACACAAAGGTCTCTCCGACGAGCAGTTTCGCGGCGAGCGGTTCCGCAATCACCCCAAGCCGCTGCGCAACAACAGCGACGTCCTCTGCCTGACGCAGCCTGAGCTCGTCACGCAAGTGCATCGCGAATACCTCGAGGCCGGCGCCGACATCATCACCACCAACACCTTCACCGCGACGCGCGTGTCGCAAGCCGACTACGGACTCGAAAAGTACGTCTACGAAATGAACTTGGAAGGCGCCCGGCTCGCGCGCGCCGCCGCAGACCATTACGAGAACCGATTCGTGGCCGGGTCCCTCGGCCCCACCAACGTGACGCTTTCGCTTTCGCCGCGCGTCGACGACCCGTCGTACCGCGAGGTTACATTCGACGAGCTCCGCGACGGATACGCGGAGGCGGCACGCGGTCTCAAGGAGGGCGGCGCCGACGTCCTGTTGATCGAGACGGTGTTCGACACGCTCAATGCGAAGGCGGCGATAGCCGCAGTGATGGAAGTCGCGCCTCAGCTTCCGCTCTTCGTGTCGGTGACGATCGTCGACCGGAGCGGCCGCAACCTCTCCGGGCAGACCGTCGAAGCATTCTGGACTTCGGTCGAGCACGCGCGACCCTTCGCGGCAGGCGTGAACTGCTCGCTGGGCGCGACGGAGATGCGGCCCTACGTCGAGGCAATGTCGCGCGTCGCGCCGGTCTATGTCATCTGCTACCCGAACGCCGGCCTGCCCAACGCCTTCGGCGGCTACGACGAGCAGCCTCCGACCACGAGCCGGCTGCTCAAGGAGTTCGCCGAGGCGGGCTTCCTGAACGCCGCCGGCGGGTGCTGCGGCACGGGGCCGGAGCACATCCGCCAGATCCGCGAAGCAATCGCCGAGGTGCCCAGGCGGAAGCTGCCCCACCGCGAGCCCCGCCCGCGGTTCAGCGGCCTGGAGCCTTTTGAGATCAGTCCCGACTCGGGCTTCGTCGTGATCGGTGAGCGGACCAACGTCACCGGATCGATCCGCTTCCGGCGGCTGATCGAGGGCGGCGACTTCACGGGCGCGGTCCAGGTGGCGCTCGATCAGGTCCGTGGCGGCGCCAACCTGCTCGACGTCAATATGGACGCCGACCTGCTCGACTCGGAGGCGGCGATGATCCGCTACCTCAACCTGCTCGCGACCGAGCCCGAGATCGCCCGGATCCCCGTGATGGTCGACAGCTCCAAGGTGACGGTCCTCGAGGCGGGCCTCAAATGCCTGCAGGGCAAGGGCGTGGCCAACTCGATCAGCCTGAAGGGCGGTGAGGAGTCGTTCCTGGACCAGGCGCGCCTGGTACGCAGGCACGGCGCGGCCGCCGTCGTGATGGCATTCGACGAGGTCGGCCAGGCAGACACGTTCGAACGCAAGGTGGAGATCTCCAGCCGCGCCTACAAGCTCCTGACCGAAAAGGCCGGCTTCGAGCCCGAGGACATCATCTTCGACCCCAACATCCTCCCCATCGCCACCGGCATCGAGGAGCACGCCGCCTACGCGAAGAATTTCATCGACGCGACGCGGGAGATCAAGAAGCGCTTCCCCCGGGTCCACGTATCCGGTGGCGTCTCCAACCTTTCCTTTTCCTTCCGCGGCAACGACCGCGTGCGCGAGGCGATCCACTCTGCCTTCCTCTACCACGCGATCCGAGCGGGCCTGGACATGGGCATCGTCAACGCGGGTCAGCTGGTGGTCTACGAGGACATCCCCAAGGATTTGCTCGAGCTCGTCGAGGATGTCATCTTCGACCGGCGGACCGACGCGACAGAAAGATTGGTCGAGTTTGCGAAGTCCGTGTCCGGCGCCGGGTCGAAGCGCGAGGTCGATCTTTCCTGGCGCGAAGGCTCGATCGAGGAGCGCCTCAAGCACGCAGTCCTCCACGGCGAGGTCGAATACATAGAGAAGGACGCGGAAGAGGCTCGCGTCAAATACGGCAAGCCGCTGCTGGTCATCGAGGGCCCGCTGATGGACGGGATGAAGGTGGTCGGCGACCTGTTCGGCGCCGGCAAGATGTTCCTGCCTCAGGTCGTCAAGAGCGCGCGCGCGATGAAGCGAGCCGTCGCCTACCTGGAACCATTCATGCAGGCCGAGAAGGACGCGGTGGGCGACCGCAGCGTGCGCGGCAAGCTCGTGCTCGCCACGGTCAAAGGCGACGTCCACGACATCGGCAAGAACATCGTCGGCGTTGTGCACGCCTGCAACAACTACGAGGTCCACGACCTCGGGGTCATGGTCCCGGCCGAGAAAATCCTCGACACGGCAATCGAGCTGGGCGCCGACGTGGTGGGGCTGTCCGGCCTGATCACGCCATCGCTCGACGAGATGGTCGTCGTGGCGAAGGAGATGACTCGGCGCGATTTCAGCATCCCGTTGCTGATCGGCGGGGCCACGACCTCGAAGCAGCACACCGCGGTCCGGATCGCGCCGGCCTACGACGGCACCACGGTCCACGTCCTGGACGCGTCGCGCGTGATCGGCGTCGTCTCAGATCTGCTCGACGATGGCCGGCGCCAGACGTTCGAGCGCGACAACTTCGCGCTGCAGGAAAAGCTGCGCTCCCAGCACACGAGCTCGCGCCGGCCGCTGCTCACGCTCGGAGATGCGCGAGACAAGAAGCTGCGGCTGCCATTCGAAGGAATTCCGAATCCGCCTTTCACCGGAAGGAAGGTCATCGAACCCTCGATCGCGGAGCTGCGCGAGTACGTCGACTGGACTTTCTTCTTCCACGCCTGGGAGCTCAAGGGCAAGTACCCGGCAATCCTCGACAACCCCTCCCAGGGCGCCGCCGCGCGCGAGCTGTTCGGACACGCGCAGGAGCTGCTCGACGAGATCCAGACGAAGGGCTGGCTGCGCGCCCGCGGGGTGTACGGATTCTGGCCCGCACGTGCCGACGGTGACGACCTCGCGCTCGACAACGGCGTCCGATTCCCGATGCTCCGCCAGCAGGTCGACCACGGCGACGACAAGCCGTACCTGTCGCTGGCGGACTTCATTGCGCCGCAACACGATCACATCGGCGCGTTCGCGGTCACGGCGGGGATTGGCGTGGACGAGCTCGCGGGGAGATTCACGGCGGAGCACGACGACTACCGGGCGATCATGGTCAAGGCCCTGGCCGACCGGCTGGCCGAGGCCTTCGCCGAGTACCTCCACGAGCTGGTCCGCCGGTCCTGGTACGAGGAAGGGCCGAAGCAGCCGTCCGAGGAGCTGATCGCCGAGAAATACCGCGGCATCCGCCCCGCCTTCGGCTACCCGGCGTGCCCCGATCACTCCGAAAAGCAGACGCTGTTCGACCTCCTGGACGCGCGCTCGATCGGCATGGAGCTGACCGAGTCAGGAGCCATGACCCCGACCGCTGCGGTCTCCGGCCTGTACTTCGCCCACCCCCAGTCCCGCTACTTCATGGTCGGCAAAA
>WNGN01001514.1_pt1 | contig 15294 bp, 16 predicted proteins | sample 5400561 | NCBI WGS metagenome assembly WNGN01 (sample SAMN13153379, study PRJNA577476) | soil metagenome | isolation source: 115 cm soil or saprolite under Garry oak tree replicate 2 | place: USA:California | collected 2016-06-15
GGAGCGGCACGGCGGCTCGCTCAAGCTCGAGTCCAGCGAGCTCGGTAAGGGCAGCACGTTCGTGCTTCGCCTCCCGCCGACGAGTGGCGCCCAGGCCGCCACCCTCGTGTCCTCGGCGGCGGCGTTCGAGGGCGTCCCGGCTTCGTAATCGCTTCACTCCTGTAAATTTCCCTCCCCGCCTGCGGGGGAGGGTCAGGGTGGGGGCAGGGAGGGGGCCGCGAATCCGATTTACCCATGTGCGACAAGGTGGGAGCTGGCGCCCGGGCGACGCCCAGCTCGGATGGATCATCGAAAACCGGGTCGATGAGGCGTACATCCTTTCATGGCCGGGCCAGCTCGAGACCTACGTGCCCCTCCACGACACGGGCGGCTACGATCGCGCCCGGGCCCCGCTCGGATCCTTTGACTACCGGCTCGATCAGATCAAAGGCACGGCGAGCGCCTACCTGAAAAATCAGATCGAGATTGGCTTCACGACGCCGGACCTCCATCCGCACCGAAATCTCGACTTCACCTTCGTCGATTTCCACCTGCCGACACGCGAGCTCATCGATCCCGCCTGGTTGGTGCCCAGCGAGAAGCTCGACGAGGTGTGCACGCAAACGAGCGCCGGCCGGCACCGCGGGCCGCGCTGGCTCTTCGCGGCCGACCGCTCAGGGCTCGCCCGCGATCGCGCGGCAAAGTATCAGGTCGCCGTCCGTGAGTTGGCGGCCGCCCGGCGCTGGTCCATTCTGCCGGCCAGGTCCGCGGTTGCCGGCGTTTCCGCAAACCCGATCGAGACGGGCACCTTCTTCGAGCGGCATTTCGATGCCGCCTTCCTGGAGGCAGCGTCAGGCGACGAGGTCTTGATGGCGGCCACGCCGGACAACTTCGGCCGTCATCGCCTCGCCTTCTCGAAGGAGACCGGACGGTGGGCGTCGATCGCCATCCACGGATCGGCCGCCACCAATTCCTCGAACCTCATCCAGGCCAATATCCACGCCGCGACGTTCTTCCCTCACCCTCGCCACTACATCCTGGTCCAGCATTACGATCGCGGACGCGCCGAGTGGCATCCGTGGAGCTGGTTCATGGCGTCGACTGACTTCGCGAAGCTGGCTGCCGGAAAAGGCCCCTATCTCCTCTTCACTACCACGCTAAATCCGCAGCGGGTCAATCGCTGGACGCCTTATCGAATTCCTACCTACACGGCCGCGGCGGCGTTCCAGGTCGCCCTCCACCGGTCCGCATCGCGACGCGCCGCCTAATACGAACGAGGCGGCGCCGCCGAAAACAGTGAGATCGCCTGTTTGACCTCGGTACTGCCACATTTCGGACAGGCGTGCTCTTTCTCACGCTCGGCGTAGTTACCCATCACCTCGAATCGCTCCCCGCATTTCGAGCAATTGAACTCATAGACCGGCATGGCGCTCATCCTCCTGAACCTCGCCGCTTGGCTGCCTACCCATGACGGTAGACCTCCCATCCACCGGTGGTCAACCCAGGGTGGGGTCTCAGCCGCATGCCTCCTCGGCTTCGTCCTCGATGGCCATATGGCTGGTGACCGGCGTTTCGGATTTCAAGATCGTCGCGGCAATCACGACCGAGGCAATGGCAAGTGCCGCGCCAATTGCCCAGGCGATGTGATAGCCGCCGCTTAGGGCCGCAACGGGACTCTGTCCCTGCGCGATCAGTTCACCGGTCCGACTCGTCGAGACCGCCGCGAGCGCTGCCAGGCCAAGCGCCCCGCCGACCTGGCCGGTCGTGTTCAGCAGGCCCGAGGCGAGCCCCGCATCGCTGGGCGTCGTCCCGGCCATCGCCACGACCCCGAGCGACGGGAACGCGAGGCCGCCACCGATTCCGAGCAGTGCCAGCACGGGAAACAAATCCGTCAGGTAATCGGCGCTCACGGGTCCCCGCGCAGCCAGGACAAGGGCGACGCTGATCAAACCAAACCCCGCCAGCAGCACATTGCGGGCGCCGAATCGCATGATCAGCCTGGCCGTGAGGCCAATCGAGAGCGCGCCCATCCCGACGGAGACCGGCAGGAAGGCCAGGCCGATCGCCAGGGGGCCGTAGCCCAGCACCCGCTGCATATCGAGCGAGCCCATGAAGAAGAACCCGAACATCGCCACGCCGCCGATGGCCTGGATCACGTTGGACGCCGAGAGGTTTCGCGAGGCAAACAGTCGCAGTGGGAGGAGCGGCTTGCGAGCCGTCGCCTGGCGGACGACGAAGGCAACCAACAGGATCACGGCGACACCACCGAACCCGAGGGTGCGCGTCGAGACCAGGCCATACTCGGACGACTGCACGATAGCGAACACGCCCAGCATCAAGCCCGTCGTGACGAGGAAGGCGCCGAGGATGTCGGCACCCTGACCGAGCCCGATGCCGCGATCGGACTCGAGCAGCCGGGCGGCCAGCAGCGCGATGACGATCCCAATGGGCAGGTTGACGAAGAAAATCCAGTGCCAGCTGACGGCCTGCGTGATGATGCCACCGGCCAGTAGCCCGATCGAGGCGCCGGCGGACGCGACGAAACTGAAGATGCCGATCGCGCGGGCCCGCTCGCCGGGTTCGGGGAACATCGTCACGACCATCCCCAGGATGACGGCCGAGCTCACCGCCCCGCCAATTCCCTGCAGGAAGCGGGCCGCGATCAGCATCGGTTGACTGAGCGAGAGCCCGCACAGCATCGAGGCGGCGGTAAACGCGACAAGGCCGATGAGGAAGATCCGCTTGCGACCAATCAGATCGCCGAGCCGTCCAGCCAGCAGTAAGACACCGGCATAGGCGATCAAGTAGGCATTGACGACCCAGGCCAGGCTGGCCTGCGTGAAGCCGAGGTCGTTCTTGATCGACGGCAGCGCCACGTTCACGATCGTCATGTCGAGAACGATCATCAGGAAGCCGGCGCACAGGATCAATAAGGCCAGCCATCTCCGGTCATTCTTCGTCTCGTTGGGCATGTCAAGGCTCCTGGCGATGAGGCGTGGTGAAGTGGACATGCTCTTTAGACCCCACCCGCGAGAAAACTCATCGGTTCTCTCCCCTCCCCCGCTTGCGGGGGAGGGTCAGGGTGGGGGCTGACCGCGCACCCCTTCTCGTTGTGACACCATCCGGGCACGCAACGCGGACCACTCAGGCCCGGTGGGCTGCGGCGCCCCCGGCACCCCGCTTACTGCTGCTTCCTTCCGGACCTGACAGGGTTCACGGAACCAGGTCGCGCAGGACCAGGCCATCAACGCAGTCGCACGAAACGACGCTCCGGACAGCGCACCCCTCAAAGGGGAGTTCGACCCCGCTGAAGCGGATTGCGGGTACAGGGCACCGCTGGCTCCCCGTCTAGCGCGATCGGGACTATTCTACCCGCGGTCCGCGGACCTAACCTTGCGGTTCGCGGGGCGGCCGGAATGTCAGCAGCGTCCAGGCACCCAACCAGCCGATCATCGCGCCGAACACGATCACGACCGCCAGGTCGAGTCCGAGATTGATCAGCTGGGCGCCGGTGTCCGCGGCCTGGCGCTTCGCCGCCGGGCTGAGACGGTCGAACGCGGTCTGACCCACCGGCAGATACGTGAGGATGAGGGCCGCGACCACGTTATGGAACAACTCGCTGATCCCGCCGGCGATCGCGCCCATCTGCAAGGCCGGATTGGTGCTCTTCGTCGATGCGGCCAGCTTGCGTCCGGCGCCGCCGATAATCAGAAAACCCAGGGCGGAGCTGACGAAATTCTCGAACATCGTCGGCATCAGGTCGTGCGTGGCGTAGACCGCCACCAGGCGGACGAGCAGGGCAAAGAGGCCGCCGATCACACCGAACAGCAACCCCTCACGGAGCACGAGCCCAATGCGCGCCACTAATTGACCCGGCTGATCAGCTGACCTCGCAGCTGTTTGACCCGCGGCGCGTCCTCCGGCTCCGGTCGCATCGCCAGGTAGCGCGTGAAATCTTTCAACGCCTCGGCGTCGTGATGCATCTGGAAGTGGATCATGCCGCGATCCCGCCACTCCGATGTGAGATGCGGGTCGGTCAGCATGATGCGGTCGCTGGCGCTCAGCGCGCGCGCCAGGTCGCCACGCGATAAGTACAGGCTCTTGAGGTTATTAAGGATGCGCGACAGGATCTGCCGCTTCGTCGAGGGCTCGAGGAGGGCGGGACGCATCTTGACTTCACCGCCGTACATCTCGTTCAGCATCTTCGCGCATTCCTCGCGAGTGAGCGTGCGGCCGTTGAAGGCGTCGATGAAGATCTCGCCGCTGGTCGCCGGCGCGTACTTCACCAGGAAATGACCAGGCATGCCAACCCCGCGCACGGGCAGGCCGGCCCTCTCCCCTATCGCCACGTAGAGGACCGCGAGCGTGATCGGGATGCCCACTCGGCGGTCGAGCACCTCGTTGAGAAAGCTGTTGCGCGGGTCGTAGTACTCCTCGCGGTTGCCCTTGAAGTGCAGCTCCTCGAACAGGTAGGCATTCGCCACCTCGACGACCCGGCCGGGCTCCACCTCGGCCCGGATCCGCTGCTTGAGCTCGGTCCCCATGCGGGCGATTTGATTGAGATAGACCGCCGGACGCAGGTCCGGGTACTCTTCGGCGGCGATCAGCAGCGCCGCTTCGGCCAGGTCCAGTTCCGGGTCCGGCGTCTGCAGCAGGCGCGTGAACGCGTCGCGTGCCTCAGCCGGCGTCATGCCTACGTAGTCTAGATAGACGGAACGGTGCGTTGAGGATCGCCAGCACGACGAGCGTCAAGACCGCGCCCGCCGCGATGTACCAGGGCCACGGGCCCATGAGATCGAGCAAGCTGCCGCTGGCCGGCACCTGCCGCAGGTACATGTAGTTACCACCGGTCGCCAGGTCGATCAATCCCACGACGATCGCAAAGACGACGGTCAAGACGAAGATCCGGCGGACGGCACCGGACCGCGGCTGCAGGGCGAGGCCGAAGACCAGGAAAAGCGCCGCAAGAATGACCAGGTCGTGCGTCACGTAGAACTGCAGGTAGGGAAAGCTCGGAAAATGATCCTTGAGATCCGGGGTCAGCACCGCCTGGAGCGTTCCACCCAGTCCCCAGAAGTAGGCTACTTCGACCAGCACGAGCTGCCGCCATAGTAGCGCCGCCGCGGCGACGAAGCCGGCCACGTCGCACAGCTGGACCGGGAGGCTGGCAGCAGCGGACCACGTTTTGTTCGCGACGACGTACGGTTGCCAGCTCAGCTCGGCGACCACCAGCGTGAGCGCGATGATCGCGGCAACGGCATCGATCCAACGGCCCGGAGCTCGCCGGGCGGCGACGCAGAGCAGCACGGCGGCGACGACCAGGATCGCTGGGGGAAGAATGTGCTCGGTCGACACCGGCTATAGTTTCCCTCCTCAACATGGCCAAACTCATCTATTCGGCGATCATGTCGCTCGACGGCTACATCGCGGACGAGCACGGCAACTTCGACTGGGCTGCGCCGGACGAGGAGGTCCACGCCTTCGTGAACGACCTCGAGCGGCCCATCGGCACCTACCTCTACGGCCGCCGGATGTACGACGTCATGCGATACTGGGAAACCGCACCGACCGATGCCGATCAGCCATCGGTCACGAGGGATTACGCACAGATCTGGCAGGCGGCTGACAAGATCGTGTACTCGAGGACGCTGGCGACGGCATCCACCACCAGGACGCGGATCGAGAAAGACTTCAACCAGCAAGCCGTGCGCCGGCTGAAGGCGACCGCGTCATGTGATATGTCCGTCGGAGGTCCCGACCTCGCGGCGCAGGCGATCAGAGCCGGGTTGGTCGATGACCTCCAGCTGTTCGTCGTGCCCATCGTGGTGGGAGGCGGCACAAGGGCCCTCCCGGATCACGTCCGCGTCAAGCTCCAGCTGCTCGACGAGCACCGCTTCACCGGCGGCGTGGTTCACCTCCACTACGGCATCATGACCTGAGATGAGTGACAGGCGGCGCGGTTACCGTCCCTGGGGCGGCACCTGGGGCTGCGGGTGTACCAGCGTCGTCGTCGTGCTGACCGCGGGGCTCATCTTGAGTCTGTTCAACCTCGCGATTGGCCTCGGTGCGTCCGTGCGGATTCCATTCACATCGAGCAACCTGACGATCGCGGGCTCGGTCGGCACGAAAAACAAAGCCCCGCAGGTGCTGCCCGGTTACACCCAGGGGCGTCTCGGCGGCAACCAGAACTTCATCAACCAGTCGTCAACGCTGACCATCGGCCCGGCTGAGGGCGCGGTCATCGTAGTCCTGGGCCGCCAGGATGCTGCCCCCGTTGTCGATCTTCACCTCGAAGCTCGGTAGCCCATGAGCGTGGGGCTGCCAGAACGCGTCTTTGTGATCGTCGTCGAGACCGAGGGCGCGCGCGACCCCGAGCGGATGCCCTTGCTCAGCTACGCCGGACCGGGCGGTGCGCGCCGCACGGCGGCGTTCAGCAGCATGCTGCTGGCGACCACCTTCCTCAACCAGGCGCAGCAACTGGGCCACTTCGTCAAGCTCGACTACATCTTCCCGGCCGATCGGCGCCGGCTGGCCGCGGACTTTCCGGAGTACGAGGTCCGGCTGGATCCGAGCCCGCAGGCCTTCTTCGGGGGCGACCCAGCCGCTTAGGCCGGCACAAGCTCGGCGACCCCGGCAACGTTACACGCGCGTCATCATGCCCCGCTTCAGCCATCGGCTGGCACTGAAGATCGTCCTCCCCTTCGCGGCCCTCACGCTCGCGATCGGCGCGGTCGGCACCCTGACGGCCACCGGCGAGTTGAGCACCCGCAGCCAGGGCGCGTTTGATGCCCAGCTCGTCCACGACGGCATCGTCGCCCAGTCGATGGTCAAGACCGGAGATTCCGAGCGACGGGCGATCCTTCGCCTCCTGACCGGTGGCCCGGGTCTGAGTCAGAACTGGGACAAGACCGCGGCGTTGCAGGCCTGGCTCGAACGGGCCCTGACGATTCATCCCAACGTCATCGTCGAGGTGGTCGACACCTCCGGTCGCGAGATCGTCGGGGTGGTCGGCCACGGCGCCCTTGCCGACACCGTGACCCGCAGCCGCGACTTGAGCAGCTGGCCCGGCCTCTCCAACATGCTCAGTGGCGGCTCGACCACGATTGACCTGGTAGCGTCCGCCCCGCAGCCGGCGATCTTCGCCGGCCAGCCGGTGCGCAACGCGGCCGACGGACTGATCGGCGCCATCCTCATCGGCGACTATCTCGACGACCGCGCGGGCACGATCAAGGCGTCGCTGCCGCACGACGACATCACCTTCTACGACGTCAACGGCCAGGTCCTCGCGACGTCATCGCCCATACCGCCCGGTCAGTGGCCGACGCTCGCGCTCGACGGGAACACGCGGGATCGTATCACCCCCACCAGCGTCGTCGAGCTGCCGCGCGTCGCGGGCGGTCCCGGCACGGAGATCCTGTCGCCCTGGACGGTGCGAACGACGAACCTCGGTTACGTCGGGACGGTCGGATCGACCGCCGGCTTACTGGCCGACACCAACCAGTTGCGCATCATTCTGGTTACGTTGTTTCTGGCCGGCGTGCTGTTCACGCTCGCGATCGGCATCTGGCTGGCGCGCCGTATCACCAGACCGGTGCACCGCCTTGTGGAGGCGACCCGGCTGGTCAGCGCCGGCGACCTCGAACATCAAGCGCCCGTGACGACCCACGACGAGATCGGCGAGCTCACCGACTCGTTCAACCAGATGACGCGCAGCCTGAAAGAGAAGAGCGCCTCACTGCGCACGACGATGACGCAGCTTCAGGACACGTACCTGATGACGATCGAGGCGCTGGCGGCGGCAGTCGAGGCGCGCGATCCCTACACGCATGGTCACACGCGACGGGTCGAGGATTACGCCCTCATCATGGCGAACGCCCTCGGCTGTAGCGAGGTCGAGATCAACGCACTGCGCCGCGCCAGCGTGCTGCACGACATCGGCAAGATCGGGATCGAGGATGCGATCCTCCGCAAACAGGCACGGCTCGAGCCCGACGAAGCGCTGCGCATGCAGAAGCACCCGGTGATCGGCGTCGACATGTTGAAGGGCATCGATTTCCTCGATCCGGTGCTCCCGCTCATCCGCCACCACCACGAGCGTTGGGACGGCAATGGCTACCCGGATGAGTTACGGACCGACGAGATTCCGCTGGGCGCTCGCATCCTGGCGGTCGCCGACGCGGTCGACGCCATGACGTCTGACCGTCCCTACCGGGCGGCGCGCACGTTCGAATACGCGAAGACGGAAATCCTCAAAGGCTCAGCCACCCACTTCGACCCTGAGGTCGTCACCGCCTTCATCAAAAGCCAGCGTGCCATCGAGGATCTACTGCGCGCCGCGGCGGGCGAGGAGATGCACCATCACCCGGATTCGGATGACATCGGCGGCTGGCGCATGCACGTCGTCGGCCGCTAGCCAAACACGGCCTATCGCGCGAGCTGGAAGTTGATCGTGGTCTGGTGGCCCGGCTTGACGATCACCTGTTGGGTCTGGCCCACGTATCCGTTGGCCGACGCGGTGATCGTATAGGTTCCGTAGAGCACCGCCGGAAAGCTGAAGTTGCCGTTGACATCGGTCACGGTGGCCAGGCCGTTGGAAAGCCTGACTGTGGCGCCGGCGATCACCGCCGCCGTCACGCTGTCCGTGACGAAACCCTTGATGCTTCCGGTGGCCGTCAGGCTGACCAGCTTGAAGGTAATGATCTGGTTTTGCCCCCCATTGACGGTCACCGTCTGGCCGGCGCTGCTGTAGCCGGTGGCGCTGGCGGTCACCGAGTAGGTGCCCGGATTCACGCCGAATGAGAAGTTGCCGTTGACATCGGTGATGGCCGCGGCTCCGCCCGGGCTGAGGCTGACGGTTGCCCCGACGATCGGCAAGCGGGTGACGCTATCGATGACCTGGCCGTTGATGGCCGCCCTCGTCGGGCTTGGTGTGGGAGTCGGAGTGGGCAACGGCGTTGCTGATGGCAGGGGCAGCGGTAACGCGGACGGCGCCGGGGTGGGCGATGGAGATGAGGATCCAGTCCAGGCGTCGGATGGTCGAACGGTGCTCGTCGGCGTCGGGCCGATTCCATGGTCGCCCAGCGCCCCTTGCTGCAGGTCCTGTACCACCTGTTGGGATACGGGCGCAAGATGCTGCTCCGGGTCGCCGGCGTAGCTGGCGAGGCTGAGGCCGTGAACGTTGACGCCGAGCACCAGGAGACCAGGGATGGTCGATGCCCCGAGCGAGGTGATCCAGAAGAGCAGGCCGAACAATGGCAACAGAGCGGTCCGCCGCCAGCGTCCGCGGGTCGTGCCAGGCTTCACGCCGCCTCCGGTTCCGCCGCGGTGACCTCAGCCTTGCCCATCTTGCCCAAGCGCTCGACGATGGCATCGCGCCGCGCCAGGAACGCGGTGACGACGGCCGGATCGAACTGCCCACCGGCATCTTTGCGGATGGTCGCGGTTGCCGCGTCGAAACCGAGCCCCTTGCGATATGGACGGTCTGATGTCAGGGCGTCGAAGACGTCCGCGACTGCCAGGATCCGAACGAGCAGCGGGATCGCACTTCCCATCAGGCCCGTCGGATATCCGGCTCCATCCCAGCGTTCGTGGTGGTACAGCACACCCGGCATGCTGGGCTCCAGGAATCGCAGCCCTTTCAACATGTCATAACCGATTCGGGGATGTTCGCGCATGTCTTCAGATTCGGCACTGCTGAGCGGCCCCGGCTTGCGCAGCACCCGGTCTTCGACGCCGATCTTCCCGATGTCGTGGAGCAGGGCCCCGCGTCGGAGCGCCTCGCGGTCTTTGCCCGTCAGCCCGACGGCAGCCGCGATCTCCATGCTGATGGCGGCGACTCGGGCCGAGTGGCCGAATGTCGACGGGTCGCGAGCGTCGATGGCGCGGGCGAGCGCTTCCATGCTGGCGAAGTAGGTCTCCTCGAGGGCCGCGGTCTTTTCCTCCAGCGTCGAGGTCATCTCGTTGAACGTCTTTGCCAGGTAACCGATCTCATCGTGTGACTTGACGTGGGCACGATGATGGAGGTCACCGCCTGAAACGATTCGCATCGACCGAACAAGGCGATCCAGCGGCCTCGTCAAGAGCGAGGCGGTCACGCCGCCGACCAGCAACGTCAGAAGCGCTGCCGCGGTGAACACGAGGGTCAGAATGAGACGAACCTGCGTCACTGAGTTCTGCAGCCCGTCGGCGTTGGCCTGGACGGCGAGATAACCGAGTTGGCTTCCACGCATGACCCAGGTGCTGAAGAGCGAACCGTAGGTATGGTCGGCTTCAGTCGCATCAAGGCGCGCGGTCTTGTCGGCCGTGATTTTCGCTCGAGTCGCATCATCGAGAGCCGGCGGACTGGGCAACGCGCTGGCCAGCTCGTGCCCGGACAGGTCATAGAAGGCAGCGTTCGGAAGGCCCGCGGCAATCTCAGTAAGGGATTGACCGATCAGCATGGCGCCAACGATGTGCTGATCGTCGGCCCGCACGGGACTGACCCAATAGAGTGTGGGCTTGGCGTCAGCCGTGAATAGGAAGAGGCGTCGTTCACCCAGGGCATCGGTTTGCCCCTCGAGGACGCCGATGACGGCCGGCACAGTGGCGAACCCGGTGGACCCCGTGGGAGGCAGCCGGCTCGGACCCGAAGGCCTGCCCTGGATGGCCAGCAACTCCCTGCCACTGGTGTCGAGCACACGGATCTGGATGTTCGCCGGCTCGGCGACGGCGGCGATCGGTGTCAGCAGGCCGGCCAGCCCATCGGTGTCGATCGCGGCGATCGCCGCCGGCACGCCGATCGTATTAGTGGCTTGACTGAGGTCTCGGACCCGCTCCACTTCCAGCAACGACACCGATTGGTTGGCGAGCAAACTGCTGTGCAGCAAGCTGCCATCGAACTCGGTCGAGGCGGCATTGGTCAGCCGCGCCGTTGCCACGCCGGTGCCGATCACGCCGACGAAGATGAGCAGCACGGCAAACGGCAGGATGATCTTGTACCGGATGGGAAATCGCATGGCGCTGACCCGATGATCCGGCGGCTAGGTTGCGACAACCGTTGCATGGGCGCCGTGCGGCGCTCTCTGGGCCATTCGGATTCGTGGGAGTGCCAACCGGCCGATGCCCGCTGGGCCGTTTAGCGGTTTCAGCCGGGGGGCAGTTCGCTCCTCGCTCGCCGCGACTCCCAGAACTGGAGGCCGCCCTGCAGACGCTTCATCTCCGCCTCGAGGAACGGGACATCGATTCCGGCCAGCTCCTTCTTTGTCTCGGGAACCTGCTCGATGTGCTCGCGCGTCTGTCCGAGCAGCACTTCCTTGAACCGGATCAGGTCCGTGTAGACAGCGCGCCAATGCCGGATGTCGTCCGCGTTGTAGTGATCCCGGTTTTCGCCCTCCAGCAACCGGTTGAAATCAATGATCCGTTTCGTGAAATCGAGCGGTTCCACCGTTGCCCATGATAAGCACTTGTTTAACCGGGCCGTGGTTGGGTACGACCCACGAATGATCTCGGATGTCGATCTCCTGGATAGTTATTCGCGCGCCGTCATCTCGGTCGTCGAATCGGTCGGCCCGGCCGTCGTCGGCGTCAGCGGAGTCGGCACCGGGATGCTGATCACGCCAGATGGCTACGCCCTCACCAACAGCCACGTCGTCAGCGCCGTAAAAGCCTACGAGCTCACCTTGCGGGACGGGTCATCCTTGAAGGCGGAGCTCGTCGGCAAGGATCCCCATACTGACCTGGCCGTCCTACGCGCATCGGGCGCGGGTCTCCCCCACGCCCGGCTCGGCGACTCCAGCCGGCTGCAGGTGGGCCAGCTGGTGGTGGCGATCGGGCATCCCTTCGGTTTTCAATCCACGGTGACGACCGGCGTTGTCAGCGCCGTCGGCCGCACCATGCGCGCCCAGAGCGGGCGGACCATCGAGAACATCATCCAGACCGATGCCGCGCTCAATCCCGGGAATTCCGGTGGCCCGCTGGTCGATACCCGGGGCCAGGTGGTGGGCATCAACACGGCGATCATCGCCATGGCCCAGGGCATCTGCTTCGCCGTGCCTAGCAATACCGCCCAGCGCGTCGTCTCGGTGCTGATTCGAGACGGCCGGGTGGTCCGCTCCTATCTGGGGATCACCGGTGAGACCTGGCCGATCCACCGCCGCGTCAACCGCTATTACCACCTCGAGCAAGACAGTGGAGTTCGGATCGCGCACGTCGATCCGAATGGGCCCGCCCAGCAAGCCGGGCTAAAGAAGGAGGACGTCCTGGTGAGCCTGGCGACCCACACCATCAAAGACGTCGACGACCTGCAGCATTTCCTCACCGACTGGCCCGTCGGCATCCCCGCGGAGGCGCAGGTGCTGCGCGGCACCGAGCTGCTAAAGCAGACCATCATCCCGGTCGAGCTGAAGACCTAGGCCGGAAGCTTCACGAGGCCGCGCCGTCATAAGGCAATGGCCCTGCCCGGCTTAGCCCCCTCCTCGATTGACTGGCGCATCCAGGCCGCCGTGGGGATAGTGGCCACGGGCGTCGCCGTCGTGCTCTTGGTGCGCCTTCGCGAGCGACCCGTAGTCTTTGCGGTCGCCGCCGCGTTGCTCGAAGTCGGCCTCCTAATCGCCGGACGGGGATTGGTCCGTCCGCTCGTGCCGGGTGGGCTCCTGACGACGGGTGGTATCGACTGGCTTCGTTCGTTTTTGGTCATCCTGCTTCCCGGTGGCGCTGGGATCGCCATCTTGAGTTGGCAAGGTTGGTGGGCCTCGTCCGGGTTTACACCGCCGTCTCAATGGCGACGGTTACGTCTGCTCTGGCTGCTGGGAATCTTGCTTATCCTTCCAGCCCTTAGTCTCACTCAAGGAATCCATGTCCGCGGCGGAACTCTGATTCTCGCCACGGTCTATTTAATTCTCGCCACAGGGCTCGAGGAGATGTTCTACCGCGGGATCGCGCTGCGCGCCAGCATCAGCATTGGAGTCCTGCCATCGGTGCTGATTTCATCACTCCTGTTCGGCGCCAGCCACGTCAACAACCTGTTCACGAGTGCTTCGATCGCGCCAGCCTACGTGCTGCTCCAGGCATGGCAAGCCGCATTGGTCGGCATTTTTCTCGCCGGCGTCCGTCTGCGCATGAACGCGATCTGGCCGACCATCGCCGCCCATGCTGCCTACGATTTGTTTCCGTTGGTCGTCTATTGGGTCTATGCCTTTCGCTATCAGGTGACGGCGGCCGAGTTCTGGTGGAGCACGGCGTTCGGCGCGGCCTTTGCAGCGATCGGTCTCTTCCTACTCCGCGGGGCAAAGCCCAGCATCATTCCCATGGAATTGAAGATGCGCTAAGGGCTCGCGACGGTCGCAATCACCTGCTGCTGGTAGTGCCGTGGATTGGTTCCGTCGTCGTAGGTGCTCACCGACGTCGTCAGGCTCGTTGACCCGGCGAAGTCGTTGCCGAAGTAATCGCCGACGAAGGTGTCCTTGCCGGTAAAGAGCGTGCTGCCAAAGCGCCAGGGCGCATTGAGTTGCGGGTCCCAGGTATGGGCGCTCAACCGGATGTTGATACCCCATGGCGTGAGCGCCGCCGTGTAGAACTGGACACTCGTGTTGATGCAGTAGTTGCTCGCGCCGTACGGTGGCAGCGTGCCGCTGTAATGCGGATTGATGGTATCGAGCGCGATCCCCGCTCCGGTCGCCTCCGCTGTACCCGCTGCGGGACACGCGAGGCGCCGGTCATAGAAGTTGATGCTCACCGTACCGGTCGTCGCGGCGGCGAGGTTCGGCTGGAACTCGTCGGCCAGGCTTACGTTGTCATTGACCCGGACTGGCGTCGTCCACGATTGGCCACCGTCGAAAGACCCCGACAGCATGATGTTGTCGTAGCCGCTGGCGTAATCCTCCCAGGAGATATAGAGCGGGTAACGCCCGTTCACCTTGGTCGTGCCGACCGTAAAGGTGTCGGTGATTCCATCGGTAAACGTCGTGTTGGGATACGCCTCAGGTGGGATCGTGACGTTCTGAGCGCCCTGGACCAGGAGCGGGCCGTGCCAGGTGGCGCCGCCATCGGTCGAGTAGTCGACCGCGAGGCTGTAGGTGCTGCGCGACTGGTGGCTCGGGAAGTTCGTGATGCTGGTCCAGACGGTGCCGTTCGGGTCGACGTGGGGCAATAAATAGGTGTCTGATGCGCTGCCACTCAGGCTGGGCAGCCGTTGCAGAGGCGTCCAATCGGTGTGCTGACCGCCGGGCAATGCCTTGGCGGTCGAGACATAGGCCTTGCTCATCAAGCCATCAAAGCTGAAGTTGACGAACATCGCGTAGATCGTGTTGAAGTGCGGGCTGCTCGGGTTGTTATCGATCGCGATCCACTGCTTGTCCGGCTCCTGGCCCTGGTTGTTGTCGATCGCCACGAAGTCGGGACCGGTCACGCCGGACGCGTTCGTGCGGGTCGTGATCCAGTCAGTGGCCGTCTTCGCTCCGGCCGGCCGGACGGAGACGCTGACCGACTCGGGTGGCATCGCCGGGTTGGGCAGCTTGCTCTTCTGAAACAGCTTGCTGCCGGTGCCATTGGCGCCGCCCGCATAGGCGAACTGGTAGGGCAGCAAAATCTCGTAGAAATTGCCGAAGCCGTCGAAGGCGCCGACCGGGTCGGTGTTGTCGGTGAAGCCTTCATAGCCGGGGATATGGCCCTGCACCGGCCAGGTCTGACCGCCATCGAACGACTCGTAGAAACCGAGGACGTGGTTATAGCCCTCGGCACTGGCGAACCATTTGCTCGAGGCGATGACGTGATTGGGATGGTTGGGGTCAACCCGCAGGTCGGACTCCGAATGATCGTTGACCAGCATCGGGCCGGCCGCCGGGTAGCCGGCGGCGCTCCCCACCTGCGTCGGATAGGGCCCGGCGGCGCCCGTATCCTCGCCGGTCGTCGCACCGGGGCACGGGGTCATCCCGGTATAGCCGTCCGTCGTCCCGGTGGTGAAGAACGGCACCTCGGGTCGGTAGCAGCTCACCTGCTGGGTGGTCGCGAACACGTTGGTCACATTGGCCCTGGCATAGCTAGCCGCATAGTCCGTGTCGCTGTGCACGCCTGGCCGGTTCGTGCCGGCGCCCACCTGGACCGGCATCACGGCCAGGGCGATAACCACGAAGAACGGCATGCCCACCGCGAGCAGGCGACGTTGCTTCAACCCCATTCCTTGCCGAAAACGACCATAGCCGATTAAGGTTCAGAAAACAAGGGGGCCTTAGCCGTGCACAGGTCTGCCGAGCTCGGGAAGGCAAAGCCGGCAGAACCTGGTCGAAATTGAAGCGACCCGTCGTTACGGTTGATAACCCGCCGGTGTGACCCAACGAGCCC
>WNGN01002124.1_pt1 | contig 15285 bp, 14 predicted proteins | sample 5400561 | NCBI WGS metagenome assembly WNGN01 (sample SAMN13153379, study PRJNA577476) | soil metagenome | isolation source: 115 cm soil or saprolite under Garry oak tree replicate 2 | place: USA:California | collected 2016-06-15
GGCGCATCAATGAGCATCTGGTGCGCTGGGCCTGCCGGAAGCACAAACGGCTGCGTCGACGCGAGAAACGAGCGAAAGAGTTCCTGGCCCGGGTCGCGAGACGCTTCCCCGCCTTGTTCGCTCACTGGCGTTTCGGCCTCAAACCTGATGGCTGGACGATGGGAGCCGTGTAAGCCGAGAGGCTTCCGCACGGTTCTGCGAGCGGCGGGGGGTGCGATTCCCCCCGCCGACTCTCCGGCTGCTGGGGTTCGGTCAGGGTGACCCGCAAAGTCGTATTCCCAGATCAGGTGCTATTTAGCTGACAGCTGGGTCTTTGGGGTAGCCGGGCAGCTTGCCTTGGGAACCGGGGCTGCTGTGCCAGCATTTTCGTCACTTTGAGTAAGGCCCTGGGGTTCGGTGCCGTCCCGGAGGCGGCGGTCTTCCTGTACGGGCTGTGACCGCCGTGCGGCTGGATTGTCTCGGTATGGCCACGTTACGGGCGGGCCGCGTGTCGCTTCCGGCGGAGCAGCGGGGTCCCGGCTAGGAGAAGGAATTGCGACATCTCTTACCCGCCGGGAGGCCCCGTTGCCCGTCCAGTCTCGCATGCCCGTGCCAGCCGCCGCCGCCGAAGCCCTCGGTGAGCTGGCCTCCCGTGCCGCGGCGCTGAGCGCGGCGTCGGGCGGGAACCTGGCGGAGTGCTTCGCGGCGGTGCCCGATCCGCGGGATCCGCGCGGGACCCGGCATTCCCTGTCCTGCGTGCTGGTGCTGTGCACCGCGGCAGTGCTGTGCGGGAACACGCAGGTGGAGGACGTGACCGCGTGGGTGCACGCCGCGCGGCAGGAGGTGCTGGCCGCGGCCGGGGCCAGGCGGAACGCGCTCGGGGCGTGCGTGGCGCCGCACCCGGACACGGTGATCAGGGTGTTCACCGCGCTGGGCGCGCAGGCGCTGGCCGGCCATGCCGGGGCGTACCTGGCCCGGCGCGCCCATCCCGGCCCGGTCGCGTTCCCCCTGGCGGGTCCCGGGCCGCTGCCCGCGATCGCGGCCGACGGCAAGGCGGTGCGCGGTGCCGTCGGCGGCGACGGGCTCATCCCGTACCTGCTGGCTGCCGCCACCCACGGCACCGGGCAGGTGCTCGCCGAAAGGCTCATCGGCCCGAAGACGAACGAGGTGCCGGAGTTCGCGCCGCTGCTGCGGGACCTGAACGAGTACTACTGCCTGGCCGGGCACGTCATCACCGCCGACGCCGGGCACACCGTCCGCGCCCACGCCGCTTTCATCTGCGAGGAACTCCTCGCGCACTACGTTTTCACCGTCAAAGGGAACACGCCGAAGCTCTGGGACGAACTGAACGCCCTGGACTGGAAACCCGTCCCGGTGCAGCACGCCACCGAGGAGAAAGGGCACGGCCGCCGCGAGCGCCGCACCATCCAGGTCATGGACGCCCCGGCGCACATCAGGAAACGGTTCCCGCACGTCAGGCAGGCCGCCCTGATCGAGCGGTACGTCACCCGCACCGCCCGGGTGCGGAAAGGCAAACGCTGGGTGAAGAGGCAGGTCAAGTCCGCTATCGCGGTGTTCATCATCACCAGCCTGAGCGCCCGCGAGGCCGCCCCGGCCCACCTGGCCGGGTACGTCCGCCGGCACTGGACCATCGAGAACAAGGTCCACTGGGTCCGCGATGTCACATTCCGTGAAGACTACTCCCGGGTCCGGACCGGCCCGAAACCCCGCATCATGGCCACCCTCCGTAACCTCGCGATCGGGCTCGTCCGCCAGGCCGGCTACACCAAGATCGCCGCCACCATCCGCAAGATCAAATACGACACCACCCTGCTCCTCGCCGTCCTCGGCCTGAAGACCACCTCATGACCAGGAGAAAAGACTTTGCGGGTCACCCTGCTGGCGGGCAGCCTGATTACCGGGAGCCGGCCCAGCGTGTCGTCTTGATTACTGACCGTCGGCTCTGATGAAGTGCTGCTCGTGCCTGATACGCCGCTTGCGCCCCCATCGGGCCAGGCAGGGGCGCTGCGTGCCCAGGTCGCGGAGCTGGAGGCCGAGAACGCGGGGCTGCGGGAGGCCGCGACGGCCCGCGACGAGGTGGCGGCCGCGCACGATGATGCTGGGGGCGCGCTGGCCGCGTTCCATCATCGCGAGCATCCCGTAGGAGATCCCGGTGCGGTGCCCTGCCTGCCGGTAGGACCAGCCGAGCTGGCGCCGACGCCGGGCGAGCATGGCGCCGATCGCCGGGTCGAGCCTGTGCCGGCGGCTGACCGGTTCGCTGTAGCCCATGGGTGGTCCCGATTCGCTGTTCTCCATGGGGTCAGCGCCAAGGAGGCGCCGCTGCAACTCCAGTTCCCGCAGCCATGCCCGCAGCCACTCGCAGCACCGCCCGCAGGCCGGATCTTCACCGCTGGCGTCGTGCAGCTCGAAGCGGCGGCGCTCGTGCTCCGCGTAGCCGCGGGCGGCTTCGAGGTAGCGGTACAGGTTGCCGAAGGTCGGCGCCTTCTCCCCGCGAGGTAGTGGCGGTACTGGGCCTCCATGAGCAGGAACAGCTCTGCTGCTTCGGCGACCTGCGGCGCGGCGCCACCGTGCCGCAGGCAGACCTCGCCGCCGGGTATGGCCTGGTCCTGGCAGGGCTGGCCGCCGCGGTTGTGCGCAGTGCAGGGCTCGCGGGCCACGGGTCACGGCAGGCCACGCGGTGATCAACCCCAGGTTGATACCGTCGTCTAGCCCAGGTAGATTCGCCGATGTGAAGGGGATGTGCCGACGCGATGTCAACCGGGCGCTGCGCCGCGCCGGGTGCGTCGTCAAGAACGACGACGGCCCGCACACCACGTGGCAGTGCCCGTGCGGCCAGCACAGACATCCCGCGCCACGTCGACATCTCGCCGGGCGTGATCCGCGACACGATCAAGCGCATGCAGTGCCTGCCGAGGGGATGGCTCCAGTGAAGACCTACGACGTCCGCGCCAAGCGCTGGGAGCACGGCTGGGAGCTGCACATCGCCGAGGTCGGCGTGACGCAGTCCCGCAGCCTGTGGGACGCCGAGATGATGGCCCGCGATCTGATCAGCCGCCGCCTCGGACTGGCCGCTGACTCCTTCGAGGTGGTGATCACGCCTGAGATCGGCGGCGGCCTGGACGAGCGGACGCGTGAGGCCCGCGAGGCGGTTGCCAGCGCGGACCGGGCTCAGCGCAAGACGGCGGCGCAGTCGCGCGAGGCCGCCCGGCAGCTCCAGCGCGCCGGCCTGTCCGGGCGCGATATCGCGAAGGTGCTGGACGTGTCCCCGCAGCGCGTCTCGCAGCTGCTCAAGACGGGCACCTGATCCGGCCGGGCGGACGTCTCGTGCCTGACCGGGCATCAGGTGCGCGGCTGGTCGCCGCAGGTCGCGGGCGGGTGCTGTCACCACGGGTCACTGGTCAGCGCTTGCGCTCGATGGCTGCCGGGCTGGCGAGCACGTAGCCGGTGTCCGCGTACGGCGACGCGGGGTTGTGGCAGTGGGCGGCCCGGTGGCCGTACTCGTCGCTGTGGACATGCCAGCGGTCGCACCAGCAGCACCAGACGCGCAGGCCGGGCAGGCCGTCGCGGCGCGGGTAGGCGGGCAGGCGCGGTAGGCGGTTTCCCGGTCATTGGCATTGGTCCTTCCAGTGGTGGTTGCGGGTCCGGCCGCAGTTGGCGCAGCGGACGCCCTCTCCAGGTGTCCAGACCTTCACGGCGCGCAGGCGCCGGCGTGGAGACGACGCACGACCCACCGTGCCCACCGTGCCCACCGTGCCACTCTTGGCACTCTGACCAGTTTTCGTAGGTAGAACACTCGCGGCCGGTGGCGGTTCTCTGAGGTCACCCTCATGCTCGGGTAGCGAGATTCACCATCCGCCCGGCCGCTGCGCGGCGGGGATCTTCAGTTCCCGGCGTGCACGGTCGAGGGTGCGCTTGCTGATGCCGTGGACCTCACGCGCCTCCTCTTCCACCTCCTTGCTCGCTCGCGGGCCGCCCGCGAGCGCCTTCCAGAGGTAGTCCTCTGCGCGGGCCTTTTCGTCCTGCTCCTGGCTGTCGGCCAGGTCGCTGAGGATGTCCTGAACGGTGCGCTCCGACTCGCCGTCGAGCACAAGCCGGCCCACCCTGGCGTCGCCCTTCCCGGTCGGGACGGTGGCCTCGAGGATGCGGTAGGCCAGGGATGGCAGGTTGCTGTGACCGAGGCTGTTCTTGGTCTCGGTGATGACCTGGCCGTCCTTGTCGGCGGCGAACGCGAAAATGGACCGGGCCACGTCCTTGAAGGCACCGGACCCGGTGATCAGCGAGGAGGCGTCGGTGCCGCTCGTCTTGTTGAAGTGCGCGACGCCGGCGACGATCTCGCCGCGGGAACGGTCACGATCGGCCGTGCCCGTGTCCTGGTCAACGCCAGGGTGATCGTCAAGGAGCCGAAGAGCGAGCGCGGCTTCCGGACGCTGCCGCTCGATGAGCAGCTCGCCGATGCGCTCCGGTCGCTGCACAAGCGGCAGGCCGCCGAGCGGCTCGCCGCCGGGCAGGCATACGAGGCCAGCGGCTACGTGGTGACCGACGAACTCGGCGCCGCGCCGTCACCCGAGTGGTTCTCCGACGAGTTCCACCGCCTGGCCGCCACCGCCGGGGTTCCGCGTATCCGGCTGCACGACGGCCGCCACACCGCCATTATCTGTGCTGCGGAAACTCAATTCACTGGATGCGCGTAACAGAAGGTCACTTTGGATGCCGTCTCGCGCCTCACGGCCGGAGTTATCCGCACATCGTGGCACGCGGAATTTGCTATGGTTTCGTACGCCTGCGGGCTTTAGACAGCCGCGCTTAGGGCATCGGCGGCCACGCCTACGACCGCGCCGTCGCTGTCCTGCGCGACGAAGGCCGGGTCGAGAGCGTCAAGGGGCTCGGCACGTTCGTCCGCCGCGACAAAAGCTGAGGCCCCGTACCGTCCCTGTGAGGAAGCAAACGGGGGCGGGCTGGGGCCTCGCGCTCTACCAGAGGACTTTAACCCTCCCCATCGCGTCAGCGATGGACGCTCGCGTGATCCGCTGCTCGGCCTGCTCGATTCCGGGCCAGTCAAGACTCAGGATCTGGTCTCCGTTGACTAGTACCCCGGCCGGAACCCACGCTCGCCCGGTGTAGCCGTGGTCGTTGAAGTCCCCGCCCAACTGGGTGACCGGCCAGCCGTTCACCTTCAGCCCGTTCAGTTTCTCCCCGATGTCGCGCACATGCAGCATGTTCGCACGTGCGATGTCGGCCCTGGTGAGGTCATCACCGGTCACGACCTGCGGCCACCGGCTCCGGTACACGATCAGCAGCACGAAACCTGTCGAGTACAGGAGCAGCGCCGGGATCGCGAACACGACCCCGGTGCCGTGCCATGCGATTTCGGCCGCTAGGACGATGGGCACTTCGTTGTCAGGAGGCTCGTGGACCGGGCGGGGGGTGACCCGCCTGATGCGCTCCGCTCCCATATGCCGATCGTATGCAAGGGCTCGCGCCCTAGCACACGTGGTCCCCGGACAGGCTGCCGGAGGGAGTTGTATCGTTCGTGGTCTGGCCGTTGTTCCAGAAAATGGTGTTGAGGTTCAGGTTTCGGTAGCTCCAGCTGACTACGTCTGCCTGGCAGCTGACCTGGCCGGTGCCGGAGACTGTTCCTGTGCAGCTCTCTACTTGGGAGCCTTCCTTGATGGTCATCCAATGGCCGGTGCGCTGCGCTTGGAGTGCCTGCAGGTCGGCCGTGTTGTAACAGGCAGCCGCGCCAGTGCAGGTGTCCGTCCAGGCGCGGCCCCTGATCCATGACCAGTCGCTGGCGCGGCCGACAGACGAGTGCACAAGACACGAATCCGTTCCCGGCCCGCCGATAAGTTGGTCACCCGGCGGCTTCGGCGCGAGCACCTGCAGTGAGTGCGTCTTGGTGACCGTGCCGTTGGGAAACGACCGTTGTCATGGTGTCCAGCGGGCGGACCGACAGCGTTCGGGTCTTGATAACAGTTCCGTTGGCGGTGACCCTGGTGGTGACGTTGCCCGTGTGGCCGCCCGCGTAGGCCGGGACGGTGAACGCTCCCAGGCCGAGCAGTAATCTCGACCGCGGCACGTACGTGAGGCCCTGGGACGGCCTGGTGCCCGAGCTGATCGCCGGCTATCTGGCCAACGGCGCCGACCAGTGGGAAGCCAACACGAAGCTCAGCTACGCCAACGCGCTGGCTCCGGCGGCTGACTGGTTCCGGCACCGCAAGGCCCGCAGCATCGTCCGCGAGGATGTCGAGGAGTTCAAGCGGCACCTGCAGACGGCAGGCAGCAAGCGCCACGGGGCACCAGGCACGGGGCTGTCGGCACGATCGGTCAACCTGACGCTCGGCCAACTCCAGGCAGCGTTCGACCTCGCCGAGCGTGACGGCAAGGTGGCCAGGAACCCTGTCCGGTTCGTGAAACGCGTCAGGAGCGATCAGGGCGAGCGCAGCACCTGGAGCGAAGAGCAGGTGCGGGCCTTCATCACCATGTCTGCCGCCGACCGGCTGTTCGCGTGCTGGCTGCTGTCGCTGCTCGGGCTGCGGAGGGCGGAGGTGCTCGGCCTGAAGTGGAGTGACATCAGCTTCACGGACGGCACGCTCACGATCGCCAGCAGCCGCGTGCTGGTCGGCTACAAGGTCATCGAGAAGTCGCCCAAGAGCAAGCGGTCAGCCCGCGTGCTGCCGCTCTTCGAGCCGCTGACCACCGCGCTCGAATCCCTTCACAAGCTCCAGGCAGCCGAGAAGGCCGCCGCGGGCGCTGCCTACGCGGCCGAGGTCGACGCCAGTTACCTGGCTGCTGACGAGATCGGCGAGCCGCTCAATCCCGAGCGGTACTCGGATGAGTTCGGCCGGCTGACCACGGTGGCGGGCCTGCCGAAGATCCTGCTGCACGACTGCCGCCACTCCGTCAACTCGCTGCTTGAGCACCTCGGTGTCTCGGACAGCCTCCGTGCTGCCTGGTTCGGGCACACCATCGCCGTTAACCGTTCCGTCTACACGCACGCATCGGCCGCCGATCTTGCGGTGATCAGCACCGCGCTCGGCTCGATCTTCAAGGCCGTGTGACAAAACTGTGGCAAAACCGGGTCCAGGGGCATGATCAAGGACCTGCCAACTGAATAGAGCAAGGCCCTGACCTGCGGGAAGAGGAGCGCGCTCGGAGGGACTCGAACCCCCAACCTTCTGATCCGTAGTCAGATGCTCTATCCGTTGAGCTACGAGCGCTGGTCTTCAGTTGTCCTACCTGCAGTTTTGCAAGTGAGTGATACGATACCACACGAGCACAGCGGTGATTGAGCTTCTGATTCGCTCACCCTAGGAGCCGCGCAACGCTCCTCCTAGGGTAGAGCACCAGAAGTGGGACCGCACCGGATGGGCTGGAGGCCCCGCCATGTCCGTCACGAACATCCAGCAAGCTCGGCGCGACAGGGAACGCCGCACGTCCGCTGCGACCACCGCAGGCGTCAGCATCGCCGCGTTCGTCACATCTTGGCAACTATCGCTCGAGGCCTCGAGCAAGAGTCCCAGGACAGTTCGCTCCTATACCGACTCGGTGAAGGCCCTCCATGCCTTCCTGGCTGCGCAGGGCATGCCCACAGATGTCGAGGAGGTTGATGCCGAGCACATCCGCGCGTTCCTGCAGGCCGAACAGCAGCGCACGTCGGCTGCGTCGGCAGCAGTCCACTTCCGCAACCTCCGCGTGTACTTCGGCTGGCTCGCCCGTGAGGGCGAGCGCACGAACCCAAATCCGATGGATCGCATCGACGCACCGAAGGTCGCCAAGAAGGCCAAGCAGTTCTTCGAGGATGCCGACCTCGTAGCCCTGCTCAAGGCCTGCCAAGGAGCAAGCTTCGAAGATCGGCGCGACACAGCCATCATGCGGATCTTTATCGACACCGGGATGCGCGTCTCGGGCCTCGCGAACCTGCGGTATGACCCTGACGACGAGAACCGCAACGACGTCTTCCTTCTGCAGCGCAGGTTGCGTCTCCGGCTGAAGGGCGGGAACGAGACCTGGGTGCCGATCGGCAAGAAGGCTGCTGCGGCACTGGACAGGTACATACGCGTCAGAACGCGTCACTCCAATGCCTCGTCACGTTGGCTGTGGCTCGGCAAGCAGGGTCACAACCTCGCGCATCTGACCGATTCGGGAATCCGAGTTATGCTCACTCGCCGTGGTGAGCAAGCTGGAGTGCAGAACGTCCACCCGCACCGGTTCCGCAGATCGTTCGCCGACAACTGGCTCGCCGCTGGCGGTTCGACCGACGACCTCATGCACATCACCGGCTGGAAGACCTATGACATGGTGCGCGAATACACCGAAGCTCGTGGTATTTCGCGTGCCCACAACGCACATGCACGGTTAAGCCCAGGCGACCGGATCTAGCTGACTCATCAGACGTCCGCAAGTCAGGGTCATCTTCTAGGCATCTACCGAGATTGGACATGTAACTGCGATCGCACTGCCGAGTTCGGCTGTCTCAGATCAAGGCGGCGCGCTGCGCGCGCCGCGCGGGCCGACACCAGCGCCGGCCTCTGCCTTGGGAGGCCCGGCCGGCGCGCGTCGGCCCAACCGCTCAGCCGCCACTGATCAATCTGGCTCACCCGGCGAGCAGGCCGATGCTGCCCGGGAGCAGCCTTCCTCGGCGGTCCATTGTCCAGCTCGCCGCCGCCGCGTCTAGGGCGCTCCCTGCGGTCGCATCGCATGCGATCGGCTACCGCGCGGCTCACTAGACTGGCCTGCGCTCAGTTGCGAGAAAAATATGACTCTAAACGTGACGCTCCTTACGCCCATTGTCATTTACCAGTCGGCAGACTTTAGGCTGACTAACCCCGCAACCGGGAAGTCATTTCCCGATCCCTCTCCAAAGACGGTAACACTCACCTACTCGGGCTGGGACGGCTTCATAACTTACACCGGAGTTGGAAGTTGGCGCGACCGCTATGTTTCCGACTACCTGGTCGAGTGGCTAACCGGTCCAGCCGACGCCTGCATGGCGGATGTCGCAGGGATCGTCGCGGATAAAGGCACTAAGCTGCTGCAAGATATTGAGCGCAACTACTCTCGCAGGATGCATACTTTCACACTCGCAGGGTTCGGTGACCAGCGTCCTCAGGTGTACGTAATTTCCAATTTTGAGGATTGCTTTGGCCACACTCGTGGCGGCATCGATGACCGCCTGACAGTCACCACGCGCCCACTCGGCCATGGCAAGAAAGCCACCGTGATTGTAACTGGGTACAAGTCTGCAGTTCCGATGATCGATCGGCGTCTACTTGGCAGTATGGCCGCCAATTATCCAGGGGACGGCCTGCGCATCCGACGCCGAATGGCAAAGCTAAACGCTGACGCCGCACCTAGGAGCAAGAATAGGATTAGTCCCGAGTCTGTCGTTCTGTCCTTTAGGTCCGACGGCTCTGGCGCTATGCTGCTCGACGGAGCCGCAAACGAAGTCCCTAACCAGTTTCCGCACATAATGAACGGCATCAACCTAACCAAAGCTCTTATGGATGCTATGAAAAGTGTGGGATTTGACCTTTCAAGCGCACGCATGGTGCAAATTGGCTCCGCTTCGATCCGGCCTGGTCAAAAGGTTTCACCTCAGAGCCTGCCGTGCAACTACGCAGTCATTCATCCTAGGACATCTGTTGGATACCAGGTGACTGAGATAACTGCGGCTGAATTTAAGCTCGCAGGCGCGAGGGATATCAGCGACCGTGGTCAGATAGTAGGCTTCGGCCGAGCGGGGCTGCGTTCAGATCAGCCGCCCGATATTCCGTGGTCATATCTCAATGGGCAGGTAGTGCGGCTCAACTATGCTGGACTGGCTGCCGCTGTAAATTATACAGGGCAAGTAGCAGCGGTACTGCAAGGCCATGACGAGCCACCGCCGAGTTGGCAGCGGGCGGCCCTGTGCGACGGCACCAACCTAATAGAACTTCCTCTCTATCGCACCGAACGTGAGTCTCCAGAACGTTCGGAAAGTGAGGCGCGGGCGATAAACAATTCGTCACTAATGGCTGGGAGCGTCGCAATTCAATTTGATAAGTCAGAACCACTCACGACTTTCGCTGCGATCTTCCGCGCCGGGCAGCCCACGGTGGTCTTCGATGGTCTTCGGCCCGAGTATGGCTGTCGAGGAATCGATGTAAATGAGCAAGGCCATGTGCTGCTTATGGCGGGTATTGGCCTTTCAGATGTACGTTCTGTGCTTTGGAATCCTAGCGATGGCCGCTGGCATTACGTGGGAGACGAGATTACAAACGTCTTTCCGATGGCAGTGAATGACGATGACTTCGTACTCGGACAAGCCCGAAACATGCAAAATCAACCAATAGCTGTAATGTGTCGGCCGAGCGGCCGTTGGGAGCCCCTGGGAACGCCTGATAACTGGGTGCCAATCGATATGAATAGCAAAGCTGAGGTCGTTGGGCGTGTGTCGATGGACCTATTGGAACGCCCCTGGCTACATCGACCAGACGGGCGGACAATAATGCTGCCCTATATCACTGATCATCACACAAATCCCGCTGCCATAAATAACCTGGGTCAGATTGCCGGTGGCGCTGCGGCCGATAATGATGTTCACGTCCTCTTGTGGACCCCGGATCGATAGAGCGGACGACCTGGGCGCAACCAAGTAATCGTAGGCGACCCAGGGGCGCGCGGGCAGCGATCGGGAGGACAGACCCACTGTGTGTGCCAGAAGGCGTCCGAAAGCCGGGTGAATGACTTTATAGCACTCGATATCGGCATCGCCCACAGTGGCAAGATGCGGATCGCTTCCCGCGCGGGCAGTCGAACAACGCGCGTATGCGGCATCGACGTCAGCACCTCGGGTATTCCTGCCGCGAGATGAGCAACGCCGCGCAAAGGCCGCGTGCCTGATAGCACAGTCATAAGCGGCCAATCACGACCAGCGTCGGATAGACCGATCGAAACGACCCTGATAAGAAAGCAGTCCGAGGTTCCAATCAAGCTTCACTCGGCCTCGTCCACAGTCAGGCTGTAGGAGCGGCCGGTCTGCCGGGCGGCCCGTGGCGTGCCGATCGGACCCGAGTTTGAACCTGCCTCACAGCAGGGCATCGCAGCTATGAATCCGAGTGGGTCTGGCCTGGGGCTGACGGTTTTAATCGCCTCACTTCGGGCGGCGAAGAATCTTCATGAAGGTCGGTATGGTTTCCCTATTCTCCCATGCGCCTCTGATATGTTCTGTCAGGCGCGGTATATCTTTTTCGAGCGCGGTTCGCCATAGGCTGGGGTTGTATTCTTCAACGCGAAGCATGTTATCGACATCGAAGATTGCCCCCGTACCTTTGGCGCGCACAAGGACAACGGGCTCATCCTCTGCCATCCTCATCCCGAGCTCGAACAGAACGTTGGGGTTGTGTTCTGTAAGGTCGGCAAGAACCAGGTCGGCTTCCAGGAGTTCATTCACGATTGTTGACTGAATCACGTCTGAGCCGTGACGCTTTGCCGTGCGGACTTGAAAGCCTGCATCAGTTAGAGCGGGTGTAAAGAGGTTAATTAGAACCTCGTCGAAGAACCCCGACTGATGCCGGTCATCGCGCTCCGTGAACGGCATAATCACAAAGCACACATGCGCCTCCTTGGCTGAGTCAGACGGCCGTGCCACGGTTGCAGCGCCTTTGCCCACTGGCCTGACAGCAACCTGTCTGAGCTGTTCCGGAAGCTTTCCTGGAAAGTAGTCCGCTCCGATGCCTAGAAATCGGCAGTTCTTGTCAAAGATCTCGAGAAATTCTTCATGAAAAACCGGGTCCAAACCGAAGCCCTGCTGGAGTGTATTTTCGAGAAATCGATACTCAGGAAGGGCGTTACCTCTGTAGTGCTCGAGTACCTTGCGGAAGGACTCGACCTTGAGGAATCCTCCTACCTGCGCCTGCCGTTCTTCTTCGTCGCTGCCCGGATATACGGCTTGGCGCCCTAGGTCAGTAAGTCGAATCGTCGCTGAATCGCGTGTGCCAATCGTGAGTCCGTAGTCGCGAGATGCGGCTGTCAGATAGTAGAAGTTGGCAGTTCCAGCGCCAACGCCGAGTGCCTTCGCTACCTCTTTGGATGGCCATTCATTCCCACCGTTATTTTCCTTAAGAGCTTGGGGCACGCGAAGCGCCTGCTCTACGGTCCTGCGCGGGAATGGCCGAGGACCGGCCGGGCTGCTGCCGCGATTGGGAGGATTTACCTTCCTTTCCTTGCCCGTGTCGCCGTCTGCCTCGTTGAAGGGCGGGTCGTTACGGTCGTCAATCACCATGACGTTGATCACCTCGTTGCTGTCGAGTCGATTCGGTGGGTCACGAGGTACTAGCACCTCTTTACTCCGCCCAGCCGCCAACCAGTGTGGCGCAGAGGATCGTCGCGCAAATTGCGCGTACCGGGCATGGCGTGTCGAGCCAACGCTGGAGATGCCGACACGCACTGACATCCCCGCTACCTGCCTGGTCATCGAGTATGATCAGCTCGATTTACGCGCACATTACGCGTGGAGGCATCGTTGGAGGCGACGACATCGAGAGCGCGCGTCGGCAACCGCCCGAGGCCCGAGCCGGAAGCGGAAGACCTCACGGACTACTGCTCGCGGCCCCTCTGCCGAAAAGAGTTTCGACGAGCCGCTGGACGAGGCCGCCGGCCAGCGTACTGCTCCGAGTTCTGTCGTAGGACCGCTGAGAAGCAGCTCCGCCAATTGAAGTCCCGCTTGGCTCACTACGAAGACGTAGTCCGCATGCTTCGGGTCGATGTCGCTGCCTTCGGCAGGCCTGACACGGATGAGGACAGTGACGGGGAGCAGGCGCTCTCTCTCGACGCTCGTCAGAGAGCCGCGAGCGCGGTTCTCCGGGCTGACGGCGTCCTCAAGTTCGCCAACCCCGATGACCCTGTTGTGCAGGAACTCCAAACGCTCTACGAGGCAGTAGCCCCTATCATCCGGTCCGACTCACCAGCAGGCTGACCTGGGCGACACCTCAGGCGCGTGCCCGTGGCGTGCCCGATCGCACGGTGATCAGAGGTGAATCACCGTCACTCACAGGAACGCCACACGGCCGCTCACCTGGAACGGCACTGGTCAGGCTGCCGTATCCACGATATTTCCAAGCAGGTGATCTGCGTCCTCCTCGCTGCTCAATGATCTTGACCGCGGCCTCCAAGTCAAGGCCAAGCCGCAACCGGTCGCTTCGCGCGCCTGGACACGGCGGCCACGGCAAAGGGCGGGCAGCTACGAGAAGGACGGCGAGGGCGCAGGGCACAAACCGGCCCACGACCGTCGCCGGCACACCGGACGCCAGCGCGAGGCCGACGGGCCATTAGCAGGCCATTAGCCAGGGTGACGAGGGGACAGTAAGGGTAAGAGCTGACCCCTCGTCTTACCAGGTGAGGGCTGCAACCAGGTGGAACCGCTCCGCTTCCCAAGCTGACAGTACTCAACGAGCGACGCCCTCGGATCGGCCCGCGCTAGACGAATGTGATCCGGCGACCGTACTCAATCCAGCCGTATCGGCCCATGGCATTCGGGGCAAGTCGAGGCGTAGCTAACCCGCTTCAAGCTAGGTCGTTGGCGGCAACCCGGTCACTCACCGCCCGCCCCGTCTTTGCCTTCTACTGCGGCATCCTGAATCTAGACACCTCCCTAATCATCTCAATAGATTGACGAGCCATAGGCTGCGCCTTCCTTCTTGTTATCCGGGCTTCGTTGCTGAATACTGTCGTCATTTCGTGCAGAAAGATAGCCTCCCATTTCTCGTTGAAATCTCCGTCCGGCACTTCAATGATGACCCGAGGCTTATCTATGTCATGGCTAAGGCGATCGCCGGGCCTTCCGGCTTGGAGGTAAACGGCATTGGATGCGAGTATCCCATCGACTAGAATTGCTTGCGTCTTAATCTTGAAGCGCAGCAGGATCTCAACTTCGATCGGCCGGATAAACTTGAGGATAAGGACTACATCGCCAGATCCGTCCTCAAGGACAGCCCAGTTCGATGTAACGTCTCCAGGCGAAAGATGCGTGTGCGCAGCAATAACCGCGTCTACTTCTGGGTGTTCGGATGAGTCTACTACTAGTACTGGAACCAATCGGCCGTCTCTGTCCGGTCCTGCCATTGCCCCGTCACCAACAATCGGGGCAAAATGTGAAACATCCGCACTTCCTCGCGTGGGCTTCCTCTTCCTCTTCCTCTTCCTCTTCCTCTTCCTCTTCCTCTTCCTCTTCCTCTTCCTCTTCCTCTTCCTCTTCCTCTTCCTCTTCCTCTTCCTCTTCCTCTTCGTCATGCTTCAATTCTCCGGAATGTTGACGGCTGTACAGTTCGACTTATGTCCCGGCTGTCGTATACGGTCACTATGTAGCCTTCTATCTGTGCCTGCTTTATAATGGAATCAGGGACTTGAAAAATGAACCATCCGTCAAGCGCGCCGTTGCTCGATAGGCTGGCCGGTAGAGTTATAGGAGATATTTGTTCCGGCACAGCAACGCCTCTCACATCGTGAGGCACCTTGAGCGTCAAAAGACTGCCATTAACCATGCGGTAGCTTACGTGAAGTTCGGTTGCCACAAGCGTCCCCGAGCTATCAGCAGGGTTGACTACGAGCACGTGAACCCCAAAGCATCTGTGAGACTCATTTGCGGGAATCCATCTGATAGCGTCCTTGAGCTCAACATTCAGCCGAGCACGGGACCGCTCGTCCTGCTCACGAGCTAGGCGAAGCGCCTCCCTGGCCGATCGACCCTGAGAAATAGTAGCGAGGCCAGTCGCAGCAGAGACAATGAGCGCTACGACAACTCCCCATGTATTCCAAATGCCGGAGATATTGGATGTTGCTTTGTGCAGTTCGACAGCGAGCATGTCGCCATTGTGCCTGAAAATATGGCCATGTGGATGGATGATCTGCGATCGCCTTGTTCTGCGCTGGCTGGCGGGCGAGGACCGAAGGCTGATCAAGTTGGCATGCTTCTGGGCTTGGGTGTCCAACCGGGTGACATCAACCCGGCACATACTAGCTGGGTAGCCACGAGCCGTGGCCGTCTGCAAAACCGCTCCCGGGAGGTGCGCCGGTCGGCGTGGTCGGCAACCCGGTGGATCACACAGGCTCGGATGGCTCGGCGATCAGTTTCCGCTTGGCTCCGCCGCGAAGATGCGATCCATCGCTGCGGCACCTTGTAGGAGTACGGGCCGGAGCTGCTTGCGGTAGACGGTCTCGGTTACCTCGGAGCCGCCTTTTTGGCCGACCAGGAGCGCTATGTCCTCGATGGCGACGCCGGAGTCGGACAGGAGCGATACGAAGCTGTGC
>WNGN01002679.1_pt1 | contig 15279 bp, 15 predicted proteins | sample 5400561 | NCBI WGS metagenome assembly WNGN01 (sample SAMN13153379, study PRJNA577476) | soil metagenome | isolation source: 115 cm soil or saprolite under Garry oak tree replicate 2 | place: USA:California | collected 2016-06-15
AGGATCCTGGTCGAGGGCGGTCCGACGCTGCTCGGGCAGTTCGCCGCGGAAGGCCTGCTCGACGAGCTGTGCCTGACGATCAGCCCGCTGCTCGAAGGCGGCCACGCCGCCGACCGTATGACGTCACGGCGCGGTCCCGCCGAGGTGACCGGCCTGCGGCTGCAGACTCTGCTCGAGGACGGCGGTTTCCTGCTGAGCCGGTACGTCCGGGCCTAGCCGACCTGTCCGGGGCCGAGCGCCTGATCGGCCTAGCCGACCTGTCCGGGGCCGAGCGCGTGATCGGCCTAGCCGACCTGTCCGGGGCCGAGCGCGTGATCGGCCTAGCCGCCCTGGCGGAGCCGCGCGAGCGCCTCGGCCAGGATCGCGGCGCCGTCGTTGGCCGACCGCCGCTCCTTCACGTAGGCCAGGTGCGTCTTGTAGGGCTCGGAGTGCGGCAGCGGCGGCGGCCTGGTGGCGTCCCGCCCGGCGGGAACGCCGCAGCGCGGGCAGTCCCAGGTGTCGGGGACGGGTGCGTCGTTGGCGAAGCTCGGTATCGTCTCGTGGCCGTTGCAGCAAAAGAATGATACGCGAACCCGCGGTGCCGCCTCGCCCCGCTCTGCCTCGCCCATCGGTCCCGCGCCGACACGGCTGCCGCGAATGGCGTTACCACTACTCAATGCTGGCCCTCTTTTCAGGTCAAGCGCGTACCGGTGACCGTCGGCGATCAGTCACAGGCACCCGATCCGGACGTCGCGCCGCGCCGCGCCACGGCAGGTCACCTCAGCAGCAGACCGAGCGCGACAATGCAGACGAACCACAAGATTCCACAGGAGATAGTGATCCTGTCGAGGTTCCGCTCGACTACCGACGACGACCCGAGCGAGGACGACATCCCGCCGCCGAACATGTCAGACAGCCCGCCGCCCTTGCCCTTGTGCAGCAGCACGAGCAGCACCATAAGCAGGCTCGTGATGATCAGGACGATAGAGAATGCGATAACCACTGCTGTCGTCGTCCCTCCGGGCGCCCCGTCAGGCCGGCGCCTGCTGATAACGGCAGATCCTGACGAATCCGTCGTAATCGAGGCTGGCACCGCCGACCAGCGCGCCGTCGATGTCTGACTGCGCCATGATGGCAGGCATGTTGTCGGGTTTCACTGATCCCCCATAAAGGATACGCATACCTGCCGCCACTTCGTGACCATGGCATGCGGAAACTCGCTCCCTGATCGCCGCGCAGACCTCCTGGGCGTCCTGCGGCGTGGCCACCTGGCCGGTGCCGATGGCCCAGACCGGCTCGTAGGCGATGACCAGGCCGGATACCTGCCTGGCGGTCAGCCCGGCCAGCCCGCCGTCGAGCTGGGTGATGGTGTGCCCGATGTGCTCGTCGGCCTGCCGCACCGGCAGCGGCTCTCCGATGCACAGGATCGGCGTGATCTCGTGCGCCAGGGCGGCCCGCACCTTAGCGTTGACGAGCGCGTCGTCCTCGCCGTGGTACTGCCGCCGCTCCGAGTGCCCGGCGAGCACGTAGTCGCAGCCGAGCTTGGCCAGCATCCGGCCGCTGATGTCACCGGTGTACGCGCCGTCGGAGTGCGGCGAGACGTCTTGCGCGCCGTAGCGCAGCTTGAGCTTGTCGCCCTGCACAAGCGTCTGCACGCTGCGCAGTGCGGTGAACGGCGGCAGCACGACGATGTCGGCGGCTGCGAAGTCCTTGTCGGTGAGCCGGAACGCGAGCTGCTGGGTCAGGGCCAGCGCCTCGAGATGGTTGTTGTGCATCTTCCAGTTGCCGGCCACCAGCGGTTTGCGGTCCAGCGTGGGCGGGCTCACCGGTCGGCCCCGAGGGCGGCGAGCCCGGGCAGCGTCTTGCCTTCCAGGTACTCCAGGCTGGCCCCGCCACCGGTCGAAATGTGGCCGAACGCGCTGTCGGGGAATTTCAGTTGCCTAACGGCCGCCGCGGAGTCACCGCCGCCTACCACGGTGAGTCCGTGTACCTCGCTGATCGCCTGGGCCACCGCCCTGGTTCCGGCGGCGAAGGCGGGGAACTCGAACACACCGACCGGGCCGTTCCAGAAGACCGTCTTCGCGTCGGCCAGCTTGGCGGCGAACAGCCGGCGCGTCTGCGGTCCCATGTCCAGGCTCTCGCGGTCGGCGGGGAACGCGTCGGCCGGGTACACGTCGTGCCCGGCATCGGCGGAGAACCCCGTGGCCCCGACCAGATCGACCGGCAGGACGATCTCCACGCCGGCCCGCTCGGCCTGCGCCAGCACGTCCTTGACGTTGCCGGTCTGGTCGGCCTCGAGCAGCGAGCGGCCGATCTCGTGCCCCTGGGCCGCCAGGAAGGTGTATGCCATCCCGCCGCCGATGATCAGCCGGTCCGCCTTGTCGAGCAGGTTGGCGATCACCGCGAGCTTGTCCGACGGCTTCGCGCCGCCGAGCACGACCACGTACGGCCGCTCCGGGTGCTCCGTGAGCTTGAGCAGCACCGCGACCTCGGCCAGGACCAGCTCGCCCGCCGCGTGCGGCAGCAGCCCGGGCACGTCGTAGACGCTGGCGTGCTTGCGGTGCAGCGCGCCGAAGCCGTCGCCGACATACAGCGCGGCCAGCGCCGCGAGCCGCCGGGCGAGCTCCGCCCGCTGCGCGTCGTCCTTGCTGGTCTCGGCGGGCTCGAACCTGACGTTCTCGAGCAGGCCCACGTCGCCGTCGCCGAGCGAGCCGGCCAGCCGCGCGGCCGACGGGCCGGCCACGTCGCCAGCCACCGCTACCGGCCGGCCGAGCAGCTCGCCGAGCCGGCCGGCGACGGGGCGCAGCGAAGGCCCGCCCGCCGCGCGGTCGGCAGAGTTGTTGCCCGCAGGCCTGCCCAGGTGCGCGCAGACCAGCACCCGCGCGCCGCGTCCTGCCAGCGCGGTGATGGTCGGGATGCTCGCCCTGATCCGGCCGTCGTCGGTGATCGCGGTGCCTTCCAGCGGCACGTTCAGGTCGGCGCGGAGCAGCACGACGCGCCCGCCGACCTCCAGGTCGGTGATCGACTTCATCGTCCTAGCCGGGCAGGCTGCCGGCGACCAAGGCGGTCAGGTCGACCAGGCGGTTGCTGTAGCCCCACTCGTTGTCGTACCAGCCGATCACCTTCACCTGGTCGCCCGAGGCCATGGTCAGCGGCGCGTCGAACGTGCAGGACCAAGGCGTGCCGACGATGTCGGAGGAGACGATCGGGTCGGTCGAGTAGTGCAGGTATCCCTTCAGCGGCCCCTGCTCAGCGGCGGCGCGGTAGGCCTCGTTCACCTCCTCGGCGCTGACCTCGCGTTCGAGCTGGACGACCAGGTCGGTGACCGAGCCGTCCATCACGGGGACCCGCATCGAGATCCCGTCCATCTTGCCCTTCAGCTCCGGCAGCACCAGGGCCGTTGCCTTGGCCGCTCCAGTGGTGGTCGGGATGATGTTCTGCGCGGCCGCGCGCGCCCGGCGCAGGTCCTTGTGCGCGAAGTCCAGGATCACCTGGTCGTTGGTCGCCCAGGACGATCGTGATGTCCTCGCCCTTGGCCGGGGCCGAGATGATGACCTTCTTCGCGCCTGCCTCGATGTGCTTGTGCGCCCCGGCGTGGTCGGTGAAGTGCCCGGTGGACTCGATGACCACGTCGACGCCGAGGTCGGCCCACGGCAGCGCGGCCGGGTCACGCTCGGCCAGCCACGTGATCTTCGCGCCGCCGGCCACGATGCTGCCGTCGCCGGCCGACACGTCAACGTCGAGCGTGCCGAGCACCGTGTCGTACGTGAGCAGGTGCGCGAAGGTCTTGATGTCGCCCAGGTCGTTCGCCGCGACGATCTCGATCCCCGGCGTCCCCATCGCGTGGACCGCACGCCAGAAGTTCCGTCCGATCCGGCCGAACCCGTTGATTCCTACTCGGACAGTCACGCCGTGCTCCCCTTCGCATCGTCCTCAGTTTTCCTCGCTGATCACGCACCACGCGCACCATAACACCGCGGCCTGACCGCTGACAGGGCCGACCATCCCTGCCCGGCCGGGTCCTTCGGCCCTGTCTTCAGGGCGCGAGCATGTCGGGGGTGAGGTGGGCTTCGGTGCTCGGGACGCCGAGTTCGACCGCGCGCTTGTCGGCCAGCGCGAGCAGCCGCCTGATCCGGCCCGCGATCGCGTCCTTGGTCAGCGGCGGCTCGGCGGCCTGGCCGAGCTCCTCCAGGCTGGACTGGCGATGCTTGATCCGCAGCTGACCGGCCTCGATCAGGTGCTCGGGGGCGTCGTCACCGAGGATCTCCAGGGCCCGCTCGACCCGCGCGCCGGCCGCGACCGCCGCCCGGGCGCTGCGCCGCAGGTTAGCGTCGTCGAAGTTCGCCAGCCGGTTGGCCGTGCCGCGCACGGCTCGCCGGATCCTGCGCTCCTCCCAGGCGAGCACGCTGTCGTGGGCGCCCAGCCTGGTCAGGATCGCGCTGATCGCGTCACCGTCCCTGATCACCACCCGGTCTATCCCGCGCACGTCGCGTGCCTTCGCCTGGATCCGCAGCCGCCTCGCCGCTCCCACCATCGCCAGGGCGGCTTCGGGACCCGGGCAGGTGAGCTCGAGCGACATGGACCGGCCGGGCTCGGTCAGCGAGCCGTGCGCGAGGAAGGCGCCGCGCCAGGCCGCCTCGCAGTCGCAGGTGCTCCCGGCGACCACCTGCCTCGGCAACCCGCGCACCGGCCGGCCGCGGCCGTCGATCAGGCCGGTCTGCCTGGCCAGGCTGTCGCCGTCCTTGCTGACCCGCACCACGTACCTGTTGCCCTTGCGCAGGCCGCTCGGCGCGAGCACGATCAGGTCGGACGAATGCCCGAAGATCTCGATAATGTCCTTGCGCAGCCGGCGTGCCGCGGCGCCGGTGTCGAGCTCTGCCTCGACCATGATGTGGCCGCTGGACAGGTGCAGCCCGCCCGCGAACCTGAGCAGCGTCGATACTTCGGCCTTGCGGCAGCACGGCTTGAGCACGCTGACGCGGCTGAGCTCATCCTTGACCAGGCTGGTTAGCGCCACCGATCTACTCCCCCTCGAATATTCGCGCCAGAGCGCCGGCAAGCAGCAGCGGGTCGTGCCGGTCCGCGCGATCTGCGAGCGCAAGATCGGCGAGTACCAGCCTGGCGCCGAGCAGATCGGCTGCCTCGGTTAGCTCGACGGCCGTGTCCCTCACCGCTGTACGGTCGGCCAGCACGACGTCGACGGCCAGGTCCGGAGCATGACTGGCGAGTACCTCCAGATGAGCGCGCGGCGAGAACCCCTCGGTCTCTCCCAGCTGGGGCGCCAGGTTCAGCGTGACCAGCCTGCGGCCCGGGGTAGTGATCAGCGCGCTCGCCAGCTCGGGCACCAGCAGATGCGGCAGCACGCTGGTGAACCACGAGCCAGGGCCGAGCACTACCCAGTCTGCCTCGGCGACCGCTTGCACGGCCTGCGCGCAGGCGGGCGGATCGGCAGGGACCAACGACATCGACCGTACCCGCCCCGTCGTCTCTGCGCAGGCTACCTGGCCTCGAATGGTGCTGATCTGAAAGGGAAAGTTCGGGTCAACACCCTCCACCTCGGCCGCTAGGTCAAGCGGCACGGAGGCCATCGGCAGCACGCGGCCGTGCGCGCCGAGCAGCCTGGCGACCCAGTCGAGTCCCTCAACGGCGTCGCCGAGCAGCTCCCAGAGCGCGACGATCAGCAGGTTCCCCACGGCATGGCCGCCGAGCTCGCCGGGGCCGGCGAACCTGTGCTGCACCACCTTGCTCCACGTGGTCCCCCAGGAGTCGTCACCGCACAGGGCGGCGAGGGCCATCCGCAGGTCACCAGGAGGGAGCACTCCGTACTCACGCCGCAGCCTTCCGCTCGAGCCGCCGTCGTCGGCGACGGTCACGATCGCGGTCAGGTCGCGGGTGACCCGGCGCAGCGCGGACAGCGAGGCGTGCAGGCCGTGGCCGCCGCCGAGCGCCACTACCCTGCGGCGGGTTGGCCTGACCGGGTTACTCACGCCCGAGGTCGCGGTGCGCGACCTGAACGCCTGGCCAGGGACCGGCGAGCCTGGAGGCAAGCTCCTCGGCGATTACCACGCTGCGGTGCTTGCCGCCCGTGCAGCCGACCGCCAGCGTCATGAAGTGCTTGCCGCTGCGCTCGTAGCCGTTCAGCGTGATCTGCACCACGTCGAGGTAGGAGCGCAGGAAGTCCTCGGCGCCCGGCTGGCCGAGCACGTAGTCCTTCACGGCGCGGTCCTGGCCGGTCTGCGGGGCCAGCTCGGGTATCCAGTGCGGGTTCGGCAGGAAGCGGCAGTCGGCGACCATGTCGGCGTCGACCGGCAGGCCGTACTTGAAGCCGAACGACAGCACCGTCACCCGCATCACCGACTGGCCCTCGTTGCCGAACGCGTCGCGCATCCGCGCGCGCAGCTCGTGGATGTTCAGGCCCGACGTATCGAGGATCAGGTCGGCCCCGGTCCTGATGCTCGTGAGCTGATCACGTTCCGCGGCGATCCCGTCGATCACCCGGCCGTTCTCCTGGAGCGGGTGCGGCCGCCTGACGTTCTCGAACCTCCGCACCAGCGTCTCGTCGCTGGCCTCGAGGAAGACCACGTACGGGTGCGCGCCGATCGCGTCGAGCTCGGCGATCGCCGACTTCAGGTCGGTGGAGAAGGCCCGGCTGCGGATGTCGACAACCGCCGCGACCCGCGGCACTTCCGCCCTGGCCCGCCTGGCCAGGTCGAGCATCGTCACGAGCATGGCGGGCGGCAGGTTGTCGGCGACGAACCAGTCAAGGTCCTCCAGGGACTTGGCCGCCGTGGACCGCCCGGCGCCGGACATCCCGGTGATGATGACGATCTCGGGCGCGGCCGCGTGGCCGGTCACCGGGCTGCCCCCCGGTCCTGCTGGCCGGGTTCCCGCGCGGCGTCGGCTCGTCCGGCGTCGCGGTCGGCGAGCCCGGCCGCGACCATCTCGGCAAGCCGCGGCCCGAACCCGTCCACCTCGGCGATCTGCTCGGCCGTTGCCTGCCGCAGCCTCCTGACCGAGCCGAAGTGCCTGAGCAGTGCCGCCTTCCTGGCGGGCCCGAGCCCCGGCAGCGAGTCGAGTGCGCTGGCGGTCTGCGCGGCCGCGCGCCTGGCCCGGTGGTAGGTGATCGCGAACCGGTGCGCCTCGTCCCGCACCCGCTGCAGCAGGTACAGGCCCTCGCTGGAACGCGGCATGATCACCGGGCTGTCCTCGCCGGGCAGCCACACCTCCTCCAGGCGCTTGGCCAGGCCGCACACGGCGACGTCGGTGATGCCGAGCTCGGCCAGCGCCCGGACGGCCGCGTCGACCTGGCCCGCCCCGCCATCGATCACCAGCAGGCTCGGCGGGTACGCGAACTTGTGCCTGCTGCCCTCGGGCGGCGCGTCCTCCTCGCCGGTCGGCGCGCGGCCCTCGGCGGCGATCTCCTCCTCGCGCTCGGCCAGATACCGGCGGAACCGCCTGGTCACCACCTCGTAGATCGCGGCCAGGTCGTCCGCCGCTCCCTTGATCGAGAACTTGCGGTACTCGGACCTGCGGGCCAGGCCGTCCTCGAAGACCACCATGGACGCGACCACGTGGGTGCCCTGGAGGTTGGAGACGTCGAAGCACTCGATCCGCAGCGGCGCGGTGTCCAGGCCGAGCGCGTCCTGGATCTCCTGCATCGCCTGGCTGCGGGTGGTGAGGTCGCTGGCCCGCTTCGTCTTGTGCAGGGCAAGCGCCTCGGTGGCGTTCCTCGTGACAGTGTCGAGCAGGGCACGCTTGTCGCCGCGCTGCGGCACGCGCAGGCTGACTCGGCCGCCGCGGCGTGCCGCGAGCCACTCCTGGACGGTCGCGGCATCGGGCGGCAGCTCGGGCACGAGCACCTCGCGCGGCACGGCCTGCGGGTCGGCGCCCGCTCGCCAGTCGGCGCTCCTGGTGCTCGCGTCACCGCGGCGGCGGTGACCCTCGGCCGGGGCGCGCCCGTCGGCCTCGTCGTCCTCGCCCTGGCGCCCGGTCCCCTGCTGCCCCGTGCTTGCCTGCTGCGTTACCGGGTCGTCCCGGTACACCTGGCCGAGGAAGTGCTCGACGAGTTCCCCGGTGCTGACGTCCTCGACCTTGTCCACGACCCAGCCGCGCTGGCCGCGCACCCGCCCGCCCCTGATGTAGAAGACCTGGACCGCGGCTTCGAGCTGGTCCTCGACGAGCCCGATCACGTCACAGTCCGTGCCGTCGGGCAGCACGACCGCCTGCTTCTCCAGCGCACGCTGCAGGGCCTGGAGGTCATCGCGCAGCCGCGCGGCCTGCTCGAACTCCTCGGCCTGCGCGGCCTCGTGCATCTGCGCCTCGAGCCGCCTGGTGAACCTGGCGGTCTGCCCGGCCATGAAGTCGCAGAACTCCTCGGCCAGCCGCCGGTGCTCGTCCGCGTCGATCCGGCCGACGCAAGGCGCCGAGCACTTGCCGATGTAGCCGAGCAGGCACGGGCGACCGATCTGGCCCGCCCGCTTGAAAACCCCGGCCGAGCAGGTTCTGACCGGGAACACCCGCAGCAGGGTGTCGACCGTGTCCCTGATCGCCCAGGCGTGCGAGTAGGGCCCGAAGTACCTGACGCCGCGCCGCTTCGTCCCGCGCATCACGGTGACCCGCGGGTAATCCTCGTTCATCGTCACGGCGAGGTAGGGGTAGCTCTTGTCGTCGCGGTACCTGATATTCCACCTGGGGTCGAACTCCTTGATCCAGGAGTACTCGAGCTGCAGCGCCTCGACCTCGGTCCCGACGACCGTCCAGTCGACCCCGGCGGCGTCCCGCAGCATCGACTGCGTGCGCGGGTGCAGGCTGGCGTAGTCCGCGAAATAGGAGTTCAGCCTGGCCCGCAGGTTCTTCGCCTTGCCGACGTAGACCACGCGGCCGTGCTTGTCGCGGAACCGGTAGACGCCAGGCGACTCGGGAACCGAGCCGGGCGCCGGCCGGTAAGTTGCCGGATCTGCCACGCAGCAACTCTAGTCAGTCCCGCCGTCAGGCAGGCCAGCCGCAGCCGCGGCCTGCCGCAGCCGCGGCCTGCCGGAAACCGCGGGCGTGTCCCGCACGACCCTAGCCGGGCAGCCTGGACTCCTCGGCCGGCGCGAACAGGACCACGGTCGCCAGATCCTCGGTCACGTCGGTGAACCTGTGCACCTCGCCGGCCGCCACGTAGATCACCGAGCCGGGGCCGACCGCGACCACGTCCTGGCCCGCCTGGAACGTTGCCCGTCCCGCGGTTACCACGTAGATCTCGTCCTCGGTGTGCGGCCGCTGGCCGTCGGTGCCGCCCGCGGGGATCGAGTAGGTGCCCACGCTGAGGTCGGGCACCCGCAGGTGCTCGACCCAGTGCGTCCCGGCTGATCCGTCCGGACTGGTGAACGTCCCGGCTCCGGCGATGAGCTTCATGCGCGCCTCCCGTCTACCCAGGCTGACACCTTATCGACCCTGATATGCCACCCGATGTGCCAGGCTGTGCGGGTGCTGATCGCCGTCGCCGCGGGCGCCCTGGCCGTCGCCGCCTGGGTGTACCTGCTCGCCGGGCACGGCGGCTTCTGGCGCACTGGCGTGCGGCTGCCGCCGTCCGGCGCCGATCCCGGTGTGGATTCCGGCGCGTGGCCCGCGGTAGTCGCCGTGGTGCCCGCGCGCGACGAGGCGGCGGTGCTGCCCGAGACGCTGCCCACGCTGCTCGCGCAGGACTACCCGGGGTCGCTGCGGGTCGTGCTCGTCGACGACGAGAGCACCGACGGCACGGCCGGCGTGGCCGCGAGCCTGGGCCGCGTCCCGCGGGCTGGCGGCCCGGGCAGGCTCGAGCTGATCAGCGGCGATCCGCCGCCAACTGGCTGGGCCGGCAAGGTCTGGGCGATGAGCCAGGGACTGCGGGCCGCGGCCGGCGCCGACTACGTGCTCTTCACCGACGCCGACATCGGTTATGCCCCGGGCACGGTCGCCGCCCTGGTACGAGCCGCGGAAGGCAGTGACCGGGTGCTGGTCTCCCAGATGGCGCTGCTGCGCGCCGACTCGCCCTGGGAGCGGCTGCTGATCCCCGCGTTCGTGTACTTCTTCGCCCAGCTGTACCCGTTCCGGCGGGTGAACAGGCGCGGCGGGCGCACGGCTGCGGCAGCCGGCGGCTGCATGCTGGTGCGGCGGCGGGCGCTGGAGGCCGCTGGCGGGCTCGAGCCGATCCGCGGCGCCAGGATCGACGACGTCGCGCTCGGCCGGCTGCTGAAGCGGGCGCCGGGCGGCGGCGACTGCTGGCTCGGGTTCAGCACCGACGTGGTCAGCCGCCGCCGGTACGACGGTCTGGCCGAGGTCTGGGACATGGTGGCAAGGAGCGCGTACACGCAGCTGCGCTACTCCCCCGTCGCGCTCGCCGCGACGGTGCTCGGGATGGTCTGGCTCTACCTGCTGCCGCCGGCGGCCGCGCTGGCCGGCCTCGTGCTGCTGGCCGGCGGGCCCGGCCTGAGCGGCGTCCCGGCCGGGCAGGCCGCCTGGCTCGCGGCCGCGGGCCTGGCCGGGTGGGCGCTGATGGCGGTCAGCTATGTCCCGATGCTCAGGCTCAGCCGGCTGTCCGCGCTGCGGGCGCCGTGCCTGCCGCTGATCGGGTGCCTGTACTCGGCGATGACGATGAGCTCGGCCAGGCGGCACCGCGCCGGGCGGGGCGGCGAATGGAAGGGCCGCACCCTCCAGGCCGGGCAGTTAACCTCCAGGCCGGGCAGCTAACCTCCAGGCAAAGCCTTCGTGAGGCCCGACCAGCAAGGATGGCAGCGACATGGACAGCAACTCGCTCCGCGCGCTCCAGCAGCCGCTCAAGGACGCCTACCGCGCCGATCCGGTCCGCGCGCTGGTCACGCTCCGCGCCGAGGGCCGGCTCGGCGCGGAAGCGATTAGCTGCTCGGTAGCGGCCGGCCGCGCGCTCGCCGAGGCAGGCCTGCATCCCGCCTCCGGCGGCGACGGCACGCTGGCCTGCTCGGGCGACATGCTGCTGCAGGCACTCGTGGCGTGCGCGGGCGTCACGCTCGGCGCGGTCGCCACCTCGCTCGGCATCGCGGTGCGGGGCGGGACCGTCCGGGCCGAGGGTGACCTGGACTTCCGCGGCACCCTCGCGGTCAGCAAGGATGCGCCGGTCGGGTTCGCCGCGATCCGGCTCGGCTTCGACCTGGACACCGACGCCAGCGCCGACCAGCTCGCGAACTTGACGACCCTCACCGAGCGGTACTGCGTGGTCTACCAGACGCTGGCCGCCCCGGTGGAGCTGACGACATCGGTAACCGTCGCGTAACTACTCCGGCACGGCCTCGAAGGCCTCCGGCGGCGGGCAGGAACACACCAGGTGCCGGTCGCCGTAGGCGCCGTCGACCCTGCGGACGGGCGGCCAGTACTTGGACCGCCGGTCACCGCCGGCCGGGTAGGCCCCCTCGGTCCTGCCGTACGGGTGGTCCCACTCGTCGGCCAGCAGCATCGACGCCGTGTGCGGCGCGTTCCCGAGAGGGTTGTCGTTCGCGTCGAAGACGCCCGTGGCAACCTTGGCGATCTCGCCGGCGATCGCGATCATCGCGTCGCAGAAACGGTCGAGCTCGGCCAGGTTCTCGCTCTCGGTCGGCTCCACCATCAGCGTGCCGGCGACGGGGAACGACATCGTCGGCGCGTGGAAGCCATAGTCGATCAGCCGCTTAGCCACGTCCTCGGCCGTGATGCCGGTCTGCGCGGTGATATGCCGCAGGTCGAGTATGCACTCGTGCGCGACCAGCCCGCCCTGGCCGCTGTACAGCACGGGAAAGTACTGGTCGAGCCGCCTGGCCACATAGTTGGCGTTCAGGATCGCCACCTGCGTCGCCCGCCGCAGCCCGTCGGCTCCCATCATCGCCAGGTAGGCCCACGAGATCGGCAGGATCCCCGCGGACCCGTACGGCGCGGCGGCGACCGGCCCGGTGCTCAGCCCGGCCGGCAGCTCGTCGCCGGCCACGCCCGCGACCGAGATGCCCGCCAGCATCGGATGCCTGGGCAGGAACGGCGTCAGGTGCTCCCTGACGCCCACCGGACCGACGCCCGGGCCGCCGCCGCCGTGCGGGATGCAGAACGTCTTGTGCAGGTTCAGGTGCGAGACATCGGCGCCGAAGGCGCCCGGCTGGGCCAGCCCGACCAGCGCGTTCATGTTCGCGCCGTCCACATAGACCTGGCCACCCGCGGCGTGCACGAGGTTGCAGACCTCGCTGACCGTGGACTCGAACACGCCGTTGGTCGACGGGTACGTCAGCATGATCGCGGCCACGGTGCCCGCGTGCATTTCCAGCTTGCCGCGCAGGTCGGTGAGGTCGACGGCACCGTCCGCGCCGCACTTGACGACGACTACCTTCAGGCCGGCCAGGACCGCGGACGCCGCGTTGGTGCCGTGCGCCGACTCAGGGATCAGGCAGATCGTCCGCTCGGGCTCGTCTCGGGACCTGTGGTAGTGCCTGATCGCCAGCAGGCCGGCCAGCTCGCCCTGCGAGCCGGCGTTCGGCTGGAGCGAGACCGCGTCGTACCCCGTGATCGCGGTCAGCGCGTCCTGCAACTCGCGGATCAGCTCGTGGTATCCCGCGGCCTGGGCGGCGGGCGCGAACGGATGCAGCCCGGCGAACTCCGTCCAGCTGATCGGCTCCATCTCCGCGGCGGCGTTCAGCTTCATCGTGCACGAGCCAAGCGGGATCATCGACCGGTCGAGCGCGATGTCGTAGTCGGACAGCCGGCGCAGGTAGCGCAGCATCGCCGTCTCGCTGCGGTGCGCGGAGAACACCGGGTGGGTGAGGAAGTCGCTGGTCCGGCGGAGCCCGGCGGGGATCGCCGTCAGCTCGCCTGCGGCCGGCACCGACACCGACACCGACGTCGACCCCGTGATCGCCGCGGCGACGGCCGCGACCTGCTCATCGGTCGTCGTCTCGTCGCAGGCGACCTGCACCAGGTCGTCCCCGGCCAGGTGCAGGTTGAAGCCGGCCGCACGGGCCCGCTCGACGGCGCGGGCGGCCCCGCCGGGAACGAGCACCCCGACGGTATCGAAGTACGCCTGGTGGTTCGTTGCCAAACCAGCGGCGGCCAGCGCTGCTGCAAGGCCGGCCGCCTTACCGTGCACCCGCCGGGCGATCGCCCGCAGCCCATCCGCGCCGTGGTACGCCGCGTACATCGCCGCGATGACGGCCAGCAGGACCTGGGCCGTGCAGATGTTGCTGGTGGCCCGGTCACGCCTGATGTGCTGTTCGCGCGTCTGGAGCGCGAGCCGGTACGCGGGCTGGCCGTCCGCGTCCACCGAGACGCCGACCAGGCGGCCGGGCAGCTGGCGCTTGAGCTCGTCGCGGACGCAGATGTATCCGGCGTGCGGGCCGCCGTAGCCCATCGGGACGCCGAACCGCTGGGTGCTGCCGACCGCGATGTCGGCGCCGAGCTCACCGGGCGGCGTGAGCAGGGTCAGCGCCAGCGGGTCGGCGGCGACGGCGGCCAGCGCACCGCGGGCGTGCGCGGCCGCGATCACCGGCCGCAGGTCGCGGACCTGACCGCTGGAGCCCGGGTACTGCATGAGTATGCCGAACAGCTCCCCCTCGGGCTGTGCCTCGATGAGCTCGGCCGTGACGACGCCGGTCACGAGGTCGAATCCCAGTGGCTCGGCTCTCGTGGCGAGCACCGCCAGGGTCTGCGGCAGGCAGTCGGCGTCGGCCAGGAAGATCCTGCCGCGGCCGGCCGCCCGGTGCGCCAGCGTCATGGCCTCGGCGGCGGCGACCGCCTCGTCCAGCATCGAGGCGCCGGCCACGGCGAGCGCGGTCAGGTCCTCGATCATGGTCTGGAAGTTGAGCAGCGCCTCGAGCCTGCCCTGGGAGATCTCTGGCTGGTAGGGCGTGTACGCGGTGTACCAGGCCGGGTTCTCCAGCATGTTCCTGCGGACCACCGGCGGGGTGATGGTGCCGTAGTAGCCGAGCCCGATCATCGAGGTCAGCACCTGGTTTTTCGCCGCGAGCGCGCACAGCCTGGCCAGCGCCTGGTCCTCGGGCAGCGGGTCGGGCAGCCGGAGCGGCTTGGCCATCGCGAGCCCGGCGGGCAGGGCCGCCGCGGTCAGGTCGTCGAGCGAGGCGTACCTGAGCGCGGTCAGCATCTGCTGCTGGCTCGCGTCATCGGGACCGATGTGCCGTTGCGCGAAGTTCACTGCAGGCTCCTGGAGTCGGGGTGCACACGGGCGGCGGTCGCCGTCCGGGTCCCCCTCTGTCGCCTGGCCCGTGTTGCCTGGTCGGTGCTGGCTAGTTTGAGCCGGACTCCAGAGCTGCCTATCCCGTCCGGTCCTGGTGCCTGAGAGGTTCCGGGGAGGTTGCCCCTTCGGCGCCGGGCGCTGGCTGCGCGCGGACTCTCCCGGACGGTGTCGCTAGCGGTATCCGAGCCTACTCCAGGCCCGGCCTTGCCGGTGGCCGCGCCACGCACCGCGCAGGCGGGGCTAGCTCCGCGTGTCGCGGACATCTTTCGGCGCGGGCGTGGAAAACGTCCGTGATCATGGAAGGCCTGGGTAGGAGGACGCTGAGATGAACGGGCACTGCGCAGCGCCAGGCGCGGCAGCCCGATCGAGGCCGAGGTCGTCAGCGGCCGGGTCAGCGGGCGGTACGCCTACCTGCGCGGCGCGGCGACGAACCTGGTCAACCCGAAGATGGTCACGTTCGCCGTGGCGTTCCTGCCGCAGTTCGTCGACCGGGCTCTCAGCCACGTCCCGCTCCAGTTCGCCGTGCTCGGCGCGATCTTCATCGCGCTTGAGCTGCTGGTCGACGGCGCGGTGGGGCTGACGGCTGGCCGGCTCGCCGGCTGGCTCTCCGGGCGGCGCCGCGCGCGGCAGGCGCTGGACGTGGGCTCGGGAACGGTGATGGTGGCCCTGGCCGGCCGGCTGGCGCTCGAACGCCAGCCGGCCGGCTAGCTCGCCGCGGCCTCGATCAGGCCGGCGGCGGCGGACAGGCCGTCGCGGCTCTGGATCCGCGCCGCGCTCGCGGCCAGCCTGGCGTGCAGCGCGGCGTTGCCGAGCAGGCGGTCGACCGCCGCGCGCAGCTCATCGTCGGCGCAGCCGTAGGTGTCGAGCCGGACGCCGAGCCCGAGCTCGTCGACCCGCTGGGCGTTGTCGTACTGGTCCCAGAACAGCGGAAGCACGACCATCGGCTTGCCGAAGTGCAGGCACTCGGTGGTGGTGTTGTTGCCGCCGTGCGTGATCACCAGGTCGGCGTGCGGGATAACCGAGGTCTGGGGCAGGAACTCGGCGCCCCACATGTTCGGCGGCAGCTCGATCTCGGCGTGCAGCGGCCCCTTGGAGAC
>WNGN01005510.1_pt1 | contig 15276 bp, 6 predicted proteins | sample 5400561 | NCBI WGS metagenome assembly WNGN01 (sample SAMN13153379, study PRJNA577476) | soil metagenome | isolation source: 115 cm soil or saprolite under Garry oak tree replicate 2 | place: USA:California | collected 2016-06-15
TCGGCGCCGTTCTCATCGCCTCCGGTCTCGCGGTTATTGTGCTGCTGAGAAGGTCGAGGACAAAGACGCTAGGATTGCCTTAAGCAACAAATCCACATCCCGCTTTCCTCGGAACCGAAGTCGACATCGCTTCCATTCCCACCGTGCAGATTCTCCAAGGTCTTTGCGGTCAGAGGATGGCGGCCGTTGGATCCGGATTATTGAGTCGGTTGCGGAGGTTGTGCTGGATGAGCTGGAGATCTTAGACTGTTCTTCTTTCTCCTCCAGAGGACAAGTATAGCAGAAGCACCAACTACGACTGCAGCGATTATTGCCATTACGAGGGTCCATGGAAATGTGGGAGGCCCGACTATTAGTTGTTCGCGGTTGCTGTCAGTTGGGGCAGTCTGACTGTCTCCCGTAGAGGCTTTCACCTCATACTGTCCTTGGGGAGGGTTCCATGTGAACGAGAACTTCCCTGATGCGTCTGTCTTGACTGTCCCGATCGGGGTCCACTGGCTGTTTCCAGCTTGTCTGTAGTAGATGGTCACGTTGACTCCTTGTCCGGGTGTGGATGTGCCGGTGAGAGTTACGTTTCCGGAGATCGTGGCCGTCTGTCCCTGCGAAATCTGAGGTGCGCTGATGGCTAGTGTGACCGCGACAGTGTAACGGACCGAGATTTGGAATGTGCGTATTCCGGGATAGGTCGAGTAGACCGCTGCTTGCAGAGAGTAGATGCCTGGTGGGCTCCCCGCTAGTGGTAGTGTAACGCTTGACACGTTGTACCAGCCGTTCGTGTCCGTAGTTCCGGTCCAGAAGCCTGACTGCATTCCAGTGTTAGTGTTCCAAAGCGTGATGTTCGCGGTGACTCCCGCCAGAAGTTGTCCGAGCGGGTCCTTGCTCTGCGAGACGAGGTTGACTGTGGAGCCGACGTTGATGCTGGGAGCTTGGTCGTGAGTCGTAGGGTCTTCAGCGTACACGTTTGCTAGACTGTTTGTGGAAGTTGTGAAGACTCGCCAGTTACCAGTCAGTGAATGGTTGAGAATGGTGGTGTCTGGGACATCGACGGCGCGGGGCCTTGTTAGGCATGGGCTTATTGTGCAGCTGGTGAGGAGGTTCGTGCTATACTCGCTTGTCCGGAGTAACGTGCCTTCGGGTGATGATATGTTGAGTATGGCTTCTCCTCCGGGGATTTCAATGTGGAAAGATCCCTGTGGTATGGCTTGGGTAACGTAAGCGTAGGTAGTGTTTAGTCCGTCGACCGCGTAGAATGTTGAGGGCAGTGTCCCTGTGTGGCTTGAGCTATGGATTGAGATGTCGTCGAAGTAAGCCGTTGTCGTGCTTGACGACGCCTCTGCTCTCACTTCGACAACTATAACCTCGACACTGTAAGGGGCAGTATAGCCCAATGAGTTGAAGGCGAGTGTTTGCTGAAGTAGACTCGCGTTTACGGATAACCACTGATTGAGCGTTCCGAAGTTGCCAGCTTTCCTGTATATTGTGTCAGTATTGTTGCTGGGAAGGCTTCCGTCGCCCGTCTTGTAGACGTAGTAGAGGGAAACTGGGTTGTATTTGCTGTCCACCAATCCAAGCCATATGTCTACTATGCTCGATGCGGTTGTGCCTGTCATGGTTGCGATGTTTACTGAGGCTTTGAAGATGGTTGAGCTGTCGATTACTGGTCTACCGTCTATGCTCTGGGCCATCTCGATAGAGCTGTCGGTTATGCTTCCGCGAGCGCTATGGGTTCCAGAGTGGAATGTCGTGGTTGAAGTGGTGAAGCTGGAATTCTCGTACCAGCCTGCGAGGCCTGATTCGAATCCGCCGTTCTTGATCCAGTCCGCGCCAGCGGTGTTTGAGTAGAGTTCAATCCGGTCGAATAGGGAACTGGTATGGTTCTGTATGATCTTCATCAACAACGTCCCGGCATTCGGCTTGGGCCCGATTATGATCGTGTCATAATAGTTGACAATGTTCGTGTTGAACTGGTCCCAGACTATTGGCTCGCCGGGGTCCCATACGCCGTTTCCATCGAGGTCAACGAACTTGATTTTCGGGTCCGTTGCCAGCGAAGTACCATTCGGCGGGGCTAAGGAGCAGATTATCGGACTGCCCGTCCCATCTGTGCAGCCTCCAATAGACGGCTCGCCGGTCTCGTACTTGCCATCGAGGTTCGTATCGTAGATGACTGACTCTCCACTCTGCCAGACGCCGTTACCAACGCTGTCCCAGAATCTGATGTGGGGATCCCGATTAGGTGCTCCGGGCGCCGTCTGAGCGAATCCGGTAAGGGTAACCTGCGATACGGAGTCGAAGCTCGGATAATCGTTTGGGAAGCCAGCGGCTGCATCTGCTGCGACGCTTCTATCAATTGCTACCCATTGCCCTGTAGGGGCTGTTCCCACTACAATGTATTCGTCTGCTGTACTATTTGCCGGCGCGCTGGTGGCGCTAGCGAAGATGTAGTGAATCGATCTGAGATTGCCAGTAGAAGTTGTGAGGGCGATGCTGGTCTCGACCCGATCGTACTGGCTTGTACCTGTCAATTGCTGGACGAGAGCTGCGGCCCGGAATCTCAAACCAGAGCTGAAGCCAACGGGTTGCTGGCTGAAGTCGCTCAGGAGGTAGAGATAACTGTTGAAGGTTACATTCCCTGAGAGCAGTGTAAGCTGAGCGCTCTTTGTTCCATCATAGCCGGGGGTTGTGATGGTGGCAGTCGAGCCCGCCGCCGCATTGTACTGTGTTTGGATCCACGGAGAGAGTGAGCCGGTTTCAAATGATGGATTAGGAATCCTCTGTCCATCGCCGGTCCAGGAGATGCCTATTGGGATCCCGTTTCCCTGAAAGTGTCCGAGGGGGTCGTTCGGAACTGGGACGTATGTGGTTCCTTGTAGTGGAGGATGGAGTGAGGTGGTAGTAGCGAAGAAGCCTACTAGAAGCAGAGTGAGAATGCAAAGTGTCTGGGTTTTTTCGGTCGTCATTTTTCATCGAGTTCTTGTGTGTTACGATTCGCTTGATTCGTACGCGAGGTCAGCCCCACCAAGTCATTCTGACCGTCTGGCTGAACTGGTCGGCGGCCGGTAGTTGTATGCCGTTGATTGTCTGGCTGCTATGAGACCACTCTATGACGAATTGTGGATTCCCGAGTGATGAGGCGTACAGGATGAATGTTGTAGACCTGTCTTGTCCTTGGAGTGAGAAGTAGCCGGGCGCGGCGGCTTTCATTCCCGCAACGCTATGAATGTGCTCTGCAACGCCATTGACGGTCAATGACGCTGTGTAGTCGAGGAACGAGACCGTGAACGAGTCTGAGGAAGGGTTAACGATTATGTTCTGGTAGGAATTTTCGTACTTCGCCAGGGAGAGGTTTGCGTCCAACACGTAGGCGTTCCCTTCGCTGGACCATTCCCCGTGTACTCTTCCCTGGAGTATGAAAGTGGTGTAGATGTAGTATCCTGAGACGTTTGCCCACTTAGCGACGTTTCCATTCACTGTGAAGCTTTCCCAGCCGGTGCCTTGTCCGACACTCGCGGGAAGGTATGGGTCACCCCAGATGATAGCGAAGGGGCCTGAGGCAGAGGCTGAGGAGGCTGCTTGATATGTCTGGTAAGTGATTGCCAGGACGGATACTGTGAGGACGGAAAGCAAGAGCATCACAACCGTGATGATCTTTGCTCGATTGGATGAGAGGGGAATGCGTGGTCTCTTCATGGCCATGCTCCATATGGATAGAAGGAGAGGGTGATGTCTTTTGGCGGAGCGGCGTTTACTGGGCCGTGGTCCCAGACTCGGGGGATGTACCAGAAGGCGATGTCTCTTCTGAAGGAAAGTTCGCCATTTACGAAGGCGAGTGGGCTCGGGCAATAGGCAGGGTCGGGCGTGGGCGGGTTCGTGTTTGGATTCTCGCATAGTTCTGTATGGAATGTTTCTATCTCGTTCGGTCTCGCGCGAACTAGGATCATGTTGCTGGGCGTATAGGGGAGGTCGAGGTCGGCTCTGACTATCGTCTGGGTAATGTAGTAGTATCTGCCGTCATCCCCAAAGCGCCACTGAGAGTTGCTGTGCGTTGGGTCTTTGAAGCCGTTCTCTGTGTAGTTGCCTTCCCAGATGAGGTCTTGCCAGGTGCCGCTTGGTGTGTAGGAGCTGAAGAGGTCTTGTGTGGTGTTACCGGTTGCGAGGTTGAATCGCCAGTGTGGCTCGTAGATGTGGTCGTAGGCGCATCCTCCTCGTGCTATTGTGAGTTCGGTGTCGAATCTCCCGCTGGGATAGAACCTGTAGGTTTCTTGGTAGGCGTATCCTCCTTGCCTGTACTCGGCTCGGATCTGGAAGTTCGGGTTTAGCGGGTTTGTCGAGTTCTCGTAGAATATGTTGCCGTCGAGTTTTACTCCCGTCTCATTGTATGGTTCGTCGTAGAATGGTCCGCAGAAGGGCTGGTTGACCGTAGGATTGACCGCGTATAGGACTTCGGCTGCCGCTAGTCGCACGTCTCTAATTACTAGAGTTCCGTGGTAGGTCACGTTCCATACGTTGATCCCATCATTGGCGGTGATGTTCCATGGGACGACCCAGCCGAAAACCTTCACGGGCCACGATTGAACTATGACTCCGTGGATCATCGAGCTCGTCGCGAGGGCGGAGTCCGTTACGGTGACCGTTACCGTATAGTTGGCAGGGGACTTGTATGAGTGGAGGACCACTAGTCCGCTGCCTGTCTGTCCGTCGCCAAAGTTCCACGAGATCGTGTAAGGGGGCGTCCCGCCTGAAGGTAGCGCTGTGAAGTTCACCGCATCTCCAATAAGGATGAACTTTGGCAGCCAGACAAAATCAGCACCAAGCGGTGTTAAAGGCTGAACGGTTGGGGATGTGAGGGCGAGCGATCCCGGAAGAGAAAAAAAGGTAGAGAGGCAAATTGCAAGAATTAGGACGATCCTGCCGAACTGAAAAGATCGGAAATCTAACGACCTCTATGTTGGCTATTCAATCATGACCATCTGTTTCTAATAACTATGCGCGTCTTTTTCCTTCATCGATCCGCAGGTAGTTTCTTTGGAATTCTCATTCTCCATAGGACTATGCCTATCGCCCCGGCTGCAATGACGGTTGCGATAGCGCTTCCCATGTAGAGATAATCGTAAGATGCGCTCTCCCGCAGCACCAATTGGAATGATCCGGGAGTGGCTGTCTCTATTGAAACTGTTCCTGTCGTGGCATTGTATATCCAGCTGGCTATGAGTAGCCCATCCTTCTCAACCCTTAGAGGTTTCTTGTCGACGTTCACTACGATAAGATAAGGTCCTGATCCTTCAACTTGGAATGAGATCCTTGAACTGGACACTGAGGTGGTGAGGTCGGTCACGGTGGAATTGAGGGCGAGATAGCTGTTGCCGGTGGCTCCTATGGGGAGCATTTCGAGCGTGATTGGCGTGCTCTGGTCTGTATCAAGAGGACTCCTGTATATTCTGTAGCCTTCATAGTAGGCTTCAACAAAGAAGGTGCCTGCCGGTAGGATTTTTCCAGGCGAGTATGGGACTATGCCGCCTCGTGAATCGAGAATCTGGAAAGTTATCTGGCTCTTGAGAGCCGTGCCGGTTATGTCGTTGAATGTTATGAGCGGCTGTCGTTGAGGGACGTTGAAGAAGAGCGTGACATTCTCTGTCTCTGATAGCGTGGAGAACTGTATGCGGGTAAAGGAAACTGTTGGATCGTACGTCCAGTCTATTCCCGATCTGAGGTCGATTCCGTTTCCCTGTATGAGTGCCGGCTGCGTTGCGACTCCAAGAATCATGGCGTATTCGGTTCCTATTGTTCCCCGAACAATGAATTGGGGTGCGGAGCTATTGGGATGGTAGACTGTTAAATTGGCTACCGGGTTGTTTAGAACTACATAATTTCCGATGACCGAGTTGTTTGGAATCATCGTAAGCGGTATTGTGACCCTAGTGTCTAGATGTATCTGCTCGCTCGTAATCAGAGTTGTTGCGGAATAGTCTTGGTAGTACACTTGCACCCAATACGGTGCCGTGGAGAGACTGTTCTGGCCTTGGATGTACGTGACTGTTTGACCTGTTGAGTCGAGTATCTTCCATCTTACCTTGCTATCTACTATGTTTCCTTTTGTGTCGGTGAAATTGAAGATCGTCCAGTGTGTCCCAGTGGGTGGAGGCTGTGATCCTGCGTAGACGCGTACATCATCCAGCCAGAAGACTGTTGACTTGAGTTGTGTGCCGATCTGTGATGCGAAGCCTTGGAATTGAAGGATAGTGAAGTTGTTGTTGGTGTTGAGGTTGAGCGTCGTCCAGTCGGCTAGGAGGTTTCTTGAGAAGTGGTACCATTGTCCGGGCTGGTATCCCTGGAAGATCAGAGCTCGTACTCCTGGGCTTGGGTCGGTGTAGTTTGTGTAGGTGCCTAGCGAGGGGTCCGGATCGAAGACATAGTCAAGCTCGTCTGTTGATTCTGTTCCAAAGATTCGCACTTCGAAGCCTCCAATCCCTGCTCCGTACGGTTGAAGGTTGAACCAGAAGCTGAAACCTGAGGGACTGTCTGTCAGGTTTGAGAATCTTAGATTGGGATAGTTCGGGGTCAGGAACTGGCGGAACTGGACGAATCCGACGGACCGAGGCCCGCTGTCTGGGAGGCAGTATGTGGGGGTAACAGGTCCAGTAATGATCTTTGCGGATTGAATGCCGTCGACCCAGTGGGTCTGATCTAGAGTAACGTTTGCGTTTGCTACACCTTCACAGCCGGTTAGGTCCCAGCCTACAGGAATTCCCTGTGGATCCAAGCCTTGTTCAAAACTTGGATTTGTGATGATGTTTCCACTGGCGCTGGCGTGCGCGAGTGGAGGGGTGAGGCGTATCACCCCTGAGAGCGTGAGAAGGCACAGGACCAAGACTGTCTTCTTGGGCAATCTTCTCCTGTTCTCTTTCTTTGCGCGCTCGAGCATAGGATTCGTTCCCTCAACCTGACGTTCTGGTCGTTACATTCGATCTCTTGTTTCTTCGTCGAATTGTGAAGACTCCTCCCACAAGTCCAGCAAACACGATCGCTGCTGTGAGGATGTACCACGGCTCTAGACTATTAGGCAGGTCGGAATCGTTGGTGGGCACCAGTACGTCTTGTGTGGTTGAGCTCGGGCTTTCCTTGCCATCGGAGTTCACTGCCGTGACTTGGTAGTAGAAGATCTGACCCGCTGCCACCGTTCTGTCAGTGTAGCTTGTAGTATTTCCTATGGTCGCGATGAGTTCGAGGGATGAGGGGGACGTGCCTCTGTAGATCTTGTAGCCTGCTATCGGTGATCCTCCAGTGTTGCTGGGTGGAGACCAGGTTAGAGTGGCGAAGGTGCTGGTGGAGGTTATGATAAGGTTCTCTGGAATGCCTGGTACGTCTGGAAGTATCGTCACTTCCTCGGATGTGCTAGTGGCGGCTCCTTCGTTATCGGTTACTGTCAGGATTATGCTGTAGGTTCCCGCGGTCGAGTAGGAGTGGAATGGTGTCGCTCCTGAGTCTGTTGGTGATCCATCACCATACTCCCATGCGTATGCGATGATTGTTCCGTCTAGGTCATAGCTCTGGGAGGCGTCGAGGGTTATTCTCTCTCCCGGTAGGGTGGTCGAAGGATTCGCTGTGAACTTGGCGAATGGCGGCTGGTTCAGGGTGAGGCTGACGATGGCTGGTGGTGATATGTTGTTGGCCGTATCGATTTCTCCGGGTACAATGCTAGCGTTGGCGGTGAGCAAATATGTTCCCGCCGCGAGTCCGCTTGTATTCCAGGGTTGACTGATCGAAGTGCCAGTCAATGCTGGCAGGTTCACGTTTTTCGTTGCGATGAGTGTCAGGTTGTAGTAGAGGGAGGCCGTGAACGATTCGGCTACTGTTCCTTCATTGAAAACCGCTGTTGTGATGCTGATTGTAGTTCCCACTCTGGCAGAAGTGGGTTGCGCCTTGACGCTTGTTGCGGCGACATCATGGACGAGGCTGGGCTGGTTTCGGACGAGGGGGAGTATATCTTGGGTGGACTGACCTCCGAGCAAGATATAGGGTGTGTCTCCGAACCCGTCCGCATCTGGGTCGGTTCCTGTATAGTCTGAGTAGAAGTTGCCTCCCTGGAATGGTCCTCCGAGAATGTTTGTGCGCAAAGTCTTGGTTATGTTCCAGGAGTTTTGCGAGGAATCGTCGGAGGCGTTGTTGGTGTTGTTTAGGTAGTTGTTGTAGATCGTGTTTCTGGTGCTGTTGACTGCGTAGATTCCAAATCCGTTTCCAGTGATTCTGTTCGTGGTGACGTTGTTGTTGGACTGTTGTAGTTGGGATCCGACATTCTCAAGCCCGATACCGAAGTCGTTCCTAGTGATCGAGTTGTTCAATGCTAAGTTTTTGGAGCTGCCTGTGAAGATCATGCCGAACTGGTTCTTTGAAATATTATTGTTTCTGAAAATATTGTTCGTGGAGAATATTGTTCTGAACCCGTAGAAGGTGTTGCTTGAGACTGTGTTGTTCTCGAATGTGTTGTTGGAGCTGACTCCTATGACGAAGCCTTCGCCGTCCGCTTGGTCTCCATTGTTTGAGGCCACGTTGCCGGTGAAGATGCTGTTGAAGGTGCTGGTTGCCCAGACCGCGTACTTTGTGTTGTTGTAGATCTGGTTGTTTGCGATGACGTCGGCCGATCCGGTGATATGGGAGGGGTGAATGAAAACGTCTCTTATGACAAAATAACTGTTTGTATTCATGATCTCGATGCCCGCTGTTGTGTCGCTGGTTATTTCCCAGTTCTCGATGATGTATGGTGCCTGAAGTGTTCCGTTTCCATTCGTGACTCCATTGTCCGGAGTGAAGCTTTGGTCTCCTACTATGAGGATGGGTGGGTGTGCGAGGGTCTGGGCTCTGCTGGGGCTGGGACAGGTTAGGATGAGGAGGGATGATATGAAGAGTGCAAGTGCTATTCTTCTAATGTTCGATTGCCTGCACCGGGCAGTTGCTCCTAGAGACATCTTTCTACTTGGTTCTCATAATAACGTTTCCAGTTTTGTTTCTCCTTAGGAATCGCCTAGAGTCAAACGCCAGTCTAGCAATGGGTTGTATGCGATGTCTAGGCGGGATCTGAAGGGGGATTGGTGAATCGTAACTCCGCAAGAGGTCATCGGAATCGACGAGTGGAACCTCTAAAATGCGAAAGTGTGGGCTCTCAACCTGTTTGGTGTTCTGGCTAGACGAGGTCTAAGTCCAGTATCTTCCTCTCATCACGCTCATGGAGATGCTGGTGGTCGACCGAGTCGCACTGAACTTGAACGGGTTGTGGCCGAAAGTTCTTGGAACAGATCTTTTCGAGAAACTCTTGAATTGGGTTCGTTGTTTCTGTTTCAGCGTATCGGGAGCTTATCGCGATAAGGAAGGGTCCTGGTAAGGAGTCTCGGTCCTGTCGCGAACGGGTCTCGGCCTCGTTCTTTGACGTCAGTCACTGGAGATTGCACCCGTTAGCCTTCGATATATCCGGGTTGCTGTGGTAGGCATGTGTGGTAGGAAGGCTTTTATGCGGTAGTCCGGTGCGAAAGTGTTCGAGGACGTAGTTTGAAGTTAAGAGCCCTCCTTGTCGTAGTAGTGACTTTACTATCAATCCTGGGCACTGTATCTCTCTTGGCACCAGGAGGATTATTGCCCCTTTCGCCCGTCGTGGTTCATGCTCAACCGGCATTTGCCGTTACTGCCAACCCGAACCCGCTAGTTGTTAACCTGGGAGGTTCTACGTCAACATCTGTCCTCACATTTAGTAATAGTACTGTTGCTCAGAGTGCCACTCTCGCCGCGGTGGCCTCGACTACTAATCCGCCGAGTGGTTCCGTGATTTTTGCTCTGAATAGCACTTCAATATCGACAACGACTACGCGGAGCGCGCATGTTGCGCTGAGTGTTTCTAACCCCGATCTGACGACGGCTTTTCCGCCGGGTGGGGATATTAACGTCACGATCACCCCTACCGGTCAGGCGAATCCTACTCAATTCATTCTTGTTAGTCTCAATATGAATATTCCAGCGAACCGCGCTCAGATCGTTCTTACCTGTCAAAGTTTGATTCCCGTTCTACCAAACTGCACCAGTACTAGTATTCTGCCCTTTGAGAGCGTCGTTTATGATGCCAATAATGACGGCCTCTTCAATGCCGGCGACTCAGTGATCGTAGGCGCTTCGCCTCCAGTTGGCACCCATCTGGCCTACGATACCGGTCTCAAGTGGCGTGACGCGACCTGCACTTCTGCGAATTTTGCGACCTGCCACTGGACTGCGTCTGACCCCATCTTCTATTCTCCGGCGACGAACACCTCCGTGGCCGGGCGTGTTTTTCTATATGGAGCTCCTACTACTCTTACCACCTTTATCCATGTGACTGGTGCGACACCAACATGCACTAATGTCAACTTCGCAACTTGCACCGACCTTCACATCAAGTTCGCCCAGACTGATAACTGTGGGGCCGTTGCTTGCACGACCCTGCAGGGTGTTGTCGAAGTTAAGGGCAAGCTCGTTAACGTTGGTGGCATTCTTGCCGATGGCAGCGAACAGGATGTTATGGCTCAGCAGATAATTTACACGTTCAATCCATCTGTTCTGCAGGCACTATGTACCGTTACTCCCTGCGGAGCTACTCTTCCAGGCCAGTTCGACGCGTTCTGTGTGAATTCGCCAACCACGTGCGCGTCCCCGGTTGCCGGACATTATACGTTCGCTGTAGATGCTTACTGCCAGGCTTCTGGCGGAAGTCCGCTGGATACTATTTCTCCAGATAACGCGAATGGTAAGATATCTTCGAGTAGTCTTTGTAGTCAGGGTCCGCCATCTAATTCCGATACTGGTATAGGGTGCGATCCGAACTATTTCGACCCAGTTCGGACTGGCGGGGCTACTTGTCCAGGGAACTACTTCGGACCTCCGGCTGGGATTCCTGGTTTTGGAAATCCTCCTGCTCTGAATATGACTTCAATGGTTGTAGAGTTTCTCGTCACAGGATTCTCGTCCGGGTTCACAATCCAGAACGTTGCGAGCGCGCCAGGAGTTTCCGGATCTTCCCTCACGGACATCGACGGAGTTACATCGACGAACATTCCAGTTGTCCTCGTCAGCACGAGTTTCTCCAACATGGCAGCTCACACAAGTACCACCGGTGTCTCTTGCTCCCCATCTTCCATCAGTGTCAACACGCTCACGACTTGCACCGCAACGGTTACGGACCCCGCAGCGTCTGGCGCTGTAAAACCCTCGGGCAGCGTTAGCTTCCAGTCCAGCGGATCCGGCATATTCAACCCGACGAGCTGCATTCTCGCCTCGGGAGCCACGCTCAACGCAGCGACCTGCTCTGCCACCTACAATGCCACTGCGGTGGGAACTGGTACTCACACGATCACGGGCGTATACAATGGTGACGGCTCTCACCAAGGTAGCTTGGGAACCTTCCCAGTTACAGTATCTGGAGCAGCGCCTCTTACAATAACCGCGAACTGCGGAACTAACACCGGAACGGTAGGCAAACCAATCACCTGCACCTCTGCCGCGTCAGGCGGAACTAAGCCGTACACGTTCGGTTGGAAGGCCCCGGGCGGAAGCCCCGCCACTGCCGGCAACCAGACGACCTTTACCGTAATGTACGCGACCAAGGGCACGTTCACGGTCAACGCAACTCTAACTGATTCTACGGGTAAGACTGTATTCCAGCTCATACTCGTAACAATCAACGGTCAACCGATTGTTGACAACGGTAGCTGTGGAACGGCTACCGCGGGCAAGCCGGTCACTTGCACTGCCTCTCCGACAGGCGGGACAGGACCATACACGATCACCTGGGCAAGCAGTGGTAGCCCAGGCACTGGAACGGGTGCGAGCTACACGACCACATTCGCGACCAAAGGCAGTTTCACTGTGACCCTCAACGTGACTGATGCAAACCGAAAGTTCACGGTCCAGACAATCACCGTGGTCGTTGGTGGTCAGCCGATTGTTGATAATGGCAGCTGTGGAACGGCTACCGCAGGCAAACCAGTCACGTGTAATGCTGCACCCACTGGTGGTACGACCCCATACACGATAACGTGGAGGAGCACCGGTAGTCCAGCGACCGGAACCGGCACCAGCTACACTACGACATTCGCGACAAAGGGAACCTTCAGCGTCACTCTGAACGTTACTGATGCGAACCGCAAGTTCACAGTCCAGACGATCTCTGTTGTCGTTGCTGGTCAACCAATCGTTGACAATGGCAGCTGTGGAACGGCTACCGCAGGCAAACCAGTCACGTGTAATGCTGCACCCACTGGTGGTACGACCCCATACACGATAACGTGGAGGAGCACCGGTAGTCCAGCGACTGGAACAGGCGCTAGCTACACGACAACGTTCGCGACGAAGGGTACCTTCAGTGTCACTTTGAACGTTACGGATGCTAATAGCAAGTTTACAGTACAGACAATATCTGTCTCGGTTACGGCTCAGCCGATTGTTGTTACTGCGAGCTGTAATAATGCGAATGTGAACAGTCCTGTCAACTGCACCGCATCGGCCACTGGTGGTACATCACCGATCACATTCGCCTGGTCTGCACCTGGAGGAACACCATCGAGTGGAACAGGCCCAACGTTCACAACTAGCTACGGTACCACTGGGAACAAGAGCATCAACGTGACCGCTACCGACACTAACAACCAGCATGCCAGTAAGATCATCGTTGTCAGCATTGGGGCTGCGCTTCAGATCACAGCCAGCTGTGCTGGAGGCGCTAATACTGGGACAGTTGGCAAGCCTGTTGCTTGCAGCGCATCGGCCACGGGCGGAACACCTCCGTACACGTTCAGCTGGTCTGCTCCGGGTGGTAGTCCTGCTTCTGCTGGGAACGTTACAAGCTTCACCGTGACATACTCTGCGAAGGGCACGTTCAACATCAACGCGACGGTAACAGATCGCGCGACACCGACTGGAAAGTCATCGGTACTCATCCCGGTCACGATTACGGGCCAGCCGATTGTTGACAATGGCAGCTGTGGAACCGCCACGGCAGGCAAGCCTGTCACTTGCAACGCTGCTCCGACAGGAGGAACCGCTCCGTATACGATAACATGGAGGAGCACTGGGACTCCAGCCACTGGAACCGGCGCCAGCTACACTACAACATTCGCTACAAAGGGCACGTTTAGCGTAACCCTCAACGTCACTGATGCGAACCGCAAGTTCACGGTCCAGACTATCTCCGTTGTTGTTGCTGGTCAACCAATCGTTGACAATGGCAGCTGTGGAGCCGCCACTGCTGGTAAGCCGGTCACGTGTAATGCTGCGCCAACCGGTGGTACGACTCCATACACGATCACTTGGGCTAGCACTGGTTCTCCGGCCACAGGCACAGGTGCTAGCTACACTACGACCTTCGCTGCAAAGGGTACGTTCAGCGTCACTCTGAACGTTACTGATGCGAACCGCAAGTTCACAGTCCAGACGATCTCTGTTGTCGTAGCTGGTCAACCAATTGTCGATAATGGTAGCTGTGGAGCTGCTACCGCAGGTAAACCAGTCACTTGTAATGCTGCGCCGACCGGAGGGACCACTCCATACACGATTACATGGAGAAGTACGGGAACTCCAGCCACTGGCTCAGGCACCAGCTATACGACGACCTTCGCAACCAAGGGGTCATTCAGCGTAACTCTGAACGTGACTGATGCGAACCGCAAGTTCACAGTCCAGACGATCACGGTGGCAGTGGCAGCACAGCCCATTGTCGATAATGGCAGCTGTGGAGCTGCAACAGCGGGCAAGCCTGTCACTTGTACTGCCTCGCCTACCGGCGGAACTACTCCTTACACGATTAGATGGAGTAGCACTGGTAGTCCAGCGACTGGAACTGGCGCCAGCTACACTACGACATTCGCAACCAAGGGAACCTTCAGTGTCACATTGAACGTCACGGATGTTAATGCCAAGTTCACGGTACAGACAATCTCCGTTGTTGTCGCTGGTCAGCCGATTGTCGATAATGGTAGCTGTGGAGTTGCAAGCGCTGGCAAGCCTGTCACGTGTACTGCGTCTCCGACTGGAGGCACTACGCCTTACACGATATCATGGAGGAGTACTGGAACTCCAGCGACTGGAACTGGCGCCAGCTACACTACGACATTCGCAACCAAGGGAACCTTCAGTGTCACATTGAACGTTACGGATGCTAATAGGAAGTTTACGGTACAGACGGTATCTGTCTCGGTTACGGCTCAGCCGATTGTGATAACTGCCAGCTGTAACAATGCGAATGTGAACAGTCCTGTCAACTGCACCGTATCGGCCACTGGTGGTACGTCACCGATCACATTCGCCTGGTCTGCACCTGGAGGAACACCATCGAGTGGAACAGGCCCGACCTTCACAACCAGCTACAGTACAACTGGGAACAAGAACATCAACGTGACCGCTACCGACACTAACAACCAGCATGCCAGTAAGATCATCGTTGTCAGTATTGGGGCTGCGCTTCAGATTACCGCGAGCTGTGCTGGAGGCGCTAATACTGGAACGGTGGGGAAGCCTGTTGCTTGCACGGCTTCGGCTAGTGGTGGAACGCCACCCTACACCTTCAGCTGGAGTGCACCAGGTGGTAGTCCTGCTTCTGCTGGGAACGTTACAAGCTTCACCGTAACATACTCTGCAAAGGGCACCTTCAACATCAACGCAACAGTAACAGACCGGGCAACACCGACAGGTAAGTCATCGTAAGTCATCGGTACTGATCCCCGTCACGATAACAGGTCAACCAATAGTCGATAATGGTAGCTGTGGAACGGCAACGGCCGGTAAACCAGTTACATGTACTGCTTCGCCGACAGGTGGGACCGCTCCTTACACGATCGCTTGGAGGAGTACTGGGACTCCAGCGACTGGAACAGGCGCTAGCTACACGACAACGTTCGCAACGAAGGGAACGTTTAGCGTCACACTAAACGTCACCGATGCGAACCGCAAGTTCACGGTCCAGACCCTCTCCGTTGTCGTTGCTGGTCAGCCCATTGTCGATAATGGTAGCTGTGGTGCTGCTACTGCAGGCAAGCCTGTTACATGCACTGCGGCACCAACCGGTGGAACGGCTCCCTACACCATAACATGGAGGAGCACTGGTATTCCGGCGACTGGAACTGGCGCGAGCTACACTTCGACATTCGCTACGAAGGGAACCTTCTCTGTCACGCTCAACGTAACTGATGCGAACCTCAAATTCACGGTTCAGACTATTTCTGTAGCTGTTGCTGCTCAGCCTATCGTCGACAATGGCAGCTGTGGAGT
>WNGN01001521.1_pt1 | contig 15273 bp, 14 predicted proteins | sample 5400561 | NCBI WGS metagenome assembly WNGN01 (sample SAMN13153379, study PRJNA577476) | soil metagenome | isolation source: 115 cm soil or saprolite under Garry oak tree replicate 2 | place: USA:California | collected 2016-06-15
GAAGACATTGTCTGAAGAAGTCCGGGTAATCCGAGAATGTGATCCCCGTGCAAGTGCGAGATCATGATGGACATGGGACGGTTGAATCCGAGTCCGGCGTGCATCATCTGACGCTGGGTCCCTTCCCCGCAGTCGAAGAGGAAGAGTTCTCCATCTCGGCGTAGAGCCACGGCGGGCAGCCCTCTTTCTTTGGTGGGAAGACTGCCACCAGTACCCAAGAAGATAACATCGATACCTGCGGGCATTTAGTTTGCTCCTAGCACTAGAATCTCTCGTGTCAAGCTTCTGTGAACGTATAGCTCGTGGCGATCGTAGACTTTGAACCCCTGAGACTCCGCCAAGTCAACAGCTCCAGTTCCCAATGGTGATGCAAATACAACCTTCCCGCCGGGGGACAGGATCATTCTTGCCTGGGGCAAGAAGCTCGCCAAAATGTCTTTTGTGGTAGATTTGAGGGTTGAAGCGCCTGTTCCATAAGGAGGGTCCGTGGCGATAGCATCTACACTACGCAACGGAATGGTTCGCGCATCGCCTCGGAGAAGGCCATAAGATTTGAGGCCGAAATGAGATAGGTTCCTTCGTGCCGATCGAACCATTCTCGAAAGAGCGTCGACCCCAACCACGTCACAACCGAGAAGGCTCGCCTCTATTGCTATACCACCAACACCGCAGAAAGGATCAAGAAAAGTCTCCCCATCTCTCACTTCTGACAAATTCACCAGACAGCGAGCAATTTTTGGAGGCATTGTGCTGGGATGGAATACAGCCCTTTTTCTGGGGCGTCGCCGATGGATACTCCCTTTCGGACGCTGATGAATGATGAGTCCCAGATGGAAGAGAGATCCTGCCAAGATTCCTCGAAAAGGTTTCTTTGGAGATCGAAGATCGACTTTTGCGCCGGTCTTGTCTGCAAGTAGTTTTCCTAGATAGCCTTCTAGGTGGACTCTAGAGAGTTCTTTCGAGACTCCGCCAAACCGCAGCATTCGTATGCTAAAAGTGTCTTCTGAGGAGAGGAATGGTTCCAGATTAGCGAACTCAACCTCTCTCTTGATACTCTCTAGATTGTCTTCTGTGTGGAGGACTTCTTCTCCCATCTCGTCGACATATGCTCCGCGGCTTGCGATTGATTCCAGTTTGGCTCGGTCGGCTTCGATCTCGATGAGCTTGTAGAAGCTGCCGACTATCTTGTGTTCTACCCCGTAGGCGTGAAGGATGGCCTTGAGTTCTGCGAGGGGCAGCGTGGGATGTTCTCCGGATAGTATGAAGAAGAGTCTTGCAGAGTTCCCGGCCATGGATTACTGGAATGTCGCGAACATATATACGGAACCTCCTCGCGCGCAACTTTCTCCACCGGAGAATTGGCTGATGCGACGTTCCAAGGGTTTCAGAACAAAGACTAGAACCCTTATCAGCAGGAAGCCCCGGGACAGAGGCAAGCAACCTCTTGGGAGACTGCTTATCCCCTATGCTCTGGGTCAGACGGTCAGAATCATGATCAATCCGGCTGTTCAGAAGGGGATGCCGCACCGCCGGTACCACGGCCGTGTCGGATTGGTTGCAGAGAAACGTGGTCGCAGTTATGTCGTTGAGGTGGCCGGGACGAAAACACCGCGGATCATTATCGCTAGGCCGGAGCATATTACACCGGTTGAGGAGTCGAGCTGATGGCAAGGAAGATCCTGCAAGAGAAGATAGTGACTAATTCGGAGGCGCAGGAGATCCTGGGAAAGGTCAAGGAGGAAGAGCTGGGCGAGTTCCAGCGCCGGACGCTCGATTATGCGCGGAAGTTTTCGAAGATTCCAGCGGATAAGGGTGAGAAGCTTGTTGATGAGTTATCGTCGAAGCTTCAGCTGGACAGGAATGATGCGATCCAGATCGTGAATTCGCTTCCAAAGTCTATTGAAGAGCTTCGAGCGGTATTGACGGTAAAGGGCCGGTTCGTCAGTACAGACCAGCTTAACGGTATTCTGGAAATTATGAAACGATACGTCTGAGTCGATAGAAAACTTCTAACCGATACGCAATTAAGGAGAAAAGGCAGGGTTCAGAATGAGCCCTAATGATTCTCAACCATCCTGGCACTGGCCGACGTAAGTCTACTATCCGGTTAGAGATGTTCTGACGGAGATAGAGGGGAGGGCTATCCTTGGCGATTCACGAAGACGAGTATCTTCAGAGGAGGCATGTTTACGAGGAGCACGCGTACGTTCTAGACTTTCTTCCCTACGGTCGATCCTCGGAAAAATCGAGACACCTAGCAGTGCCGACTGTCCAGATCATGGGCGAACAGTTCTTCACGTTGCTAGAAGCGGAGCTGAAGATCGGTGCTACAGTGCTAGTTCACGAGCGAATCTACATCGGCCGTGATCGCAGAGAGAAGATTGACAGAATTCTAACTAGAATAAGCTACGAACAGCTCACAGCGAATGCGAAGGCAGAGATCGTGCCGTTGATAACGGAACTGGTTAAAACTCAGGAGAAGAGGTTCGTGGATTTCTTCAATAATTCTCAGCCTGTCACGCCACGGATGCATTCGCTTGAGTTGTTGCCTGGTATTGGTAAGAAGTCGATGTGGCAAGTCGTTAATATGAGAGAAAGGAAACCATTCGCTAGCTACAAGGACATCCAGGAACGAACAGGGCTCAGCGACATCCCGAAGATTACATCGAAGAGAATCATTGAAGAATTGAGCACTGACTCGAAGTACCGGTTGTTCACCAGGGCAGTCTGAGCTTGTGGCAACAACTGTACTCTATCGACCGCTGAAAAGACTAGGCCAGAACTTCCTAGCGGACAAACGAGTCGCCGCAATGGTAGTCTCGAACGCCGACCTTGCTGCAAATGATACGGTTCTAGAACCCGGAGCCGGATACGGAACCCTAACCCACCTTCTTGAGATGCAGGCGGGTCGAATCGTAGCGGTCGAGAAGGACCGCCGGCTGGCTGCACACCTCCGGTCAGAATTCAAAAACAGCAAAAACATCGAGGTTATCGAGGGAGATGTACTGGAAATCCCTCTTCCATCATTCAACAAAGTTGTGGGGACCCCACCTTACGCTCTATCGTCGAAGCTTATCCTCTTTCTAACAAGGAAAAAGTTCGAGCTCGCATCTCTCGTATTTCAGAAGGAGTTCGGAGAGAGGCTTCTCGCCGAGGCGGGAACTGCTGACTACGGGAGATTGTCTATCGCTGCACAGCGTTCGCTTGTGATTCGGCCGATCATGAACATCTCTGCCGCGGCGTTTCGACCGAGACCCAAGGTCGACTCCATCCTCTTGCGAATCTCACCCAAGGAGGTTAATACGGATGTGAACGAGGGGCTGTTTGAGGAACTGGTCCGGGGACTATTCAATCAGCGGAAGCGCGTTGTGAGAAGCTCCTTCCTCCACTTCCTGTCCCAGAAGATCGGCCGCGAAATAGCCCGATCAATCCTAGAGACTATAGCATTGCCCGAGAAGAGGGTCTTTCAACTAGACATCAGCGATCTTGAGGAGATAAGTCGGCAACTCTCCGAAGCTCTTGAAAGCCCACCTCAACCTACCGCCTGAAGAGCTTTTTTCCGGTTTCAGTTCAACGGCAATAATATATTGCAGGCAGAACGTGCGTGTCGCGTCTCCTTTGCCAATTACTGATGTGATGAAGAAGCAGCTTGCGCAACGTCATAGGCTGTTCTTCAAGATATGTAGGACGTGCGGGTCAAGGAACTCGCCGAACGCCTACAGATGCCGCCGCTGCCGCGGAGACAACCTTCGCTGGAAGAAACGAGAACTCGGAGCAAAATAGGACCATTCTGGGCCGCGCGATCCGAGTAGGCCCCGGGCCCCCGCGAAAATTCACGGTACAGATCTACTACTGGTTTCAGGACGAGATCAAGCACGGTTTCAAGACGTGTTTCAGTTGCATTTTCAATAGGGGTCTCAATACAGGTTTTAGAGCCGTCTCTGATACTGATTCAGTAACCGGTTTCAGTCCGATTTCAGAACCGATCTTAAAGGGAGCCTCGAAGCCAATCCTTCTGGGTTTGCGACCTACTGCAACGGGGAAACCTGTTGGAGGAGCAGCCTAGGAAGCTCAGAGGGGACTTCGGCGACCAGAACACCCGCCTCTCTCAAACTCTTCATCTTGGCATCTGCGGTTCCCTCTGTTCCGGTTATGATGGCACCCGCGTGGCCCATCCGCTTTCCGGGGGGAGCAGCCCGACCGGCAATGTAAGCGGCTACTCGTTTAGGATATTTCGTATCGCGAATGTAGGCTGCAGCGTCCTCTTCAGCGGAACCTCCAATCTCGCCAATCAGAACAACCGAATCTGTGCCGGGATCGTCCCTGAAGAGCTTGAGAACGTCGACGAAGTTCAGTCCAGTGAATGGATCTCCTCCTATGCCGAGACAGGTCGATTGTCCAATACCCTCATGGGTTAGCGATGCCGCGATCTCGTAGGTCAGGGTCCCGCTTCTCGAGGCAAGCCCGACCTTGCCGGGCTTGAACACGTCACCAGGCATAATGCCCAGCTTAGCTTCCCCTGCAGTAATTATTCCCGGGGTATTAGGACCAATGATGGTCGCTCCACGGGTCCTTGCATACTCGATTAGAATCATGGAATCTCTCGCCGGGATCATCTCTGTGATTATCACAACTGGGCTCAGTCCTGCGTCGATCGCTTCCATCCCAGCTTCCTTGGCGTATGGTGCTGGAACGAAGATTATGGAGGCGTTCGCATCCGTATTCTCAAGGGCTGAGGCAACGGTGTCGAACACTGAGACGCCGACCGAGGTTGTTCCTCCTTTTCCAGGGGTTACGCCCGCTACGATCTTTGTTCCATAGTCGAGCATGAGTCTCGTATGGAACGAGCCTTGGTTACCGGTTATCCCCTGGACAATAGCCCGGGTCTGCTTCCCCATCAAAACTGCCAATTAGGCAGCCACCTTGCTTACAACGAGTCTCGCTGCCTCATCCATCTTATCCATGGCAGTCAGTCCAGACGATTGGAGTATTCGCCTCCCCTCTTCCTGGTTGGTTCCCACCATTCGTATGACGAGCGGTTTCTTGAGACCCATGACTTTCTTTACATCAACGATTCCTTTCGCGACCTCGTCGCATCTCGTAATCCCGGCTAGAATGTTGACGAATACGGCTCGGACTTTCTCGGCGCCCTGTATGATCTGGAGCGCTGTTGCAACGTGTTCCGCGTTTGCTCCTCCACCAACATCACAAAAGTTGGCCGGTTTCCCTCCGTATTGTTTGACTAGGTCGAGTGTCGCCATAACGAGTCCTGCGCCATTTCCTATGATACCGATGTCGCCATCCAGCTCGACGAATGCGAGACCGTTGTCGCGAGCTTTCGACTCCAGAACCGTGACTTCTCCGCTAATTTCTTTTGATCTCTCCTGGAACTCGGGATGCCGGAAGAGACTATTATCATCAACTATGACCCTGAGGTCTGCGGCGACGAAACGGCCGTCCTGCATCTCGATGACAGGATTGCTCTCCACGAGCTCGGCGTCGTAAATTACGGATAAGCGATAGAGGTTGGATAGAAAGTCGGAGAAAGTGCTTTGCTGGATACCTTGGTATCCGAGCTTCAAAGCGATCAATCGCGCGTCGTAGCTTCTCATTCCGAAGACAGGGTCGAGACGATGCCTGAGCACTTTCTCAGGCGTTTGGCGTGCAACGTCTTCAATGTCAATTCCACCTTGGTCTGAAGCGAGGACTGTCTGGCACCGGTTTGCTCGATCTAGAACGATACTCGCGAAGAGTTCTTTCCTTGCGGTTGCCTTCTGTTCTATGAGGACTTTCTTGACTTTCTCGCCTTTGATAGTCATTGAAAGAATCTCGCTCGCCCTGTCCCGTGTCTCGTCGGGTTTGGTGGCGAACTTTATTCCACCAGCCTTCCCTCGGCCAGCAACGAGGACTTGGGCCTTGATAACGGCCTCTCCACCTATCCGCTTGTGAATGTCCCTCGCTTCATCCGATGTCGAAGCCACTGCACCTCGGGGCGTGTTTATCCCGAGGTTCTGCGCGATAGATTTCGCCTCGTATTCAAAGAGCTTCATCGGATTCCGCTCGAAATTGCTCGGTCAGCAGCCCCCATCAGTATTTGGCTGTTTGCCACCCCATATTCCTATTCCGGATAATCCTACTCCAGAACCCGTTTTCTCGAATGTTGCTCGACATAGGAGGGAAGAAATCTGAGATCGAAGCAGAGTCCGATTCCGACCGTCTCGGGACGGTTCCCAATGATTCGTATTTGTTGGCTGCACCTCGTCTCAATCCATATGCGGCATTCTGGCAAAAAGAAGTGTTCAAAAGTAATCAAGTCTAGGAGTATGTGGACTTACCACTCAAATAGCTGCACCAGACCTCATTGTCTGGCAGCAGGGCAAAGAGGTCCATCTTGAACCACGTAAGGAAGACTTCTCTGTTCCTCACTCTCTCCATCGGTATGTCGCGTAGCAAGACGCCCAAGAGACGGTTGACCAGCTCCCTGATCATCCTAGCCCTTCTCATCCCCACATCTCTATTCATCAGCCGCATCCCATCAGCCTCTGCTGCAACTGGCCAGTCATGGAACTCCAATGTCAAATGCACGCCGTTGGTTGTTACGGTTGAACAGATTCTGGGGAATCAGTCTAGTCCGCTGGGCGGGGCGACAGAGAGCGGTAGCATGTTCAATCCGGGGATAACCTCGCCTTATGGCCCGGAGAATACTAAGAGATGGTTGTCCCCGACGTCTTCAACGCCTCCAGGATGGATATCGCCCGGACCACCGTGCACCATAACCAATGCGAACGGACAGGTTGTGTCAGCGTTCGTCCAGATCAATGGTGTTCAGAGAGGATATCGTAATGAGGAAGACTGGAACAGCAGTTTCATGCCGGTGAACGGTGGGACAAATTATCCTAACGGTCCACAGTCCGACTCGACATTCAACATATTCACGCCCGGATACTTCACCCCCGGATACGGTCCGTGTTATTCTGGCAATACCACAGGTTGCATGCATAGTGTTCACGTGGAGATTGATCATGACTGGAAGGGAGCTTCTTACTGTGGCCCGTCTACAGCTTGCGACAATAACACGCTAGTAGCGCAAACTACAGCTTACCAGACAAAACTCGATGTCCAGGGATTCGTTTTCTGGGACCAGGACCATCTCAACGAGTCAACTCACAATTTCTCAGGATGGGAACTACACCCCCTCACAGCATGGAGAATATCGACCACTCCACCGCCCTTGAGCGCTGGTTTCACTTTCAGTCCGTCTTCGCCTCGGAAAAACCAGCAGGTTACGTTTACAGGATCGGCTAGCGGCGGCACAACGCCTTACTCGTTCAGCTGGACATTCGGGGACGGTTCGAGTGGTACCGGCTCTACCGTGACACATGCCTACGCGTCAACGGGAACGTTCACGGTTGTCCTGACGGTAAAGGACAATGGATTGCCACAGCAGACAGCTACCTCTCAACAATCCGTGACCGTCACCAGCCAGCCCACGCCTCTGACTGCTAGCTTCACTTACAGTCCGTCCGCGCCTATCGCAGGCCAGCAGGTGACTTTCACCGCTTCCGCTTCAGGCGGAACAGCTCCGTACTCTTTCAGCTGGAATTTCGGTGACGGGTCCACAGGCACAGGGTCCTCGATAAGTCATACTTACGTGACAGCGGGGACGTTCACTGTTGCCCTGACGGTGAAGGATAGCGGGTCACCTCAGCAAACGACCAGTTCCCAACAATCCATCACCGTTACGAATCCGCTCCCGCCAACTCTGACAGCTAGTTTCACCTTCACCCCTGCGAACCCACAGGTTGGACAAACAGTCTCCTTCACGGGCTCCGCGTCTGGTGGAACACAGCCCTACACTTACTCCTGGACGTTTGGCGACTCTGGAACGGGTTCAGGAAGCTCCGTCACCCACACGTACCAAGCTGCTGGCAACTACACTGTCGTCCTCACAGTCACCGATGCCGCTGGAAAGACAGCGAGCTCAACTCAAACCGTTACTGTCTCTAACCCGCCGCCCCCTACGCTGACCGCCAGTTTCACCTACAACCCTTCTTCACCTTTGGTGGGACAACAGGTAACATTCAATGCCTCTGCTAGCGGCGGAACTGCGCCATATTCGTTCAGCTGGAACTTTGCCGACGGAACGACTGGTACGGGATCATCCACAACTCACACGTACTTGTCCGCGGGAACTTTCAATATTGTTCTGACCGTGAAGGATAGCGGGTCGCCCCAACAAACGGCGAGCTGCCAAAAATCCGTCACGGTTACAAGTCAGCCTCCGCCGCTGACAGTCAGCTTCACTTTCAGCCCGTCCTCGCCGGAAGCAGGGCAACAAGTAACATTTACCGCGTCATCTAGTGGTGGAACATCTCCGTATACCTTTAGCTGGAACTTCGGGGATGGCGGTACAGCGGCGGTCAACCCTGCAACGCATACCTACTCATCATCGGGATCGTTCCTTGTTACCGTCACAGCAAAAGATGCTGCTGGTGCGTCCGCGACCTCAAGCCAGACTGTTACTGTCGCTGCCGCGTTGGGTGCTAGTTTCACTATTAGCCCCATCTCGCCTGAGGCTAATCTGGCTGAGTCATTCACAGCCGCTACTACGGGCGGCGTTGGCCCTGACAGCTTCAACTGGGCGTTTGGAGATGGAGGAACATCCACCGCTAACCCTGCGTCGCACACCTACACCACATCCGGCTCCTTCACAGTGATAGTCACCGTAACCGATTCTAACGGGGCGAAGGCCACATCAAGCCAGACCATCAATGTTGCCAGCTCTCTGACGGTAAGCTTCACCTCAAGCCCGCCCTCTTCCACGGTGAACCAGGCTGTGACTTTTACAGCGACGAATTCTGGCGGTGTTGGCAGTATAGGTGATAGTTGGAGCTTCGGCGACGGTAGCACCTCAACCGGCAACCCCACGAGCCACACCTACTCGACCTCCGGCTCGTTCAAGGTAACCGTGACAGCGACAGATGCCAATGGAGCGAAAGCAACGTCAAGCCAGACGCTCATTGTAGCCGCGCCACTAGCCGCCAGTTTCACTTACTCACCTTCATCGCCGCAAGTGGGCCAACAGGTAACGTTTTCCGGATCGGCCACTGGTGGAACAACGCCGTATACCTTCAACTGGGCTTTTGGAGACGGGTCCACCGGAACAGGATCATCCATAACCCACACGTATTCATCACCAGGAACCTTCACCGTGACCCTGACGGTCAAGGACAGTAGCTCGTCTCAACAGACAGCTAGCGCGCAACATTCGGTCACGGTCACCAGTCCTCCTCCACTGACCGCTAGCTTCAGCTTTACACCTTCCACACCGCAGACGGGGCAGCAGATCACCTTCACAGCTTCTGCGAGCGGCGGAACAACGCCCTATTCTTACAGTTGGACGTTTGGAGATGGCTCAAGCGCTGCAGGCTCCACGGTCACCCACACTTACGCGTCGGCAGGAACGTTCACTGCTGTTCTGACTGTGAAGGATAGTGGGTCGCCACAACAGACAGCCAGCTCACAGCAATCCGTCACCGTTACGAATCCACCTCCGCCAGCTCTGACAGCAGGCTTCACTTTCAGTCCTACGAGCCCCCAAGTTGGACAGACAGTCTCCTTCACAGCAAGTGCGTCAGGTGGAACACAGCCGTACACTTACGGCTGGGCCTTCGGTGACGGCTCAACCGGAACAGGCTCGACTGCAACCCATGCATACGCGACGGCAGGTTCATACACCGTTGTCTTGACAGTGACAGATAGCGGATCGCCACAACAGACAGTTACTTCCTCAAAATCTTTGACTGTTACCAGCCCGCCTCCACCACTGAGCGCTAGTTTCACTTTCAGTCCCTCCTCGCCCCAAACCAGCCAGCAGGTAACGTTTACCGCGTCCGCTAGCGGTGGTACGACGCCGTACTCGTTCAGTTGGACATTCGGCGACGGGTCGAGCGGCGCTGGCTCCACAGTGACCCATGCCTACACGTCAGCAGGAACATTCACCGTTGTACTAACCGTGAAGGACAACGGATCCCCGCAACAGACGGCCACTTCTCAAAAATCCATCACTGTCACTAGTCCACCTCCGCCTCTCTCGGCTAGCTTCACCTTTAGCCCTTCATCACCCAACGTCGGACAGACGGTCTCATTCACAGGCTCAGCCTCCGGGGGAGTTTCGCCCTACAGCTATTCATGGAGCTTTGGAGACGGCGGAACCGCTTCGGGAGGCTCGGTAAGTCACACGTTCCAGTCAAGCGGTTCTTACGCTGTGGTTTTGACTGTTACTGATTCTTCTGGCCAGACAGCGACGTCATCACAGACGTTAACGGTGAGCTCTCCCCTCTCCGCGAGCATCTCCTACTCTCCCTCAAACCCATTACCCCTCGTGCCAGTGACATTCACCGGTAGCGCGACCGGTGGAACTGGACCCTACACCTACACCTGGGACTTTGGCGATGGAACAACAGGAAGTGGATCCAGTGTCAGCCACTCGTACCTCCTCCCAGGAACTTACACGGTAACGTTGACGGTCACTGACGCGAATGGACAGACGGCGACTGCAACTGTGACCATAACGGTACTTACGTCCCTACTCTAGCTTCGCTGTTTCTTTTTCTTCTTGTCTTGATGAGGCCGGCATTCCTCTTGGAGTTCGACAAGTCTCTTCTCTCATGCTCGATATTCGTCGATGGTTAAATTTCTCAAGAAGAGACTCGAATCGACGTTTTTAGAGCTAAGGTTCTGTAAAAGCTTCTTTGTTCTAGAAACCTCCTAGGAGGTTTCGGCGATCGCTCAGTGGGGGTTTAATAGAGACGCGACCCTAGATCAATCACTGACGCGGCCTAGAGATTGAAGTTCAACGCTGACGAAGAAGGTTTGGAGGCAATGAGAAGGTTCGAATGTCCTTATTGTGATTCTGCATTCTTGAAGTTCGTTACTTCAGAAGGTGAACTTAGACAACACGTGCTAGTCGCACATGGTCGAATATTGGACTTCAGCACACAGGCCGTGAAAATATCGTCCCCAGATTCGAAGGACCATGTTAGAATCAATCTCGAAGAAAAAGAAGCTCCAAGTCAGAGTTCCACTTGACGGGTCATTGAAAGGTTATCGCGCCAATCATCAAGGATGATTTGGCCCCGTCCCGCTTTGACTGATACCACAGGCTTGCGAAGCCAGGCTGCATGAGTCGAATCTCCAACTCTTGCATGAGAGAAACCATTGATGGTGAGGATTGGCATTTTCGGCTAATCGATAGCAGGAACAATGGAACCTGTCCACACGCTTTGAGTTCCCAAGGAACCGATAAGACTTCGCCGATGAGTCCCGTGGCACGCCGGCTAAAATGGTTAGTGCGGAGATTCCATTCCCAGGAATAAGACAACTGCTCCCCCTGCGATAAACAGGAGCCCTTCGCCGAAGACGAAGAGCGGGAGCGGCTGCCCAGGCGAGCCCAATGATACTAGGGCACCGACAATGGCGATGGAATTGCCATAGAGCACGAGAAGCGTTCCAATTATGGCGTTCAGGGATTTCGTAACCAGTATTTGGTCTCGCATGCTATTTAGAACTTGACAAGTCAAGAACGTGCTTGTGAGGGTACAAGCGCTTCAAATCGAACACGCGCAATCTCAGCCACACCAGCATCCAAATTGCCACGCCAACACGACGTTGGGTGTCGCAACTGAAGGTGTCCAGAACCGCTTAACGTAATGCATTTATGAAGCAGGAGCTTCCATAACTCAGAAGTCGGTTTAAGACGACTGAGATAGGTCAACGCTTGTTCGGGCGCGAGATTCCCAAGGTTCGAGAAACTCAGGCACAAGAGACCCTACTCTTCCATCGAGACGGGTTGGGGCGACAATGGTAAAGACAATTCTCGATAACTTCTGTGTGAAGAGCGGTATCTTCTGTTCTCGGTGTGAGGAGAAGCTGAAGAAGGGTCAGATAACTGACCTGGACGTCAGAGTCATCCGTTCTATCACTGAGCTTGAGAAGGAGAACCCGACCCTGCAGGATGTTACCTTCCATAAGGCTGTCGAGGCGGGCGATATCATGGCGCTCATGGTGGATAGGAGAGGGATGGACACTTTCCTTGCGAGTGGTGCGAAGCTGGCGAAGAGTCTTGGTGACCGTGTTGGCAGGCGGGTGAGGATTCTCAGCCAAAGCGGGGACGATAGAGATTTTCTTGAAGGATTATTCACGCCTTACTCTATTCTGACGATCAATACTATCTGGCTTCCGGATGGGAGCCGCGAGACGAAGGTCATTCTTAACGGTCGGAGGCCGAGGCGGAATCCTGTCGATTTTGAGGTTGTCAAGAAGCTCGCGCGTGAACTGAAGAGCCTGACGCTTAGGATAGAGTTCGAAGACTGATCTTCCCTTTGGGAAGCCCCTCCGACCATTACGATGTTGTCACGGTCGGTGCAGGAGTTGCCGGATGCGAAGCAGCCATAGAGGCAACAAAGAAAAACGCCAGGGTTCTACTTCTGGAGGAACATCCACAGGTTGGGTTACCTAGTCACTGTTCTGGTGTTGTCAGTCTCAAAGGACTAGAACTCCTTGGGCTGGAAGCTCATTCTAGTTTTAGCCAAAAATTGATTCACGGTGCAAGGTTCTATCCCCCTCACGGCGAACCGATAGAAGTTCGGAAGAAAGAGCCTGTGGCTCTTATTCTGAACAGGATGAAGTTGGATCAATTCCTCGCGAAGCAGGCGGTTGCGGCGGGTGTAGAGCTTCGGGTGAAGAGTCGGGCGTCAAAGTTTCAGCGAACCGCCGATGGAGACGTTCTGACTCTCGGGGACGGTTCGAAGGTTCATAGCAAGATCGTCATTGATGCAAGTGGGGCAGGAAGTAGGCTGCCGGAGCAAGCAGATCTTCAGTCGCCTGATTGGGCGCAGATCCTGCCGGGGTTGCAGTACGAGCTGGTGGACGTGAAGGAGCAGGGTGATCTGGTGGAGCTTTTCTTCGGGTCCAAGAGAGCCCCCGGATTCTTCGCATGGAGCATCCCAACCGGGAGAAATAGTGCGAGGGTGGGTCTCGCTTCGAAGAAGGGCAATGTGAAGAATTTTCTGGATGATCTGGTTAAGGAACAATGGCCAAAGGCCAGCGTCGACGCGACCAAGTCAGGATCAGTGCTTGTCGCTGGGCCAGTATCGAGATGCTGGTCCCCTGGCTTTATCGTGGTTGGAGATGCGGCTGGACAGGTAAAACAGACGACTGGTGGAGGCATTGTTATCGGTGGTTATTGTGGAAAACTGGCTGGTATTGCTGCGGCGTCAGCTGCTGTTCATAATGGGGAAGAGTCTGAAAAGTTTCTGAGAGGCTATGATTCGCAGTGGAGAGAGAAGTTCGGTTCTGATCTGCGAAAGATGGGTCTAGCGCGGAAATTGTTCGCTAGCCTCTCTGATGAAACGCTTGATCGATTGTTCACGGTTCTGCGGGACAATGTTGGGGAGATCGAGGAGGAAGGGGACATGGATTTCCAGGGTAGGATTATCACTCGTATGCTGAAGAAGAGAAAAGTTGCGACACTACTCCCACGCGTCGCTGCTGACGCGGTCAAGGCGATTTTTTCCTAATCGCGTTTGGCGTTATCAGCGGCAAATAGCGCCATCTTGTAAGGGAAAAGTTCCGCTCGGAATACGTTGTTCTTCACAGCGGGATCATTGAGCATGATTTCGCGTGCCGCTTCAATGGTTTCTGCATTGAAAAGCACGATTCCAAAGCTGCTGTAGTCGGTGTTCTGCGTACGTCCCGCGAGAATTACCACACCATCTTTCGAAAGCTGTTTCAGGTAGCTGAAATGTTCAGAGACGATACGCGACTCGAACTCAGTAGAACCACTCGTTAACATATCATGACGTACCGGCTGGATCCGATAAAGAAACTGACCCAACCCTCTAAACAGTCTCCTATCATTCAGGACTGTTCTTCGTCCAGTTTAAGAAGGCTTAGCGCTGACTTCGGAGAAGTCGCTTATGAAAATCCTTGTTGTCGGATGCGGGAAAGTTGGCTCGGAGATCTCCCGGGACCTAGCGGGATCAGACGAGGTGGACTCTGTAGTTGCAATGGACGCTAGCTCACGGAATTTGAAGCTCCTTAGGAAAAGAGTTCCGAGGATCAAGACTGTTAAGCTGAGCATCTCGCAAAAACCACGCTTTCATGCACTCTTACGAAAAATCGACCTTGTTTGTGGGGCTTTGCCGGGCCGGCTTGGATTTGACCTCATGACTGAGACGGTGAAGGCGGGTGTGGATACCGTGGATATTTCCTATACTCCACGGGACGCTTTTCTACTTCAGCGTAAGGCGAAGGAGGTTGGTTGTCGTGTTGTGCCTCAATGTGGGGTAGCGCCTGGTTTCACGAACATGTGCGTCGGTGATGCTTCGAGGAAGCTGGACCAGATGAAATCAGTGGAGATCTTCGTTGGTGGTCTTCCAGAGAAGCCCGAACCTCCTTTGAATTATCGGATTGTGTTTTCGCTTGAAGATGTTGTGAACGAGTACTCTCGACCTGTACAGGTTATCGAGAACGGGAAGAGAAAGAAGGTTGAAGCGTTGTCCGGGCGTGGTCTTACCGGCTTTCCCGGGGTTGGCAGGTTGGAATATTTTCTCACTGATGGTCTTGGGTCCCTTCCTAGAAGCTACCCTAGAACCAGAGATATGCACGAGTTCACGCTAAGGTATCCCGGGCATGCGGATATGATGCAGACGCTCCGGGTCCTAGGCTTCTTCGAACGGAATCCGGTAAGAATTGGCGGTGTTGATGTGGACCCTCGTCAGCTCTCGATAGAGCTACTTCGCCCAGCAATGTCGCGGGGGTCACTTGAAGACTTTCTGGCCTTAAGGGTTGACGTGAAGGGCTCATCCCACGGGAAGAGAATTCACTTCCGATACCAGCTTCTCGACCATTACAACCGACGATCAAGGGTCTCGGCGATGGCCCGGACGACAGCTTACCCCTGCACATCTGTCGCTCTGCTTGTGGGACGCGGAGAGATCAAAGAGACAGGCATTGTTACTCCGGAAAGGATCGCTCAGAACGAGAGACTTTTCCAGTTTGTCTTGGACCGGCTGGCCGAACGCGGCGTAAGAATGAAAATGACCACGCTTACATGAGGCAGCAAATGTATCGAGATGTTGCAGGTTCAATCCCAATCTACCGGCACTGTTAAATGCAAATCCTAGCGCGCACCCATAACCGAAGAAAAATGTTGGAAAACCTACGGAACTCAAAGCTCACTCCGATCCTATCCGTATTGCTAATGGCGGT
>WNGN01001522.1_pt1 | contig 15272 bp, 18 predicted proteins | sample 5400561 | NCBI WGS metagenome assembly WNGN01 (sample SAMN13153379, study PRJNA577476) | soil metagenome | isolation source: 115 cm soil or saprolite under Garry oak tree replicate 2 | place: USA:California | collected 2016-06-15
ATGCGATCTTCCGGTCCCGCAGCTCATCACCAGCGCGGCGCCGTCGGCCGCCGTGGCGTACAAGCGGGCCGGGCTGACTCCGGCCGACATCGACGTCCGGGAGATTTACGACTGCTACACCTACACCGTCCTGGTCACGCTGGAGGACTACGGCTTCTGCGGCAAGGGCGAAGGCGGCGAGCTCGCCGCCAGCGGAGCGCTGGCACCCGGCGGAACGCTGCCCACCAACACCGGCGGCGGCCAGCTGTCCTCGTTCTACCTATGGGGAATGACGCCGTCGCTGGAAGCCGTCACGCAGGTCCGGGGCCAGGCCGGCCCGCGGCAGGTCCGCCGGCACGAGACCGCGATCGTCAGCGGCAACGGCGGAGTGCTCGACCACCACAGGACCGTCATCCTCGGAGCGGCGCGATGACCGCCCCGGCACGACGGACCACAGGGACGGCCCGCCGTGACGACCGCTCCACGCCGTGATTCGACGCCCTCGCCGAGGGCACCCTGCTGATCCGCCACTGCCCCCGGTGCCGACACCACAGCCGCCCGGACGCCGCCACGAGCCCGGCCTGCCATGCCAATGAACTGGAGTGGGTCGCCGCCCTGGGCACGGGGACGGTGGTGTCTGTGGTACTCGATCACGGCGGGGAGGATCCGGTATCCCTCGGCCTCATCGAGCTGGACGAGGGCGCGTGGCTGGCTGCCCGGCTCATCGCTGGGCCGCCGCCATCGCCCGGCAGCCGGGTGAACCTCCAGATCCTGAAGCCGGACGAGAGCGAGCCGATTCCCGCCTTCGCCGTGGTTCGCGGTATCACCGCCTGCTGTCCGCTCAGCAGCGCTTGAGCCACGAGCATCCATACGTGATATGTTGACCGTACGAACGGTCAACATGAGAGCTTCACGCGGATCAAAGCCGCGGGCCCGGACGCAGCGACCGGACCCCCCGTCGCGGTCCGGCACGCGCCGCGGCCATAGCTGACCGGTGAACCGGCTCGGTGCGGCAACTGCGGGATGCACCCTGCCCGCGCCCTGGCAGGGACCGAGCGCATGAAACGAAAGAGGACGCGGATGGCCAGCCACCCCGGGCGCTACCAGGAAATCTTGGAGTCCTTCACCCGGCACATCGCCGAGATCGGCTACCACGACGTGAACTTCGGCATGGTCGCGGCCGAGCTGGGGATCTCCAAGGGCACGATCGTGCACCACTTCGGCACGAAAGAGCGGATACTCGCCGCCATTCACGAGTCATACATGCGACGCCGGCTCGCGGAGCTGGACATGATCCTCGAATGGCTGGATAGCCCCAGCGAGCAGCTCGCAGCCATCCTGCACGCGTTCGTGCGGTACCAGGTTGACGACCGCGAGGCGACGGTAGCGGTCCAGCGCGAGATCATCCGCCTGGATGACCGGGAAGCCATGGCTGCGGGAACGGCGCTGCGGCAGCGGTACCTCGACACGGTACGCGAAGTCATCCGGGCCGGGGTCGACGCTGATCTCTTCCGCCGCGTGGACGTCGATATCGACGCGTTGCTGATGTTCGGGTCGGCGCAGTGGGCCTGGACATGGTTCCGCCCCGCCGGCCCGAAGACCGCCGAACAGGTGGGCAGCGCGCTCGTCGACCTGATCCTGGGCAGCCTGCTGGTGGACCGCGCTGCGCTGCCCGGGCTGGCATCCCCGGACGGCCCGGCGGCGCAGACGCTCCGGGAGGCAGCATCGGAAATGACGCGCTCGCTGGCTTCCTGACCGCGGGCTGGTTCATGTGTATTGACCGTATGTACGGTTAAATATTGGCAACCTACCTCACTACGACGGAGGACATCCACGGACAGCACCATGCAAGATGCCGATGCGCTGGTCTCCGACATGCTCATCCACGGCCAGCGCGTGCATCCCGACGCTGCCGTCGCCGAGTTCCATGGCGCAGCGACGAGCAGCACGTCCTTCGCCGACCTTGCCGCGAGAGCCGGGCGCCTGGCGGGGGCGCTGCAGGGACTGGGCGTGGGCCGCGATGACGTGGTGGCGACGTTGTGCTGGAACACCGCGGCGCACCTCGCGGCGTACTTCGCGGTGCCGTCGATAGGGGCGGTGCTGCACACCCTCAACCTGCGCCTGTCGGACGACCAGCTGGCCTACATCGTCAACCACGCGGGCGACCGGGTGGTGATCGTCGGCGGTGACCTCGTCCGGCAACTCGCCCGCATCCTGCCCCGGTGCCTGAGTGTGCGGGACGTCATCATGGCAGGACCTGCCGCGACCCCGGCGAGTTCTGGGTCAAATCGCCCCAGATGATGGTCGGCTACTGGAACAGACCCGATGCGTCGGCCGAATCGATTGTGGACGGGTGGCTGCGGACGGGAGACGCAGGCCGGATGGACGAGGAGGGCTATCTCTACATCGAGGACCGGGTTAAGGACATGGTCGTCACCGGCGCCGAGATCGTCTACCCAGCAGAGGTGGAACGCGTACTGATCCAGCACCCCGCGGTTGCTGAAGTGGCGGTCACCGGTATGCCTGACGAGAAGCGGGGTGAGACCGTGCACGCGATCGTCACCCCCGAGAGCGGCTCCGAGCCCGAGGCCGCCGAGCTGATCGCGTACGCGCGCGAGCGACTGGCCCACTACAAGTGTCCGATGGGCATCACCTTCGTCGATGCCCTTCCCCGCAACCCCACGGGAAGATCCTCAAGCGCGACCTCAGGGCGAAGTTCGCCTGACCACTTGTGCGGTCAGGCTCTTCTAAACTCGGCTGAAGAACGACTCGGCGACACCCGCGGACAGAAGGAGAACCTGATGGCGACTGGTGCTGGACGGTACAACGAGATCCTCGACACGTTCACGCGACACATCGCCGAGATCGGGTACGACGGCGTCAACTTCGGGCTGGTCGCGAAGGAGCTCGGCGTGTCCAAGGGCACGATCGTGCACCACTTCGGAACCAAGGACAGGATCCTCGCTGCCCTGCATGAGTCCTACATGACGCGCCGGCTAGCCGAGCTCGACTACATGCTCGACCGCCTCGAGGACCCGGCCGAGCAGCTCGCGGCCGCGCTCCACGCCTTCATGATCTACCACGTCGAGGATCGCGCCGCGACCGTCGCGTTCCAGCGTGAAGTCGTCCGACTGGCCGACCAGGAGTCGATGGCCAAGGGAGCAGAGCTGCGTCAGCAGTACTTCACCCGCGTTCGCGACGTCATCCAGGCCGGTATCGACGACGGGGTCTTCCGAAAGGTCGATCCCACAGTCGATGCCCTGCTGATGTTCGGTTCGGCACAGTGGGCGTGGACCTGGTTCCACCCGGACGGTGACCGCCCCATCGACGCCATCGGGAGCGCTCTGGTCGATCTCGTCCTTGGCAGCCTGCTCGTCGACCGCGACCGCGTGGCGGAGCTCAGCGACCCGGCCGGGCGGTCCGCCAAGGCCGTCCGGGACGCCATCGAGGCCGTCGCGGAGAACGAGGGCGCAGCCGATTCCTGACGCGCGCGAAGGCGCCGTTCTGGCGGAGTGCCCAACGCCGCCCAACCCTTGACGTACGAACGGTCAACTAGGGGTTCGATTGCATATCCAGGCTGCAGTATTGCGCGAACGCGGTGGCGCCTTCAAGATCGAGGACGTCGAGCTCGCCGAGCCCGGCCCGGGCGAGGTACTCGTCGAGATAGCCGGCACAGGGTTCTGCCACACCGATCTGCTCCCACGCATCGACGGGTTCATGGCGGAGCCGCCACTGATCCTGGGTCACGAGGGCGCCGGCATGGTGGCCGCGACAGGGACAGGCGTCACCGACGTAGCCGTCGGCAGCAGCGTCGTGCTCTCCTTCGACCACTGCGGCAGGTGTCCCGCCTGCAGCGACGGGCATCCCGCCTACTGCCGCTCCTTCTGGGGGCGAAACATGGTCGGCCGCTCCAGCACCGTTGAAACCCGAGCACAAGACATCGAGGGAACGCCGATCGGTGCCCGTTGGTTCGGACAGTCGTCGTTCGCCAGCCACGCCCTGGTCGGGGCGCGCAACGTCGTCCCCGTGCCGGACGACGTCCCGTTGGAGCTTCTCGGTCCCCTCGCCTGTGGAGTACTCACCGGCGCCGGCTCGGTATTTCGGGTCCTCCGGGTCGCCGGCGGCACAAGCACGGCGATCTATGGTGCCGGGACGGTCGGACTCTCGGCCGTCATGGCGCCCGCAGCAGCGGAAGCCGAGTACGTCATCGCGGTCGACCGGCACCGCTCCCGGCTCGACCTTGCCCTGGAGCTCGGCGCAACGCATGTAGTCGATTCCACTGGCCTGCCCGTGGGGGAGATCGCCAACCAGGTCAAGGGGATCGCCATGGGTGGCACTGACACTGCCCTGGACACCACGGGAGCGCCCTGCGTCGTCGCGGCCGCAGTCGCGGCGCTGCGCGCTCAGGGCACACTCGCCTCGTCGCCGCCGTTGCCGGCCCCATCGAGTTGCCGGGCGACGCCCTCGCGACCGGCAAGACCGTCACCGGCATCCTCGAGGGCGACGCCGTCCCACGTGCGCTCATTCCCGAGCTCATCGATCTGTGGCGACAAGGCCGACTCCCCTTCGACCGCCTCATCCGGACCTACCCGATGAGTGACATCAACCAGGCCGAGGCCGACATGGCCAGCGGCCACACCATCAAGGCCGTCCTCATCCCAGGAGCAACGACATGAGCACCCTCACCCACGAGCGCACGGACCTCTTCATCGGAGGCGCGTGGCAGCCGTCGAGCGACCAGGAACTCACCCGATCATCTGCCCAGCCACCGAGGAACCGTTCGGCGCCGCCCCGACTGGCACCTTCACCGACGCCGACCGTGCGATCGACGCGGCCCGGCATGCCCTGCGGACAGCACCTTGGGCCGACTCGACTGGAGTGCAACGCGCCCAGTGGATGCGGGCGCTGGCCGACGAGCTGGCCGCCCGAGGCGACGACACGGCCCGACTGGTCAGCAATGAGAACGGCATGCCGATCAGCCTCGCCCGCGTGGCCGAGGGGCAGGGACCGGCAGCGACGCTGCGCTACTACGCGGGTCTCGCCGAAGCCATGCCCGCGGAGGAGCGGCGCCCCGCCAACCAGCCGGGCCGGGTCACCGTCGTCCGACGCGAGCCTGGGGGAGTCGTCGCCCTCGTGGTGCCCTGGAATTTCCCCCAGTCGCTCACCATGTTCAAGCTGGCGCCGGCTCCGGGTGCACCGTGGTGATCAAGCCCGCCTTCGAGACCGCCCTGGACGCGTTCGCCTTCGCCTCAGCCGCTGAGGCCTGCGGCTTCCGCCAGCGGTGATCAACGTGATCACCGGCGGCCGGGACGTCGGGGCCTACCTTGTCGCCCATCCACTGGTGAACAAGGTCGCGTTCACCGGCTCGACGGCTGCCGGGCGGGCCATCGGCGAGATCTGTGGACGGCTCCTGCGACCCGTGACCCTCGAGCTCGGCGGGAAGAGCGCCGCCATCATGCTGGACGATGCGGACCTGGCAGAGACCGTCCGTGGACTCTCGTGGGCGAGCCTGCTCAACAACGGGCAGACCTGCTACCTCAGCAGTCGCATCCTCGCGCCACGGACCCGGTACGACGAGGTCGTCGACGCCGTTGCGGACCTCGCCCGGTCGCTCCGGGTGGGCGACCCGCTCGACCCGGCCACGCGCGTCGGACCGCTGGTCACGCAACAGCAGCGCAAGCGCGTGGAAGGCTTCATCACAGCCGGCCGCGCCGAAGGCGCCCGCGTCGTTGCGGGCGGCAGACGTCCGAAGGACCTCGACAGGGGTTGGTACATCGAGCCACCGTCCTTGCTGACCTGGCCCCGAACGCCACCCCGATCAGGGAGGAGATCTTCGGGCCCGTGCTCGCTGTCCTCCCGTACGACGACATCGACCACGCGGTGAGCCTCGCGAACGATTCGGACCACGGTCTCGGCGGGACCGTCTGGACGAGGGACGTCGCCCGGGGCCTGGAAGTGGCACGCCGAGTTGAGGCGGGGGCGGTCGGAGTGAACTTCTTCGACCTCGATCTGGGGGCGCCGTTCGGGGGGGTCAAGGGATCCGGCCTCGGTCGCGAGCTCGGCCGTTCAGCACGGCCCAGCGCCCTCATCGAGGAACTCGTCAGAATCCGCTCTCGATCAGACTCCGACTCCGAGCTGGGCAAGGAAGTCGGCTTGGTCGTAGATCACCTTGTACTCGGCGACCTGGTCCGCCTCGAACCTCCAGAACTCGGCGAGCTCCACCCGGATCGATTTGCCGGTCGGCGGCAGTGCGCCGCCGTCGGGGAGAGCGAGATCCTCGGTGTGGGTGCCGGTCACCTCGACGAGGAAGGCTGCCTCCCCGCCATCGGCGGTGACGCGATGAGGGCGGTGGCGGAGGTCCGGGAAGGCAGCGAAGAACCCGGCCATCCAGAGCACCACCACCTCCGCCCCCTCCTGCTTGAACCCCGGGGCGTCGATCGCGCACGCCGGTGCCAGCGCCGCCTCGACCCATTCGAAGTCGTGGGCGTCCACGCGCCGGAAGAACTCCTCGATCCAGGCGGCGCGGCCCGTGACCGCCGATGCGGTGCCTGGCATGTCACTTCTCCTCTTCGTCATTGTCGTCACCGGTCGTGGGAGCGCCAGGGATGAGAATCGGCTTGATCACCTTTCCGGCGTGGAAGTCGTCGAGCGCCACGTTGATGTCCTCAAGGGGGTACTCGGCCACCAGCCGGTCGAACGGGAACTGCTCGTCTTGCCACATCTGGATCAGCCGGGGGATCAGCTGGTGCGGGTCAGCGTCTCCCTCGATGACACCGGTCAGGGTGCGACCGATGAGGAGGTGCCCCTGATCGATGGTGATGTCGTTCTCGAGGGTCTGCAGGCCCACGGTTGCGCAGACGCCGGGTGAGCGCAGCGACGCGAGGGCCTCCCGGACCACGCTGCCGAGGCCGACCGCTTCCATCGAGCAGTCGAGTCCCCCGGTGGCCTCGAGGATCTCCCACACCACGTCCTTGGTGGAGGACGGGTTGAAGGTGTGAGTCGCCCCCAATTCCCGCGCGAGGGCCAGCCGGCCGTCGTTGAGGTCGACCGCGACGATGTTCTCGCAGCCCAGCGCCTTCGCGGCCATCAGACCGGCGAGGCCGACGGTCCCCATGCCCCAGAATCCGATGCTCTGCCCCGGCTGCGGGCGAAGCACGTTGAGGACCGTGCCTGCCCCGGTCAGGAGGCCACATCCGAGCGGTCCGAGCAGGTGGAGCGGCGCGTCCTTGTCGACCTTGACGGCATTGTGCGCGCTCGCGACGGCGTGGGTGCCCCATGAGGACTGGCCGAACCAGCTGCCGTGGACCTCCCGATCGCCCTGGACCATGGTTGTCGTGCCGTCCAGCCGCGTGCCGAAGTAGTTCAAGGGCGCGAAGAGCTCGCAGTACGCCGGGTGGCCGGCGCTACATGCGCGGCAGTCCCCGCAGGTGTCGAAGGTCAGCACGACGTGATCGCCCACCTCCAGGTCCTGGATGTCGGCGCCGATAGCCTCGACGACCCCTGCGCCCTCGTGACCGAGCACCGCAGGTGTCGGCAGCGGCACGTTGCCGTTCAGGCCAGTGAGGTCGGTGTGGCAGACGCCGACGCCGGCGATCCGGACGAGCACCTCGTTGTCCTGCAACGGGGTGTGCTCTGCCTCCTGCAGGGCTGGAGCAGCCCCTGCTTCCTCGAAGATCGCTACCCGCATGGCTCAGCCCTCCTCGGCCGGTACGACGAGGTCATAGACCCGGCGCTCTCGTGAACGGGAGAGGTCGACGTGCACGAACTTCTCCTCGGTGTACTCGTCCAATGCGTGCGGGCCGAGCTCTCGGCCCATTCCGCTCTGCTTGAACCCGCCGAAGGGGTAGAGAGCGTTGACCATGTGCCAGTCGTTGATCCACACCGTCCCGGAATCGATCTGGCGGGCCACCTCCATCGCGGCGTCGATGTCCTCGCTCCAGACCCCGGCGGACAGCCCGTACTCGGTGTCGTTGGCGATGTCGATCGCCTCCTGGACGTCGGAGTAGCGCAACACGCAAAGGACCGGGCCGAAGATCTCTTCCTGAGCGATACGCATGTCGTTGGTGACGTCGGTCAGGATGGTGACGGGGACCCAGTGGCCAGGCCCCTCGGGCACCTCGCCCTGGAACGCGACGGTGGCTCCCTCCTTGGGGGCGAGCTCGAGGTAGGACTCGATGCGGGCCTTCTGCTCGGCAGAGATGATCGGCCCCATGTCCGTGTCGAAGTCCGCGGGGTCGCCCACCTTGATGGCCTTCGCCCGCTCGATCATTCGTCCGACGAACTCATCGTGGAGCGAATCCGGCAGGAGCAGTCGGGTGCCCGACTCGCAGGCCTGCCCCTGGTAGAGGCAGAACGCGAAGAGCGCAGCGTCGACCGCCGTGTCCAGGTCGGCGTCGGGCAGGATGATGTTCGGTCCCTTGCCACCGAGCTCGAGCGTGACCTTCTTGACGTTCTCCGCCGCCTGCTGGGCGATGAGCCGGCCCACCGCGGTCGACCCGGTGAACGCGATCTTGCGGACATCGGGGTGAGCCGACAGCCGCTTGCCCACCTCCTCGCCCTCTCCGGTGACGATGTTCAGGACGCCCGGAGGCAGCCCCGCGTCGTGCGCAGCGCGGGCGAGCTCGAGCAGCGTCGCGGGCGTCTTCTCGTCCGGCTTGATGACCACGCAGTTTCCCGCAGCCAGCGCAGGACCGAGCTTCCACACGGCCAGCAGGAGGGGAAAGTTCCACGGCACGATGCCGGCCACGACGCCGATCGGCTCCCGCCGGGTGATTCCCGTAGCCATCGTCGGATAGCCCAACATCGGCCCAGGTGACTCGAACGAGTAGCTGCGTGCCAGGTCTGCGAAGTACTGCAGGTGCGAGATCGAGTAGCCGACGTGAAACGCCATCGCCTGTCGGATGGTGACGCCGTTCTCGGCGACGTGCAGTTCGACCAGCTCATCCATGCGCTCGTTGAGGATCTCGACGATCCGCGTCATCGTCGCTGCCCGCTCTTCCGGGGTGGCGTTGCGCCACTCCCCCCGGCGGTGCGCGGCGAGAGCCGCGGCGACCGCCTGGTCGGCGTGCTCGACGGTCCCCCTGGCAGCGGTCGCGACGAGCTGCTCGTTCGCAGGGTTGGCCAGCTCGTAGCGATCATCCGTGTCGACCCACTGACCGCCGATGTACATCCGGAAGTGCGGCACGGATGCCGTCGACGCGGTCATTAGACGACGTCCTTCTCGCCGACCAGGTCCCGGTAGATCGGGAAGACGGGCTTTGCCGCCGGGATGAGCTTCAGGATCTTGGTGACCGGGCCCTTGGCCTTGACCTGGCCCTTGGCCAGGCCGACGGCGACGTTGTACTCACCGCGCCAGAACTGGTTTCCGTGGTCGGCCGACATCGACATGCGCACGTCCGGGTCGAGGTCGGAGTCGCCCTCGATGACCTCGATGGCGGGCTCCTTCAGCACCACGGTGATGCTCGACGTGGGGTTGCTGTAGTCCAGGCGAAGCACGATGTCGGCCGCACGCAGGTTCGATCCGACGCCTTCCACATCGTTGGCGACCCGGAACACCCCTCCGAGGTACTTGTAGACCTCCGCGTCGTCCTTGAAGTAGCTCATCTGATCCTCCTGTTTGGGCGGGAGCAGCCCCCGGTCGGTTCTGCATCTAGAGACGCCACACTGTCACAGACCGTACGTGCGGTCAATAGCCGTCACGTGTCATTCCGGTGGACTGCGGTGACCACTGGATAGGCCTCGCCCTCGCCGTCTCCGACGTAACGAACGACGACATCCTCACCGCGCTGGACCAAGGTCCCCTCGAGCCTTGTGATCAGCCACGGCCCCTCGGCGAGCTCGACGATGACCAAACGGGTGACCGGCCGCGTGGAGTGATCCGCAGCAAGGGCGAGGACCGACCCGTGCCCGCTTGCCTCGGCCCAGCCGAGGTCGGTGGCACCGCAGACATCGCACGCCAGTACGTCGGGTCGACTGCGATGACCGAGCGGACAGGTCCGGAGCAACAGCCGGCCGGCGCGCAGGCCGTCGAACCATTCCGCGGTCATCTCATCGCGCCGCGCGGGCGCGCGGGTGGAAGTACTCATGCTGCCGCCTCCGAGGTCAGGACAAGGGTCGAGTGGTGCTCGAGGATGCCGCCATTTCCGCTCACGATCGCCGTATCATGCGCAGCCACCTGTCGACGGCCGGCCTGTCCCCGGACCTGGGTAACAGCCTCGTGCAGAGGCGTCATGCCCCACAGGTAGAAGGACGAGAGCTGGCCCCCGCCGGTGTTGGTGGGCAGGTCGCCGCCCGGCCCCAAGGCCCCTGAGGCGGCGAGGGCGCCCGCCTCCCCGGGCCTGCAGAACCCGTAGTCCTCGAGCGTGACGAGGACCGTATAGGTGTAACAGTCATAGATCTCGCGCAGCTGGATGTCATCCACCCCCAGGCCCGCCATCGCGAGGGCGGCCCGGCCGGAGGCCTTCGCTCCAGTTGTCAGGCCGAACGCGCTGTTCGCCCGCAGCGGCGGCGCTGGGTGGGCCTGCCCCCAGCCCCGGACGTGTACCGGCGGCTGGCGCAGGTCGCGGGCCCGCTCGGCCTTGGTCACGATGACAGCGGCACCGCCGTTGGAAACCAGGCAGCAGTCGAGCAGGTGCAGTGGCTCCACCACCCAGCGGGAGGCGTGGTAGTCGTCGAGGGTGAGCGGCGTGCGCACAGCGGCGACAGGGTTGAGCTCGGCCCACTGTCGCTGGCCAACCGCGACCGATCCGAGCTCGTCGTGCGTCACGCCGAAGGTCGACATGTACCGGTCCGCAGCGAGGGCGTACCGATGGGTCGTGCTCGTGAGCCCGGCTGCCGTCTCCGCGCTCCGAACCCCTCGCGCCTGCAGCGAGGTGGCCCGATACGCGTCCGCGCCGGAGCTGGACTCGGATCGGGGAGTGTCCGAGAACACGCAGGCGACAACGTCGGCTGCACCGCTGTCGACCGCTTGAGCGGCCTGGGCGACCATCACACCAGCCGAGGCGCCGTACGCGGTCAATTGGGTCAGCAGGCGCAGGTCGCGCAGGCCCATGCGCCGAGCAAGGGTCAAGTCGAGGGCGGGTGGGGTGAGTGCAGGGTTGATGAGCAGCCCGTCGATGTCACCGAGGGAGAGTCCGGCGTCCCGCGCCGCCAGGTCGACCGCCTCGGCAGCGAACTCGAAGGACGTCCTGCCGAACACCTTCCCCACCTCGGTGAGGCCGAGCCCCGCGATCGCCGCCATTTTCACTCCTTGACCGTACGTACGGTTTCTACCATACCCTAGGGGCGGAAGGGACGCCATCCATGGAGAGGACGCCCCGACATCCGAAGGGAGACCGACCATGGACGCCACGATGCAGCACCACCCGCTCCGCATCTCCGACCTGTTTGAGCACGGCGAGCGCATCCATGCTGGCGCGACCGTGACCGACTACGAGGACGGCGTACTCGTGCACCGCACGTTTGCCGAGGTAGCCGACGAGAGCCGCCGACTCGCGACTGCCCTGGCTGCCCTTGGCGTCGGCCGTGGTGACGTCGTGGCGACCCTGTGCTGGAACACCTCCCACCACATCGCCGCGTACTTCGCTGTCCCCGGCATGGGCGCGGTGCTGCACACGCTGAACCTGCGACTGCACTCGTCCCAACTGTCCTATATCGCACAGCACGCCGAGGATCAGGTGGTTCTCGTCGACGCCGACCTCCTGCCCCTGCTGCTGGAGTTCCTCACCGAAGTGCCGAGCGTTCGCCACGTCGTCTGCATCGGCGAGCTGGATCTAGGCTCGCTCAACGTGGAGGGCGTCACCTTCCACCGCTATGTCGATCTGATCGCGGCGGCGAAGCCGACGACTGAACTGGTCGAGGTGCAAGAGGATGAGGCGGCGGTGCTGTGCTACACGACGGGCACGACGGGTGACCCCAAGGGCGTGGCCTACAGCCATCGATCGACCTACCTGCACACCCTGATGATCTCGACGGGCAGTGCCTATGGCTTCACGGATGCCGACACCGCGCTGCCGGTGGTGCCGATGTTCCACGCCAACGCCTGGGGTTGGATCCACGCCGCGTGGGTAGCGGGGTCGCGCTTGGTGATGACCGGAAGGTTCCTCCAAGCGCCGCACCTGGCAGCCATGATCGAGCAGACACGCCCCACCATGCTCGCCGCCGTGCCGACGATCTGGAGCCAGCTGGGTGAGCATGCCCATGCGAACGGAGTTGACCTGACCTTCCTTCGGGTCGCAGTTTCCGGCGGCTCACCGCTCTCACCGGCGCTTGCGCGGAAGATCCACGAGACGAACGGCCTCCAGATCACCCAGGGCTGGGGCATGACCGAGACCTCTCCCCTGCTCACCTACTCTCGCCCCCCAGCCGGCACCTCGCCGGACGAGGTGATCGGCTGGACCACCCGGACGGGAAGAGTCATGCCGGGAGTTCGCGCACGGATCGTCGACGAGCAGGGCGTCGTACAGCCGTGGGACGGCCTGTCGCAGGGTGAGGTCGAGGTGGCCGGCAACACGATCACCGGCGCCTATTTCGGCAACGCGGACAGCACCAAGTTCCGCGACGGCTGGCTGCGAACCGGCGATCTGGGCGTGATCGATCCGGGGGGCTGGGTCCAGCTGAAGGACCGGCTCAAGGACGGCATCAAGAGTGGCGGCGAGTGGATCTCCAGCGTCGAACTCGAGAACGCGATCGCCGAGCATCCCGCCGTCGCGGAAGTCGCCGTGGTCGGGGTCCACGACCCGAAGTGGGAGGAGCGGCCGCACGCCTTCGTGGTTCGCCTGGAAGGGGCCGAGCTGACCGAGGACGACCTCACGAGCTTCCTCAGCGAGCCGTACAGGGTGGCCAAGTGGTGGATCCCTGACCGCTGGACCTTCACCTCGACCATCCCGCGGACGAGCGTGGGCAAGCCGGACAAGAACGCCCTGCGCGCGTCTACCAACTAGGCCGACCATGATCGCGCTCTGCCGCAAGCCGAAGGAGCCACTCAGTCCGCCAGGCAGGCCAGCCCCGCCGCGACCAGCTCCGGCACCGCATCGGCCGCCGCCCTCGCGTTCCGGCCCGCATCGGCTCCCGTCATCGCCCGGTAGGCGATTCCCTCGGCGATGACGGCGAGCTTCAGGTGCGCCAGCCCCAGGTAGAAGCCCCAGTCACCGAGGTCCCGGCCGGAACGGTCGACGTACGCGGTCGCCAGGTCCTCGGCGGAGGGCAGCCGCGGGCTCGCCCAGGCCGCCGGGATCCCGAGGACCGCGTCGAGGGCCGGGTGACGGTAGGTGCACATCAATGCCACGTCGGTGCGCGGTTCACCGAGCGCAGAGAGCTCCCAGTCGAGGACAGTACGGACCCGTGCCCGGTCGCCCGGATCGAGGATCAGGTTGTCGATCCGATAGTCCCCGTGCAGGATCGCCGACTCGGCCGACACCGGCAGTCGCAGCTCCAGCCGGGAGTGCAGACGCTCGAGGTCTGCGAGCTCACGGGTCTTCACCTGTTCCCACTGCCGCCGCCACGGCGCGACCTGGCGAACGACGAAGCCCTGCGGACGGCCGAAGTCCTCCAGCCCGACGGCGTTCGGATCCACTGCGTGCAGCGACGCGAGCACGTCGATCATCGAGGCACATGCGCCTCGCAACTCCTCGTCGGCGAGTTGGCCCAGCTCGGCCCGCTCCCGGATGACTTCGCCGTCGATCCAGGTGGTGATGGTGAAGGGTGCCCCAATCACTGCGAGGTCCTGACACAGGCTGATGACGGGAGGGACCGGCACGCCGGTGCTCTGGAGCGCGGCCGTGACTCGGGCCTCACGGGCCACGTCGTGCGCGGACGCCGTCTGCCCGGCTATCGGGGGTCGCCGGAAGACCCACCGGTTGACGCCGTCGCTGAAACGGTAGGTCAGGTCGGAGCGCCCGCCCGTGATGAGTTCAGCGGTGAGCGGTCCCGCGACAGCAACTCCGAGCGAACGCATGTGCCCTTCCAGGGCGGTGGTGTCGGCCAGCACAGGCACGTCAGGCCCCCAACCGCTGGCGCTCAGCCTTCACCGCGCGATTGGCGATCGCGAAGCGGTGCACCTCGGACGGCCCGTCGTACACCCGGAAGGGCCGGACCTCCCGGGCGATGCGGGCGACGGGCAGGTCTGCGGAAACGCCCAGGCCGCCACAGAGCTGCGCGGCCCGGTCCACGATCCTGCCGATGGCTTCCGCGCCGAACGTCTTGGCGATGGACGTCTCCTGGGCGGCCAACGAGCCGCCGTCGAGCGCAGCGCGGGCGACGTCAAGCAGGGCGCGGGTCGCGGCGAGGTCGATCTCGTTCTCGGCGATCAGATGCTGCGCAAGCCCATGGTCGCCGAGCGACCGACCGAAGACGCTGCGCGACGTCACGTAGTCCAGTGCGGTCTCGTGGGCTCGGACGGCGGCCCCGAGCCACCACATGACGTGCGCCATCCGCGCGGGCCCCAACCGGACCTGGACGTAGCGGAAGCCCTCATCGACCTCACCCAGCACCGCGGCCAGTACTCCGCACTGGTCGGGGTCGGCCACATCCGCGAGCACGACGAGGGCCCGGCGGCCCGCGGCCTCGACGGCGGCCGCGGTGGTGACTAGCCTGTCGGCTCGTCGAGCGGCCAGGACGACATCGGCACCCGCTTCTGCCAGCGCCACGGCGAAGTCGGCCCCGAGTCCCCAACCAGCCCCAGTGACGATGCCGACGTGTCCGTCGAGGCGGTAGAGGTCCAGGACCCCCATCACGCACCCACCCACTCGGGCACCCGCTTCTGCGCGAAGGCAGTGGCGCCCTCGCGCGCGTCCCGGCTGGCACGGACGGCGGCGAACTCGGCCTCGTTCATCTCCCACACGGCGACTCCCAGTCGGAGCCTGCGGCGCTGCGCATCATCATCCGCTTGCTCGCCCGGACGGTGAGCGGTGCGTTGGCCGCGATCCTCTCTGCGAGAACCAAAGCGGTGTCGAGGACCTACTCCGCTGGCACGGCTCGGTTGACGAGGCCCCAGCGCAGGGCCGTCTGCGCGTCGAGCGGCTCTCCCGTGAAGACGGCTTCAGCCGCGATCTTGGGCGGGATTTGACGGTGGAGTTGTAGGACGCCGCCCGCTGCCGCGACCAGCCCACGCTTGACCTCGGGCAGTCCGAGTCGCGCCTCCGTGCTCATCACGGCCAGATCGCAAGCAAGGAGGATCTCCGTCCCGCCTCCGAGTGCGAAGCCGTTGACCGCAGCGATGACCGGCTTGTCCACGAGATGCCGCACGAAGCCGGCGAAGCCGCGCTCGGGGTGGTCCGTGTCGTGAACCGTCCGGC
>WNGN01001524.1_pt1 | contig 15263 bp, 10 predicted proteins | sample 5400561 | NCBI WGS metagenome assembly WNGN01 (sample SAMN13153379, study PRJNA577476) | soil metagenome | isolation source: 115 cm soil or saprolite under Garry oak tree replicate 2 | place: USA:California | collected 2016-06-15
AAAGGCGACCCCATGGATAGTATCGTCAGTCGCAGTCTGTACTGAAAGCTCCTATTTTGAGATCGGTGATGTCGGGTTGAGTGCGACTTTGGGGTGCAGTGAGGTCGTCAGCAAAGAGGAAAGTGCCATGGGCAGGTGTTGCCGTGTGTGCATTTACTCGCAAGACAGCTTAGGTCTCGGCCATCTGCGAAGAAACATCCTGATTGGTGGAGCGCTGCTTGGTGCAAGGAAGGACACCACCGTTCTCCTTTTCGCCGATTCGCCGGTTGCTCCCTTTTTCGAACTGCCGGACCGCATGGATCACGTCAAGCTTCCCTGCATTCGCAAAGTCAGTGCGGGCTGCTGGGAGGCGACGCGCCTCCGTATGGATGAGCGAGAGCTGATTGGGATACGGGCAAAACTTTTGCGCAGTGTGTTGGTTAATTTCCGGCCCGACCTGCTGCTTGTGGATCACATGCCCGGGGGCGCTCAAGGCGAGCTGCTACCAGCCGTCAAAGCCCTCAAGCAAGCATGTCCGAACTGTTGCATCGTTCTCGGGCTGCGAGACATCCTGGACGCACCCGAGGTTACCCAGCGGGTCTGGGAATCCGACGGAGCCTACGAGGTTCTGCGTCGCTACTATGATCGGATTTTGATCTACGGGAACAAGGAGCTGTTTACTACGTGCTCTACGTATCGCCTGCCCGAACCTCTCAAGGGGACCCACTACTGCGGTTACGTAGTAAAACAGGATCTCGTCACTCCGCTCAGGGATGTACGCCAAACACTGCGGCTTCCCAAGGGTCGCTTTGTATTCCTTTCGGCGGGCGGGGGTGGCGACGGACAGTTGCTGATGCAGACCTATGTTCGTGCCCTTCACATCCTTGGTTCCCGTGCCGATTTCGCTACGCTCATGGCAGTAGGTGTGAATGCCCCACCTGACTTTGCACGTAAGTTGGCAGCTGAGGCTCGAGGTTTGCCGATCCGGATCCTGCCGTTTGTGGACGACAGTACCAGTTGCATCGCTACCGCCAATCTGGTTGTCTGCATGGCCGGTTACAATACGTTGTCCGAAGTGCTGTATTTCAAGAAGAAGGCCCTGGTAGTGCCACGTAGCGGTCCCAGTGCGGAGCAGAGGACACGGGCCGGGTTATTTGCCCAGCGCTGCCTCATTGACGTCCTCGATCCTGCAGATCTTTCACCGGAAAGTCTGGCAGAACGCTTAGCGGAGGACCTGGAAAGGAGCGACTACCCTAAGCCAAACGGAACACCTCCCATGGACGGAGCAGTGCAGGCCGCGGATCGACTTTGGGAACTGTTACAGGCAGGAAACTATGCAGCCTCAGCCTAAGCGAGAGCGGACGATTGGTTATGTGGTTAGCACGTGGCCGCGGTTATCACAGACTTTTGTCTTGAACGAGATCCTTAGCCTGGAGGAACGCGGGCTGGATTTGCGGATTTTCTCGGCCAAAGATCCCACAGAGCAGCTGGTAAACGCAAAGGTAGCAGATGTGCGAGCACCGGTGTTTTATCTGGCGTTTCATGGCCGTTACAGCAAAATCTTCTTCGGCAACCTGCGAATTGCAAGCCGGCAGCCCGGTCGATATCTTAAGACGCTGGCGCACGCCTTGGGCTATGGCCGGCGGGATATCCTGCGACGTTTCTTTCAAGCCGGTTATCTGGCAGAGCAGCTGCGACGCGACTCAGTCGCCCACCTCCATGCCCACTTCGCCACGGCTCCGGCAACCGTTGCCATGTTCACTCACGAACTGACCGGTGTGCCCTTTACGTTCACCGCACATGCACGGGACATCTATTCTGACACGCAGCCGGAACTCCTTCGAGCAGAGATGAAGCGAGCTCGATCTGTAGTCACGGTAACTGAATACAACCGGCGCCATCTACGCCAGATTGATCCAAGCCTGAATGGTAAGGTCCGGTGCATTGATTCCATTTTCGACTTTTCCGGCTTCGACTTTCAATGGCCACGTGTATCGGGTTTAGCGGCTCCGTTGATCCTTTCCGTGGCCAGGCTGGTGGAAAAGAAAGGATTGGAAGACTTGATCCTCGCCGCAGATATTCTACGCTGGCAAGGCCAGCGTTTCCGGATGCAGATCATCGGCGACGGCCATCTTCGGCAAGTGCTGGACAATAAAATAGCGGCGCTGGGGCTTGAGGAGCACGTGACGCTGTCAGGCGCTCAAACTCACGAAGAAGTGAAGCTCGCCTATGGGCGCGCTCATGTGTTTGCGCTTCCTTGCGTGGTAGCAGCGGATGGCGACCGCGATGGCCTTCCCAATGTGCTTATCGAGGCGATGGCCAGCGGCGTCCCCGTAGTCTCTACTACAGTGGTCGGCATTCCCGAGCTAATCGAGTCCGAGCGCCATGGTCTGCTCGTCCCTCCCGGCGAACCACGGGCTTTGGCTAACGCCCTGGAAAGGCTTCTGGCTGACGCCTCATTGCGCGACCGGCTCGCACGTGCCGCACGCGCGAGGATCGAAGAGCGGTTTTCGAGCGAACGCATAGCTGAGCGCCTGATGAACCTGTTTTTTCCTAGCGAGGAAGGGAAGCAGTGTCGGCATTCATAGAGTCCATTGAAGATCCGGCAATCTCGACACTTCCGGCCGTGCTGAATCCGGTGGAACTATGCAGACGTCTGCGCGAACGCCTGCCCTGGCAAATCGACGGTTTGACAGAGACACAAGTCCGGCCGCTGCGACACCATGCGGGAAAGAGGTGTGTCGTGGAGATTGCGCTGCGGACCGTGGAGGGACCGCTTCGCCTCATTGGCAAGGTCTACTCCACCGATCACTCCGAGGTCTACCGGTTGATGAAGGTAGTCAGTGCGGCGGGCTTTGCTCCCGGTGAAGAGTTCTCAATTCCTCCACCGGTTGCTTACATAGACGATTTGCAGCTCTTGTTGCAGGAGAGAGTTGAAGGCAAACCGTCTACAGAATCGTTTCTGTCAGACGATGAGTCGATACGGAAAGCTGCCGCTGAGCGTTGTGCTTTATGGTTGGCCAGGTTTCATGCTATGGCTCCCCGAGTCGGGTCAAGTTTCGACCTGGGCAGTCATCTGCTCGCGATTGAACAATGGTTCCTCCGCGTCGTCTCACTGGAGAGATCTTTAGCTGATAAGGCCGGAGCCTTATTCAGGGGGTTGGAATACGCTTCGTCGAGGCTGCAACCAAACGAGATGGTTGCTGTTCACGGTGACTATACTCATCATCAAGTCATCCTGGGGCAGGGCTCCACCGTCGCAACAGATTGGGACAATTATGGCGTGGCCGACCCTGCCCGGGATGTCGCTCGATTCATCGTCGGGCTTCAGCGATTTGGGCTGCGCTTCCAAGGATTCATCGGAGCCCTGGATGGTCCGGCGCAGATATTTCTTAAGGCATATGTCGCGACAAGCCGTTTTGACGTTTCAACCCGCCTTCCATTCCAGAGGGCGGCGGCCTGCTTGGAGCACGCCAAGCATGATGTTCATAAGCGGGCTCAAAGATGGCGCGAGCGGGCTGAGGCGACGCTCGATGAAGGCCTCCGTACTTTGGAGGCAGGAGTATAAACGTGGTGAGCGAGCCAGCGTTGCAATCGATTGAGTCAAGAACGATCAGTGATCCGGGGATCCCCACGCTTTCATCTGTTTTGGACTCAGCAACGATGCGGCAGCACCTTCGGCAGGCTCTTCGCGGCCGATGTGACGCGATCGAGGAAATTCGATTCCAGGTTCTCAAGCATCACCCGGGAAGTCGCTGCACGCTTGACATCGCGTTGTTGACTGCGACCGGGTGGGATTCCCTGATCGGAAAGGTTTACGCTGCCGATCGCTCGGACGTGTATCACGCCATGGTCGGATTAAACGGGGCGGGATTTCAGCCGGAGGGTTTATTCACAATCCCACAGCCCCTTGCTTACATTCCAGATCTGCACCTTCTGCTTCAGGAGAAAGTCCAGGGCCCTCGAGCCAAGCAAATTTTTCTGATGGGCAGTGAACGCGAGCGCGCCGACGCGGCGGAGCGATGTGCACGATGGCTGGCTAAGTTTCACGCCGTAGGTCCTCGATCAGGAGAGGTCTTTGAAGCAACGAATCATCTCCGGTCCATCGCACGGTGGTCCCAAAGAATAGCCAATCTGGGCGAACCCTTCCGACCCATGGTTGGACGGTTAGCCAGGCTTCTGGAAGACGGAGCGGTAACCCTGAAGGCAGCGCGACTGTGCGCCAGCCACGGCAGCTACAACTGTAATCAGATCATCTTGGCTGAACGCCGCACGGTTGTGTTCGACTGGGACAGCTGCGACATCGCAGACCCATGCCGCGATGTCACACGGTTTCTAGTCGCGCTCCAGCGGCTTGGGTTCAAGTATCGCGGCTCCATCAAGGCGCTTGATGGTGCGGCCGAAGTCTTTTTACAGACCTACGAGGCTTTGAATCCGTTCACGATTACGGCAAACCTTCCGTGGTACACAGCCTTTACTTGTCTGACACTTGCCAAGTATGAGGCGAACCGCCCGGTTTGCACCTTCCGGGATGGGATCGAGGCGCTGATTGCCGAAGGGCTTCGCGCCCTGAAGGGATGAGGAGGAGAGAGCACCAATGAGCAAGTTGGTCGATAGCAGCTCAGATCCAGCTATTCCAACGCTGGCGGCTGTCCTTGATCCGGCGGAGCTGGTTAAACAGCTTAGTATGTGTGAGGCTCCTCGACGGCAGTGGGACCTATCACAGGGAGTTCGCGTTATCGTGCTCAAGTGGAAGAGAGCGAGCCGATGCACATTCGAAATTGCCCTGAAGAACGCGAGTGGGTGGGAAGAAAAACTGATCGGTAAGGTTTACGCCAAGGACCGGATCGACATCTATCAAACCATGGAAGAACTCCAGCAAGCTGGCTTTGGCTCCGAGCAAGAGTTCGGGATTCCTTGCCCGATCGCTTTCATAGCTCCATTGCGCCTTCTGCTGTACGAAAAGGTTCCTGGTACGCGCGCCAGGACGCTCATCGTTGGTCCGAGTGGAACTGAGCGTGTCAACGCAGTCGAGCGGTGCGCGCGTTGGCTGGCACATTTTCAGGCAGAAGCGCCCCGCCGAGGATCGATGTTTCGAGCACAAGACTATCTGGGAGGACTCGAAGAATGGTTTCTGGATTCGGGCAAGTCCGAGTTGCCATTCGCCTACAAAGCAAAGAATCTCACCGAACAACTGAATGCGGCGGCACGGCATCTGGAAGGCACGGAAATGTGTGCCGGTCATGGCATGTACACGTGTGGGCAGGTCCTGCTGACTGAACGTCGCACGGTTACGATTGATTGGGACACTTTCAACCTGACGGATCCGAGCCACGATGTGGCGAGGTTCCTCGTCGATCTTCAACGGATGGCATTGAAATACTTTGGTTCATTGAACGCGCTTGATCAAGCGGCCGAAGTATTTCTGAAGACTTACGCAAATGCCGGCGGCTCGTACGATGCTACATCGCTGGCATTTTATCGGGCAGCAATTTGCTTGGAGCGTGCGAGAAGTGATGTGAATAAGCAGAACCCCGGGTGGCGCGCGAGAGCTGAGATGATGCTGGACGAAGGCCTGGGGCTGCTCCAGCGGGACAAAGTGGGATGAAGAGTCTATTGACAAACAGTGGGACTGTTCCTCTGGAACTCTCCGAGCTTCCGTGCGACCATGATCTGCCTGGGCTCGCATCGCTACTTCACGAGGAGCGGTTGACGACCACATTGTCGTGCGTCCTGGCCGAATGGCTCGAGCCCAACGCGCAACTGCTCCAAACCCGTGTGTTTCTCCGCCGGTTGTTTCCCGGCAAGCGGTGCAGCGTTGAGCTTGAGTTGGTCGTCGACAAAGGCAATAGTCTTCCGGCCGAGCACCGGAGACTGCTCGGTAAGTTTTACAAGGACGATCAGGGCGCTACCCTGTTTGAGACCCTCGAGGCACTCAGGCGTAACGGATTCGGGGCCGGGCGCTTTGTCGTTTCTCAGCCCGTCGCATGGGTGCCGGAGTATCGCCTTCTGCTGTCGAGCTGGGCGGAGGGTACCTTGCTCAGCTCTATCTTGCTGGCACGCTCCGACGCCGGGCACCAGATTGCACGGGCGGCTGAATGGCTGCTCAGCCTGCACCATTGCGGCATCACCACTGGACGCCGCTATTCGATCGAAAGACATCTGCTAACACTGGGGCGGTGGAAGAAGCTTCTGACTGAGGCTTATCCCGAAGGCGGGCGCCTTGTTGGTACGCTCGTTGCCCGCTTCGAGGAGCGCTGCAGGGATCTCGCCGGTTGGATACCGCGCCCGACTCACCGCGACTTCTCGCATGAGCACTTGGTCGTTCAGGGAGATCAGTTGACTTGTTTGGATCTCGATGAGTTTTGTCAGTACGACCCCCTGTTTGATGTCGCCCACTTTATAGCACATCTGCGATTTCTCAGCCTGACCCAGTTCGGCTCGATCGGTCAGTTCGACTGGCTATGCGATCGATTCCTGGCCGGCTACCAGTCAGGGTGTGAAGAGTTTTCATCTGAGCGTCTCGAGCTCTATTTAGCCATTAGCTATTTCAAGCTGGGCCGTTTCGTAGCGCTGGTGCAGCGGCCTGAAGGTTGGGATACCGCCCTGGCTGAGCTATTGCGCGAAGCAGAGCGGGTAGTTCGCCGGAACTCCGGCTGAGAACTGGAGAAGAGTATTGAACGCCGTGAGTGTCGAAGATGTGCTGTTTGGTCGGGCTGGACTGGCAGGCGTCCAGTGGCTTCTGGATTCCCCTGTGCAGCGGCGAGTGTTGCGGAATCAAATCCAAGCAATGCTTTCGCCCCAAGCGAGGGTGGGGCGTTGCCTGCTGCGGCGCGCGAGGTTTAGGCCTGGCCGTAAATTGAAGGGTTTTTACGACGTGCTCATCCAGTCCAATCGCGGCGAGAGATATTGCACTCGCCCCATCGTAGTAACCTGGGCTTCGGATGCCGGCGCGGACCGGCGGCTAGAGGCTGGCGTGATCGACCTGCAGGCGGAAGCACGACGTCGAAATGTGGCAACTCCGTTTCGCGAGTTGAGTGCAGATGTGCCTCAGTGGGTTATGCGTGTGATGGTCTGGCCGCTGGACCCCGCGTTCGGCCAGCTCGTCCGCTGGTCAAGCTGGGAACACGTGGACGCCATGCTACGGGCGGTTTACAGGGCTCCAGCCGCGGATCAAGTCCCGCACGGCGAGTCTGCCGTTTCACCTATCCGCTACCGTCCCGGGCAACGCCACGTGCTACGTTATGGTCGCGCGGACGCGGAGCGCGTAGGCCCGGTGTTTGCCAAACTGTACCCGGGCGAGGACGGCGCCAACATCTACCACCGGGCTACACGGATAGGAGAATGGTTGTCGCGACAGGGAATCGGGGTGAATGCTGTGCGACCGATTGCCTGTGTGCCGGAAGATGGAGTGGTGCTTTACCAAGGATTGTCTGGTATGGCACTTTCCGAATACTTGCAAAGCCCGAACGGCAATATGGCCGCGTACCTGGAGCGTGCTGGAGCTGCCCTCAGCGCCTTGCACGACATACCGCCGGAAATCGCGGAGCCACTTCAGATCCACGACTTCGCTGCCGAGGTCAGCCAGGTGGCGCGGGCCAGCGCTCACATTCGGGTGCTCCTTCCGTCGTCAGGTCAGGCCATCGACGAGATTCTCAGCCGTGCGCTGGAGTTGCACCAGCGCCTCCCGGCGGAGGCGTCAGCGCTGACGCACGGAGACTTCAAATCTGAGCACGTCTGGGTCACCTTGGAAGGGCTCACGCTCATCGACTTCGATTCCTGTTGCTTGGCAGACCCGGCATTAGACATCGGGAAGTTCCTGGCCCACCTGCGCCTCTGGCACACCGTTCATAATCAGCCCGGACTGGAGGCGGCGCAGGAAAGCTTCCTGGCCGGTTACGCCAGCACCAGGCGCGAGCGTTGGGCCGCCGCCCGGCTCTACGAAGCCATCGAGTTGGTTAAGATCACCGCGCGCCGCGTACAACTCTTCGACCCCGAATGGGCGACGTATACAGAGCGGCTGATCAGGCGTGTACAAGGCATGTTGAACGATCTCGATCTTGCGACGAAGCGCCAGGCATACAGGCCTGAGAAGCCTGGCCCAAACGGCCGCGCTTAGTCAGCCTTGTGGAAAGGGAGCATCCCATTAATGCAAAACAACGAGACCAGCGCAGCGTGGATGCGGCACTTTGTGCCGCTACTCCGTCCTTTCCGATGGAAACTGGTTGTGGCAGTAACGGCGATGGTGCTGGATGCCAGCATCAATGTATTCCGACCGTGGCCGCTGAAAGTCGTAATTGATCGCGTCCTTTCGCATAGGCCGAGTCGCGTACCGTTTCTTCGCGCCTGGCTGGATACAGCCCCGTTCGACAGGCTGGAGGTCCTCTACGGCGCATGCGCCGCGATGTTACTTATTGCGGTGACTACGGGCTTACTGACTTACTACTTCACGCGCTCAATGGGTGATCTGGCACACGACTTTGTATTTGCAATTCGCCGTGATCTGTTTGCGCACTTGCAACGACTTTCGCTTCGGTTCCATGATCGCCAACGGACGGGTGACCTGATTACGCGGCTGACCTCGGATACGCAGGCAATCCAGGAGATGATCGCCAATGGCATCACCGTTCTTGGCACCAATGCATGTTTACTGGTTGGAATGCTGACGCTGATGTTTTGGCTCGATTGGGCATTCGCGCTGGTATCTCTCACGGTAGCACCGCTGCTGTTCTGGACGGTTCTGCGGTTCAAGCGGCGTATCAAGTTTGCCTCCCGGCGGGCCCGCGCCAGCACCGGCCAGTTGGCTTCGTTGGCGCAGGAGACGCTCGAGTCCATCCGGATCGTCCAAGGGCTGGCGCAAGAAGAGCAACAGGACGAACGCTTCCAGGTGCGAAGCGCGAGTCACCATCAGGCGAACCTGGAGATCGTACGGTATCAGGCCCGGGTGGTGCCGCTGGTCGACGTCTTCGCCAGCATCGGAACAGCCATTGTTATGTGGTACGGCGCCACGCGCGTACTCTCAGGCGTGCTCACTACCGGCGACGTCGTTCTCTTCTTTGCCTACATCACGAACCTCTATAGCCCAATGAAAGGTCTAGCGCGTTCCTCCTATCTATTCACCAAGGCCAGTGTAGGGGCGGAGCGGATCACCGAGGTGATGAGCATACGCAGCGATGTGACGGACCGGGAGGGGGCCCGGGAAGCCTCGCAGTTGAAGGGCGAGATCGAATTCAGGGACGTATCCTTCGAGTACGAGACGGGACGAGCCGTGCTGTCGCATATCAATTTGAAGATCGCACAGGGGGAGAAGGTAGCCATCGTCGGAGCAACCGGCGCTGGCAAGAGCACCTTGGTGGGCCTACTCCCGCGCTTTTATGACGCCTGCGCCGGCGAGGTCCGCATCGACGGTAATGACATTCGGAACTACTCGCTGCGCTCCCTGCGCGAGCAGATCAGCCTAGTATTACAGGACTCGCTTCTGTTCAGCGGAACCATCAGGGAAAACATTGCCTTTGGGCGTCCCGGAGCGAGTGACGAGCAGATCGCTGCGGCGGCGGTCACAGCCAACGCCGACGAGTTTATTCAAGGGCTTCCGGAGGGCTACGAGACGTTAGTAGCAGAGCGTGGCACTACGCTCTCCGGCGGACAGAAACAGCGCATCGCCATTGCACGGGCGATTTTACGAGACGCTCCGATTCTCATTCTGGATGAGCCGACTACCGGTCTGGATGCGGTCGCAGAACAAATCGTCATGGACGCTTTGGAGCGGGCCGTGGCAGGACGCACGACTTTGATCATCGCACACCGTTTGACCACGGTGCGCCTCGCGGACCGCATCGTGGTCCTCCACCGCGGTCAAATCGTCGAACAAGGCACTCACCTGGAGCTCCTGGCGCGCCGAGGCAGGTACGCGCGCCTCTATCACTTGCAGAGCTCAACGGAACGGGAAAGGGCCCTCGTTTCATCCAGCCCGGTGATTGTGAAGGAAGAAAAGGACTACGAAGTATGAAGCTTTCCGCCGTCGCCTCCATAAGGCCCGCAGTTATAGTTCGGGGCCGCCAACAGTCGCTAGCAGAAAGAAAGGGAGTTAGTCCATGAAAACAACCCTTCTCTGGACATTGTTTCTGATCGATTCGTCTTCCGGGTTCATGCCAGCTCTTCTGGCGCAACCGCAGCAGGCGCTGGTGCAAGGGACGGTCGAGGATGAAACCGGCGCCAAGGTCGCCAAGGCAGCCGTAAAACTCTTTTCCGAAGCCGGGGAAACACTAAACGCGGTCACCGACGAGATTGGCCACTTCGAGTTCACGGGAGTTGGGCCCGGCAAGTATCTTTTGCAGGTAAAGTTCCAAGGCTTTGCGAGCGTGGAATCGGAGCTTTCGGTTGGGGCAAGCGCCACCGTCGCGCAGCGGATACAGCTCAAGCTGGCCGACGCAAGCGAGGAGATTACGGTCTCCGCTCGGCGTGAGTCAGATCCCCTTGATGCCGATCAAAACGCCACCTCGACCGTGCTCGATCATGACCTATTGAAGGACCTGCCGACGAAAAATGATGACCCGCTGGCGGTGACCAATCTCTTTGTAGATCCCGCAGCGAATGACTCCCGGGGCGACCCCAAGATTTACATCGACGGAGTAGAGGGCGATACGATGGATGTGCCGAGAGGAAGTGTCAAGAGCATCATGGTAGATACGAGCCCATATTCGACGAAGTTTGGACGGCCCGGGAAGGGACGCATCGAAATCACCACTCGTGCCGGCTCAACCCGTCGTTACCATAGGCGCTTGGGTTATAACATCCGGGATGCGGCCATGGATGCCCGCAATCACTTCGACTCGTCTAGTTCTCCCCGGCGACGCCAGTGGCTTGAGGGGGCCGTCGACGGGCCACTGGTCGGCGACACGTCAACTTTCTTTGTCGGTGGCGACTTTCTCCGGGACAACGATAATGCGTACGTCGAAGCCTTGACGAAGAGCGGCCACGAATCGGCCACGGTTCTCATCCCGCGGCGTACAGTGCATCTATTTGGCCGGACGGACACTCGAGTTACTCCACTCAACATTCTGTCCGTGCGATACAATTGGGGCTGGGATAACTGGAAGAATCAAGGAGTTGGAGGATTTAATCTCCCCGAGCGGGGATGGGCGTCCGAAAAACGGATGCAGGAACTCCGGATTGCCGAGACCGCAACTCCGACGCCAAATTTCCTGAACCAATTTGTTCTTTACGCTGGGTTGCGGAACAAAACGTATAGCAGTGTGAGCAATGCGCCCGCTGTCATCGTGAATGGCGCATTCAATAGCGGAGGCGCGCAGATCTCCCGAAAGGACGTTGAGAAAGACGTTGAATTCCAGGAGTCTGCCACCTACTTTCGTGGCCTGCACTCATTCCTTTTCGGCGGAGTGTTGAAATCGAGATTCCTTGATTACACGGACGGGTCCAACTTCGGCGGGACATTCCAGTTTTCCGATCTCACGAGTTTTGTCAATGCGAAGCCGTTTCTGTACACGATGAACTTGGGCGATCCTCGCGTGACGTTCAGGCAGCATGAGATTTCATACTACTTGCAGGATGAGATGCGCCTCTTACCCCATCTCCGCTTGCTGGTTGGGCTGCGCCACGAGCTTCAGTCGAACCTCAGTTACCACAAGAGTCTGGCGCCACGCGTCGCCCTCGCCGCATCGACCGCAGATGGCCGGCTGGTCGTGCGCGCCGGGGCCGGCATCTTTTACCAGCGCCAGCCTGTCACTATGGAAGAGCAGTTTCTGCTGCTCAATGGGACCCACGAGCGCAGCGCAGTGCTGAGTCAACCGGGCTTCCCTTCGCCCGGAAATATTCCCAACACAGTTCCAGATAGCGTGTTGCGGATGGATCCCCACATCCGTAGTCCCTACGCCATCCAGGCGAGTCTGGGAGCCGAACGGAAGCTGGGACAGGAAGTGTTTATCACGGCCGACTACACCATGCTGCTCGGGCGGAGGCTTTATGGCACGCGGGACATCAACGCCCCGCTCGCAACCAGCTTACGGCCAGATCCGAATTTCGTCAACATAGGCCAATTTGAGACATCAGGCAGCTCTGAGAGCCATAACGTTACTCTGGGTTTCAGGACGACGCTGCGCCGACTGCAACTAATCACGCGGTACACGTTGTCCCACTCTATTGATAACACTTCAGGAATGTCCTTTCTTCCGGCCGACAACTTTAACCGCCAGGGCGAGCGCGGACGCTCCGACTTCGACCAGCGGCATCGTTTGAACATTGCCGGCGTCCTAAAGCTGCCTTATCACTTTAACCTGGCGCTGATTTCCACTTTCCGTTCTGGCATACCTTACAACATTACATCAGGCTTTGACACGAATAACGACACAGTAGCCAATGATCGACCAAGCATGGGAAACGTCTATGCGCCCTTTAACTCCTTTGGGGTGGACGGAAGTTTTATCGGTGGGACCAAGGGTGTACTTTACAGCGGTCCACAGGCGCTCTTTGGTGGCACCCTGGTTCCTGTCAACGCGAACAACGTCCACTGGTTAATTCTCCCCGGCGTTGGGAATGTTGGACGAAACGTTGGAATCGGGCCGCGGATGGCCGACATCGACTTGCGCCTGTCCAAGAAACTCGTTCTGAAAAAAGCCGAGAACAAGACGGACACGACACGTGAAGTGGAGTTCCGCTCCGATGTCTTCGACATATTGAACAAGACCAATTATCGGAATTATGTCGGCACGCTTACATCGCCGGTCTTTGGTCAACCCATTGCGGCTTATCCTTCTCGGGAAGTCCAACTATCGATTAGGTTCAGCTTCTAACACGGAAAATTGGTTCAGGTTTCTTGCATGTGGCATTGTAGGATTTTCGGATCGTGACTGTGGGTTGTCGTCCGCAAATACATACAGGATTCTTCAAGCTGCGATCTTCTCCAATTTATATTCGTGGTGAAGACCGCCCAGTACGGGAATGGCCGACACGCGATGGTGGTCCGGAATGTGATGCCGCTTGTTCAGGAGTGGGACCTTCGGAAATGATGGCTCTGGATCCGATGGCAGGTGGAGGCACGATTCCGATCGAAGCGGCCGGCCTCGCGGCCGGCGCTGCCATCCGTAGACCGATGGATCTTCCGCTGGGTCATCTCACCGCGTTCGAAGATTTGCCGATCCAAACGCCCGACCTCTTTCCCGGCACCGTGCCGCGCATCCTCGCACTCGATATTGATCCCGGACGAATTCCCGACATGGTGGGAAACCTCCGGGCCGTTGGGCTCACAGGTCCATCGCACGAGAAGTCGATAGTCGTCGCGCAGCAGGACGTACGTACGCTGGATCCGGAATACGTCGAGCGCATGCTGCCCGCCGTGCACGGCATGAAGCCGGGCGTCTTCTGCTTCAATCCACCATATGGCGTCCGCATGGGCGCGGAAGCCGGCGAAGAACAACTGCTCACTCTTTATTCCGGCATGGGCCGCGCCTTCGCTCGGTTCAAAGGTTGGCGAGCGGCCTGCTTCGTCGCGAACCCGCGCTTCGTTGACACCTTCGGCCACGCTCCGGTCATGACAAAACCTGCGAGCAACGCGGACCTCCGCGGCGCGTTCCTCGTCTATGAGTTCTGATGCACGAACTAGACCTGCACAATCACACCTGTGAAGCGTTTCGCCGATTCGTCGATGTCTACAAGGAACCCGGCGTCCCATCGTGTATCCTCAGAGCTTCACCATGAATCACCAAAGCGCAACCACCCGTGAATCCCAGACTCGCCCGTCTCGACTTTATCTTCCCAAGCTCGAATCTCCGCCGGCGACGATATTCGAGCACTTGCTTGCCCGTTTTCCTCAAGTACAGCCGCTCGTCTGGCGTGCGCGCGTTTCGCGCGGTCTCGTGACTCTCAGCGACGGATCGACGTTGCGGGAAGATTCACCTTACCGCCACGGCATTTTTGTGTTCTACCGGAAGGAAGTTCCATCAGAGCCAGAACCGCGCGAGGAGGCTCTTGTCATTTACCGGGATAAGAACATTCTTATAGTGGATAAGCCACACGGCATGCCGGTCACGCCCGCTGGACAACACCTCGAACGCTCGCTGTTGGTCCGCCTGGAGAGGAGCACGGGGTTGTCCACTCTCGCGGCGATGCATCGACTCGATCGAGAGACCGCCGGGCTTCTTCTGCTTACCAGTAACACTGCTGTTCGCGCCGCCTATCACCGGCTCTTCTCGGAGAGGACGATCGAGAGGGAGTACATTGCGGTGGCGCACATCGTCAATGCAACAACGCAGAGGCATTGGCGGGTGGAGAACAGAATGGAACCGGGTGAGCCGTGGTTTCGTCAGCAGATCGTTGACGGACCTGCGAACGCCATCACCGAAATTGAACTGCTGGAGTTCCGAGAAGGCCTCGCACTTTTCCGGCTACTTCCAAAGACCGGAAGGAAGCACCAACTCAGGGTTCATATGGCGTCCATTGGGTTCCCAATTGTCGGCGATCCCTTCTACCCGGACATCAAGGAAAGACAGAATGAAGATCCGCCGCTACAGCTCCTGGCGAGCCGGCTCGCATTCATCGATCCACTCAGCGGGGAGCCACGAAGCTTTGCCTCAACGAGAGAGCTACGCCTGTGAAACCTGATCTTCTACCGGATTCTCGAACCACAACAATCGGTGCGTACTTGTTTGCGGGTGAGCGCGGGGGGTAGACCGGCAAGCTCAACTGGTAACTACCAGGAATTGCCGGGCGACGATTGGGATGCGGACCACAACCACGAGCGAATCCTCATTCATATTGGAAGAAAACAATGTCAGACTTGGACCTGGTGAACCCAATTTCGTTCGACGTCACTTCAACATGCATTTGCCGGCTGGTTCGCCCAGTTCCGGATCAGCACCACAGGCGCTTCCTCGGCTGAACCATCCTCTGTTGTGCCAGAAAACGGATGATTCCGGATCAAGTGGCGCGCCGGCCCTCCGGCGGGTCTTCAGATAGTCGCTTAAGTCGGTGATTGCCGTCGTCGACAATGGCAATCGGCGTGACTTGAAAAACTTTGTATCGCAGATCTCGATACTGCCGTCCGGCAGGTCCACATCCCTTAGCTTGAGGCGAACGATCTCGCCAAGCCGCAGCCCGGCACAGTAAGCCAGAGTCAACATCGTATAGAGGGTGAGCGGACGCAATGGTGCGCGTGGAGATGGAAACCCGCTCGCCGTCGCGAGCAACCGTTCGACTTCCTCCTCCGTGTATATATAAGGTTGGAGCTGTTGATTCCGATTCTGCCGCAGCAACAGGGGATCAATCGGAGG
>WNGN01001526.1_pt1 | contig 15260 bp, 16 predicted proteins | sample 5400561 | NCBI WGS metagenome assembly WNGN01 (sample SAMN13153379, study PRJNA577476) | soil metagenome | isolation source: 115 cm soil or saprolite under Garry oak tree replicate 2 | place: USA:California | collected 2016-06-15
ATCTTCACCAGCCCACGGTAGGTGTTCTGCCCGCGCCCCGCCGAGATCCCCTTGGACACAATGGTCGAGCGGGTGTTCTTGCCGAGATGAATCATCTTGGTGCCCGTGTCCGCCTGCTGGCGGTTATTGGTCACGGCCACCGAATAGAACTCCCCGACCGAGTTGTCGCCCTGGAGGATGCAGCCAGGGTACTTCCACGTGATCGCCGATCCCGTCTCGACCTGGGTCCACGAGATCTTCGAGTTCCGGCCAAGGCACTTACCCCGCTTGGTCACGAAGTTGTAGATGCCGCCACGCCCCGCTTCGTCCCCCGGGTACCAGTTCTGGATGGTCGAGTACTTGATCTGCGCGTTGTCCAGCGCCACGAGCTCGACCACGGCGGCGTGCAGCTGGTTCTCGTCCCGCACCGGGGCGGAGCAGCCTTCGAGGTAGCTCACGTAGCTCCCCTCTTCCGCCACGATCAACGTGCGCTCGAACTGGCCTGTGGAACTGGCGTTGATCCGGAAGTAGGTCGACAGCTCGAGCGGGCACCGCACGCCTTTCGGGATGTAGGCGAACGAGCCGTCCGTAAAGACGGCCGAGTTGAGCGCCGCGAAGAAGTTGTCGTTGTGCGGGACGACCGAGCCCAGGTATTCGCGCACGAGGTCGGGATACTCGCGGATCGCCTCGGAGATCGCGCAGAAGATGACCCCCGACTTGGCCAGCGTTTCCCGAAACGTGGTCGCGACCGATACACTGTCGAACACGGCGTCCACCGCGACGCCGGCCAGGCGCTTCCGCTCCTCGAGCGGAATACCCAGCTTCTCGAAGGTCTCGATGAGCTTGGGATCCACCTGCTCGAGGCTGTCGAGCCTCGGCTTGGCCTTCGGGGCGGCGTAATAGCTGATCGCCTGGTAGTCGATCGGCCCGTACGTCACGTTGGACCAGTGGGGCTCGGTCATCTTGAGCCACTGGCGATAGGCGCGGAGCCGCCACTCGAGCATCCATGGCGGCTCGCCCTTCTTCTGCGAGATGACCCGGATGACGTCCTCGTTCAGCCCGGGCGGGATGACATCGGCTTCGATGTCGGTCACGAACCCGTACTTGTAGGGCTGCAGGACTTGCGCTTCGATGCTGCCGGTCATCCGTGCTCCTCGCCCGAAGTCCTTTGTGGACTGCGAGTTGCGGTGGGGGTCGTGGTGTGCTTTTGCGAATCCTAAGGGATTTATTCGGGATTGTCAACCAAGGGGACGCCCGTCTCTTACGCCTTTCCTCGACGCCTCTTGCCTTCAGTATATGTCCCGATTCAGCTCCCGGACCAACCGCTCATAGTCCGCGGGCGTGTTCACGTCGTCGAGCACGGCGGGGTCGTCCACAGCAACGACCGCGAGCTCATCCTCGTGAGCCTTGAGGACGGCGCGGGCGCCATGGCGCGTTGCGTTCGCACTGGTCTCGAGCTCGGCGAACAGCGCTTCGTCCCACAGCACCGGGTGTCCCCGGCGCCCTCCGAAGGCGGGAACGACGGCGGGGGGCCGCGCGTGGCGGTACGCTTCGATTATGCGCTCGACCGTGGCAATGCGGACGTGTGGGAGGTCGACCGGCCACGCGAGCAGGCCCTCGGGCCGCGCCGGCCGCAGCGCGGCGAGCGCGCAGCGCAGCGAGGCGATTGGACCCGCTGCGACGTCCGGGTTCTCGACGACGTGGCAGTCGGGAGCGGTCGCGAGCAGGGGCCTGACTCGCGCGGCGTCCGCGCCCAGGACAACTAGGCGCGGCTTCACCTCGAGCGCGGCGAGGGCGTCCACGATGCGGATCACGAAGGACTGGCCGCGGAAGTCCAGCAGAGCCTTGGGGATTCCCATGCGGACCGAAGGCCCGGCCGCCAGTACCACGCCGGCTAGGGACATGGCGCACTACGTTACCGCGAGTTGCACAACCACGCCAAACCCCCACATTTGCGGCCCATGGCCGTCCGCCGCATTCGCCAGTTAGGCGATCCCATTCTGCGGGTCCGCTGCGAGAAGGTGTTGGACCACAAGTCGGCCGCGACGCGGCTGGTGGCCGATGACCTGCGCGACACCCTGCGGACCGCCCGAAAGCGGTACCGGATGGGACGGGCGCTCGCTGCCCCCCAGATCGGGGCGCCGGTCCGGATCGTATTCGTCGAGGTCGACAAGCAGCGCTGGACCATGGTGAACCCCGAGATCACTGACGTGGGCCCCGACGACTTCGTGGTTTGGGACGACTGCTTTTGCTTCCCCAATCTCCTCGTGCGCGTCACCCGGGCCTACCAGGCGACGCTGAACTACACCGACCTGAAGGGCAAGCCGCACACGGCGCAACTCGAGGGACCGATGGCGGAGCTGTTGCAGCATGAGATCGACCACCTGGATGGGATCCTCGCGGTGGATCGGGCGACGGGCCTCGACCCCTTTTCCTTCCGCTCGGAGTGGGAAAAGCTGCACGATCCCGCCGAGCGCTACGGCCAGCCGAACCCTCGGGAGCTTCCCTAGACGGCCCCGTCCGGCGACGCGTGTGTTAGCTTCAAGGTGACAGGGGTGCCCGCCGGCGGTACGCGGCCGGGCTGAGATCACACCCTTCGGACCTGATCCGGGTAATGCCGGCGAGGGAAGTCATGAAGGAGCCACTCCGATGACCTGCGTAACCCAACTGCACATGGCGCGCCGCGGCGAGATCACCGAGCAGATGCGGCGCGTGGCGGAGCGTGAAGCGCTTGCGGCGGAGCTCGTGCGCGACGAGGTCGCGCGCGGCCGCCTCGTCATCCCCGCGAACGTGAACCACCTGGCGCTGAGGCTCGATCCCATGGCGATCGGCGCCGTGGCCAAGGTCAAGATCAACGCCAACATCGGCAACTCCGCGGTCGAGTCGAACATCGACCAGGAGCTCGAGAAGCTGCATCACGCGGTCCACTACGGCGCCGACACGGTGATGGACCTCTCGACCGGCGGCAACATCGACGCGATCCGCGAGGCGATCATCGCCGCCTCGCCGGTGCCGGTTGGGACCGTCCCGATCTACCAGGCAGTCGCGGCCGTCCGGAAGGTCGAAGACCTCACGGCCGACGACCTGCTGGATATGATCGAGCACCAGGCGGCCCAGGGGGTCGACTACGTCACGGTGCACTGCGGGATCCTGCGCGCGCACGTGCCGCTGGCACTCGGGAGGGTCACGGGAATCGTGTCACGGGGAGGGTCGCTCCTCGCCTACTGGATGATGCAGCATCAGCAGGAAAACCCTCTGTACACGCACTTCGACCGCATCCTCGAGATCGCGCGCCGCTACGACGTCACTCTCTCACTCGGCGACGGGCTCCGTCCGGGCTCTCTCGCCGACGCGACCGACAAGGCACAGCTCGCCGAGCTCGTCACGCTGGGCGAGCTGACGGAGCGCGCGTGGGCGCGCGATGTGCAAGTGATGATCGAGGGTCCCGGGCACATCCCCATGCACCAAATCGAGGTGAATGTCCGGCTCGAGAAGGAGCTGTGCCACGAGGCGCCGTTCTACACCCTCGGGCCGCTCGTCACCGACGTGGCCCCCGCCTACGACCACATCACGTCGGCGATCGGCGCCGCGATGATCGGCTGGTTCGGCGCGGACATGCTGTGCTACGTCACGCGCAAGGAGCACCTCGGCCTCCCCAACGCCGAGGAGGTGCGCGAGGGCGTGATCGCCTACAAGATCGCGGCACACGCCGCCGACATTGCGCGGCGCCGCCCCGCTGCGCGGGACCGGGACGACGCATTGTCCCGCGCCCGCTTCGCCTTCGACTGGAATGAGCAATTCCGCCTGGCGCTCGATCCCGATCGGGCGCGCGAGCTGCACGACGAGTCGCTTCCCGCAGAATACTTCAAGTCGGCAGAGTTCTGCGCGATGTGCGGACCCAAATTCTGCTCGATGCACATCACGCGGGAGATCACGAGAAAGCTGGAGGCGGTGCCCGCGGACTAGGTCACCAGCCCGAACGCCCGCACGGGGAAGCTTCCCATCCCCTTCACCTTCACCGGCACCGCGAAGAATCTGAAGCCGCGGTCCGGCAGCGCACCCAGGTTGCAGAGGTGCTCCACGATCGGGATGCGGGCCCCGAGGAGCAGCGTGTGGGCGGGCCGGCTGCCATCAGCGGCGTCGTCGATGTTCACGGAATCGATCCCCACCAGTGCCGCGCCCGCATCCACGAGCCACTCCGCCGCCGCACGCGTGAGAAACGGGTAGCCCTCGAAGTAGCGGTCGGTGCGCCAGTGCGCGTCCCACCCCGTGTGCACCAGCACGGCCTTCCCCCGAAGGTCCCTCTCGAGCAGCTCCGGTCCGATCGCCCGGCCGGCGCGGGCCGCCGCGCGCACCACCACCGCATCCACGTCGGCCACGCATTCCAAACGCAGCTCCGCGAGGTCCGCCCCCTCCGCATAGCGATGGAACGGCGCGTCGATGTACGTCCCGGTGTTGGCGACCATTTCGATGCGTCCGATCTGGAAGGTCGTGCCGCGAGCGTAGCGTGCACGCGAGGCGTCCCGACTCATGTGATCACCCACGACCGGGGCCGGGAGGCCGCGATAGGTGACCATCCCGTGCTCGACCAGGTGGCTGACGTCGATGAGGCGGCGCCCCGGGGGGAGGGGGATCATGCCGCCGGGGGCGCGGTGCCCTGCGGCGAGCGCAGCACCCGCGCGAGTGCTTTCAGCAGCTCTCCCTCCGGCGTGGCTCCGACGGGCGCTTCGGCGAGCACCACCGCGAACCGACGTCGCAGCAGCGGGTCCCGCATCGCCTGCGACGCGAACTGGATCGTGAGGGGCAAGAACCAGGACGCCTGCCGCGCCCCCGAGCCGGCGCGGGCTACGGCCGCGTACTGCTCGAACAGTCCCAACAGGAATGCGCTCTTGGACCGGAACTGCCGGTAGATCGCACCCTTCGTAAAGCCCGCTGCCTCCGCCACGTCGTCCAGAGTCGCGAGCTCGATCCCGCGCTCGGCGAACACCCGCAGCCCCGCCTCGAGGAGCAGCACCCGGGTTTCCGCCTTCCGCCTCTGACGAACGATACCCATGAGTATCAAGGATACTCGTCAGTATCCGAACAGGCAACGCGAGAGGTTTGTCCCACTGGCCTTGACTGGGTTGGGGCCCCATCTACAATTCAGCCGCGCGCCCGCAGTCTTCAGGCGACCGAGACGGAGTCGAGATGCCGTACATCATTGCCGAGCCCTGCATCGGCGTGAAGGACCGCTCCTGCGTGGATGTGTGCCCGGTGGACTGCATCTACGAGGGAGAGGACATGCTGTACATCCATCCCGACGAGTGCATCGACTGCGGTGCCTGTGAGCCGGAGTGCCCGGTGACGGCCATCTTCCCGGAGGAAGACACTCCGGAGCAGTGGAAGTCGTACATCGCCAAGAACCGGGATGTCTTCCAAAGCGCGACACCGCCCGGCAAGCCCCAGCGCAAAGGCTCCTGAGCGGGCTCGTCGTTCTAAGTCAGTCCCTCCAGGAAATCCATCACGGCGCGGCTCGTCGCCAGAGGCTGCTCGAGCGGCGCGAGGTGGCCGGCGGCGGAGATCACCACGAGCCGCGCGCCCGGGATCGCGTCCGCCATCGCCTCGGCCACCGCCGGCGGCGATACCTGGTCCTCGCTGCCTACGACGACCAGTGTCGGCACGCGAATCTTCGACAGGAGCGGCGTGGAATCCGGGCGGTCGCGCATCGCCCGGAGCGCGCCCGCCATTCCGGGCACCGACATCCGCCGCGTCATCTCCCGGTACTGTTCCACGACCTCGGGCTGCTCCACCAACGTCGCGGACGCGAGCAACCGCGAAAGCAGACGCTCGCCCACCGCCGCCGTGCCTCGATCCGCCGCCAGGGACGCCAGCTCGTCACGCGTGCGCCGCGCGTCGTCCGCATCGGGTTGCGGCCGCGTGCCGCAGAGCACGACCGCGCGCACCCGGTCGGCGTGACGGCGCAGCAGCTCGAAGGCGATGTATCCGCCCAGCGAGAGCCCGCAGACCACCGCCTGCCGCACGCCCAGCGCATCGAGCACCGCGACCAGATCGTCCGCGTAGCGGGCGATGGTGTAACCGTCGGGCGGCGCCGTCGATTCACCCGCCCCCCGCAGGTCCGGCGCGATGCGCTTCCACCGGGACAGCGCTGCGAGCTGGTGGCGCCACACCGTCCGGTCGAAGGGGAACCCGTGGACGAACAACACCGGCCCACCCTCGCCGCGCACTTCCACGGCGAGCTCCGCGCCGTCCACCGCGATGCGTTGCGGCGCGTGCGCCGCCGTGCTCCGCGGACCCAGAACCCGCGCGACTTCGCCCGGTAGCGGCACGGGGCGGCCTGCCCCATCCACGCACACGAAGACGATTTCCGCTTCCGCGATCACGCTGCCGTCCCGCGTACGCCGGGCGGTCTGGCGGGCGGTCCAGCTCGTCGTGCCGCGATGCGTGATCACCGTCTCCACGCGCAGCACGTCGCCCGGGAAGGCAGCCGCTCGATAGTCCACCGTGGCCTTTCGGACGACCGGGGCGACTCCGGTGCGGTGGAACAGGTCCATGCCCGGCCCCCGGGCGAGGCTCTCCCAGCGCGCGCGCTCGAAGAGCGCGAGCACCGAGGCATGGTTCAGATGCCCGAAGGCGTCGCACTCGAGGGGATAGACGGTGAGCTCGACGGTGGGCAGCGCGGTCACGACGAGGGCTCCCAGGTGCGGCGGACCGGGAACGCAAAGGTATGCCAAAACACGATGCGTCGAAACCCGCGCGGCACGAGCGCCGGCAACGCGGCGAACGCCTTCGCGCCATACGTGGGATCGAGCCGCAAGCCGTGCGCCGCCGCGTGTGCGCGCGCCGCTTCGCCCGCAGCCGTGGGATGACCGTAACCCGCTCCCAAACAATGGAGGACAAGAGGGACGAGGGACAGGGGACGGGGGACGGGTACGCCGTTCGCCGCCAGCAGACGCGTCGCCCCGCGGGCCAGCGCGGCGACGCGCCAGCGGTTCGCGACGGGCAAGGGAGCGACGCGCGCCGCGACCACCCGGGTCGGCCAGCCGAGCGCAGCCACGGCGAGCAGGAGGCCCGCCGCTGTGCCCCCCGACCCAAGGGGCGTGACGATCGCGTCGGGCGGCGCGGGCAACTGGGAGGAGAGCTCCAACCCGGCGACGAGGTGACCTGCCACCGCGCGCGGATCGGCACCGCCGCCTGGAATCCAATGGGGCAACCCGAGCCGCCGCGCGACGAGCCACGCGCGCACAACCGCGAGCGGCAGTCCGACCCGGGAGCGTGCCCGGACCACCGCCGCTGCCGAGCGCACGCATGCCTCCGCGACTGCCACGCTCGCCTCGGTTGCGGGTTGCGGAAACTGGGCCAGCACCGCTCGGTAAGAGAGTGCGGCGGCGTGCACTGCGGTCGCGAGACAGTGCGTCGAGCCCGTGCCGCCCAACGTCACGAACACCGTCGCCGCCGGCGCGCCCGCGAGCAGGAATTCCAGGCCGCGAACCTTGTTGCCGCCATACGCCGCCGCGGAGAGGTCCTCCCGCTTCACCCATAGCGCGCGCACACCGACCGACTCCCCGAGCTGCACGGCAGGCTCGAGCGGGGTTGGCCAGGCCCCGAGGCTACAAGCGCTCAGCGCCGCGCGTATCTTTCGGGTCAGGGCCGACGGATCCAATGACACCCCTTCACGCGAGAGCCACGATGCACGTTGCCACGGACTACATCCGCCACGCGGCGCGGGCTGCGCGCAAGTGCGCGGGAGACCCGCTCGGCGGCCCTGCCCAACCGCCCGATCCCGAGTTCTACAAGACGCTCGCCAAAGCGCTCGAAGAGATTGCCGCCGGGCTGGACCAGCTGGGGAAGGAAGAGTGAACCGGACGTGATGTCATCATCACGACAGTATCACTACAGTTACGCACCTTTCCACACCGCCGCGACACTGTGTGGATAGCTACGTTCGCAGTCCTGACGCGCTAGCTCAAGTAATCTCGGCATTTCGCCGGGAGCCCCTCGTGGCTGTGGACACGGAGGCGGCGAGCTTCCACAAGTACCGCGACCGCATCTACCTGGTCCAGCTCTCTACGCGCAGGGCCACGGCGATCCTGGATCCCCTCGCGCTCCCGGATCTCGCTCCCTTGGGCGACCTCCTCGCGGACCGGGCGGTCGAGAAGGTGTTCCACGACGCGGACTACGATCTCCGGATTCTCGACCGCGACTACGCCTTCCGCGCCGCTCGGCTGTCCGACACACGCGTCGCGGCACAACTCGCGGGCGAGGCGGCGATCGGTCTCGCCGCGCTGCTCGAGAAGTACGTCCACCTGAAGGTCTCGAAGGAGCACCAGAAGGCAGACTGGTCTCGCCGCCCCCTCCCCGCCAGCATGCTCGCTTACGCGGCGGCCGACACGCGGCATCTGCCCGTGTTGCGCGACGCGCTGCTGGCGCGGCTCCGAGAGCTCGGCCGGCTGGCCTGGGCGGAGGAAGAGTTCGAGCGCCTGGAGTCGCTGCGCTGGACCGGCGCAGCGGACGGGACCGACGCCTATCTGCGGATCAAGCGGGCGAAGTCGCTCACCGGCCGCCAGCTCGCAGCGCTGCGCGACCTGTACCGGTGGCGCGAGGAGCTCGCGGCCAAACAGGACAGGGCGTCGTTCCGGATCATGGGAAACGAAGCCTTGCTCGCCGTGAGTCGTGCGCTGCCGCGGACGCGGGCCGCGCTCGCGCAAACGCCCGGTGTGCCTGCGACGCTGCTCGAGCGCCACGAGGCCGCGTTGCTCGAATCGGTGCGCCGCGCCCTCGCCCTGGACGAGAAGGCCCTCCCGAGAATCGAGCGCACGGCACGGGTGCCGCGCGACGCCGATTTCGACGCGCGCGTCGAGCGCCTGAAGGCGGCCCGCAACCGCGTGGCCGCTGAGCTGTCGCTCGATCCCGGCGTGCTGTGCGGGCGGGCCACGCTCGAGGCCGTGGCGCGGGTCCGTCCAAACGATCGCGCCGGGCTCGCTCAGGTGAGCGAACTCCGGCGCTGGCAAATCCAGGTCCTCGGGGACGCCCTGCTCGCAGCGCTCGCTTAGAGTCCCATCAGGGCCCGCACCTTGGGATCGATGCGCTCTGGGGTCCAGTAGGGTTCCCAGACGATGTCTATGTTGACGTCCTTCACACCCTCCAGAGCTCGCAGCACCCGGTAGGCGTCGTTCGTGATCATCGGTCCAGCCGGACACCCGGGCGAGGTCAGGGTCATGGTGACGCGCACGTCACCGTCCTCGACGTCGATCCCGTACACGAGGCCGAGATCGATGATGTTGAGGTCGAGCTCCGGATCCTTGACCTGCCGGAGCGCGTTGCGCGCCACTTCTTCACTCAGCGTCGCCGCCGTCACACGAGCCTCCTGCTGCGCGAAGGTTAGTCGACCGCCACGCCGCGCACCAGGCAGCGCCGGCGCCGCGCGATCCAGGCGTACACTCGCCGGGCCACCGGCAGCACGCCCGGGATCGCGAAGATCCAGGCGAGCCACCGCTTGCCCGGCAGCAGGCGCAGCAGGACGGCCGCGGCGTCGGCCCCGGCGAACACGCGCCCGTCGGGAAGCACGAGGTGCATCGCCGCCGCCAGCGCCGGGAGGGGCACCTGAAACGCCGCCACGCGTGCCTGGTCCTGGAACGGAATCAAGGTCACCCGGTGATCCCGATCCCAGCGGGCGACCAGCGCGACCGCCTCCCGGCAGAAGCCGCACTCCCCGTCGTAGATCAGGGTGGGACGGTCAGCGCGCATCGGACGCGCGCGCAGCTGCGTCGGCAATCTGGCCGCGCACGGTTTTCAGCGTCGTGAACGAGCGCCGGGCGCGCGGCGCGAAGGCGCGATTTGTCAGCAGCACCACGAACAGGTTGCGATCCGGGTCGATCCAAAGCGACGTCCCCGTCCAGCCGGTATGCCCGAAGCTGCGGGGTCCGAGCAGCGTGCCGGCGCTGCTCACTGTCTCGCCGGTGGGCACCGCCTGCCACCCAAGCGCGCGCGCCTCGGCGCCGGTTCCCCGTTCCGGCGCCGCTGCGCGCTTGAGAAACTCGCGCACCGTCTCCGCTCGCACCAGCTGGCGGCCGTCGGGGAGCGCGCCCTCGCGCAGCATGAACTGCGCGAACCGGGCCACGTCAAGCGCCCCGGCGAACAGCCCCGCGTTGCCCGAGACGCCTCCCAGCTTGAACGCGCTGGCGTCGTTAACGACTCCCGCGACCGCGTGGCCCCGCCACACGCCCGTGGGCGCGATCCGGGCCCGCATCCGGATCGGCGGCCGAAACCTTGTCTCGCGCAGCCCCAGCGGCGCGAACAGTTCCCGGGCCGCGAACACGTCGAGCGGCTCGCTGGACGCCCGCTGCACCACCTCACCCAACACGATCGCGTTGAGATCGCTGTAGATCACGCGGCGGCCCGGCGGGACGCGAGGGGTCTCGCCCAGCACGCGCCGCATCAACGCCCCGCTGTCCCGCAGGGCCTTGAGCTCGGCGTCCGGAAGATCGGCCCGCAGTCCCGAGGTGTGCGCGAGGAGATGCCGCACCGTGATCCCGGCGGTGCCAGGGCCGTCGAACTCCGGGACGTACGCCGCCACCGGCGCGTCCAGCTGCACCGTGCCACGATCCACCAGCAGCATCAGCGAGGTGGTGGTCGCGATCACCTTGGTCAGGGACGCGAGGTCGTACAGCGTGCTCTCGGGATCGACGCGCGGGCTCGAGGCCGACCAGGTGAGGTGCCCGTACCCGTGAGCGAACAACACCCGGTCACGCCGCCCGACGACGAGCGCGGCGCCCGGATACGCACCCTCCAGGATGCCCCGCTCCACGAGCGGGTCGAACGTCCCGCCGTCGAACCGCGCGGTGGGTTGAGCAACCCCGGTTTGTAGGAGCAGAACCAGCGCTAGCACCACACGCCCGGAACACGTCGCCCGCAACTCGGGCAGCGACCGTCGGACGCGATCCGCTGCCGACGGATCACGTAGCCGTGGCGCTCGATCAACAGGTCCCCACAGTCGGGGCAGTAGGTGTGTTCCCAGCGGCCTACCCGTCCCGGGAGGTTCCCCGCGTAAACGAACCGCAGGCCCGCCGCGGCTCCGATCTCGCACGCGCGCACCAGCGTCTCGGGTCGCGTATCGTCGGGGTCGGTCATCCGGTAGTCCTTGTGAAACGCCGTGACGTGCCACGGAATCTCAGGCGAGACAGACGCGATGTACTCGGCCGCCCGGGTCAGTTGCACCTCGTCGTCGTTGAACCCCGGCACGACCAGCGTCACCAGCTCCAGCCAGAACCCGCGCTCGTACACCATGCGGATGGCGTCGAGCACGTGTTCCAGCACTCCGCCCAGTTCGCGGTAGCGCCGGTCGTCCATCGCCTTGAAGTCGATCTTGTAGCAGTCCGTCCAGGGCCGGATGTAGTCGAGCACCTCGGGGGTCGCGTTGCCGTTCGAGATGAAGGCGGTCTTCAGGCCCCGCGTCTTCGCTTCCTTGAACACCTCTATCGCCCACTCGGCTGTGATGAGCGGCTCGTTGTAGGACGATCCCACGAGCTGCGCCCCCTGGCGCAGGGCCAGGCGGACGAGCGCATCCGGGGTGACGTCCTGCGGAAGCACGCCGGCCGCGTCGTCGCGCAGCGCCTGCGAGGTGAGCCAGTTCTGGCAGTAGCCGCAGTGGAAGTCGCAGCCCAGCATCCCGAAGGTGAGCGTGTCGCTCCCCGGGAGACAGTGGAAGAAGGGCTTCTTTTCGGTCGGGTCGCACTGGAGCGCGGCCACGTAGCCCGCGGGCGCGTACAGCGTTCCGTCCCGGTTGAAGCGGACTTTGCAGATGCCGCGACGCCCCGGGCGTACGAGGCAGCGGTGCCCGCAGGCGAAGCAGCGCACCGCGCCGTCGGGGAGCTTCGCGACGAGCTCCCCCTCGCGCACGCGGGCGTCGAGCGCCTGAGCGAGGCTCGCCGCTCCCCCATCGGGGGCGACGTGCGTCAGGAAAGACACGATCCCGCGGTGCGACATGCCGGTGGGCTCCGTCCTTCCTTAATATACCGCCCGCCGGAGGGGGGTCACCGCACCGACCCGGGCGCCAGGCGATACAGCATCGCCGCCGAGCGGATATCGCGGGGTGAGAGGTCGCGCACCTTCGTGTTCGCGAACATGAGGTCGTTCGAGTCGGACGAGTGGTCGAGCCCGATCAGGTGTCCGATCTCATGGAGGGCGACGACCCGGACGTCGTCCGCAGAGAGGGGGCGCCCCTTGGGATCGAAGGTCGCGATCGTCACGGCGCCGGACAGGAGGCGCCCCTCCTGATCCCAGGTGAGGTCGGTCTGGCCCGTACGATCGATGTCGAATTGCACCTTCCAGCGGAACCGCACCTCGGCGTGCTCCGAGTCGGCGTCCACATCGAACCGGACGGGAACGCTTGCCTCCTCCCAGCGCTGAAACGCGCTGCGCACGGCGTCCAGAAAAGCGGGCTGAAAGTTCGCGGCCGTCCCGGCCGGCAGCCACACACGCACCGGGCGGCTCACGCGGTCATCCCAGCGGTGCAGGGCCGAGTCCTCGCTCTCGGCGACCACCTCGCCCAGGTAGTTGTAGCCGGCACTCGCCCGGAGCCGGCGACGGATCTCCGCCCGCGCCAGCTGGTCGATGTAGCTCAACTGCTGCCCAGGCGGCGCGGGCGGAGCCGGCGCCGCCGCCACGACCGAGTCGGCGTGGGGGGCGGGAGCGGCGGAGTCGGGCTTCGCGGAGTCGGTGACAGTGACGACGCCACGGAGTGGGCGGGGGCGAGTGGACGGCGTGTAGAACGCGTCCCACAGAATCGCGCAGATCAGGAACACGGCGAGTCCCGCGATCATCGCCGAGAGTCTCCGGTCAGGCATGCGCGCAATATGCCGAAACGCGGCGTCGAGCCGCTAGCTTTGCCGCGATGCCGTCTCTATGATTGTGGCCTGCTTATGCTTGGACAGTAGGTGATCGCGTTACCCGCGAGACCCCTGATTCGCTGGCGGGCCTGGGTGATCGCGGCGTGGGCGGCGCTGGCGGTGCTGTTCGCGCCGCGCGCGGCGCGGGTACAGCACGTCCTCGACGTGCGCGGTAGTAACATCAAGCTCACCGAAGCCAGCCGCGCCTCCGACATCCTCCAGGAAGCCTTCCCCAGCCCATTCGCCGAATACGTCGCGATCGTGGTCCACGGGCCGGTCCGGTGGACCGATGCGCGCTTCGAGGCGGCGCTGGACTCGCTCAAGGCGGCCGCCGAGCGCCGGCCCTACATCAGCCAGATCGTCTCTCTCAAGAGCATCGGAGAATCCACCTTCGTCAGCCAGGACCGGCACACCACGTTCCTGATCGCCGCCCTCACCGCCGTTCGCGGGGAGGACTTCGTCCCCGATCTGCGCGAGACCCTCGACGCGGCGCTGCATCGGGTGCCGCAGGCCGGCGGATTCGATGTGAAGGTGACCGGGAACCCGGCCCTCGACTACGACGTCCGCACCATCAGCGCCGAAGACACGGAGCAGGCCGAGCAGCGGGCGCTACCGCTCACCCTCGTCGTCCTGGTGGTCGCGTTCGGCGCCCTCGTGGCGGCCACGCTCCCCGTCGCGGTCGGCGTGCTCGCCATCACGATCGCGCTCGGCCTCGTGACGATCGCGGCGCGGTACCAGACGATGTCGGTGTTCGTGCTCAACATCACCACCATGGTGGGCCTGGGAGTCGGGATTGACTACTCCCTGCTCATCGTGACGCGGTTCCGCGAGGAGCTGAACCGTGGCCTCACGCCCGTCGACGCCGCGGTCCGCACCATCGAGACCGCCGGGTCGGCGGTCGTGACCTCCGGGGTCACGGTCATCGTCGGGTTCCTCGCGCTCGTCCTCACCACGCCGATGACGGACACCCGCTCCGTCGGGACGGGAGGGTTGCTCGTGGTGGCGGTGGCCGTCCTGCTCGCCACGACCTTTCTTCCCGCGATGCTCGCCATCCTGGGGCGCAACATCGACCGCCCCAAGTGGCTCGCCCGGCCGTTGGCGCGCTTCCACGCGCCCACCGGGTGGGAGCGCTGGGCGCGGTGGCTGGGCCATCGGCCGTGGCGCGCCGTGGCGGCCGGCGGCATCGGCGTGGCGTTGCTCACGTTCCCCCTCACCCAGATCCGCCTGGGGCTGCCCGCGAGCAACTGGTTCCCGCCGCAATCCGAATCGGGGCAGGGACTGGCCGAGCTGAAGGAGATGGGAGCGGCGGGCGTGGTCTATCCCATCCGCCTGGTCATCCAGCTCCCCGAAGGGGAATCGGCGCTGTCGGCGCGCCGGCTCGCCGGGCTCAAAGTGCTGACCGATTCCCTCGCGCGGAGCCCCCGCGTCAAGGAAGTGCGGGGCGTCGCGAGCATCCGGCGGGGCATGTCGACGCTGCAGCTCGCGATTTACTACAGCGACGCGCCCGCGGTGCGGGCCAAGAATCCCAAGTTCTTCAACGCCTACCTCAGCGCCGACAACCGCACCACGCTGATCGACGTGATCCCGGGCGACACCGTGTCCCTGACCGGGATGATGGACATCGCGCGCCGGGCCCGCGCGATCGCCCGCCGTGGCACGCGCGGCCTCGCCGGCGCCGAGGTGCTGGTCGGTGGCTTCGCGGCAGGCTCGCTCGACTCGCAGCTCGAACTGCTGCGCCGTCTGCCGATCACGGTCGGCTTCATTCTCGGCATCACCGCCATCATGCTCTTCTTCGCCTTCCGCTCGCTCCTGGTCCCGCTCAAAGCCGTGCTCCTGAACTGCCTTTCGGTGAGTGCGGCCTTCGGGCTCACAGTCCTCGTATTCCAGCACGGCTACGGGGGACGGCTGTTCGGGCTCGAAGGCCCCACCGAAGCGATTTGGGGCGTGGCGCCGGTGCTCGTCTTCGCCACGGTGTTCGGGCTGTCGATGGACTACGAGGTTTTCCTCCTCACGCGCGTCAAGGAGGTCTTCGACAAGACCGGGCGCAATGACCACGCGACCATGGAGGGGTTGTCGGCCACCGCCTCCACGATCACGAGCGCCGCGCTCATCATGATCCTCGTGTTCGGGACGTTCGCGTTTGCGCGGGTGCTCGCGGTGCAGCTGATCGGGTTCGGCCTCGCGGCAGCGGTGCTGCTCGACGCGACGCTGATCCGCATGGTCCTGGTCCCGGCCATCATGCACATCGCGGGACGGTGGAACTGGTGGCCGGGCGTCAGAGCGCCCAGACCGGAACAGGAAGCGAGCGACTAGGGACCCGCCCCCTGCTCATCTAATCGCTGAAGCCTTATTCCCCAGAGGTCCCAGTGCCACGCCGGCACCCGCTCGCCCGTCCGC
>WNGN01002940.1_pt1 | contig 15254 bp, 12 predicted proteins | sample 5400561 | NCBI WGS metagenome assembly WNGN01 (sample SAMN13153379, study PRJNA577476) | soil metagenome | isolation source: 115 cm soil or saprolite under Garry oak tree replicate 2 | place: USA:California | collected 2016-06-15
CAGCTGGGCGCGCGGTCCGCGGACCGCTTGAGCGAGATGACGCTGGCGGTCTTCATCTCGGTCTATGGCGCCGAGGCGGGCAACCTCGCCCTCAAGGCGCTCGCGGTGGGCGGCGTGGTCGTGGCGGGCGGCATCGCGCCGCGGATCATGCCGGCGCTCAGCGCCGGCCCCTTCGTGACCGCGTTCCGCGACAAGGGCCGGCTCTCGGCGCTCATGGAGACGATCCCCGTGCTCGTCGCGCTGAATCCGAAGACCGCGCTCCTCGGCGCCGCCCGCGTCGCGCTGACACTCTGAACGTGGGGGGCCCCGATAGGGCCCGCTCATTGACGTGGGGGGGCCCCGAAATGGCCCGCCCATTGGACGTGGGGGGCCCCGAAATGGCCCCCCACACCCCCCGGCACTCGGCAGCGCCCCGTTCCGGATACAGAGTCATCCCGCCGTCGACGACGATCGTCTGCCCGTGGATGTAGTCGGCGTCGTCGGAGACGAGCCAGGTGACGGCGCGGCCGACGTCGGCCGGCTCGCCGATGCGCCCGTACGGAATCAGCGTCAGCAGCGAGGCGAGCGCCTCTGGAGTCTCCCACGCCCGCCGGTTGATCGGCGTGCGGATGGCGCCGGGCGCGATCGAGTTCACGCGGATCCGCTGCGGCGCCAGCTCCTGCGCCATCGACTGCATGAGGAGCTTCACGCCGCCCTTGCTGGCCGCGTAGTTCGCGTGGCCGGCCCACGGGATGACCTCGTGCACCGACGACATGCAGACGATCTTGCCCGCCGCGCGTGACACGCCCGCGCGCACGCCCTGCCGGACCATCGCCCGCGCCGCCGCGCGCGAGCACAGGAACATGCCGGTGAGGTTGACGCCGAGCACGGTGTTCCACTGCACCAGCGTCATCTCGGTGAGCGGCGCGTCGCGCTGCAGGCCGGCGTTGTTGACGAGGATGTCGAGCGCGGGCCAGGTCGAGAGGATCTTCGCGAACATCGCTTCCACCTCGTCCTCGCGCGAGACGTCCGCGCGCACGGCGAGGGCGCGGCCGCCGGCCTTCTCGACATCCTGGACGACGCGGCGCGCGGCGGGCTCGTTGGCGACGAAGTTGACGGCGACGGCGGCGCCCGCGGCGGCGAGCGCCCTGGCCACGGCCTCACCGAGGCCGGAGCTGGCGCCGGTCACCAGCGCGTGCTGGCCGGCAAGCGGGCGGTCGGTCACCGGCTACGCGCGGCCGGCGGCGCCGGTCGTGGACTCGTCCTCGAGCCGCAGCGGCAGCGCGACCGTGAACGTCGAGCCGCGCCCGACCTCGGTGTCCACCTCGATGGTGCCACCGTGGCTCTGCACGATGCCGAGGCTCACCGACAGCCCGAGGCCGGTGCCGCTGACCTCCGGCTTTGTCGTGAAGAACGGGTCGAAGATCCGGTCGCGGTGCTCGGGCGCGATGCCGGGGCCGGTGTCCTCGAAGGCGATCCGCACGCCGCCGTTCGCGGCCTCGGTGCGGATCGTCAGCGAGCCGCCGTTCGGCATGACGTAGACCGCGTTGTTGATGATGTTCAGGAACACCTGCTTGATGCGCGAGACGTCCAGCTCGACGGTGGGCAGGTTCGGCGCGTAGCGCTCCTGGACGGTGATCGCGTTGAGCGCCCCCTGCCGGCGCACCATCGAGACGACCTGCTCGAGCACCGTGTTGACGTCGGCGCTCTCGAGCGAGAAGTCGCGCTGCCGGCTGAACTGCAGCAGGTCGCGCACGATGTCGCGAGCTCGCGACGCCTCTTCCTGGATGAGGCCCAACTCCTCGCGCATCGGGTCCGAGGGCGGTATCCGCTCGGTGAGGAACGACGCGAAGCCGAGCACGGTCGTGAGCGGGTTGTTGATCTCGTGCGCGATGTTGGCGGCCAGCTCGCCGATGGCGGCCAGCTTCGTGGACTGCACGAGCTGGGCCTGCGTGCGCTTGAGCTCAGCCATCTGCTCCTTCACGCCTTCGAAGAGGCGCGAGTTCTCGACGGCCAGCGCGCCCTGGAGCGCGATGCCCTCCGCCAGGCGCAGCTCGTCGGACGAGAAGCGGTGCCGATCTCGGGTCCACAGCACCGTGAAGCCGCCCATGACGTGGCCCTTCCAGAACATCGGCTGGATCAGGATGGACTTGTGGGCGATGAGTCCCGCCATCGGCAGGTCGGTCCACGCTCCGGTTGCGCTGTCACTCTCCGCGAGCGTGCCGTGTGCGCGCAGACGCTCGAAGAACGGCGTGTCGCGTCGCAGCCACGCCACGCCGGTGTCGCCGCCGAGCGCGCGCACCATCTCTCGCGTCGCGCGGCGCAGCACCTCGCTGAGGTCGAGGGTGGCGCCGACCGCCTGGCTCACGGCCACCAGCGTCTCGGTGTGACGCAGGCGCAGCTGCGTCTCCTCGTGCAGCCGCGCGTTGCGGATGCCGACGGCGGCGGAGGTGGCCAGCGCCTGCGCGAGCGCGACGTCGTCCGACGTGAACTCGCGGCGCTGCCGCGTCCAGCACAGGAGCACGCCGATCGGCACGTCGTCGAGCATGAGGGGCACGCCCACGAACGACAGGAGGCCCTCCGCCTGCGCCCACGCGCGCTCGCGGAAGCGCGGGTCGACCTGGAGGTCGGGCAGCTGCAGCGGGGTGAGGTGCTCCATGATCCAGCCGACGGCACCCTCGCCCGGCGCGAACTGCATCTGCGCGAGACCGGGCTTCTCCGCGAGCCCGGCCTGGGCGGCCAGCCGGTACTCCGTGCCCGCGTCGTGCAGCCAGATGCGCACGACGTCCACGCGCAGGCGCGTGCGCACGAGCTCGGTGAAGCGCTGCAGCACCTCCTCGACCTTGAGCGTGCTGGCGAGCAGGTGGCCGGCCTCCACGAGGCTCTCCTGCTCCGCCGCGCGGCGCAGCACGCCGTCGTAGAGGCGCGCGTTCTCGACGGCGATGGCGACCTGGTTGGCCACGATGTTGAGCAGCTGCTCCTCGTCGGCTTTGGCGCCGGGCGGCAGCACGAGGCGCGCCTTCATCTGTCCGAGCGCGCGCCCGCGTACGGTCAGCGGCAGCCGCCACTCCGCCTCCGTCCAGTCGTCGGCCGGCGTCACCCCGGTCCGCGCCAGCACGCTGCGCGGCCGGTCGCCGGGCGGCGCGCCCGCGACCTCCACGTGCACGTCGGCGTCGGCGATGTCGACGGCCAGCTGCGTGGTGCCGAGCGCGCGCGACAGGTTGGGCAGCAGCTGCTCGAGCATGGCCTGCACCCCCAGCTCGGAGGTGATGTCCTGCACGGCGCGGTGGAGGTCGGCCAGCTGCGCGGCGCGGCGCACGAAGTGCTGGTTCAGCCGCTTGAGCTCCTCCACCTGGTTGACGAGGCGGTAGACGAGGCGCTGGTTCAGCTCGCGCAGGTACAAGCCCTGCTCGCGCTCCTCCACGTGCTCGCGCTTGCCGTGCAGGAACTCGGCGACCTGGCGCGGGAAGGCGTCCACGTCGATCGGCTTCTGGATATAGCCGTCACAGCCCGCCACCAGCGTGCGCTGCCGGTCCCCCTCCATGGCGTACGCCGTCACCGCGATGACGGGCGTGGTGGCGAAGGCGGGGAACGACTTGATGATCGACACCACCTCGTAGCCGTCCACGGCGGGCAGGTTGACGTCGAGCAGGATGAGCGCCGGCTCCTCGCGGATGGCCGCCTCGATGCCCGTCAGCCCGTCCTCGGCGTCGATGATCGTGTAGCCCTCCGCCTCGAGGATGGCGCGGACCAACATCCGGTTTTCCGGATTGTCCTCCACGTGGAGGATCTTGGCTCGACTGCCGTCCTTGCGAATCGGTGAGGGCATCAGCGTCCTCTAGCTCGCCACCGTGAAACGTCGAGCCGTGGCTTTCGCGGCTCTCCGCCCAGATGCGTCCCCGGTGCAGCTCGACGAACTTCTTGCTGATGGCCAGTCCGAGCCCGGTGCCGTCGGCCTGCTGCGCGAGCGGGTGGTCGAGGCGCTGGAACGGTTCGAACAGCCGCGTCAGGTCCACGCTCGAGATGCCGATGCCGGTGTCGGCCACCGACACGTGAATCGCCTCGGGCTCGCGGCGCACGTGCACGAGGATCTTGCCGGCCGCCGTGAACTTGATCGCGTTCGACATGAGGTTGAGCAGGACCTGCTTGATGCGCGTGCGGTCGGCGAGGACCTCGGGCAGGTCGAGCGGCACGTCTTTCTCGATCTTGAGCCGCTTGTCGCGCACGAGCGACAGCGACGACTCGATGCACTCGTCGACCAGGCTCAGCATGTCGACCTTCTCCGGGCGCATCTCGAACTTGCCGGCCTCGATGCGGGAGAAGTCGAGGATGCCGTTGATCAGCTCCAGCAGGTGGCGGCTCGAGTTGTGGACCGAGCGGATGTAGGCCTCCTGGCGCTCGGTCAGGTCGCCGTCGAGGCGGTTCAGCAGCACCTTGGAGAAGCCGATGATCGAGTTCAGCGGCGTCCGCAGCTCGTGCGACATGTTGGCGAGGAACTGGGACTTGAGCCGGCTGGCCTCCATGAGGCGCACGTTCGACGTCGACAGTCCCTCGTACAGGCGCGCGTTCTCCAGGGAGATGGCGGCCTGCACGGCCAGCAGCGAGAGCACGTCCAGCTCCTGGCTGTCGAAGATCTCGCCCGAGAGCTTTTCTCCCAGGAGCAGGATGCCGTTGAGCTTGTTCTCGATCTTGAGCGGCACGATGAGCGCGGCCTTGATGGCTTCCAGCTCGCCCTCGGCGGTCTCGAAATATTTCGCGATGCGCGGGTTGAGCTTGACCTCTTCCTTGACCAGCAGGCCTTCGGTCCGCGTCAGCCACTGCACGATCGGGCTGTCGGCGCGGATGAACTCGACGCCCGCGCCCTCCTCCAGGGTCGTCTCTTCGCGATACGAGGCGAACGTGTTGGTGGTGGCGTCGTAGATCATGAGCATCGCGTGGGTGACCGGAATGCCGCGCACGAGGCCGTGCACGAGCGTGTCCACCAGCTCGTTGAAGTTCAGGATCGCGCTCATGCGCTTGCTGAGCGAGAGCAGCGTCTCGTAGCAGCCCCGGCGCTTGCTGAACATCAGCCGGTGGATGCGGTCCTCGAGGTGCTGGCCCCACGGCGTCAGCAAGACGGTGATGACGAAGCCGAGCGGCACCACCACCCAGATGGTGTCGAGGTCGGCGAGGTTGAAGGCGCGCTCGACGGTCCGCGTGACGACGTAGAGCACGGCCGTCACCGCGGTGCCCACCACGCCGTACACGGCCGCCTTCTTCACCGCGAGGTCCACCGCGAAGAGGCGGTAGCGGACGATCGAGGTGCCGAGCATCAGCGCGAAGACCATGTTCGCGGGGATGCCCATCGGGTAGACCTGGTCGGCGGCCGGGATGGCCTTCGCCACCACGAAGCGCGCGTAGTCGATGAAGGCGCCGGCGAGGCTGATGAGGACGCCGAGCATGATCAGGGTGCCGCGGTTGCGCCGGAACGACGAGTCGATGCCCCGGTTGGCCTTCACCAGGTGGCGGAGGCCGTAGATCATGAAGAAGAAGAAGGCGGCGATGAACGGCAGGTACAGCGGGCCCGTCGCCGGCGCCCAGCCCCAGTGCGTCCACACGACGCCCTTCATGAAGAGCGGCGAGCGGCTGAGGTTCACGATGGTGTAGACGAGCGAGATCGCGTACACCAGCGTCAGCGAAGGGCGGTGGCGCGTGGTGGCGTCGAGGAAGATCAGCACGAAGTGGTACCAGAACGCCGGCACCAGCAGCACGCCGATGTGGATCACGACCTCGGAGAACACCGCCGAGGAGGCGTCGGGGCTCGTCCGCAGCATGAACGAGCCGATGTTCCAGAGGGCCATGCCCGAGGCGAAGTAGGCAAAGACCCGGTTCAGTCGGCTCCCCGGGTTACGGAGCAGCGAGAGCCCCGCGAGGGTGACGTTGAGGAAGAACGCTACGAGCGGGAGAAGGCTATGTGGGCTCAATCACATTCCCCTCGGGCTCGTCGAGAGGAAGGTAGACGCTGTCCCTTTTGCGCACCGCCTCGATCTCGTCCTTGAGGATCCCGAACACGACCACGTCCCAATACCGTGTGCCGTCGAAGCCCGCCTGCCGCAGCACGCCTTCCTGGTGGAAGCCGTTGCGACGGAGCGAGTTGATGCTCAGCACGTTGTACGCGTAGACCTTGGCCTCGATCCGCCGAACGCCCAGAACGTCGACGCCGTAATAGGAGATGAGTTTGCCGGCTTCAACGCCGTAGCCCCGCCGGATCGCGTGCTGATCGGTGATGATCGTCTCGAGGAACGCGTAGCCTTCCAGCAGGTGGATGTTGAAGAGCCGCACCACGCCCACGGGCTTGGTCCAGCCGCGATTCGCCTCCACCATCAGGACGATCTGGGTGGGGTCGTTCATGACGGCGTCGTGGAAGCCGGGCCCCTTGTCCCAGTCGTGCTTGAAGGCGTGCAGGAACTCGCTGCCCACCATCCGCTCCAGGTACGGGTCGTCGACCCATTCCGTGAGCCAGGCGAGATCGCTCCGGGTGAGCGTGCGGAGGTAGACGCGCGTGCCGCGCGAGATCACCACGCCCTCGTCGGGGCGCCGGATGTCGGCCGGCACGTCGAGCGGGGGCTCCTCCACCGCGATCACGTTCCCCACGAGTTCGGGCATCGATTCCCACCGTTCCTCAAACGGCTTCGCCTCGCTCGTTCCCCACACTCCTCGGAGGGGGCGCGCCCCCCGTGCCGCGGCGTGCCTCAGAACGAAATTTCGAACTTGACCGTCGGAAAGCCCAACGCCTGCTCGTTGGCGAGCACGGGCTCGAAGCTCCCGCTGGCGCCGAGGTAAAAGGCGTTCGTCACCGTCCCGACCGGCAGCCGGAACGTGCCCGTGAACGGAACGGGCCGGCTGCCGTTCAACCCGACCTCCCCGACGACCGTACCGAGGGGCACGCCGCCGAGAACGGCCGGTGAAAAGTCCATCTTTCCCGAGAAGTGACCGCGCCCGACAACCGCCTCGGGGCTGTCAACCGGATTGTCGAACTGCGCGACGACGCTGATCGTCCCGCCGAAGTTGCCGAGGCCCGTCGTCAGGCTGATGTTGTCCGAGCCCGTCGCATTGAGCGCGCAGTACTGCGCGCCCTGCGCCAGTGCCGTGGGGCACAGTGGCGTTCCCGCGAGGGCGAATCCCATCAACTGGGAGGTCGCCTTCCGATGGCCGCCGCGTAGCGCCTTGAGACTCAAGTTCTCCGTCAATTCGTAGAGCACCGCGCCCGACGCCGGCACGGGCTGCTGCGCGCCAGCATAGCGCGGCGCCCCGAAAGCCACCGCGAACAACAGTAGCAGGATCCCTGTCCCCCTCGTCCTCGTAGTCATCGCTCTGTCTCCCCGATAGTCCCCCTCTGGGGGGGGGCCAGTCCCCGCAGATACGGGGACACTATACGGTGAGCAATCTGGGTACCAAATCCTGGAATGGCTCACAAGTATCTTAAAATGCTATTGTAACGGCTTGAGGACCAGGGTTGAGCCGGCACGAAAACTGAGTGATTCCTATTCGATGTGGCCGTGCCCGCTGGCACCAACCGGATGAAAACTAACCGGGGCTAGGAGGCGGCGCGCGTCCAGGCGAGCCGGCTGATCCCGGCCAGGAACGTCTCTCGGCTCTCGAGCACTTCGAAGCCTGCGGCGGCCACGGCGGCGCAGAACTCACGCTCGCTGAGGTAGCGGCGCTCCACGTGGCGCAGCGTCTCGAAGATCGCGGTGGGCAGGAGCCAGCGGAGCGAGCGCAGCGCCTCCAGGGTGCCCAGCCGGGCGCGGACCTCGCGGAACGTGGAGAGCACGCGCGCGGGCCGCCCGTAGGTGAGGAAGATCGCATGACCGCCGGGCTTGAGCGCACGGCGGCAGGCCGCCAGCATCGCCTCGGGCCGGGGATGCCAGTAGATCGTGTGCATGCTCACGATCACGTCGAACGTGGCGTCGCCCAGGGGCGGATCGGACGCGATGTCGCGGTGCTCGAACGTCAGGGCCAGGCCGCGGCCGCCCCAGTGCTCGCGCGCGACGTCGACGAGGTGACTGACGGCGTCGAGTCCGGTGACGCGGTAGCCCAACCCGGCGATGCGCGCGGCGACGGTGCCGGTGCCGCACGACACGTCGAGCACGCTGGACGACGCGCCGGCGGGCGCCGAGCGCCCGACGAGCGTCGCGATCTCCTCGAGCAGGCGCTCGTAGGGCGGGAAGCCCGAGACCACGGCCTCGTAGGTGAGCCCGTAGCCCACCGCGATGAGACGCTCAGTCGCCGTCCGCACCGAGGTGTGTCGCCTGCCGCTCCCCGTCAGGAGCTCGCCCGTCAGGGCGTCGGGCCGGGCTGGCTGCCGCGCCATTCACGAGTCCTCGACGTCCCGACGCGCCCAGACGAGCACGCTCGCGCCGTTGAGGAACGTCCGGCGCGTCCCGAGGACGGTGAATCCGGCCGCTTTGAGGTTCTCCGCGAACTGATTCTCGTCCCAGTAGTGCGGGCCGATGCGCTTGCGCGCGACCTCGAAGATCGAGTTGGGCACGAGCCACAACAGACTCGCGAGCGCCGCGCGCGGCCCGTCCCGATGCTTGATCTCGCGGAACGTCGACCAGGGGCCGACGCGGCGCGTGGGATTGACGAACACGGCGTGGCCGCCGGGCTTGAGCACGCGCCACGCCTCATGCAGGAGCGTGAGCGGCTCGGGGTGCACGTAGAGCCCGTGGATGCTCACCACCATGTCGAACGATCCGTCGCGGCCGCCCGCGCCCTCGGCGAGATCGCCGTGGCGGAACGCCAGGTTGGCCAGCCGTTTGGCGCGGCGCTTTTCGCGCGCCAGCTCGACGAGCGCCGCGTACGCCTCCAGGCCGATCGTGGAGAAGCCGGCCTCGGCGAGCACGAAGGTGAAGTTGCCCGGGCCGCAGCCGACGTCGAGCACGTGCACGTCGCGGCGCGGCCCGTGGGGCGCGCCCTTTTCGACGAGCTCGAGCACGTCGGCCTGGAGATCCCGGTACGGCTGGAAGCGCTCGAAGATGGCGTCGTAGACGACGCCGTAACCCACGGACAACATCCGGTCCAGGCCCCACTGGAGGGCCCTCACCACGGCGCCCATGATGCCCTCCGCCGCGGCCGGGCCGCGAGTTTCCGCGCCGATCGACGGCATCAGCGCGCGTCCTGCTTGCGGTCCGTGAGCACTTTCTCGACGGTCCCGCGCAGTTCCTCAGAGGTAAACGGCTTCAACAGGATCGAGTCGAAACCCATGCGGTTGGCCTCGTTGACGACCTCCGGCGAGCCGTGGCCTGTCACCAGCACAACCGCGATATCAGGGTACAGCGCCTTCGCCTGCTGATACACGTCGAAACCCGTCATGCCCGGCATCTTGTAGTCGAGGACCATGAGGTCGAATCGCTCCTTACGCAGAAGCTCCACCGCGGTCTCGCCGCGGTTCGCGCCCTTCACGGCGTACCCGAGCGCCTGTAGCACGTTCACGCAGAGCACGACCACGGGCCCCGCGTCGTCGACGATGAGGATCCTAGTTTTGGCCTGGTTCAACTTGCGCGCGCCAGCTCGCCCTCACCGGTCCGGAGGGGCGCGCTGACGAGCGACTCGTAGTGCCGGGTGATCTCCACCAGGCGCTCGAGCGGGATGCTCGCGAAGGCGTCCGCCACCTGCGGGTCGAAGTGGGTGCCCCGGCCGCGGGCGATCTCCTCGCGCGCGGCTTCGACCGGCAGCGCCGTGCGGTAGGGCCGGTTCGACGTCACCGCGTCGAACACGTCGGCCACCGTCACGATGCGCGCCACCAGTGGGATGTCCTCGCCCTTGAGGCCGTCCGGATAGCCCGTGCCGTCGAACCGCTCGTGGTGGCTGCGGACCGCGCACGATTCGCGATGGAGGAAGGTCAGCGGCTTGAGGATGCGCTCGCCGACCACCGGGTGCGCCTTGATGATCGCGAACTCCTCGTCGGTCAGGCGGTCCGGCTTCCGGAGGATCGTGTCCATGATAGAGAGTTTACCCAAATCGTGGAGCATTGCGCCTCGGCTCACGATTTGGACGGTTTCGTCGTCCAGCCCCATCCTGGAGGCGATCTCGACGGCGTAGAGCGCCACGCGCGCCGAGTGGCCCTTCAGGTACGGATCCTTCGACTCGATGGCGTTGACGAAGGCAGTGATGGTGTCGACCAGGTGACGCTCGAGGCTCTCGCGCAGCACGAGCTTCTGGAGCGCGACCGCCGTCGTCTGCGCGAATCCCAGCAGCATGTCCCGCTCGTCCGGCAGGAATCCGCCGTTCACCGACAGGCGCGCGAGGCACACGACCCCCATGCACCGGTCGACGCCGGGGATCGCGGCCGCCACGACGTCCAGGCGGTGGCCCGGCCGCGTCAGCGCGACGGCCTCGCGCCCCCCGGTGGCGACCACGCGGTCGAAGCCCAGCTGCAGCAGGCCCAGCAGCTCGCTGACCACGGCCGGCGCGCCGGTCTGCGCGGAGGTGAAGTGGCCGTGCTCGTCGCGCAGCAGCAGGAGGCCGCCGTCGTTCTTGAGGCTCTCGGTGGCCAGGCGCAGCGTCTGCTCCATGAACGCCTGCGGGTCGAGGCCCTGCAGGGCGAGGTCGCCGATGCGGAGCAGCATCTCGACGCCGGCCTCCCGGCGGTGCAGCTCCTCGGCGAGCCCTGACGGCAGCGGCGTCTGGCCGTTCCACTTGGCGCGGTCGGCACGCACGCGCTCGACCATTCCCTGAACTTCCTTGATCGAGAACGGCTTCGGCAGATAGTCGTACGCGCCGTGGCGCAGTCCGAAGACCGCGGAGTTCACCGAGGGCGCGCCCGTGATCAGCACCACCGGCGTCGCCGGCTGCTTGGCCTTCACCGCGCGCAGCAGGTCGAGGCCGCTCAGCCCCGGCATCTTGATGTCGGACACCACGAGGTCGAACGCGTCGGTCTCGATCCGGTCGAGGGCCTCCTCGGCCGTCGGGGCCGCCGTGACCGCACAGCCGCTCGCGGTGAACGCGGAGACGAGGAAGCGCAGCAGCGACGAGTTATCGTCGACGGCGAGCACGCGAAGCGCGGAGGCGGAAGTCATGGTGTCCTTTCCCTGGCTCACTTGCTCGAGGCCATCTGGTTCAAGAACTCCATCCACTGGCGCGTCAGCACGCCGTCGTTCGGGAACTTGAGCCCCTCGAACTCCTGCGGGAGGTTGTGGGCCGGCGACTCCGGCTCGGTCGGCTTCGGCGCGGGCGCTTCGGCCGCGGGCTTGGCCGCCGGGACCGCCGGCTTGGGCGCCGCGGCCACCCCCGCAGCCGGCGCAGGCGCGGCGACCACCGGCTTGGGAGCGGCCGCTACGTGCTTGGGCGCCGGGACCGCCGGCTTAGGCGCCGCGGCCGCCGGCTTGGGCGCGGTGAACACCGGCTTGGGGGCGGCGGCGACCACCGGCGCGGGCTTCGCCTCGGGCACCTGCGCGACGGCGACCGCCGAATCGGTCTCGGCGCTGGCGCCGGCCGCCGCGGCCGCGATGTTCTCGAGTCTGGCGCGCGTGATCTTCTCGACCGCCGGCCGCGGGATCACCGCAGGCGCCTCGAGCCGGGGCGCGGGCGCCGCCGCCCCGAGCAGCTCCTTGGCGATCCCGGCGAACGAGATGCGCGGCTTCGACGCCTGGGGCGCGGGGGCTGGGGCGACCGCGGCCGGTGCCGGAGCGGCGACCGCATCGCGCAGCCTCAGGCGCACGATCGGCTCGATGACGGTCTCGACGGGCGGCGCCGGGCTCTCGACCTCCGAAGCGGCCGCTTCGACAGTCGGCGCGGCAATCTCGACGATCTCGACCGGCGCTGCTTCGACGGCCGGGGCCACGATCTCGACGCGCGGCGCTTCGACGGGCGGCGCCGCGATCTCGACGGTCGGCAGCTCGATGCGCGGCGCCGGCAGCTCGATGCGGGGCGCGGGCGTCTCGATGCGGGGCGCGGGCGTCTCGATACGCGGCGCGGGCGTCTCGATGCGCGGCATGGGCGTCTCGACGTGCGCGGCCTCGGCCCGCGGCGCAGCAAGCTCGACGCGCGGCGTCGGCGCGGCGGCGGCGCGCATGCCGATCTCGATCACCGGCGCGACGGCGTTGCCGTGGCCCGTGCCATGGGTGTTGAGCATCTTCTGCAGGCGCACGCTCGTTGCGCGCGCGGCGCTCGGCGCGCTCGCCAGCGGGACCACCTTGTCTCCGCGGTCCACCAGCTTTTCCATCGGACGCTCCGACGTCATCGGCTCCGGCATACGCCGCGGCTGCAGGTCGGCCACGCGGCGGGCGATCGGCGCGGGCGTGAACTCGGCGAGGCCCGAGCCGCGCCGCAGCCGCGCGATGGTGTCGAAGTAGGCGGCCGGCGTGCCGCTCATGTCGAGGTAACGAAACTCCACGCAGTCGACCTCGGAGAAGCCGAGCTGCTTGATCTTGCGGTGGAACGCGTCGGGCAGCCGCTCGACCACGAACATCAGACGCGGCGGCCGCGCGGCGGAGATCTCGACCGAAGGGTAGAGGCGACGAATGGCGTCGGGATACTCGAGGCACCAGGAGTACGCCTCGACCGCCTTCAGCAGCATCTCCTCGTCGGCGGTGAAGCCGGCAGTCACGAGCACGAGCGTGCCGTCAGCGTCGAGCGCGACGATGTCCATGGTGGCGTGACCCAGCAGCAGGCGAGAGTCGATCACCGTGAGACCGGACTCGATTCCGTCCAGGTGCTCGATCACGAGCGACTGCAGCTGCCCGAGGTCTGCGATTTCCAGCTTCTTGACCACCAATCTCATCCCCCGCTCCTCGCGCTGGATTTGCTGTGTCGTGCGGAGAAGGAGCAAGGGGAGTACCAAACCCGAACCCCTGGCCTCAAATATCGGATTCTATTCATTAAATGGAGATGCGCGGACGTCCGAAAGGCCTCGTGTCCGGCTGATTCCTAACCGATCGGACCGGATGGCAGTCGCGCTGTGGCGAGGAACTGACCAGTGCCGGGCCGGGCCCGAAACTAGCCTTCGGTCAGCTTTTTACGGAGAGTCTGGCGGGTGATGCCGAGGACCTTGGCAGCCTCGCTCTTGTTGCCCTTCACCTGCTGCATGACCTTGAGGATGTACGAGCGCTCCACGGCGGCGAGCGTGCGCGCCGTGGGGGGCGAATCCTCGGCGGGCCGGCCCTCGGGTCCTTGCGAGAACTGCGCCGGGAGGTTGTGCACGTCGATCGACTCGCTGGTCGACAGGATCACCATCCGCTCGACGAGGTTCTTCAGCTCGCGGACGTTGCCGGGCCACGCGTAGCCGAGCAGCAGTACCTCCGTTTCCGGCGCGAAGCGGCGGACCATCTTGTGAAACGTCCGGTTCGCCTCCGCCAGGAAGTGGCGCGCCAGCGGCAGGATGTCCTCCGTGCGCTCGCGCAGCGGCGGGATCGTGATCGGGATGACGTTGAGCCGGTAGAAGAGGTCTTCGCGGAACTTGCTCTCCTTGACCATGGTCTCGAGCGAGCGGTTCGTCGCGGCGATGACGCGGACGTCGACCTTGATATCGCGCGTGCCGCCGACGCGCTTGAACATCCGCTCTTGCAGGCAGCGCAGCACCTTGGCCTGGCTGTTCGGCGACATCTCTCCGACCTCGTCGAGGAACAGCGTGCCGCGGTCGGCCAGCTCCATGAGCCCCTTCTTGGTCGCCCGCGCGTCGGTGAAGGCGCCCTTCTCGTGGCCGAACAGCTCGCTCTCGAAGAGCGTCTCCGTGATGGCCGCGCAGTTGACCTCCATGAACGGGAAGTTGCGCCGCGCGCTCTCGTAGTGCAGGCCCTTGGCCACCAGCTCCTTGCCGGTGCCGCTCTCGCCGTGGATGAGGATCGTGTGCGCCTCGCTCCGCGCGAGCTGGCCGATGATGTCGCGCAGGCGCCGCGTCGAGTCGGACTCGCCGATGAGCTGGTCGGTGCGGTACTTGCCTTCCTCGCGCTTCGTGAGCCGCGTGATCTCGCGCCGCGCCTTCACCTCGTCGAGCGCGCGGCTCACCGAGATGCGCAACTTCTCGAGGTGCTGGAAGGGCTTCTCGAGGTAGTCGGTCGCGCCCGTCTTGATGGCGGCCACCGCGCTCTCGATGTGGCCGAACGCCGTGATCATGATCACGGCGCTGTCGGGGTGCTTGGCCTTCAGCTCGCGGACGACCTGGATGCCGTCCATGTCGGGCAGCCGGAGGTCCACCAGGGACACATCGGGCGAGAGCTCTTCCGCGAGCTCGAGGCCTTCCTTGCCGGTGCCGGCGGTGTGGACCTCGACATCGTCCTGGGCGAGGACACGGGAGACCAGCGTTCGGATGTTTCTCTCGTCGTCGATGACCAGGATCGTATCCATCGTCCCCGTGATTCTAGCCGAAGCGACCCTGCCAAGAAAATGGCCAATTGCGTTGAAATTGGCCAGAAGCTCGGAACCGACACCACGGTATGGCCAATTATGTTAATGAAGACAGATATTTGTATGTCGGGCCGGCGTGGCACATGTCTTGTCGCTAGCCCGTTCTGGAAAGGGGGCCCGACCGGGGTCTCGATCGCTGGGCCGATCCCCGCCGCCGACCGGGCGCTTTGAGCGTCCCGGGGGACCCGTGACGCTCCTCGATCCTGCGTCGGCGCTCCTCGATCTCGCCGATCTCTATCCTGCATATACTGAGGCTCGATGACGCCCGCCGCCGGCTTCCCCGAGCTCGAGTTGGCCGTCCGGCCGCCGTACCCGCCGATGGAGGCGCTCGCCGTCGACGCGCTTGCACCCGGCGACGACTGGCTCTTCGAGCCCAAGTGGGATGGGTTCCGCTGCCTCGCCTTCCGAGACGGCGACCGGGCGTTCTGGGGACGGAGAGCCGGGTGACCGAGCTCGAGATCCTCGAGAGCATCCAGCGCCGCGTGCTCTGGCTCTCCACGTGGATGGTGCACGAGGCCAACGCGCGGCCGAGCGCCGACGGCACGAAGGTCGGCGGCCACCAGGCGTCGTCGGCGTCGGTGGTGAGCCTGCTGACCGCGCTCTACTTCAAGGCCCTCCGCCCGGGCGACGTGGTAGCGACGAAGGCGCACGCGGCGCCGGCCTTCTACGCGATCCAGTTCCTGCGCGGTCGGCTCGACGGCGCGCGGCTCGCGACGCTGCGCGCGTTCGGCGGCCTGCAAGCGTACCCGAGCCGCCGCAAGAACCCCGACGTCGTCGACCCGTCGACCGGCTCGATGGGGCTCGGCGCGGTCATGACGACATTCGGCGCCCTCGCGACGCGCTACCTCGTCGATCACGGCGCGGCCCGTGCGCCCGAGCGCTTCGTGGTC
>WNGN01004464.1_pt1 | contig 15252 bp, 16 predicted proteins | sample 5400561 | NCBI WGS metagenome assembly WNGN01 (sample SAMN13153379, study PRJNA577476) | soil metagenome | isolation source: 115 cm soil or saprolite under Garry oak tree replicate 2 | place: USA:California | collected 2016-06-15
ATGTTCGCCGAGATCGACCCGGCATGGCTGGCGCGCGAGCCGTCGGGCACGCCTCCGAGGTACTTGTCGGTGAGCAGGCCCTGCGCCAGCGGGGAGAACACGATGCAGCCGATCCCCTCTTCCGTAAGCACATCGAGCAGATCCGGCTCGATCCACCGGTTGAGCATCGAGTACGACGGCTGGTGGATGAGCAGCGGCGTTCCCATGCGCCGCAGGAGCTCGACCGCCTCACGCGTTCGCCGCGCCGAGTACGACGAGATGCCTGCATACAGCGCTTTGCCCTGGTGCACAGCCGTGGCGAGCGCCCCCATCGTCTCTTCCAGCGGGGTCTCGGGGTCGAAGCGATGCGAGTAGAAGATGTCGACATAGTCCAGGCCCATGCGCTTCAGGCTCGCATCAAGGCTGGCCAGCAGGTACTTGCGCGAGCCCCACTCGCCATACGGGCCGGCCCACATCAGATAGCCGGCCTTGCTCGAGATGACGAGCTCATCGCGATGACCGGCAAGGTCCGTCGATAGGATCCGGCCGAAGCTCTCCTCGGCCGAGCCTGGCGGCGGCCCGTAGTTGTTGGCAAGATCGAAATGCGTGATCCCCAGGTCGAACGCCCGGCGAACGATCGCGCGCTGGCGCTCGAACGGGGAGTCGGCACCGAAGTTCTGCCACAAGCCCAACGAGATCGCCGGCAGCTTCAGCCCGCTGCGGCCGCAGCGCCGGTACTGCATTCGCGCATACCGGTTCATATCCAAGTCGGAATCGACGTCAGTGCGTGCGCGCCGCAGCCCGAACCTCGTTGAGGCGTCCTGTCTTGACGTCGTAGACGAAGCCTCGAACGCTTGTCTTGTTTGGAATGAACGGGCTCGCTTCGATGCGCGCAATCGATTGCTTCACGTCGGCCTCCGGGCTGGCGAACGCCTCCAGCGCAAACGATGGCCGGATGCCGACCTCGGATTCGATCTTCGCCTTGACGTCATCGTCTTTGAAGGTGAGCATGCCGCAGTCGGTGTGGTGGATGAGGATGATCTCTTGCGTGCCGAGAAGCCGCTGTGAGATGACCAGCGATCTGATGGCATCATCCGTGGCGACCCCGCCGGCATTACGAATGACGTGGGCTTCGCCTTCCTCGAGTCCAAGGATCTTATGGGTGTCGAGGCGCGCATCCATGCACGCAAGTACCGCAACCCGCTTAGACGGCGGCATCGCCAGGTCGCCTTTCTTGAACGAACGGGCGTAATTCTCGTTGTTGCGGATCAACTCGTCAGTGACGCTCATCGATTTGCACCTCCATGAAGCAGCGCAGGGCGCTCAGGGACTGCGATATCGCGATACGGCGAGACCGAGCAGGTCTTGCCTGGATCTCAGACCACAGGGGTCAGAGCGCCGACGAGCAACCGCCTAAGTCCACATCCAGCCGACGGGTGAGAGCGATGCCCACTGGTCTCATTGCACCATAAGACATTTCCGGGCTCGAGCGCGATCGCCTCGAGCTCCACGCCAATCGCCTCGGTGCGAGGCGTGATATAGCTGACGCATGAATCGATTCTTCGACGAGCTTGGTGAGCGGTGGGTTGCGGCAGGGAAGCGTCGTTCGGTCGAAATCGAAGCCCCTTCCCTCGACGCTGAGCTGGCGCTCGAACTGTTGGAGTTGGCGCGCGTGGCGGCCCGGACCCAGGAGCGACGCTTCGCCCCGCTCGCGTGCTTCACGGCTGGGGTTGCGGCCGAGCGCCTTCGCACTGCGAAGAGCGGAGTCGACGACGCGGCGGTGGCGGCTTTCATCCAGGACGTCAGGCGGGAGCTGGAGACGGAATACCCCGTCCCGTCTAGCGAACGCTGATCACCGGCAATTGCCGGAAGCTCTGCACCGACACCCGCGCCGCGATCGCCGAAGCAACGTCGCGGAACGCTTTCGCGCCGGCCGAGTCTGGGCGGGACACCACCACAGGCGCGCCGGCATCGGCTTCCTCGCGGATCACCTTCTCGAGCGGTATGCCGCCGAGGTAAGGGACGCCGAGGCGCTTCGCCGCGCGCTCCGCCCCACCGTGGTCGAAGATGAAGTGCTCCTCGCTGCACCGGCCGCAGACGAACCAGCTCATGTTTTCGACGAGGCCCAGCGGCGTCACGTTCAGCCCGCGAAACATCTGCAGGGCCTTGACCGCGATGTTGAGCGCGGAGGCTTGCGGCGTGCACACGATGGCGACGCCTGATAGGGGAACCGCCTGAGCGAGAGTCAGCGAGGCGTCGCCGGTGCCGGGTGGTAGATCGATGACGAGATAGTCGAGCTCGCCCCAGTGAACGTCGCTGAGCATCTGCTCGATCGCCCGCGAAACCATTGGTCCGCGCCAGACCATCGCCTTGTCAGCGCCGGCGAGAAAGCCGATCGACATCAGCTTGACGCCGAAGGCTTCCAGCGGCACGAGCTTGGAGTCCACCACCCTCGGCTCGCCCTGCACGCCCATCATGCCCGGGATCGACGGACCGTAGATGTCTGCGTCGAGCAGCCCCACCCTGGCCCCGCTGACACCCAGGGCGCATGCCAGGTTGATGGCGACCGTGGATTTGCCGACGCCTCCCTTTCCGGACGCGACCGCGATCACCTGCTTGACCCCCGGCAGCATCTGGTCGGGCCGGCGTCCGTTGAATGCCGACCTTACGTTGGCCGTCATCTTCAGATCGACCGCGGTCACGCCTGGCAGGTCGGCGACCAGCTTATGAGCCATCGTCTGAAAACGGTCCCGAACCGGGCAAGCGGGCGTCGTCAGCTCGAACGTGAAGCTCACCTTTCCGTCGGCCTCGATGGCGAGGTCCTTGATCATGCCGAGGCTGACGACATCACGGCCAAGGTCGGGATCTTGAATCGCGGCCAGCACCCCCAGGACCTGCTCCGAGGTTGGCGGCGCGGCCTGGCTGCCGTTACTGGGCACTGAAGATCACCGCGGCTCGAAGCGCGAGCACGCCTAGCAGAACCAGGAGCGACACCACGAGCGTATTGATGCCGGCGCGGGCGGCGACCGCCACTCCGGCAGCCGGACGGATACGCATCTCGCCCCTTGCCGCGACCAGCGACGACGCGATGCCGGCGAGGGCGAGCACCCAGAGTGGCAGCCAGGCCAGCGTCCGGCCCGCCGTGCCGGCGGCGGTGATCGTGATGAAGAACGCCACGAGCAGGACGAGCTCGAGCACCGAGAAATACCCATCCGCCTGGTGGAGGCGGCCCAGCGTGAATGCCGCCTGGGGGCGGTACCGGGTCATGAGCGCCATCAGGGCGGCCGAGCCGCTCAGGCCAGAGGCGACGAACAGGCCACCAAGCATCCACGTGTCGCTCCAGACGGGCTGGTTGCTGACGCTGAGAAGCACTCCGGTGTAGGACGCGATGAACAGCCCAAGGACGCCCCCGACGAGGTTGAACGCGCCGCCGAGGATGCCGCCGAGCGGGCGGCTGGGGTCGCCGGCAACGCTTCGGTCGCGGCGATCGAGTACGAAGGCCTCGATGGCTGACACGGTCGCGAAGAGGCCGAAAACCAAAAGCGCCCAGGCCCCGACCGACATCGGCGACCAGTACTTGAAGATGAGGCCCTGGTCGCCCGGCGTGACGTCGACGATCATGTGCCAGAACTTCCACCAGCTCGCTCCCAGGTCCAGGGTCAGGAGCAGCGGACAGACGAGCAGGGTGACGAAGCTGGCATAGAAACCGAGCCGCGCAGCGGCCTCGTCGCGAGGGTCGCCCACCAGGCGCAAGAGCGTCGCCAGCGCGTAGGATCCGCCGGTCAGGCCGGCGAAGAAAAAGTAGCCGAGGATGTACCACTGCCACTCTGGCGCGCGCACAAAGTGCTCGGCGGCCGCCAGGTACATCAGGCTGTTCCCCGCCGCCTGAAGGCGACGATCCCTGCGATCACGCCCAGCACCGCCGTCACGAATGCTCCGACGTAGCCACCGACGTCGTTGCGGGTCGGCAGCTTGGCGTTGTCGGCGTTGGGCAGCCCGTACGTCTCAGGCTTGTCCATGAGGAGAAAGAAGGCGTTGAGCCCTCCGTAGACCGTATCGTCGCGACCGTACAGCTGGGCCTGGGTGCTGCCTTGCGAGTGCAAGGCGGCGAGCCGGACGTCGGCTGCCTTCTGCAGGTCGGCGAGCGGGCCGAACTGAATCGACTGGGTGGGGCACGCCTTGGCGCAGGCCGGTTCGAGGCCGCCCTGCAGGCGGTCGTAACAAAGGGTGCACTTGTGCGCCGTGCCAGTGCTCTCGTTCATGGCGATCACGCTGTAGGGGCAGGCGGCGACGCAGTTGCGACAGCCGTTGCAGACGTCCTGCTGTATGAAGACGGTGTCGAACTCGGTGCGGATGATCGCACCGGTCGGGCAGACGTCCATGCAGCTGGCGTGTTTGCAGTGCTTGCAGACGTCGGACATCATCAGCCACGCTCTGCCGTTGCCCGCGTCGGCTGTCTCTACCGGGACGTTGTCGATGAACTTCACGTGGCGCCAGTTCTGCGCGTCGAGCTGGCCCGTGTTGTCATAGCTGTCGGCGAGGAACTTCGGGTCGTTGCCCTGGAGCTGGTTCCATTCCTTGCACGCCACCTCGCACGCTTTGCAGCCGATGCAGATGCTCGTGTCGGTGAAGAAGCCGTACGACTCGCCGGGCTTGATGGTTGCTGCCATCGTTCAGAAGCCCATCAGGTTGGTGGTGATCTTGGAGAAGCCCTTATCCCTCGCATACAGGTCGAGCGGAAGGGCGGCAAGCTCATCGACCATGGGAATGGCCGCATGGTCCGCCAACAGGTCGATGTTGAGCAGGTAATGGCGGCAGCTTTCGCAGGCTTCGATGCGAACGTGAGGAAAGACCGCCTTGTTGTCTTTGCGATGATCGCCAAGCCTCCCTTCCAGCCCTCGCACCACGCTGCCGCGCTCGCCAGAGGCGTTGCCTTCCTCGTTGTAGATCGGCAGGCGCGAGCTCGAGTCCTCGCCGCAGCCCGGACACGTCATGCGGGCATAGCCCCAGGCGGCGTGACAGCGCGCGCAGGAGAGAAAGCGTCCGCCGGCCGCGAGATCTTCGTTCGCGACCGCGAAGTAGCTGAGCTGCGGGGGTCCTCCGCACATCGGGCAATGACGAGCGTCACGTGGCCCCATGCAGTAAGACGCGACCTCCGCACCCAGGGCTTCGAGCACCGGGCCTGTCGCGGCGCGCGCCACATACCGGTCGATCACGCCCTGTTCTTCACCCCCGATCCAGGCGGCGACGAGCCGGCGAGGATCGGTGCTCTCGAATCGATCCGCAACTCCCTCGCGCAGCTTCTGCGGACCGGCCGCGACGGTCACCTCGACCACCGCCGGCACCACCCTCTCGGCGACATAGGCGACAAGGTGAGAGGCGGCCGGTCCGGCCGAGATGGCCTCCTCATACGCTTGCTCCTGAACCCCGAGGAGCGCGCCGTAGAAGTCCAGCAGCTCGGCGGCGAAGAAGTATCGGGCGCGTAGGTCTCGAGTCCGGCCGCGACGGTCAGCGTATGGCCCGGCGCCGACGGCTGCCTGGGCCATCACATCTTCTCCAGGTTGACGAGGAAGGCTTTGAACTCGGGCGTGCGCGAGTTGGCGTCGCCGACGAAAGGCGTCAGAGCGTTGGCCAGCCAGTACCGGCCGTGGTTCGGGTCGGCGTCGGCGGAGATGCCGACGTAGCCCCAGTGGATCGGGATTCCGATCTGGTACACCTTCTGCCCCGCCACGGTCATCGGCCCGAGGCGCTTGGTTACGACCGCGAGCACCTCGACCTTCCCGCGCTTGGACGAGACCCGAACCTTGTCGCCCGTCTTGATGCCCTTGCTCTGCGCCAGCTCCCACGGGATCTCGACGAAGGGATCGGGCTGGAGCTGAACGAGGTGAGGAACGTGCTGCGTGACGTAGTGCTCGTGCTCGGTCAGCCGGTAGCTGGTGGCAATGTAGGGAAAGTCGGTGACAGTGCCGAACCGGTTCGGCCGCCCCGCAGCCTGGTCGTAGAGGAATGCGACTGGCGATGCGGATACTGCCGAGTGCAGCGGGTTGGCCACGGGTGACTCCACCGGCTCGTAGTGCTCGGGGAACGGCCCGTCGACCATCCCGTTGCTGAAGAGCCGACCGACCCCTTCCCCGTTCATGATGAAGGGCAGCCACGCTTTGGGGTCGTGGGGGTCCATGGTCGCCGGGTAGTCGGGCACGTCGCCCACCCATTTGGTTCCGTTCCATGTGATTCCCGGTCTGGTCGCATCCCACGGTTTGCCGTCGAGATCGGCGGAGGCGCGGTTGTAGAGCACACGGCGATTCAGCGGCCAGCTCCACGCCCAGTTCGGATAAAAGCCCATGCCGGTCGGGTCGTTGGTCTTCGGGTCCTGGATGCCCGAGCGGCGTTTCATCAGGTTGCCCGTGTCGGGATAGCTCCCCGTGTAGATCCAGTCCCCAGTCGTGGTGGTGCCGTCGTCCTTCAGGTTCGCGAATGAGGTCATCTGCTTGCCGGTGGACAGGTCCTTGCCGTTGATCTCCTTGGCGATCTCGTCGAGCGTCGGCTTCGTCGGGTCCTGATAGTCGAACGTCAGGGCCATGATCGGGTCTGGGAACTTGCCGCCGCTTGATTTATAGAGCGCCTTCACGCGTTGGAAGATGTCGGCGAGGATCCAGTGATCGTGGCGCGCCTGCCCCTGCGGCGGGAGGACCTGGTCCTTCCACTGCGACCAGCGGCCGCTGTTTACGAACGACCCGTCTTTCTCGATCCAGTGCGTGGCCGGAAGCATGAAGACCTCGGTCTGGACCTGGCCCGCATCCACGCCGGGGGCGTGCCAGAACTCGGAGCTCGTGGTTGGCAGCGCGTCCATGACCACGAGCCACTTGAGGTTGGCCAGCGCCTGCTGCACCTGGTTGCTGTCGGGCCCGATGCTGGCCGCGGTCATGCCCGATAGCATCACGCCCTGCATCTTTCCCTTCAGCGCCTGGTCGTAGATGGTCATCCACGACGCATTGCCGGCGGGCTTGGGCACGAAATTGAACGCGAACTCGTTGCCGTTGGTCGCGGCGGCTCCGTACCAGGCCTTCAGGGTGCTGACCATGAACTTGCCGTAGTTGATGCCGAAGAAATTCCACGAGTGGGGGTCGGATTTCTTCGGTGCGCTCTGCGCGACGTAGTCGGCGACCGTCTTCTGGCCTGGCGCCGGGATCTTGAGGTAGCCCGGCAGAATCTCCCACGAGATCGCGTGGTCGGTGTTGCCCTGGATGTTGGCGTGGCCGCGCTCGGCGTTCATGCCCCCACCAGGCCGGCCCATGTTGCCCAGCAGGAGCTGGAGCACGGCGCCTGAGCGGATCAGCTGCCCGCCGGTGGTGTGGTGCGTAAGGCCGACCGCGTAGACGATCGTCATCACCTTGTCGGGCTTGCCCATCTGGCCGACGAGGTCGGCCACCTTGTTGAACTGGTCGACAGGAATTCCCGTGATGCTCGAGACCACGTCGGGCGTGTAACGCGAGTAATGCGTCTTCATGAGCTGGAACACCGTTCGGGGGTCCTGCAGGGTCATGTCGCGCTTGGCGAACCCGTCGTCGCCGACCTCATAGCTCCAGCTGCTGATGTCGTACGAGCGCTTGGCCGAGTTGTAGCCCGAGAACAGCCCGTCCGTGAAACCAAATCCCTGCTTGACGATGAAGGACGCGTTCGTGTAGTTGCGCACGTACACGTCGTGGAAGAGGTTGTTCTGCAGGATGTGGTTGATGAGCCCGCCGAAGTACGCAACGTCGGTGCCCGTGCGGATACGCAGGTACATGTCGGCGACCGCCGAGGTCCGCGTGAAGCGCGGATCTGCGTGGATGATCTTGGCGCCGCGATCGAGCTTGGCGCGCATGAACCACTGAAAACCGACCGGGTGCGCCTCAGCGGGGTTGGCGCCGTTGACCAGGATCAGGTCAGCGTTCTTGATGTCGCGCCAGTGGTTTGTCATCGCTCCCCTTCCGAATGTGGCGGCCAAACTGACCACCGTGGGGCCGTGTCAAACCCTGGCCTGCTGCTCGAGGTGTACCAGTCCCAGGCCCCGCATCAGCTTGGTGGCGAAGTAGCCCTCCTCCGAGCTGAATGCGGCGCCGCCCGCGAAGGCGATGCCTTCGGTTCGATTGACCACGTTGCCGTTCCCGTCCGTCGCCACGAAGCTCGCATCGCGCGACGCCTTGATGTTCTGAGCGATCTTGCCCAGCGCGAACTCCCACGAGACGCTCTTCCAGGCTGTGGCGCCGGCGGCGCGATACTGGGGCGATTCGATCCTTCGCGGCGACGTGGCCAGCTGCATCGCGGTTGCGCCCTTGGGACACAGGCGGCCTTCGTTGACCGGGCTGTCCGGATCGCCCTCGATCTGAAGCAGCTGCACCCTGCCGTCGCTGTTCTGACGGGTGTACGCGACCAGCGAACAGCCGACCGCGCAGTACGGGCAGACCGAATGTGACTCTTTGGCCCCCGCGATCCGCAGGTTCTGCTTGACCTTGGTGGATTCGGCGACCGCCACGTCGAAGCCGAGCCCGGCGGCCACAAGGGCGCCGGCGCCGGCCATTCCTACCTTCAGAACATCCCGACGTGTGACGTTCGGCAACGCAGTCAGTCTCCTAACCACACCCGGCGGAGCGACCTGACGCTATCTCAGCCCTGAATTGGTGTCAAGTTCTCAACCGGTTGACATCAAGAGGTCGGAGCGATCATCGGGTTCCGAGTTCCGGAGTAGGTCGACGATGCGGTCGCTCCACGGCACGATCACGCCGGTCGCCCCCACCCCCTCGTAGGCGCTGCGAGCGCTTGCCCAGGCATCGCGATCGGGCGGGGCGCCGATCGCCGCCCAAACCTCTACATGTGTGCCGACAGCGTCAGCGATCTCATCGGCCGACTCGACGGCCAGGATGACCCCGTCAGCAGACTCGTGTTTGGATTCGGTGGTGAGGATCTTCGATCCCGCCGCCCGCAGGACGGCGATGTGGTCGCTCACATTGCCCAGCTCAGGCAGCGCGACCACGGTCCGGCCGCGGCTGAGCGTCTGCAATGTGGCGACAGAGTGGCCCAGCCGCGATGAAGACCACTCGCGCATCGAGGTGAGCCGGCACCCGAGTCCGATGCGGTGGGTCACCGCCGCCATCGCGCCCAGCACGATCCACGGGTCGAGCGCGGTGTCGTCCAGCCAGATCGTGTCGGCGCCTGCGGCCTCTAGCGCGGTGACGTCCGCGAGGTACTCCCCCACATCACCGATCGTGGCCGGCAGCTGGACCGCGGCCTTCAGCATCCGTTCAAGGCTACTTCAAGACTGCGTTCACAGCCCGAGGTACGCCTTCCGCACACCGGGGTCGTCTTTCACCTCTCTGGCGGCCCCGCTCAAGGCGACCCTGCCGTTCTCCAGGACGTAAGCGCGGTTCGCCGCATCCAGCGCGACGAGCACATCCTGCTCGACGAGGATCAGAGCAGTGCCCTCGCGGTTGATCTCCCGCACGACCTCGATCAAGTGGTCGACGACCTTGAGCGCAAAACCGAGCGACAGCTCGTCAATCATGAGCAACCCGGTCCATGTCGTGGCGGACCTCGGGGTCGCGCCGGAGGTACGCGCCCAGCAGGAGATTCTTTTCGACCGACATCGTCCCGAACAGGCGGCGTCCCTGGGGGACGTGGGCGACCCCTTTTCGCACGAGCGTCTCGGGACGCTCGTTGGTCACATCCGCTCCGGCCAACGTGATCCTCCCCTCCGCGGCACGGACCAGCCCGCTCAGCACGCCGAGCAGAGTCGACTTGCCCGCGCCGTTCGCACCGACCAGCGCCACGAGCTCGGCCGGTGCCACATCGAGGTCGATCCCAAAAAGCACGGGGCCGGCGTCGAAACCCGCCGTCAGCCCACGAACTTTGAGGAGGGGCTCAGGGCTTGAGGCGTTTTGCATAGCGCTCGCCCAGGTATGCCTGGATCACCCGCTCGTCACGCAGAACGACATCTGGCTCGCCCTGTGCGAGGACCTGGCCGAAATCGAGGACGATCGCCCGGCGGCAGATTCCAATGATCACGCGCATGACGTGCTCGATCAGCAGCACTGTCACGCCGGTCGCATGCACCGCCCTTACCATCTCCAGCGCCTCGTCGATCTCGACGTTGTTGAGCCCTGCCATCACCTCATCGAGGAGAAGCAGGTGCGGCCGGGTGGCCACGGCCCGCGCCACCTCGAGGCGCTTGCGGTCCGGGATGGTGAGGGCCGACACCGGATGGCCGGCCTTGGCAGCGAGCCCGACGAGCGCCAGTACCTCGTCAGCGATCTCGAACGCCTCCTTCGGCCTGCGGCGGGCGTCGGCGCTGCCGAACAGCGCACCGATCGCGGCGTTCTCACGCACGCTCATGGAGCCGAACGGGCGGACGATCTGGAAGGTGCGGCCGATGCCGAGCTTCGCGATGCGATGCGGCGCCATGCCCGAGATCGAGGCTCCCTGCCAGCGGATGTCGCCGCCGTTCAGCCTGTGCAGGCCGCTGATGCAGTTGAGCAGCGTCGTCTTGCAATGTCACGCCGTCGACGGCGGCGACGCCTCCGAATCGCTTGGTGACCTGCCGCAGCTCGAGCTGCGGCTGAGTGGAGGGAACGGGATCGCTCATAGCGAGGTTTCTCGAAGCGACCGCCGGAGGTAGGACAGGCTCAGCCGTGTACGGCCTCCGAAGAAGTCGATCACCCCGCGGGGCACGAAGATGACGACCGCGACGAGGAGCACGCCGAGGATCACCTGCGCGACGATGGGGCGCGCGGTATCCGAGACGAAGGGGATCTCCGCAGATACCGGCAGGCTGCCGCCGAGGAACTGGATCAGCAGCTGCAGAAGGACCGCGCCCGCCGCCGGGCCGAACACGGTGCCCGTGCCGCCAAGCAGAGCCATCAGGATCATCTGGACGTTGTATTCGATCGGAAACGCGTTGTCCTGGTTGATGAAGACGTTCCACTGCGAGAAGATCCCGCCGGCCAGCCCGGTCAGCGCCGCAGCGAGGGCAAAGGCCGCAACCTTGTAGGCGGTGGTATTGACGCCGATCACAGCGGCCGCCTCCTCGTTCTCGCGGATCGCGATCAAGCCGTAGCCAAAGCGGCTGCGCAGGACCCACCACGTGACCGCGATCGACAAGGCAGCCGCGAGCACCATCAGATAAAAAAAGAAGAGCCCGCGGTTGTCGACGGCATAGATGGGCAAGAACAATCCGCTGGCGCCGCCGAAGACCGGCTGGCCGCCGTACTCGACGTTCTGGACCAGCTCGCCCACGGCCACGCCCACCCCGAGGCTCGCGACGGCGAAGTAGTGTCCGCGCAGCCTGAGCAGCGGAAGCCCGACCAGGGTGGCGAAAGCGGTGGATACGACCGGCGCGACCGGCAGCGCGGCGAGGAACGGCCACTTCGCCTTGGCGATGAGCATGCCGGTCGTATAGGCGCCGATTCCAAAGAAGGCCACGTTGCCGAAGGCGGCGTAGCCCGTGATCCCACCGATGATGTTCCAGGCGGTCGCCATGACGACGAACATCGCGATGAACGTCGCGATATGGAACCACAGCCGGTCCGCAAGGAGCGGAGCACCGGCTGATTGCGCGGCGTCCAGAGAAGTCAGCGGGGCCAGCAGTGCGTATCCGGCGACGATCACGCCCAGGATCAGCAACATGCGTCGCCAGCGGCGATCGGTATCGCCCGTAGGTTTGATCACCTCAGGCGGCCCATGAGGCCCTGGGGGCGCGTGACCAGCACCACCACCATGAGGCCGAAGGCGATCGCGTTGGCGAATACGGACCCCGAGCCGGGGATGGACTGGCCGAAAGCCTCGACCAGGCCGAAAGCCAACCCGCCGACCACGGTGGCGCTGACGCGCCCCAGGCCGCCCAGGATCACGACCACGAAAGCCTGCAGCGTATAGGGCTCGCCGGCTGTCGGCGTGATCGCCTGGATCATTGCGATCAGGCCACCCGCGACCCCGGCGCAGGCCGCGCCCAGGCCATATGTCACCGCGTATGCGTGGCGCAGGTCGATGCCGACGAGCTGGGCCGCATCGCGGTCGGCCGCGATCGCGTTGATCGCCAGTCCGATCCGGGTCCGGTTCAGGACGAACGCGAGGGCCGCGGAGAGGGCGATGGCCACGCCGAGCGAGATGAGCGGGACGTAGGGGATCACCACGGTGCCGAACTCGAAACCCTGACCTGAATAAGAGGGCGTGACCGAGCGGAAGTCAGACCCGAAGATCAAGAGGAGGACATTGACCGCGATGAGGTTCAGCCCGAACGTGAGCAGGAATGTGAACAGCAGCGGTGCGCGGATGATCCTGTTGATCACGCCGCGCTGAAGCGCGTAGCCGAACACGAAAAGCGCCACAGCGTCCACCGGGAGGGTCAGGAACGGGTCGAGGTGGAGAGTGGTGAAGAGCTGCCAGGTGAGATAACCGCCGATGATCACCAGGGCGCCGTGCGCGAGGTTGACGATATTGAGGACTCCCCACACCAGGCCGAAGCCGATGCCTACGGCCACGTAGACGCCTCCGGCCAGCAGGCCGAGAATGACCAGCTGGACGAAGTCGCCCACGGTTTAGCGGCTCGGCCGGATCAGCGCTGGTCCCAGGACGAGCCTGCGTTCTCGATCGCGCGCTGGAGCGCAAGGCACGCGGCCGTCGATTCTGCGACGTGGTAGTCGGGATCACCCAAACCGGAGTACTTCGCCTTGTATGCCGCGACGTACTGCGCCACGGTCAGGTAGAAAGCCGGCGCGTACTTGACCTGCGGAGTCCACTGCGAGCCGTCGTAGACAAAGTTGGCGTCTGCGCCGAGGGCGGTGATGAAGTCTGGCGTCGAGGGGCCGACCGAGTAGGCGAAGATCTTCGCGTTCAGCTTCTGCTCCTTGGCCGCCTTGTTGATGGCGATCGCCTCCGTGAGGTGGCCGGAGTTGAGCACGATGTCCGGTTTGACCGCCTTGGCCGCCTGCACCTCGGCCGCGAGGTTGGTGGCCCCGTTCTTGTATTTCTTGAACAGCACCACGTTCATGCCCTTCGTGGGCGCGTACGTGTTGATCGCGTTGGCTACCTCAAGGCTGAAGTTGTCGTCGGCGCTGAGCATCGCGACGGTGGCCGGTTTGGGGTTGAGGGTGGCCGCCATGTCGATGACGCCCTGGAGGTACTTGTTGGCGGGGCTGAGGACCCCGAACGTGTACTTGTAGCCCTGGTTGAAGATCGATTGCGCGGCGCCGTTGGCTTCGACCATCGGGATCTGGTTCTGCTCGGCGATGGCGGCGTCCGTCGCGGTGGCGGCGCTGCCATACGGGCCGAGGAGGAAATTCGCCTTGTCCTCGGTGATCAGCTTCTGCATCAGCACCGCCGACTGGTTGGCGCTGCTGGTGTCGTCGTAATACTTGATCGTGACCGGGTGCTTGACCCCGTTCACCACGATGCCCCCGCGCGCGTTGATCCAGTCGAGCCAAAGGTTGTAGCCCTGCTGGGTCAGCGTCGATTCCTTTGTCAACGAACCGGTGAGGCCTAGGGGCGCCCCGAGGATGATGGTCGAGCCTGTCGAGGGTCCATTCGACCCGGTTCCGCCGCAAGCCATCATGGCCACCACAGCCACCGCGAGCAATGCCAACTTGCGCACTCTCAACACCCCCGAAACCTCTACCAGCCGATAATGTTTGACCATCTTAGTCCCACGGTTATGAGCCGGCCACCTCGCCCAGGTTGGCCGCCAGCGTCGCGCCGGGGTAGCGCGCCCGGCTCACCGCAGCCACGATGACGACCGGCAGGCTGAGCGCCGCGGCGAGGAAGAAAAGCTCGCCGAACTGCTGCTGCTGGGCGAGCACCGCCCCGACCGCGGATCCGATCGCGCCCCCCGTGAACGCGCTCGTGACGAACAGCGCCGCGGCGGTGCCTCGCGCCTCAGGGGCGATGTCGGTCGCCCAGGCCTGAATCGTCGAGTGCATGAACGAGTAACAGCCACCGATCATGACACTCGCGAAAAGGATGGCGACGGCATGCTGGTCGAGGGCTGCGCTCAGGTAGCCGGTGACAGCCATGACGCCACCAATGGTGATGGGAACCCAGGCCGGGACCCGCGGCGCGATGACCTTGACCACCCGCGTCCCGGCGAGAACCGCACCTCCATAGGCCGCGACCACCAGGCCGGCCACCGCCGGGTTGGTGCCGGTGGCCTCCAGCGCGGGTGCGAAATAGACGAGAAAACCGAGCACCATCGCGCCCTCGGGCAGGGCGAAGAGGATGACGAACCGCGCCCACGGCCGCCGCAGCGCTTCCCCAAGTTGGGCTGCGGGGCCACCTGTTGACGGCGCAGCGTCCGATTCCGGCAGCCGCCGCATGGCCACGACGAGCGCGGCGGCGACCACAGCTGTCACACCGAAGATCAGCCTCCAGCTGAGGTAGTGCGCGAACAGCCCTCCGCCGAGGCTGCCGGCTGCCGTGCCGATCGCCACCGCCGCCAGCACGTCGGCGATGACTGCATGGCGGGCCTTGAAGGGGACGATGTCGCCGATGTATACGAGCGCCGTCGGCAGGATGGCGCAGACCGCCGCGCCATCCACGATTCGGGCGGCGATGAGCAGGCCGAGGTTGGGCGCCAGGCCGGACAGCGCACAGCCCGCCGCGGTGGCGGCCAGGCTCAACCGCATGACGCGAATGCGGCCGAAGCGGTCGGACGCAAATCCCCACAAGGGCTGCGCAAGCCCGTACGCGAGGTAGTACGCGGTGGCAGCGATCGCGACACCGCCCAACGGAGCATGAAAGTCGAGCGCAATCGGGATCAGGACCGGAGCGAAGGCAAACCGGTCGACCATGGTCACGAATGGGCCGGCCGAGAGCAGGCGGACGTTGAGGCCGTCTTGAATCGCGGGCAAGATCGGGCCTTAGTCGCAGCCCAGCTTGTTGGCCAGGTCGCCGAAGTCGGTCGCCTCCACGTCGGAGTCGGCGTCTGGCAGAAGGTCCGCCCCGCCGTGTGGCCCCTTCTCCAGCGGCCGCTCGACGAATGCCGCCTTCAGCCCCGCGGCCTGGGCGGCACGCAGGTCTCCCTTGTGCGCCGCCACCATCATCACCTGGACTGGGTTCAGCCCGAGTGCGGACGCCGCGCCCAGGTAGACCTCCGGGTCGGGCTTGTAATGGTGGAAGTCCTCGGCCGAGATCAGGCGCTGGAAAGGCAAGCCGGCGAATCGGATCAGGCCGGCCTGCTGTGATCGGTTGCCGTTCGAAAGGGTCGTCACCGTGAACCGTCGGGCGAGCCGGGCCAGCCCCGGTGCTGCG
>WNGN01003260.1_pt1 | contig 15245 bp, 10 predicted proteins | sample 5400561 | NCBI WGS metagenome assembly WNGN01 (sample SAMN13153379, study PRJNA577476) | soil metagenome | isolation source: 115 cm soil or saprolite under Garry oak tree replicate 2 | place: USA:California | collected 2016-06-15
GGAGTTCGTGCAGTACCCCGAGGATGTCGAAGCGTATCGGCAACAGAGCCTGTGCATCAACTGCATGCTGTGCTACGCCGCATGCCCGGTGTTCGGCGCGAGCCCCGAGTTCGTCGGGCCTGCCGCGTCGGCGCTCGCCCTGCGGTACATCCGCGACACGCGGGACGAGGGCGCGGACCAGCGTCTCGCGAGGTTGAACACCAAATCCGGCGTGTGGGAGTGCACCTTCGTCGGCGAGTGCTCCGTCGTGTGCCCGAAGAACGTCGATCCCGCCGCGGCGATCCAGACCTTGAAAGTCCTCGCGACGATGCGGCACATGCGGCGGCTCCTCATGCCGGGCTCCGCATCGAGGTGATCCGACGGCCCGCGAGTACGCATGGAGGCGGCCCGCCGGATGGTGGCTCCGCAACCGGCGGTACCTCGGGTTCCAACTACGGGAGTTCGGCGGCGTCGTTGCCGCGGTCTACGGACTCATCTTCCTGAATCTGCTCCGAACGCTTCGTGCCGGGGAATCGGCGTACTCGGCGTTCGTCGAGATGATGCGAACCCCGCCGATCTTGTACGTGAATCTGGTGTTGTTCGCCCTCTTGATGTGGCACGCGGTCACCTGGTTCATGCTGATCGGCAAGGCCCAGCCGATTCAGTTCACCGAGCGGCCGCTCCCGTGGAGAGCCGTGTTCGGCGTCAACCTGCTCCTGTGGATCGCCGTCTCCGGCGCCGCCGTCTACCTGATCTTCGGGGGCTTGTGAGTGGCCGAGGAAATCGGTTCCAGGCGCGAAACCCTCGGCTACAATCCGGGCCGCGAGACGGTCCATGCGGACCCCAAGACCGGCGAGCCCGAGGTGTTCCTCGAGCCGCTTCTGTGGGGCCTCTTCTCGTTAGGCGGATTCATCACCGCCTTCCTGTTCCCCATCACCGTATTCCTGCTGTTCCTCGCGCCCGTGTTCGGGCTATGGCCCTCCGATCCCGCAGCTTACGTCACGTTCGCGGCGCATTGGCGAGAGCCCTTGGTCCGGTTGTTCTTCTTCGCGCTCATCGGCGGATCGTTGTTCCACGGGACGCATCGGCTGAAGTTCATGCTCGTGGACGCGGGACTGAGAGGTGCCGGAATCCAGGCGGCCCTCGACGTCATCTTGAACGCGATCGCGATCGTCGGGACGCTCGGCGCGCTTTACTACGCCGTGCGGGGCTGGCTTTTCGCCTGACGGGTGCCTTCTTCCGCGGGGCTTTCTTGACGCGCGCTTTCTTCTTCGGCGCCGCTTTCTTCGGCGCTGCTTTCTTCGGCGGCGCCGCTTTCGGGGGCGGTGCGCGGGCTGGCCCTTCCATCGGCACGAGCTTGTAGACGAAGTCTTTCTCCCGCACGCGGTCGCGGACCTTCATCCCGACTTCTTGGCCCGGCCCCGCCTGCGAGACGTCCGCGTGTTCGATCTGCAACGTCTCCACGGTTTGCTCGAGGTTCGTCGACGGTCCTTGGATCTGTATCGTGTCGCCGATCGCAATTCCATCGTCCGTGAGGCGGATTGCCGCGACGCCGATCTTTCCGTAGAAGTGGAAGACTTCGCCGACTTTCTTCCGCTCCTGCGGCATCGCGGATGCATGGGTTCGCGGCGATAAATACGTTGGCGACTGCGGTGTGCCGGCGTCTCTCGAAGGACTGCGCAAGAAAAGTCTTAAGTGCATTCACAGATTACCGCGCCGTCGGAAGGGGGGACAGATCCTTCTATGGTGATGCCTCTTAACGTTCTAGAAAAATCCATCAACAAACGGGTCCAGCTCCTGCTCAAGGACAATCGGATCCTCGAGGGCAAGCTCGTCGGATACGACGACTACATGAACATGGTCCTCGAAGACACCGAAGAGACGAAGGAGGACAACGTCCGCCGCGTCGGGACCGTCGTCCTCCGGGGCAACAACGTCGTCACGATTGTTCCCAAGTGAGCGGCGAGGCCAGAAAATAGATAACCGCGCCCTTGCTTCGTAGCGCGGATGCAGCTCGTGATCATCGCGGGCGGCTTCGGCACGAGGCTCCGCCCGCTCACGCTGAACCGCCCGAAGGCGCTCGTCCCGCTCGTGGACCGCCCGCAGATCGTCTACACGCTGGACTCTTTGCCGGCCATGTGCGACGAGGTCATCATCGCGGTCAACTACGGCTTCGAGGTGATGCGGGAGTTCTTTCGGACGCACGAGTTCGGCATCGAGGTCCGCGTCGTCGAAGAAGCGAAGCCTCTCGGAACGGCGGGAGCCATCAAGAACATTCAACGGCACGTCCACGGGACGTTCGCGGTTTACAACGGCGACGTGGTCGACACGATCGAATTGGACCGGTTCGTCGAGGCTCATCAAAAGCGCCGCGGAATCGGCACGATCGCGGTGTGGCCCATGGACGACCCGTCCGCCTTCGGCGTGGTCGCGATCGAGGACGGTCGGATCACACGGTTCGTCGAGAAGCCGCGGCCCGGGGAGGCCCCGAGCAACCTCGTGAACGCGGGCCGGTACGTGTTCGAACCGATGGTCTTCGATTTCATCGAAGCGGGCCGCGCCGTCTCCCTGGAGCGGGAGGTCTTCCCGCGTCTCGTCGAGCGGGGACTCACAGCGTATCGATACGATGGATACTGGTCCGACGCCGGGACGCTCCCTAGTTATCTGAACGCGCAACGCGTCCTCCTCGATGCCGGGCGCGGGAAGATTGCCCCCGAGGCGGACGTGACCTCAGGCTCGCTCCGGCCACCTGTGTACATCGGCGCGGGGTCCTACGTCGAAGGCCGTCTCGGACCTCACGTCGTCCTCGGAAAGTCGTGCAAGATCGGTCGAGCTTCGCTGACCAATGCGGCCCTCCTGGAGGGCGTCAGCGTGGACGACAAGGCGGAAATTTCTTCGTCGATCCTGGGGGCGGGCGCCTCGATCGGGGAAGGAGCCCACGTTCGCGACAGCATCGTGGGCGACGCCGTTCAGGTGCCGGCTTATGCGACGATCTTCGACGACCGGGTGAGCGCGTGACGCGGTTGTTCGGGACGAACGGGATCCGCGGCGTCGTCGGTCCGGACATGAACGCGGACCTCGCGCTGAAAGTCGGCCGGGCGATCGGCACGTCGTTCGAAGGGGCCCCGGTGGCCCTCGGCCGCGACACCCGACTCAGCGGTCCGATGCTCGCGCGCGCGGTCGCGTCGGGCCTGATGTCCGCAGGCTGCGACGTCGTCGACCTAGGCGTTGTGCCGACGCCGTCGGCCCAGTACTTCCTCGCGAAGTCGGGCCGCCTGAAAGGCGGCGTCGTTGTGACCGCGTCCCATAATCCGCGGGAGTTCAACGGTCTCAAGGCGCTCGATGCCCGCGGGATGGAGGCGAGTCGGGACGACGAGGAAGCGATCGAGTCGATCTTCTTCGACGGCCGGTTTCGCGTGGCTGCGTGGTCCGAGGTCGGATCGATCCGATCCGACGACACGGCGAACCATCGATACCTCGAGGCGATCCTGGCGAAGGTCGATGTCGCGTCGATCCGCAAGAGCGCCTTCACGGTCGTCGTGGATCCGGGGAACGGTGCGGGCTGCGTCGTGACACCGTACCTTTTGCGGTCCCTCGGCTGCCGCGTGATCTCGTTGAACGGGCAACCGGACGGCGCGTTCCCAGGCCGCATGCCGGAGCCGGTTCCCGACCACCTCGGCGACCTGATGCACGTCGTCTCGGAGGTCCACGCGGATCTCGGGATCGCGCACGACGGAGATGCGGACCGCGCGATCTTCGTGGACGACAAGGGTTCCTTCGTCTACGGCGACAAGAGTCTGGCGCTCCTCGCGAAGGCGGCGATCCAAGGCCGCGGTGGGACCGTCGTCACGCCCGTGAGCACATCGAGCCTCATCGATGACGTGGTGCGAGCCGCGGGAGGGCGCGTCGTGCGGACCCGCGTCGGATCGCCGATCGTCGCGCGGACGATGTTCGAGACCGGCGCCGCGTTTGGCGGCGAAGAGAACGGCGGCGTGATCTTCCCCGACCATCAGTTCTGCCGGGACGGCGCGATGTCCGCGGCGAAGATGCTGGAGTTGCTCGCCCATGAAGGCAAGAGGCTCTCCTCTCTGACGGCAGCGCTCCCGCAATATCATCTCAAGAAGGCGAACGTCTCCGTGCCGGTGGAGAAACGCGAGGCGGTCCTCGCGTCCCTCGTCGAACTCACGAAGGGGCGGAAGGTCGACACGACGGACGGCGTGAAGATTGTCGAAGCCGACGGAGCGGTCCTCGTGCGGCCATCGGGTACGGAGCCGATTTTCCGGGTGTATGCTGAAGGCCGGACCCCGGAGCGGGCCGATGCGCTCGCCGCGGAAGGCGCGGATCTCATCCAGAAGGCGCTAGGCCGTCGGTAAAGGCCCGGCCGCGATCAGGATGACCCGATCGCAACTGGGATCAGCACGTACGCGGGCGCGGTCGGCATCGTCGGGACGAGGTTCCACATGCGCGCGAGGCTCGAGAGGACGAACCAGCCGACGATCGAGGTGTAGAGCGCAGCGCCGATCGCGCACAGCTGCCCCAAGGGCGATACGCCGCCATCGGTCCCGGGAGGGACGGGCCGCCCGGTCGTGATGAGGACGGTGCGGGGCGAGAGCACGCCGATCTCGCTCGCCAAGGTGTCCGCGCCGGCGACCGCGAGGGCCGAGAGAAAGACGATGCCGCTCACGATTTTCGGGAACCCGGGAGGCATCGTGAGGGAGATCGCGCCGACGGCCATCGGCGCGAATCCGTTCGCGAGCACGTTCGTCGCCTTGCGCTCGCCGCGAAGCCCCTCCTGGACTCCCAAGGCCTCCTTGAGGGCGAACCGATAGCGGGTCGCGAGGAAGCTCGAGAGGAGGAAGAAAAGGAGGAGGAAGAGCCACGTCACGTCGCCGAAGACGCCGATGACCATGCCGACCACGAACGCCGCCAGGCTGCCGTCCCACGTCAGGACGTTGCGCCGGTACGCGAGGGCACTCAGGGCCCCCGTCAGCCCGGTGCTGACGAGGACCGAGGTCACGAAATCCAAGGGCATTGCGCGGGCAAATCGAGGTCCGGTTATAGCCTTTCCGACCCGATTCTCGGACGGGCCTACCAGGTGTCGAGGGACCGCTGCTTTTGCTCCGATCGAGCGCTTCCGAATTTCGCCAACGCCGCGTTGATCCGGTCGGGCGAGAAGTCGTGTTCGTCGCACAGCATCCGTCGCACGCCGTCGGCATCCGGATCACGGAATCGCAGGTCGACTTGTGGGAGAACGTTCGGCTTCAGGAAGATCTCGCGGACCTCGTCCTTCGATTCGATCTCGACGCCAAGCTCTTCGAGGGCCGGTTCGAGGGACCTGTGTTTTTTGATCAGCGCGAGCGCCTTCTTCGGCCCGATCCCCTTGACGCCCTCGTTGAAGTCCGTTCCGATCAATAAGCCCATGTCGACGAGCTGTTCCCGGGTGATGCCCAGGTTCGCCAACGTGGCCTCGAGGGAGATCTCCTCCGGTTGGACGTCCACGTAGATGTCTTTGCGCGGCAGCTTCCGACGACCGGTGATCGCGAGGTTCTTCACGAGCCGCGGGGAACCGAACAAGAGGGAGTCGAAGTCTTGCGACGCCGCCGCGTACGCCACCCCGCTCCGGGCCATCGCGCTCGCCTGCGCTTCGCCTTCTGCGGGCGCCTGGACCCACGGGATTCCGAGCAGATCGAGAAGTCGCTTCGACTGGTCGACCATCTCGCTCGTGAGCCGCGAGGTCTGCATTGCCTTCGTCCGCGCGGTCGCGAGATCTCCGATTTCCACCGCCTCCCGCCACTCGCGCTCCGCGCGCCGCTTGATCTCGCCTCGGGCCACGATCGTGTGCGCCTTGAGCCGCGGCGGTTCTCCGTCGAAGACGAACGCGGGCTTGATTCCTGCGGCGACGAAGTTCGAGATTCGGTAGATGATCCCGGACAGGTGGGACGTCACGAGGCCCTGGTGATCCATCAGCGGCGTGCCGTCGGGCTGGCGGATGATCGCGAGGAACTGGTAGAGCGTGTTGAAGGCGTCGATCGCCAGCACTCTGCCTGAGAAGTCCCCCAGCGTCCGCGGTTCGGAGATGACGATGTCCGCGAGGTTGATGCCCATCCGCTCGGCAGAAGGCGAGGGATTCTAAAGCGTTTGCTTGGAGGGCGGCCCGCAAACCGCCCACCTCCGGCGGACCGTGAGGAGCATGGACGCGCTTTTGGTGCACAGTTGGAGTTTACTGCCTTTGACATGCATTGTTTCCTTCGCAACACATCCGAATCGTCACTTTATCATGCGATCGATCCGGTCTCCCGCGTCATGTCGCGGATGGGAACGACGCCGCCCGCGATCGCGCTCCTCGTGTTGGCCCTTGCGGCTCTGGTGGCCTTGCCTCACGCATCGGCCTCCATCACGGTCCGCGACCTCGGGACCCTGCCTGGTTACACGTCGAGCGAGGCGCTCGGGATCAACGCGGCAGGACAGGTCGTCGGGACGAGCAGCGATGTGGAATCCCAGTCGCGTCCGTTCCTGTGGGACGACGGCGTCATAACGAACCTCGGGACGCTCGGCGGAAGCCGCGGCACGGCGCACGGGATCAGCGACACGGGTCTCATCGTGGGCGAGAGCGAGGATTCCACCCACACGATGCATGCGTTCATCTGGGCGGACGGAGCGATGACGGATCTCGGCCCCGGCGTCGCGTTTGCGGTCAACGATCACGGACAGACCGTTGGCTGCGGATACCCGACCTCTGCCGCACTACCGTGTCACGCGGTCCTGTGGCAGGCTGGCCGAATGACCGACCTCGGCACTCTAGGAGGCGGTTCCGGCTCCGCCTACGGCATCAACAACGCGGGCCAAGTCGTCGGCAGCAGTCTCGCACCGGACGGTTTCATGCACGCATTCCTCTGGCAGGACGGCACGATGACTGACCTCGGAGGGCTCCCCGGCTACCAGTTCAGCGTCGCCTGGGACATCAACGATGCGGGGCAGGCGGTCGGTAGCAGCTACGGCGAGGACGGCATCACGCACCCGGTCCTCTGGGAAAACGGTGGGGTCCGGGACCTCGGGAACTTGGGCAGTCCGGCGGCGACCGCGTTCGGCATCAACGAGGCCGGACAGGTGGTCGGTATCAGCTTCGCCTCCGACGGACAGATGCGACCATTCCTGTGGCAGGACGGCGTAATGACGGTGCTCCCGACTCCAGACAAGAGCGGAGGCGCGGCTTCCGACATCAACGAGGCCGGTCAGGTGGTCGGTGGCCGGTATCTCTACGCGCCCGGCACGACGCCCGGGGCACCGCCGGCCGGCTTGGCGTTCTTTGTTGCCGCCCTTGGGCTGGGCGGAACGACCTTCGGGTTTTATCAAGTGCGCCGGAACCTTCGACCGCGCAAGAGTCCGAACCGGAGGTGAACGTCGAACCGAATCCTCTTAAGAAACCGGGTCGGGCGACGTTCGGGACCCGGGCTGTGCACACGAAGGGACCCCAAACGACGCCCGATCGTTCGCCTGTCGCCCGGCATCGGACACTACGGGATCCTACATCTCCGCCGCTCGGACGCCAAGGAGGAATGTTTCCGCTCCCAAGCCGGCTTCGATGACGTACGAGTTTGCGTCCGGTTCCGCGACGAACTGCATGTCGAGGGCGTTTGAGTCGCGCAAGATCATGTCCTTCCAGGGTTGTAGCATCGCCCGGAAGGGTTTGCCGGCGACGAGTTCGATTTCGACGATTCGGTCGTCGGGAAGACGCATGTCCTTCCGGGCCTCGCGCACCAGGTTCGCGATTTCCTTCGCGTACCCTTCCGCGATGAGCTCCTTCGACATGCGCGTGTCGAGATAGAGGACGCCTCCTTCGAACGGCTCTTCGACGACATACTCCGGGATCGACTCGATGAAGGAGACCATCGACGGGTCGATCCGGACTTTCTGGCCCTCGATCCCGACCGAGTACTCGCCTCGGTCGAGTCCGGCCTTGATCTTCCACGCGTCCTGGGACCGCAGCAGGATCTCGATCTTCTTCGCCCAGAGCTTGTACGAGGCGCTGACGGAGTCCATGTGGACCTGGACGTCGATTTTCATGCCGCGCCACATGTCGTTCGGCGAGACGAGGTCGAGTTCTTTCGCGCCGCTCTGTCCCACGATGACTTTGCGGAACGCGCTCACGGCGTCGTAGCCGACCGGGTCCACGGTCTTGATCGCGATCCGCGAGACGGGCCAGTATCGTTCGATCCCCGCGCGGTGCTTCGCTTGGAAGGCGGCCTCCAGGGTGAGCCGCAGGAACTCGACGTACGCGTTCACCTGCTCGTCCGAAATCTGTAGGGTGCCCGCCTCCTTCGACGCGATGATCGTCTGCCGGATCTGGCGGGAGATCTCCTCCGTTGGACCGACGGCCGCGTCCGAGACCTGACGCAGGACGGCCACGCCCTGGTCGTACCCCTTCCGCTCGATCGCGGTCCGCGCCCACGTCATGAAATCCATGTCCCCTTCCCCCGCGAGGAGACCGCGCTCCATGAGCGTCGGGATCTTGCTGACCGGGGTGTCTTCGAGCGGGCCGAGCGACACGCCCGCGACGTCCGTCGCGAAGAGGATCTTGCGCACCGCGTCCCGGATGCCCGGGAGTTCCGCCGGATCTCCGGACCATTCCTCGAGCCGCGGCCCGTACGCGTCGTGGATGTCTTTGAGGACCTGCATGACGTACAACGGGATGATGGACGATTCCTTCCCGCGCATCGTGACCGCGAGGAACGCTTGGGGACCGCGGGCCGCCAGGACCGTCGTGCCGCCGAACGTGGCGGTCTGGATGCTCTTCCCGCCGTTCGGGAACGCGCGGTTCACGAACTCCTTGACCTTCGCCTCGAGATTCGCGGCCCGGGACACCTCCTCGGGGGGCAAGTACGTCCGGGACTCGTGACAGACCAGGGCGCCGGTCGAATGGAAGAGGAGTCCGTCGTCGATCGCGTAGCCGCTCTCCGACTCGACGCGGACGACGGCCGTGTCGGTCGTCTGGTGCTTCCCGTCGTCGAGGGGCCGCGTGTAATGGACCTCGAAATCGAAGTCCATCGTGCCCGCCTCCTTCGGCTTGAGCCCGAACTCGAGTGACACCTTCTGGTTGGGCTCGATCTTCTCGATCGTCCGGAGTCCCAGGACCTCGACGGGCCCGCTCACGATCGGCGTGACGTGTTCGGCGGGCCAGTTCCCCTTGTTCGTGATGTTCATCTCGAACCGATTCCAGCGGTTCGCTTGGAGCCCGGCGTTCGTCGTCTCGAGGAAGAGCCGCGGATAGCGGTCCTTCAGGAGCCCTTCGACCTTCCGTCTCGCGGTCGCCTCGGCGCGATCGATCAGGGACTCGGCCCCCTTCAGGTCCTCGAGGCGCATCGCGTCTTCCGCCTTGAGGAGGAGGGCTTCGACGTCGGAGAGGTCGGCGTGGACCATCGTCGCCTGGGTCACGGTGGCCCGGATCCGATCCATGTCGGCCCGCGCCTTTTCGAGGACCGTCCGCCGGCGTTGCCGTGCCAGCGACTCTTTCGCGCGCCGCAGGTATTCCTCCATCTGCCGAGGGTTCTTCTTCTGGATCGCGCCCTCGATCTTCGTCAGGTACGACTCCGCCTCGCGGACGTCCAGGTTCTGGCTCTTCGCGATCGAGATGTCGTTGATCAGCGATGCGAGCTCGACCTCGACCTTCTTCGCGGCGATCTCGCCCTTCTGCCGTTCGAGGGACTCGTGGAGGCCCTGCTGGATCTCCCGAACACGCTCGTACTTGCCTTCGCTGTAGGCCTCTTCCGCCTCCCTCAGGAGCAGCTCGGCCTGGCTCGTGTCCGAACCGATCCCCTTCATCTCGCCGACCGTGTCGCGGGCGCCGGCCAGGATCTCGCCCATCCGGTCCCGGAGCTGGCTCTTGACTAGGTCCGCCTGGGTCTTCGCCTGTTCGATGAACTGCCACGCAAGCTGGATGTCCGTCTCCAAGGTCGACTGGGCCTTCGCGAGGAGTTCGTTCGCTTCCGTCGCCTGCGTCGCCCCGAGCGCCTCGATCACCTTCGCGGTCAGCGTCACCGGGCTCTCCGACAACGCGCCCATGTCGGCGGTCGGTTCCTTCGCGACCAACACGAGCTTCTGGATCATCTCGTCGATGCCCTCGAGCTGGTGCAAGAGGCCCGTCCACCGCTCGAGGACGGTCCCGTACCGGTCCTCGACTTCCTTCAGGACCTGAAGCATGTAGAGCGGGAGGAGCTTTGGCTCGTTGCCGACGAGGACCGTCGCGAGGAACGTGTGCGGCGACCGCTCGATGAGGATCTTCGAGTCTCCGAAATCGAGGCGTTTCATCCCGACGCGCGTGCGCGATTTGAACGAGTCTTTCACGAAGTCCTGGACGACCGTGAGCATGCCGGAGAAGATGTCCTCGTCGATCTCCTCCCGGAACTTGCGGCTGTGGTGCGCGATGAGCCGTCCGTCGGAGTGGATCAGGAACACGTCCTCGACGAGGTACGTTGACTCGGGTTCGACCCGGATCTCCTTCGTGTCCCGGACCTCGTAGCGGTTCTCGTCGAAGAGCCGCTTGTACGTGATTCCGACGGCAACCGGGACGGCGCCGGTGCCCTTCGGCTTGACGCCGACCCGGACCGGGACGACCTCGCCCACGCCGATCTCCGCGATCGGCGCGACGCCTTTTGCCTCCAGGTTGCCGGAGAACTCGATCTGGACGTTTCGCGCCGGCAATTTCCCGCGGTTCTCGATCTCGACGACGTACTGGTTCCACTCCCCCGCCTGCAATCCGGACGACGGCAGGCGCAGCGCCAGGTTCGGGTACTTGTTCTTGATGAAATTCTGGATCTGGATGCCGACCGAGACTTCGGCTTGTTTGATCAGGATCTCCGCCATCGCGATGTCGCCCGCCCGGAGTGCCGCTTCCGCCTGCTCGAGCGAACCGGCCGCGTCGCCCAGCTCCGCCCCGAGGCGCTTTGCGTTCGCCATCATCGTCGAGACGGCGTGGACCCGGGTCTCGTACTTCTCGAGGAAATGGGACTTGCGCGATTCCTCGAGGGACGCGCGGGCCTCCGTCAGTCCGCGCTCGAAGCCGTCGACGTTGCCCTCCTCGATCGCCTTCCGCGCTCCTTCCAGGTGCGTCCGTGCCGCGTTCGACGGAACGCCCAGGCGCTCCGACTGCGTGACGAGTTCATCGAGGCTCTGGATCTCGTTCATCGACCTCTTGACGATCTGGTGTCGCTTCGCATCGAGGAGCCGCTCCTGCAGGTCGCCCTTGAGGCGGTACACCTCCTCGAGATCGTCCGCGGCCGCCGCGTCCTCCGCATGGGCGCGGAACTCGTCGAGCTCCTCCTCGTGGAGGCCGAGAGTCACCCCTTCCTCGATCATCGGCGAGAACGAGCCGACCACGGAGCCGAGGTGCGCCCTGCGCGCCAGGTCGACTTCGTCAGAGATCCGCTTCGCATATCCGTCGACCTCGCGCAGTTCGCCGGCGTCAATCATCGCCTCCGCCCGCGCCAGGATCTCCGAGGCCATTCGCACATTGGCACCGAGCTTCGCGTGAGCCTCGACCTTCGCCCGGAGCTCCGACAGGCTGTCCCGGGCCAGCCGCGTCTCCTTGTCGCGGCGGGTCTCGTCGAGGATGTCTTCGATGACCTTCTTGTACTCGATCGCCTCGACGAAGCGTCCGTCGTTGATCGCCTCGCGGGCGTTGAGCAAGACGACCTCCGCCCGGCCCGGATCGAGTCCGGTCGAGCGAACCTCGGCCACCTCGCGTTCGACGTAGGACACGAGGTCCTTCGCGGCCGCCTCGAGTCCTTCTTTCAGGCGGGCGGCCATCTCCTTCGTTTCCGTGAGTTCCCGAGAGAGGTCCTCGAACCGTCCCTCTTCGAACGCGGCTTCAGCACGGTCGAGCGCCGAGTCCGCCCCGAGGATCGAGATGTCGGCTCGCGCGAGATCCGCGATCGTCTTGCGAATCGCGGCGAGCTCCGCCCGCGCGGCCTCCTGGCCCTTCCGGCGGGCTTCGGCCTCTCGACTCTGCATTTCCCGGAGGCCTTCCGCGAGCTCTTTCTCCGCGGCCCGCGCATGCTCGACCGCATCCGCGTACTCCCCTCGCTGGAACGCCGCTTCCGCGGTGTCGAGGTGGGCGACCGCCTTGTCGACGTCGAGTCCGGCGTCTCGCCCTTCGTGAATCTTGCGCTCCGCGCGGCCAATCAGATTTCGCGACGCCGCCACGAGCTCGTCCATCAATTCCTTCGCGGTCGAATCGAGGTCGGTCAGGATCGCATCGACGTCGTCGAAGTTCCGTTCCTCGATCGCCTGCTCCGCTGCTCGGAGGCTCTCCTCGGCCCCCGTGATGTCGATGTCCGCCTTTCGCAAGTCCATGATGAGCTTCTTGACCATGATGAATTTCGTCGCGGCGCTCCGCGCTTTCTCTAGAGTCCGCCTCTGCTCGTCCTGATGTCGGACCTGTCGCTTCTCGGAGAGGAGCTGATCGATCTCCCCGGTCGCCCGGAGCACGTCGGCCGGCCGGGCCGCTTGGACGGCGGCCTGGGCGTTCGCCAGGAGGGCCGCGAATTCCGGGGCCTCGACCCCGTCGCGCCTCGCCTGTTCCACCGCCTTTCGGGCCCGTTCCAGGGCCCCTTTGGCCTGGTGATTCAACGTGACTTTGACGCCCTTCACCATCCCCTCTGCCGAGGCGACCAGGTTCTCGGCCTCCTCGAGGGACCCTCGGTCGATCGCCTGCTCCGCCACGGCCAGCGCCTCGAGCGCATGCGCCAGGTCGACGTTGTGCGCGAGGAGGTCCTGGATCTCCGCCCGCACGGATTCCATCCGGCGATGCAGCCCCTGCGTACGCTCGAGTTTCGAGCGCGCGACCTCGGCTTCGGATTTCCGCTTCGTGTCCGCGGCGGCGTGCGCGAGTTCTTCGACCTCGGAGATGCACGCCTTGCCGGCGTAGATCGTGTCGCCGTAGCGGGCCTCGGAGTACGACGTCTCGGCGTCTCGCAACATCTGCGCCGCGGCGTCGACTTGGATGCCATCGGCTTTCGCCCGGGCGACCTCGCCGCGGGCCTGCCCGAGCACCTCGGCCGCGGAGCTCCGCATCAGCTCGCGCGTCGCGAAGATATCGTGCTCGACGCTGTCGAGGAGGGCGTCCGCATGGAAGTACCGGCGTTCCTGGATCCCGATCGCCGCATCCGCGAGTTTTCCCTCCAGGCCCATCGTGTCATTCTGCCCGCCTTGTCGGAGCGCGACGATGTCGTCGCGCGCCTGGAGCACCCGCACGTTCAGTTTCGACTCCGTCTCTGTATCGGCCTCGGCCATCCGCTTGTCGATCAGGGCTTGCATGTCGAGCTTCTTGCCGAGGGAGACCGCATCGTCGACCTCTTTCAGGAGCTGGCGGGCGACCGCTGGATCGAGGCCGCGGGCCGCGTTCATCAAGATGATCTGCAAGGATTGCTCCATGATCGTCCGGAAGTGCGAGTCCCGTGCGCTCTCCGCGGCGTGGCGGGCCCGGCCGACGAGGCGCCGTGCGGCCGCGAGGTCCTTCGCCTCGACGGCCTTCGTGAGATCGACGAGGATCTGTTCGAAGTCCGCGGCGTCGGCCCCGAGGTCGCGCAAGTCCTCCGCGTCGACCTGGAGGCTGGCGAACGCGTTCCGGACGGTCTGCAGGAGGGACGCCTCCCGCACGGCGTCGTGCGCGTCCTTCGCGAGCCCGCGGACCTTGCCGTATTCTTTCGCCACGAGCGCGATCTCGGCTTCGTCGAGGATCGCCTCCGCACGGCCCACGTCCACGCCCTTCCGGCGCTCGCGCGCGGTTTCGCGGGCGGATTCCCGCAGGCCCGCGTCGGCGACCGCATACCGTCGCGCCTCCTGCAAGCCATTCCGGGCTCTCTGCGCGAGGAGGGGAATGTCCGCGTACACGCCCCGTCGGAGCGCGTCCCGGGCCTGGGTGAGGGCCTTCCGGGCCTCGGCGATGTTCACGCCGTCCCGACGAGCGGCGTCGACGTCCGCCGCGGCGCGGTCCAGGGTCGTCTCCGCTCGCGCGTACTTCCGCTGGGCGTCCGCTTTCTCAATCGCCTTCGATGCGAGCGGTCGGATGCGATGGTATTCCCGCAGGGCGAGGGCGTCCCGGGCTTCGGCGAGGTGGCGCTCCGCCTCCTCGACGTTCCCGCCGCGCTCTTCCGCGTATCGCACGCGGGCCTGCGCCTTTTCGACGATTCCCTGGAGGGTTCGTTCCCGTCGTTGGTCGAGCGTCCGGATGGAGATGCGACGAAGAAGGCGTTCCGCCGCGACGAAGTCCCCGCGGCCCGCGAGGGCCCGGGCCTGGTCGATGTTCCGCTGGAACGCCAGGGTCTCGATGCCGGCTCTCTTTGCGCCTTCGAGGACCGCGTCCGCGTAGGCGAGCGCATCCGCGACCCGCGCCTTGCGCCGCGCGATCTCGAGCACCCGGCGGGACGCGCGGGCGAGATCGAGCGCCCGTCCCAGGTCGCCCGCGGCCTCGGTCTGCTCCGCCCGTTCCAACAGGCTCTGGGCGAACGACGGGTCGGCGGCGTCGCGGCCCGAGGGCACGAGGTCCTTGCGAGCGGCCGCAATCGCCCGTTTCGTGACGGCCGGCGCGGCCCGCGTCGTCAGGCCCCGGTCGAACGGCTGCCCGCAGACGTCGCACCCGGATCGCCCGTCCGGTACGTCCGACTCGCAGAGGGGGCAGCGGGCCATGTGGCTCCAACCGAGGGGTCGCCCTCCTCATCGGGAGGGAATGACACCGTTGGATGTCGGCTTAGCCGGTATAAATGAAGCGTCCTCGATATCTCACCTGATAACCGTATGGCTCGGACCGGTCCCGGGCCGGTTCCCGAAAAGCTTCAGTAGCCGCGCGCCGTTCGCACGGCCGTCGGGGCCGTCCCGCGCAGGGGGCACCCGGAGGTGTCTCGGTTGGCCGGCCGGCGGGGTCGTTCGCTCGTCGGGATGGCCGTGGTCGACGGGGAAGGCGTCGAGGTCGGCTACGTCTCCGGCGAAGAGGCGAACGCGCTCGTGATCGGGGAAGGCTCCGGAGGCCGGATGCGCCTCGGCCGTCGGTTCGTGAGCGGGATCGTGGATCGCGTGACGCTCCGCGGCCCCGCGGCGGAGATCTTTGCGGGCCTGAACGTGATCGACTCGGACGGCGAATTCGTGGGCATCGTCCGGGACACGAACGAGGCGGACGACGTCCTCGATTCGTTCATCGTCGAGGATGAGTCGGGGGAGATGGTCAACGTCCTCCTGGAGGACGTCCGATCGATCGACGAGTGGGTCGAGCTCTC
>WNGN01013742.1_pt1 | contig 15243 bp, 15 predicted proteins | sample 5400561 | NCBI WGS metagenome assembly WNGN01 (sample SAMN13153379, study PRJNA577476) | soil metagenome | isolation source: 115 cm soil or saprolite under Garry oak tree replicate 2 | place: USA:California | collected 2016-06-15
ATCGTGCTGAGCTCCGGAGCGAATGCGGGCACTCTGTCGCCGATCGCACCGTCGGGCGTGATTGCGAATAGTCTAATGGGAAGAATTCAAATCACCGGTCAGGAATCGGCGATTTACCTGAACAACCTCTATATCGAGTCGATTGTAGGCCTCGGGGGTTATTTCATTCTCGGCGGATATCAATTACTCACTCGCCCCCGCGTGAAAGGGATAGAGGAGGAAAATGCATTCGGTCTGGGCCGTGTGGAACCGATGTCGTGGAATCAGAAGTTAACCCTGGCACTAATCGCACTGCTGATCGCGGCTGTCGTGTTATTGAAGATCGACGTTGCGATGGGTGCATTCATGGCGGCGGCCATTCTCACGCTGGCTCGTGCATCGGACGAACAGGCCGCACTAAAGGCGCTTCCGTGGAATGTAATCGTTATGGTGTGTGGCGTGATCGTTCTTATTTCCATCCTCGAGAAAAAAGGCGGCATGGACCTGTTCATTACGATTCTGTCCAAGTTCGCAACGAAAACGTCTGTTAACGGAGTGATCGCCTTCGTGGCTGGATTGATCTCGGTCTACGCGAGCTCTGCCGGTGTCGTCATGCCGGCATTTATTCCCACGATCCCAGGTCTGATCGCCAAATTAGGTGGAGGCGATCCTATCGCAATCGCCGGTTCCATCAGCGTCGGCGCGATGATCGTGGATACATCTCCGTTATCGACCGCCGGTGCTTTATGCATTGCGAGCGCTGCGCCCTCTGAAGACCGGAGATCACTTTTCAATAAGATGTTGGCTTGGGGCTTATCCATGAGCCTGGTGGGCGCTCTTGTATGCTGGCTGTTCTTCGGGCTTCTTTCTGGAAAAACGAATTAGGATGAAGACATGAAAGCCGATCTCGTCGTTAAGGGCGGTTGGGTGGTCACACCGCAGGAAACTTTCAAAGGCGGCGTTGCCATATCGAATGGGAAATTTGTTGCTATTGGAACAGATGATTCCCTCCCCGACGGCAAAGAAGTCATTGACGCCGGGGATAAGCACATTCTTCCAGGGTTGATCGATGGACATGTGCATTTTAGAGAGCCGGGTCTCACCTATAAAGAAGACTTCGGAACAGGATCGACAGCAGCGGCATGTGGCGGCATCACAACCGTGATCGATATGCCGAACACGATTCCTCCGACGGCGGACGCCGAACAGGTCACAGTGAAACAGCGGCTCGCTGAGGAGAAATCTCTGGTGGATTTCGGGCTCATCGGAGTCATCCTTCAGACCAATACAGACCAGATCGCTCCGATGGCGGAAGCCGGCGTTATTGGTTACAAGATCTTCTTTGGCGCAACCGTCGGCAATCTCCCTTGTCCCGACGACGGGGTTTGCCTGGAAGCTTTTTCCCGAATTGCCGAATCGAAACTTCCTCTGGGGATCCATGCCGAGAATCGCCAGATCATGGATCACTACACCGATCAACTGAAAGCCAAAGGAAAAAACGATCCGATCTATTGGGAATCGTCGAGACCGGCTCTCTGCGAGGCCGAATCCGTTGCACACGCCTTGTTCTTCGCCGAGGCGTTTGGGACCAAGTTGCACGTTTTTCACATGAGCTCCAAACAGGCCGCGTTCCTGGTGAGGGATGCCAAGGCACGAGGCGTGAGAGTGACCGCCGAGACGGGGCCTCACTATCTGCTGCGCGAGCCAAAGGACATGGCGGAGGTCGGTCCGCTTCTGAAAATGAATCCGCCGGTTCGCCCACGCGATCATGCCCAGGCGCTTTGGGACGGGCTGCTCCATGGATACGTCGACATGCTCGCAACCGATCATTCTCCTCACACCTTTGAAGAGAAGGGATGCGACATGACAGGGAAGTTGCTGAAGCCCGCCATCTGGGATTGCGTTTCGGGCTTCTGCGGCGTCGAAACGGCGGTACCGCTGATGTTGACCGAGGTCAACAAAGGACGGATGACGCTAAACCACTACGTTAAACTCGCCAGTGAAAACCCGGCAAAGATCTGGCAATTCTATCCAAAGAAGGGAGCCATTCGGCTCGGATCCGATGGCGACGTTACCATCGTCGACATGAACAAAGAGAGTGTGATCGACGGCAATAAACTGCACAGCAAGAACAAGCCCACACCATGGCACGGCTGGAAGGTGAAAGGCGTGCCGGTCTGCACGATTGTCCGCGGCCACGTTCAGATGCGGGATGGCGATCCCGTTGGAAAGCCAATCGGTCGCATGCTACGGCCGGTCCTGTAGCGGCCCGTGCCTTTGCCGCATTTTTTTAGAGGCTGGCGCAAATTCGCCAACCGCGGCTCTGTGAAATGCGAATCGTCACCTACAATTTTCTCCGCGCAGGAAGCCTGAAGCGGTGCGGTCACTGGTCTCGGGTGATCCGCAGTTTGAAACCCGATCTGTTGCTCGCCCAGGAATGCCGTCCGCCGGAGACTTCGCCTGGAGAGCGATTCCGGCACGGGCAGCGCGATGGATTCGCCTGGCAGTCCGCCGGAACCAGGGATTGGGGCAGCGGACTTTTTGCGCGATCGGCGTCGCTCGTGCCGATCGCGATTCCCGATTACGACGGCTGGGTTGTCGGCGGCCAGATCCGAAATACGTCGTGGTTGGAACGTCCGTTCATCGTGTTCAGCGTTCACGGACCAGCCGGTGAACTTGGATACATCCGAACAATGCAACACATCCTCGACCGCATCGCCGCCCTCCGCGGGCGCGCTGACCTCGTACTGGGCGGTGACTTCAACATCGCCGTCGGCTACCGGCCGCCGCGCGATCCCATCCGGATGCTGCGAGGCGAACGCGATATTCTCGACCGCCTGACGAACGAGTTCGAGTTGGTGAGTTGTTGGCAGGCGGCGAATCCGGATCGTCCGCTGGCGCAAACGCTGCGATGGACAGGAAACCCGTCCGCGCCGTATCACTGCGACGGCATTTTCGTCCCGCGTTCGTGGCTGCCGCTTTTGATCTCCTGCCGTGTCGTTCGCGGCTCGCGCTGGAAGCAGTTGAGCGATCACAATCCTGTCGTGGCTGAGTTTCGGGAATGCATGCGCGTCAAGGATGCCTGAATATCCAGGCTCAAAGGAGTGACCTTATGATGAGGACAAGATGCGGGATGCTGTTGGGTTCGATGCTGTTGCTCGGACTCTTGACAACGCCCGCCCGTGCCCAGGTGAGCGTAAACGTCCACATCGGCGAGCCACCGCCCGTCGTTGTGTACTCTCCTCCAACAATGGTAATGTTGCCGGAGCCCCAAATGTACGTAGCCGTAGGTGTTCCCTATGACATCTTTTTCGTCAGCGGCCGCTACTACTATTTCCATGGCGACCATTGGTTCTGGGGAGCGGGATACGGCGGACCGTGGACCTACATGGAGGTTGAAAGGTTGCCTCCAGGCCTCCGAAGGTACAAGGTGAAACAGTTGCGTGAATTCCGAGAGCGCGAATATCGGGTCTACCAAGTTCAGGGACCGAAGTTCGGAGGTAGGCACTTCGTGGCCGAAGACGAAGACCGAGACGGAGACAGAGACGGAGACAGAGAACACCACGGACGAGGCCGCGGCAGAGGTCACAACAAGCACTAATATTCGTTTTGCCCGGAATCCTTCCGATCTTCAACTTGCAGGCGCGGTGTATCACCGCGCCTTTCCTTTTTGTGCGGCTGAATTCCATTGTCTTGGTCTTGACTTCGTCCGGGGGCGGACGTAGATTTTGCGCCAAGGCTCAAACTATATGAAGAAAAGGACTGGGGTTTCGATCTGCGCATCTTTAGTTCTCTTTATGCTGTTAATCCTTCCCACATTTGCACATCACGGAAACGCCTCCTACGACAACAAAACCGTCACGATCAAGGGTGTCGTGACGGAGTGGCGTTGGACCAATCCCCATTCCTTCCTGAAGTTCGATGCTAGAGACGAGAAGGGCAACGTCGTGCAATGGATCGGGGAGTGGAATAATCCATCCACACTGATCAATTTCGGCATCACTGCCAAATCGTTCAAAGTCGGTGACGAGGTCACCGTCACCATGAACGGAATTGCCAAGAGTGGTGTTAACCTCGGGCGTGTCGTTAAAGTTGTACTTCCCGATGGTCAGGAATTGAGTATGGGTAATGAACGCTAGGAGAGAGGACGGCTCAAGGGTATTTCTAACTGCTTCGCTTGATCCGCAGAATCGGTGGCCACGGCCAACTCCAAGCTGAATTTTTGAATTCCGAAAGGACTCAAAATGAAAAGCCGCTATGTGACCTCCACTATTGCATTGCTGATTCTTGTGCCTGGCCTGGGAGCTCAAATCGCTCAACAGCGCGAGTCAGGCAGGAGCATACACCGCGATGGCTGGGATCGGATCGTGCCCGACGCCCCGAAAACGCAGAACTCGGCTCCTGCTCCTGTCCGGGATCTGACCGGAATTTGGGAACCGACACCGGGTTACCGCGACGGAGTCCAGGCGACCGGCGCAAGAAACTACCCTGCAGATGGGAAGCCTGAACATGAGTTGCCGTTCACTCCTTTGGGGTTCGAAACATGGAAGTCTCATAAACCGGGATGGGGAGTTACGGCCGTTCCGATTGAGGATAATAATGATCCCTTCGACATCTGCGATCCCATAGGGTTTCCGCGCATAGAACTATTTAACCTGCGCGCGATACAGATTTGGCAAAACAAAAATCAGGTGTTGTTCGTTTATCAGAATAGCCAAGTCTGGCGGAATATTTGGACGGACGGGCGAGAGCTTCCTAAAGAGATTCTGGAGCCTCGGTGGTACGGCTACTCCGTTGGAAAATGGATGGACGACTATACGTTTGTCGTTCAAACCAGGGGGTTGGATGAAAGGACCTGGATCGATAACGCGGGCCGCCCTCATAGCGATGAATTGATGGTACAGGAGACATTCCACCGAGTGAATCAGGACATCATGGAGTTAACTTTAACGATTAATGATCCAAAGATGTACACGAAGCCTTGGAACGCCCTGGACAAATTTCCCCTTCGATTGCAGCCTGAGTGGTTTGATATCCGAGAGCAGGTCTGCGCCGCCTCTGAAGCCGCAGACTATAACAAGACAGTTGCGGCAGGGGCTGCGGTAGAAAAGAAAAAATAGCGTATTGTAGCGGCGGTCTATTCCTTGAGGCTGCGCGCTGTCGCGCTTGCGCTTCGCCGAGCGCCGCTACAGATTACTTTCCCCGATCTTTAACACCTGAAGTTAGTGTATGAATCCTGTAAACGACTCCTCGACCGGTGACATAAAGATAGCTGTTACCCGGTCCACCGAAGCCGCAGTTCTGAGGCGGCATATCGTAAGGAGCTTCGATGTCGCCAAGGTGCTCGCCTTTGGCGCTGAATACCTGAACCCCAGCCGGCGTTGTGGCAAAAGTGTGGCCCGCGCTGTCAATGCATAAGCCATCGGCACCGCTGACCAGGCCATGGTCTGTCTCTTCCTTCAATGTGTACTTGCCGAAGTTCTTCCGATTCTTCAAGGTGCCATCCGGCTGAACGTCGTAAGTCAGCAGATATGCGCCGTCCCAATCATTGACGTAGAGAGTTTTGTCAGCGGCGCTAAGAGTGATGCCGTTCGGCCGCCTGACGTCGCTAGCGACGCGGATAACCTTGTGGCTGTTTGGAGCGATGTAATAAACGGATTGGGGCAAGTCATTCGGCGATGGCGTTGCGCCGATTTGGTAACAATCGGTGAAATAGATGCCACCCTTTTTGTCGACAACCAGATCGTTGGGGCGGATGTAAGGTTTGCCATCGAAGCTGTCGGTTAGCACTTCCTCGCTTCCTTTGGGATACAGCACGCTGACTTTCTTCGAGTATTGCGCCGCAATCACCCGGCCCTTGCGATCGATCGCCAAACCCGCTGCTTGATCGGTGTTCTCCACGAGCGTGGTCGCATTGCCGTCCGGGTCGATTTTGAGGAGCGAACCACGAGAAGACACCAGAACGCTGCCGTCAGACATGCCCATGCCTGCGTCGGTGCCTCCGAGCCCGAATTTGACAATTTCTATCTTGGTGCCGGCCTTCACTACACCAGCGATCTCCGGTGTCACTTTGTCGGTGGCCGGCGGCTGGGCGGCTTGCTGACCACGGCCCCGTCCACCCTCTTGGCCACGGCCCCGGCCACTCTCGCGAGCTTGTCCGAACGCAGCCACTTCACAAAGCAGGCACAACAGTGCAACGAAAATTACTTTCGGTTTCATGCCGATCTCCTGTTGAAACTCTTTCTCAGGAAGCGAAGCGGAATTCACGATAGGCTCGCCCCATACTGCTGTCAAGAAAATCTCCTAAAATCTCCGAGAAATAATGACAGATTCTGGGGAAGAAGGTAGACTTCCGAAAAAATTCTCACGAGGGACATCGATGCCGAACCGGAGATCTTTTATCAGGACAGTGACGGGAGCCGCCGCCGGGTTAGCCGTGAGCCGGAGCTTCCCGGATGCGGACGCAAAGGAGCGCAAGGGCGAGCAGGGGCGTGGGCAGGCGCCGCGGGCTTCCGCCGCAGTAACGCGGCGGGAGGTGCAAATAGGAGGCCGGCGCGTTCGAGTGGTGGACGTCCATGCGCACGCCACAGTCGACGAGGTGAAGCCCGTCGTTGCGAATACCGAGTTCGCTCGCAACGCCGGAGGGCGGCCGTTAGACATGGAACGTATCCAGGAGATGGACAGGCGCGGGATCGACGTTCAGGTGCTGAGCATCAACGGCTATTGGTGGTACGCGGTGAAAGACCGCGCTCTAGCCGACAAGATCGTGCACGCGGCGGATGACGGCCTTGCAGCCTGGTGCAAGCAGCACTCGACTCGCTTTGTGGCTCTAACCTCGCCATCGCTGCAGTTTCCCGATCTGGCGGCGGCGCAGGTCGAGCGTGCGGTCAACCAATTGGGCCATCGTGGTGCTTCCGTCGGTGGACACGTCGAGGGTGAGTCGCTCTCTTCGCCGAAGTTTGACCCCTTCTGGGCCAAACTGCAGGATCTCGGAGTGCCGGTCTTCATGCATCCGGGCGGCGCCGACAATGTGCTCAAGGAAAATGCATGGGAGGGCAGCAGGGGCGATCTCGGTAACATCATCGGCAATCCGCTGGAGACGACCGTGTTTCTTACCCGCTTGATCTTCGACGGCACGCTGGACAAGTTCCCTAATCTCAAGGTTGTCGCCGCTCATGGTGGAGGTTACCTCCCATCTTACCTGGGACGAACGGAGGTGGCTTGCCAAGTGCGCGGCAATGCCAATTGCGCCAACAAGAAAAAACCCAGCGCGTACTTCAAGGACCAGATCATCGTCGATGCAATGGTGTTTTCACCCGAAGGCGTACGGCATCTTGTCGAGGAAGTCGGCCCGACGCAGGTCGTTTATGGCACCGACATTCCGATTCTGGCCTGGCCGGACGCGGTGGACAACATTTTGGCCGCAAAGATTCCGGACGACCAGAAAGAGATGATCCTGGGTGGAAACCTGACCAGGCTGCTGAAACTCTGAGTCGGCTTTGCGGCTTTGCCCAAGAAATCGGGAACGTACACAAAAGGCACAAAGGGAAGCCGAAAGAGCACAAAAACTACTTCTCTTGTGCCTTTTGTGATCTTCATTGTGCCTGTTGTGGTTCATAATGCGTCAGCTGAATTTCCGAGGTAATTTCATGCTTTCACTTAGAGTCAATCGAAAGGTCGTTTCTATTGACGTCTTCCGGACTGTGGGTACTGTCAGTCGGGACAAATCATGGCCGTGGCGGCGCTGCTAACCAAAATACCGAATCCCACAGATGCAGATATCAACCGGGAGATCACGAATTTGTGCCGGTGTGGGACGTATTCCCGCATGCGCAAAGCCATTCACCGGGCAGCACAGTTGGTTGCCAAACCACGTGAGCGGCTGCGAACGCAAGCCCGATAGGGCGCAGCCATCAAGAAAAAGGAGACGACGGAAGTGTCAACGAACCTTTCAAAAATCAATCGCAGAGAATTCATGGTGACGTCGTTTGCGTTGGGCGGTGGTTTTGCCCTGTCTTTGGTATTTCCTCGAAGTCCAGTTGCAGCCGCGAGCCCCACCGCTCGGATCGCCGGAACTCCTTGGGAAACGCTAGCGGGAAAAGAGGCCGTCGAAATCGATCCCTGGCTCGTCATCGAACCGGACGATACGGTGACCATCCGTGTGGCCCAATCCGAAATGGGACAGGCGACGTTTACCTCCTGGGCGAAGATGATCGTCGAGGAGCTGGAATGCGACTGGTCCAAAGTGCGTGCAGAATACGCTTCTGTCAATCGGCACTTTCGCGAGAACAAGGTCTACCGGCGCATGACGACCAACTCCAGCAGTTCCGTTCGCGTGAGCCGTAAGTACTTGCAGCAGGCCGCATTCGATTACCCCAGGAGCCGGCCATCAAGACTCCGGACCAGTTCACCTTCTTGAATAAGCCCACTCCTCTGCTCGAAACGCCGTTGCGAGTGGATGGCAGCGCGACTTACGGCATCGACGTGCGTGTTCCCGGAATGCTTTATGCCGCGGTCAAACAATCACCCGTGTTTCAGGGAAAGGTGAAGAACTTTGACGCGGATGCCGTCCGCCGGCGTCCGGGTGTTCATTCCGTCGTTCGCTTTGGTGGGCCCAGCGTCGAGGAAGGAGTGGCCGTCATAGCCGACAGTTATTGGCGCGCCAGGTCCGCTTTGGACATGCTTCCCATCGAGTGGGATGAGGGTACACACGGCAGCGACAGCAGCAAGGGCTTCTTCGAAATGGCGCGAAAGCTGTTGGATGAACCGGGCGCTCGAGTGGTGACGAAGAAGGGAGACGCCGAGGCGGCGCTGCGGAACTCCACGAAGATCGTGGAGTCCGTGTACGAAGTCCCGTATTTGGATCATGCCATGATGGAGCCGATGAACTGCACGGCTCACGTGACGGCGGATCGCGTGGACCTGTGGGTCGGAACACAGAATCCGGAAGGGGCCGTCTCGGAAACAGCCGAGTTGACGGGCGTTCCCGTGGAGAACGTCTATCTCCACAATTGCTTTCTGGGAAGCGGTTTCGGCCGGCGAGGGGAAAACGATAATGTCCGTCAGGCGGTCGTCATTGCCAAGCAGCTGGGACGTCCTGTAAAGGTGATCTGGAGCCGTGAAGAGACGATGCAGCACGGGGCTTATCGGCCGATGCGCGTCTCCAGGTTTCGCGCTGCTCTGGGACCGGACGGCATGCCTGTCGCATGGCACACACGCGTGGTCGGGATTGAAACACCCTATCCCGGCGATGAGCAAACCATCCGAGGCTTACATAAACTGCCCTATCGGGTATCGCACGAGCTGTTCGATTATCATTATCGCCAAAATCAGATCCCGACCGGCCCTTGGACATCGGTAGGCCGGTCGCAAAACGAGTTTTTCCTGGAGACCTTCATCGATGAGCTCGCTCACGCGGCTGGGAAAGATCCCTATCAATACCGGCGCGCATTGCTCGAGGGAAATGCGGATTTTGCCGCGGCGAAAGGTTGGATTAAGGTTCTGGACGAAGCCGCGGAGACATCCAAATGGGGTGAGAAGCTGCCGGCCGGAACGGCCAGAGGAATCGCCATAGGTGATAGCCGGCGAGTGACTCGGGACGAAATTACCATCTGCGCCATTGTCGCCACTGTCTCCGTCAGCAAACAGGGACTCGTTCGCGCCGAACGTTTCGATGTGGCATTGGATACCGGTCCATTTTTGGTAAACCCGTTGGCGGCGGAACGACAGGTTGAAATGCAGGTCGTGATGGGATTAGCGGCTGTGCTCAAACAACAGATCACAATTGAGAAGGGCCGAGTCGTCGAGAGCAATTTTAATAACTTCCCTCTGTTGACGCGCCAGGAGATGCCGGAAATCGGCATTCATTTTGTCCGGGCAACAGATAAACCGATCGCCGGCATGGGCGAAGAGGTGGTCGGGTGGATCGCCCCGGCTGTGTGCAACGCCATTTTCGCCGCGACACGATCTCCGTTGGGGATGAGCTTTAGTACTGTAGCGGCGGTCTATTTCTTGAGGCTGCGCGCTGTCGCGCTTGCGCTTCGCGGACCGCCGACGATCTTGTAATTGCGACATCCTCGGCCGTTCCGCAATTCAATTATTGGTCGAAGCCCGCTTGGCCCGTTGTTATGATCAGCAAAAGTTCAGACTGAGGAGAGAACGATGGGCGTTATGGATAAATTACGCGGCGAGTTTATTGACATCATCGAGTGGACCGAGCCGGCCGAAAACGATGTTTTAGCCTACCGATTTCAGCGTTATCAAAACGAAATCAAAATGGGCGCAAGACTCATCGTCCGCGAGGGCCAGAACGCCGTGTTTGTGAATGAAGGTCAACTTGCCGACATTTATCATCCCGGTACTTACATACTCAGTACCGAAAACATGCCGATTCTCTCAACTCTTAGAGGCTGGAGGTATGGTTTCAGTTCGCCGTTCAAGGCCGAGGTCTACTTCATATCGATGAGGCAATGGACAGATCGAAAATGGGGTACACAGAATCCGATTATGATGCGTGACTCGGAAATTGGTCCCGTCCGAATCCGCGCTTTCGGCACGTACGCTTTCCATGTATCCGATCCGAAGACATTCCTGCAGCAATTGGTGGTGACAGATCCCTCGTTCGAGAGTTATGAGGTCTCGAACCAGTTGCGTGACACCATCGTTTCGCGATTCTCCGACGTGATCGGTACGGCAAAAATCCCGATTCTCGATCTGGCCGGTAATTACGACAAGATCAGCAAGCTTGCGTTGGAGACCATTGGTCCGGATCTCAAAACACTGGGTCTTGCGCTCACATTTTTTTATATCGAAAACATTTCTGTTCCGCCGGAGGTGGAGCAGGCGATCGACACGCGCGCAAAGATCGGCATGCTGGGCGATATGAACCGCTACGCCCAGTACCAAAGCGCCACAGCCATTGGCGATGCCGCGAAGAATCCGGGCGGGGCGGCAGGTGCGGGCATCGGTATCGGGGCTGGCATTGCGCTGGGACAACAGATGACAACGCAGATGACTCCTCCGGCCGTACCGGTGGCTTTCTTCGTCGTGGTGAACGGAGCGCAAACGGGGCCGTACGATATGAATACATTGTCTGGAAAAGCCCGTGATGGTTCACTCACTCGAGAGACACTCGTATGGCGCCAGGGGATGGCCGAGTGGACTGCCGCCGGTGCGGTACCCGAACTTCAGACCTTATTTGGGGCTGTCCCTCCGCCTATCCCCAAGCAGTAGGTCCGTTAAACTGCGGATCGGCAGGTAGGCCGCTCCCGCCTTAAGAATTCCGACCTGCGTAGCATATGCATCTATGGACCGCGGCAGCAGCATCGGGACAACCGAGCCGTGTCCTAGTCCCTGCCTGCGCAAATGACGGGCGAGCCGGTTGGCACGGCTCTCGAGCTCGGCGTACGTTATTTCATCGCGGCCAAACACCACCGCTAAAGCGTGCGGCTGGGCATCCGCCTGAGCTGTGAAGATTGCGTGTAGAACCTGGCTGGAGAGCAGGCGCGGAGTACGATCTGAAATCGCAACAGTCGGTGAAGGTCTCATATCGAAAGCCCATTAACTGTAACGGCCCTCCTACAGTCAATTAGATCTCCAGCCTCTTCCAGAACCCCGATTTGACCCAGCCGTACGAGATTGTCAGACCGATCAACCACGAAATCGGAAGGGAGACCCAGGCAAACGCGACTGGCCAGCCGAGGTGGATAGCCGAGAAGTAGGTGATGCCGAGCATGGTGAGCGTGAGGACGAATTCGATTCCAAGAGACGCCGCTGTGTCTCCGGTCCCCAACACGGCCACGAACCACATGTGGCCGGGGATCGCCATCAACATCGCCAGCGCAACAACGCGGAGGCTGGCGCTGGTCTCCTCCAGAAGACCCGGTTCGGCGGAGAACACCGCCAGCAGCCACTGTGGAGCCAACAATGCGACAACGATAAACGGGGCCGTCGCGATGATCGCGCCGCCGATGGCCTTGTGCAGCACGCCACCGATCCAGTGTTCTCTGTTTTTACCCACGAAACGGCTCACCATGGAACACGTGGTCTCCGAGAAGCCCATCATTGGGACGCAGAACACGATGTAGCAGGTGTAAACAATGTTCGCAATCGCCAGCGCCTGAGCGCTCACCCGTTCGAAAATTAAGAAAAAGAGGAACCATCGCAGGTCTTCCAAAAACCGTTGAACTGCGATGGGCGCCGAGAGACGGCCCAACAAGATGGGTACGCGGCGCTCGAACTTGTGAAAGTGGAACAAGCCGTATCGGCGATCCAGACGCCGCCAGACATAAACCGTGAGAAAGATCACCGTCAGCAACTCGGCGCCCACGGACCCGACGGCGGCGCCGCGCATTCCGAGCGCTGGATAGCCGAAGTTTCCGAAGATGAAAACGTAGTTTAAAACGACATCGCTGGCGACCAAAATGATCGTCGCGGGAACGAGCACCCGCGTCTTTCCCAAGCTGATGAGCAGGGCGCCGTAGGCGAAAGTCGCCCCGGTTAGCGCGATGCTGTACGCGTCGATCTGGAGATACCCGTTGACGGCCGCTCCCACAGCATCCGACTCGACGAACCACGCCGCAACCACCGGCGAAAACAGCTTCAGCGCGATCGTGGACGCCAGGCAAACGAGCAGGACAATAACAAAGCCTTGATTAAACGCCGCACCCACCGCTTCGGGCCGGCGCTGACCGGCTCTCCGGGCCGTCAGAATCTGGATGGCGTCCACCAGCGCCAGCGGTGCGACCAAGAACAGGAAAAGGATCGAGTCGGCAACCGCGATCGCGCCAAGCTCGGTAACACCCACGCGCGCGAGGAAGATCGTATCAATCAGGTGGTCGAGCGTCTCGGTGGCCTCCACAAAAATGATCGGAAGCGATACCCTCCAGACGACCCGTGAAAGCGTGTTGTGAGACATATTGACGCTAGAGCGAAATGTAGTCCCGCAGGCATCAAGATACGTGACCCACTCGCACACCGAGAGGATCCGTATCTATTCCAATCGTGTATGACTTTCCGTGCGGATACCAGCCGGGCCCACGTCCCATCCGCTCATGCCGTAAGCGCGATCTTATACGAATGCCGGTTGAGGTGCATGACCATGCACGACAGCAGAGCGCCGCTCTTGTGAAATTCGCTGAGATTGAAATAGCTCACTTCAAGAGCGAGATTCGCGGCAATGTCCTCCAGCTTGCGGTTCTTCTGAAGCTCGAACTTGAAATCTTCGGTTCCGGCCTTCAGATCGTGAAGGTGCGACGAGTTGAGAACCGTGTTTGGCAGACGAACGGAATTGCAGATACCCGAATAACATTCGTCTTTGGAGACGGCAATGATGTTGGTGACTTTTTCCAACGCCGCGATTTCCTTCTTTTCCAGCAACTCGGTGCCGACCAGGGTATTCTCCCTCGTGATTGGGAACACCACGCAGTCGAGGTGATAGAGATAGGGATCGGCGAGACGGAGAGGAATGATCCGCATGCCGAAGGTGCGCTCCATCCACTCGTACGTTTGTCTTTCCGAGCGAATCCCGTACCCTCCGATATACACATTGAGGTAGAGGTGCTTCAGTTCCGCCTCGCCTTCGAATTTCGCGGGAGGCACGTAGACCTCGTATCCCAAATCCTCGAAAAACTTAATGCCAACGGCCGCCTCGCCGACGCGGGGTGGTGAGGCAAAATTCGAGATCACAACCGTGTTTTTGTCCGGAAGGTGTTCCAGAACGATGCCCAGATTCGCCGTGTACACCAGGTCTTGCAAATTCTTCCCGCGAGGCGTCGGTAGCAGATACACCAGAGCCTCGGCGCAGAGATTTCGATAGAGCTCGAGAAACTGGACGGCCGCCCGCTTGAAATCCGGCTGCCGCCGGTCCGGAGGCAGGTCCTGCATCCAGGGATTGTTGGCTGCCGCCGTCGCATAAGAGAATGGGAAGTTCAGCAGAAAGGCGGGCCGTTCTAATTGAGTCGGGTTCAGCCACGGGGACGCTGGCGGCTCCATCAGGCGAGGCTCGCGGCTCTTGCGATTCGTGGATGTTCGATTGGTCACGACCGCCGGAGGCGTCACAAGCAAACTCTGGTTCGATTGACTCACCCGGATGTTGTGCTCTACAAACACTCGCCGCGACGCCGTCTTGCGGGTTTTCATGAGCGGTGGCTCCTTTTAAGTTTCGTTTTTTCGATCAGCCGGATGAGGGGATCGACGCCGGCCTCAACGTGGTCGCCTATGTTCTGAACCGTAACGAAGTCAAAGCGGGGGGACAGCGGAACGATCAAATCCACTTGCGATCCGTAACGTACTGTGGAAAAACGCTGTCCCTGGCCGACCGGCTGGTTCTGTTTCAGACTGAAGGGCGTAATGCAGTCCACGTCATAATCCGCAATCTGCAGCACGTAATAGCATTGGCCCAACACCGCAGAATGAATCCGATTCACCACGCGTTGGTTGTGATGCAGGTATTCCAGCGAATCGGTTGGAACGCGCAGGTCCTGCAAGAGGCCTTTCTCTACGTCAAGCATCGGATGGTTGTAGGTGTCGATGCTATCCAACTCTTTAAATGAAAGCTTTCCGGGGTACGGCACCCGGTTGACATGAACATCAAAGAACGTCATGAAGATTCCGATGACCAGGCTAGGCGCGCTGTAATTGGGATCCCGCAAGGCATCGCGCAACGAGTAGGCTCTGCCTTTGATCCGCACGATGCAGTCATCCGGACGCACCGTCTGCTGATACAGGATGATTCCATCCGCAGGAGAGAAAAAATAGCTCAGGTCCGAATACGTCGGACGGATAGGATCCCGAAAGAAGTGGTACTGTGAAATCCAACTGATCGACTTGCCCCGAAACGGCTGCACTTCAGTCTCTACCCAGTCCTTCAACGTTCTGGACATGGAAACATCCTCTCGACTACGAATGGACTTTAAACATCGAAGGTACGGAAGCTACTATAGGGAAGTCTTTTTGTGAGCCCCCATTTGGCTTAGCCCATTGGCATAGAAATTTGGTGGCAATGTGATTTTCCAGTCCAGCGTGGGAGCGTAGCACGGGCCGAGAAAGCGTGGTTCGCTTACGCGAGAGACACTCGTATGGCGCCCGGGGATGGCCGAGTGGACTGCGGCCGGTGCGATCCCCGAACTCCAGACCTTATTCGGTGCTGTCCCTCCGCCTATCCCCAAGCAGTAGTTCCGTTAAAGTGTGCAAATTGAATGCTCTCTGTACCAACTGAAATGTGTTTCCTGAGGCGGAACGCATAAACCTTGTGTCCGTATCTTC
>WNGN01005052.1_pt1 | contig 15230 bp, 17 predicted proteins | sample 5400561 | NCBI WGS metagenome assembly WNGN01 (sample SAMN13153379, study PRJNA577476) | soil metagenome | isolation source: 115 cm soil or saprolite under Garry oak tree replicate 2 | place: USA:California | collected 2016-06-15
TACTTACAGAGTATGGCAACAGTTTCATGGCTTTGTCAAACAGATCGCCCCGAAGCTGCATGGGCATCGCTGCAAAACGCTGGCATGGCTGGTGGTGGGGATCATACTGGCAGGGAGCGTAGCGAGTGCTCGGATCGCCGAAGTCTTGCGGCGAGTCAGCGGGACGCAGGCCAGCAGTCAAGAGCGGACCATCCATCGCTTTCTCGCTAACTCAGGGCTCGACCCGCACGCCGTGTGGCAGCAGTTCCTGCCCTATCTGCTGGCCGACTTTGCCCACCAGCCGGAGATCACCTTCGTGGTCGATTTGACGCCCATCGGGACGCGGGCCATCATTGTGTGGTTTGGCATCCTGCACCATTCACGGGTTTGGCCCCTAGGCTGGCGCGTGATGCCGGGGCAAAGCGCCTGGGAGCAAGGCCAATATGCGATCATTGCTTGCTTTATCGAACAGGTCTGCCCCTACGTGGCGCAAGCTCAGTGTCGCTTGCTCACCGATAGCGGCATTGCACGCGAACAGCTCGTGCAGCTCTGTGAGCAGTTCCATTGGCACTACCTGCTGCGGATCGAACTGGACAAAGGCTATTACGCCACCGAGCGCGATCAGCGCGGACAGCTCATCTGGCAGCCACTCCAGACCATCTTGAGTGCACCAGGGCAGTACTGGCAAGGACAAGTCTGGTTGTGGAAAACCTATCAACGACCGGTGTGGCTGACCGCCTGGTGGCGGCCAGGTGAAGAGGCGCCTCTGGTGGTCATTTCCGATGAGGGAGCCGGACGGCACTATCTGCGTCGCTATCGCGGGCGCATGCGGGTGGAAGCGCTGATCCAGGATAGTAAGAGCCGAGGCTTTGGGCTACAAACGACCCATATCCGCGACCGCGAGCATCTGGAGCGGCTGCTGTTGCTGCTGTGCCTGGCCATCTGGTGGCTCGCCCGCGAAGGCGCCGCCTGTATCCATCACGGCAAGCGGCGACGCTTTGATCGGGCTGCACGGCGCGATAAGAGCGTGCTGCGCCTGGGCCGACAATGGTTCCTGGAGATCTTGGAGCTGGCCAAGAGCGCCGCCAGCTTGGCGCGGTGCTTGCCCTTTCACCGGCAGGGAACCGGCTGGCGGCTCTGCTTGCGCTTCTAATACCTGTTCTACCTGTAATAAGTGTCAGGGAGAGAACCTCCCCCTCCTCCCACGCCTGCCAGGCTCGTACATTTTCAAGGAATATTGAGGGCGACGGCACCCTTCAGGATATCCCAAGTATTGGAATAAGGGCACGACAAATTTCGATTCCACCTCCGCTTCGTTTTGGAATGAGTATGGATCGAGTGTCTGAATCCAGGCGAAGAAATGATCGAACCGCGTATCATCTGACATTATGCAGCATGAACCCTTATTAAGCAAAGCGCTACGTTATTCAATGATATTATTTCACTCTCGCTGCTAAGGAAAGTCAATAGCCTAACAACGAGAAACCTCGAAAAGGATGCTGGAGGATTTATAGGGCCTGCAATCCTGTTTGTACTCTCTCAGACATAACAGACGTGCATTATCGTTACTTGAATCATGGCCCCGATTGTAACTCATAATTTATCACCCAACCGCCGTCGAGGCATGTACTTTTCCTCACTTCCATGATCAGTACGAGCAACGACGTCCTTTGGTGCTAGTGGTCTGACCACTAAAATTTGACAAGTTCAAAAGTCAACATTCAAAGCCATCGTGTTAACGCTAACACGATGGCTTCTTCTTCCCAGCGTGGCTTCACGTCACCTTTGCTCTGCACTACGTCACGTGTCACCTGGGTCATGAGGATCGAACATCATACATCTGGTGACACGTGACGTAGTGCAGAGCCGAAGTGGACAGATGTCGAACCCGGGTAAGCGAGAGCCTTTCATCACCCACCCGATCGAGACGCGCACCAGGTTCACTCCCTTTCAGCCGTCTAGGGAGCCCACTCGACGCCTGAGTCCAGGATCACGAGATCGAGATGGCGAAGGTGCTCGGGGTCGGCGACCACATGGATCTCGACGATCTTGCCGCTCGTGATCGTGAGCCTGAAGACGAGGACCTGTTGCCCACGCTGGGCCACGGCTCCCACGGCTCCGTTCACCAGTGCCGGTTGCAACCCCCTGACACGCCCGGAGATCTGCCGGGCCACGGCTCCTGCCCCGCGAACTTCGCCTGGTGCGCCCACAGACACGGCGGCGCGGTCGGCCCGCAGGACCACATCCGGATCGAGCAGCGTGAGCAGCGCGTCGAAGTCCCCGTCGCGCGACGCCTTGAGGAAGGCATCGACCACTTCTCGGCCTGCTGGATGCTCCGCTTCTTCTCCCCTCGCGGCCTCCCGCACTCGGTGACGTGCGCGGCTTGCCAGCTTCTTTGCCGCTGCTACCGAGCGCCCGACGATGGGGGCAATCTCGTTGAAGGGCACATCGAAGAGATCGTGCAGCACGAAAGCCAGGCGCTCAGCAGGCGAAAGCGTGTCCAGGACGATCAGCAGCGCCTGGCCAATCGAGTCGGCCAGCAGTACCTCTTCTTCAGGGTCAATCCTGTCCTGCCCTTCTCCGCTCCCTTCCGGCCCAACCAATCCTGCTGGCTCCTCCCGACGCGATTTGCGTGAGCGCAGTATATCCAGGCAGATTCGCGCCACCACGGTCGTCAGCCATCCGCGCAGGTTCTCGATCCCGATCGAGTCGGCACGGCTGAAGTGGAGCCAGCCCTCTTGCACCGCGTCCTCCGCTTCGGGCAGCGAGCCGAGCATGCGGTAGGCGACTGCCCGCAGGTGAGGACGTTGTGCCTCAAATTGTGCGGCCAGCCAGTCGTGTTCGTCCATTCCTTATCTTTCCCTTAGCTCAGCGGTAACACTTCTTCGGTGTGTTCCGTCACTCTATTGACGGGTGAAACCTCTCCGATGTGACCATTCGTTCATCGGTCGCCTTCCCTCGTCACGTTCCATCACACGCTTGATGGGCGAAACCGATGATATGTGACAGGGAGATGAACTCCCCTGGCACGCATGTGAGCGAGAACGTCTCGATCAAAACTGAGATGAACCGCTTCAGATTCATGTACAAGGAGCGTGATCATGCACACACAGATGAAGCAGACTCACCCATGGTCTCGACGGCTGTCGACAGGCCTGTGCTGGTTCATCGCTGTCGAATTCTTCTTCTTCGCGCCGTTCAAGTTCTCTCCAGTCGGAGTCCTTGGGTGGCCATCGTACTTTGTAAAGTTTGTGGCCTGGGGCTATCCCGCCTGGTTCTCGGTCGTCATCGGGGCCTGCGAGCTGGTTGCCGCGGTCCTGCTGACCTTGCCGCGCAGGCGGTTCCTGGGGGCCGTGATACTGGTTGCCATCATGACGGGGGCGGTGACCACACACATTGTCGATCATGATATGCTTGCCGACCACTTCACGGCACCGATAGAGCTGGTCTTGGCAGGCATCGCCGCTTTGACCCAGTGGCCAGCGGATTGGAGGGAGCCGTTGAAGTTCGGGCCTCGGAAGGCGCCGTCGGACTCGGCTACCCACTCGGGTTCCTCCCTCGGTCACATCTCTTCCTCGTCTTCCGTCAAAGGAGTGACCAAAGCCATTCCCCCGATCTCATCGGGAGATCAGCTCGAAGGGGAAGATCGAGTGGGGAATCTCGTCAAGCAAGATCGAAACTGAGGCCAGTAACGCCCAGGTTTTAGAAAAGGAGAAATCATGAAGTACATGCTACTGTTTTACGCAAACGCATCTCAAGCACCACACTATACCGCTGAAGAAGGCCGAGCTGCCAGGCAAGGCTGGTTTGACCTCCTGGCGGACATGAAAGCTGCCGGAGTGTATCTCTCGAATCATGGACTTGCCCCAGTCACCGACGCGACGACGGTGCGCGTTCGGAATGGCGAGACGGTCGCCACTCCTGGCCCATTTGCTGAAACGGATGAGCAATTGGGCGGATACTTTCTGCTCGACTGCAAGACCCTCGAGGAAGCGATTGGTTGGGCCGCGAAAATTCCCTATGCGAAGGGCGGCTCGATTGAGATCCGCCCAGTGATTACATACGCCGAGAGGTGACAAGATAAGCCATGCTTATCAGATGGGGAGGTGGCTGCTCGCCCGCCATCTCCCTGTCTGATGTCTCCTGGTCTCCATCTCGTGCGCGTGCGTCGTGGGATGACCGCTGGAGGAAAACTCGTTGCCCAACCCGTGGGCAGGCATTTCCAAGAGCTACACAGAGGCTGCCTCCTCCAACTCCGCCTCAAGAACAGGATAGAGCCGCTTGAGCTTAATTCGCGCGTCCTGGGCAGTAAAGCGCCAATTGACTTTGACCTGCTGCGCGTTGCGTTCCGCCTCCCACGCAGTCACCTCTTGCCGAAGCGTCTCTTCCTCGCCGATCCGCCGATCTAAACATTGCCCATTCAAGACGGCCAGTTCGATTTCCGCCATATTGAGCCAGCTCCCATGTTTGGGTGTGTAGTGGATCTCGATCTTCTCGCGAATGCGCCAGGCTTCCTCCGGTTCAAAGGTCTCGTAGAGCGCGGAAAAATCATGCGTGTTGAGGTTATCCAGCACCAGGACGATCTTCTCCGCATTCGGGTATTGGACATCAACGAGGTTGCGAAGGACCTGGGCAAAATCCTGCTTCGTGCGATGCGCGCTCACCGTCACATGCCGCTTGCCCGTCAGTGGCTCAAAGCACATGAAGAGGCTACAGACGCCCTGTCGCTCATATTCGTAGTCAAAGCGCTCGACCTGCCCAGGTTCGGCTGGGATGGGCACCCGTGTCTCACTGACCAACTGCTTGCTCGTTTCGTCCAGACAGACCTGCGGATGCCGTGCATCATATGGGCGTGTGTAGATGTCCAGCACCTCTTCCATCTGGCACACAAAGGCGGCATTCGCTTCAGGAGGAATACAATACTGTTCTTTGAGCCAGGGCTTGAGCTCGTTTTTTTCAGTACTTGGCGTACCGTTTCGCGTCCGACGCGTTCGACATAGCCCAGTTCGACCAGTCTGTCGGCAAGCAAGCGAATGGTCCAATGCACGCGCCCTGCTGGCGCAGGCGAACAGGCCAAAGCGATCAGATGGGCTTCTGCCTCGCCATCGAGTCGTCGCAGACGATGTCCACAGGGCAAACGGCGCTCCAGGGCAGCAGCGAGACTGTGCTCGACAAACTGCCGGCGCACTCGCCCAATGGTCGTGGTGCTTACGTCCAGTGCTTCACTGATCTGCTCATCTGTCCAACCTGGTCCGTCTGGGCTGGCATCAGCTTTGAACAGAATCCGGGCATGCAGCAATTTCCTTGCCGCCGCTTTTCCTTTGGAAATCATGCATTGAAGATCTGCGCGTTCTTCCGCCGTGAGTTTCACCACATATTTTTTATTCAAGTTGTTCCCCCTGTGCTTGTTGATGTAGCTCAAGGATACAACACTGCTTCCCAACTTCCCAAATGGGAGTGGTCAAGCCACTAGCGTCTGGTGGCCACCAGCATTTCAACTTTATCCTCTCACGTATTTAAGTTTCTCTTTTACCTGTTCTCTGCTCACTGGTGTATAACGAACAGTAGTTTGAATGGCCGGTGTTCCCTTCTTGGTGTAAATCCCAGGACTCTGCGGGAGGAATTGGTATCATTCCGCGGGCCGTTATACATCGGTGGAATGATGAGTTATACTATGCCAATCTGGGGTGCATTTTTTTGTGGGATGGATCAGGAGGTATGACGTGAACCCACGTGATCGTGCGTTTCTCTATGAATTAACTCAGTTTACCCATAAGAACTATATTGCATCAGCCTACATTTATCGAGCGCGGCTGAACTCGCCGGAACTGTTGGAGGATGTGGCTGTGTTTGCGGGTGATCAACTTCGTCACTATGCCTCGCGGGAGGAAGCTGTTGCTGATGTACGAGTGCATGGTGAAGCGAAAGCCATTGAACGGATCGTCTGTGCCAAGATCTTTGCCGAGTTTGTCTCCGCGTGTGAAGATCTGGGAGCGCTAGGTGACGCCATCAGGAATCGTGCTAGAAATGGTGTTTTTCTGCGCTATATGTCTTCTGGCACCGCGGAGGCAGCTTCTTTCTTTGACCATGTTTTGTCATATGATGTGCTGAATGATCCAAGTATGACAGTAGGAACGCTGCTCGGCCTGCCAGATATTGCGGTCCTTGCGAACGGTTTTTCTCCGGAGGACTATGTAGAGATCCAACAAAGCTTTCGGAATCAGGCGATCAACCTTTATGCTACAGCGGCCATGTATCGGGATAGAGTAGGAGCGCAAGTCAGGACAGCAACTGGGAGCGTCCCACTCCCGGCCCAGGCCGATGAGATGTATATTCTTCTCGATATTAGGCAGTCGGGAAGTGCCTCAACACAACGAGGCGGAATTCAGGCTCGTGCTTTCAATAAGATCAAACATCGTTTCATGCTAACTGATCAGTTGAATGATTATGCACTTGTGGGTGCAGCGGATACCATCGAATATGCCGTTTTGAGACCTGAAGTGATCGATGCGTTTTTTGAGAGCATCTCTGCAATTGCAGGAACAATGGCGGAACTGGCCGCATTCTTACTTCACCTTGATACAGTGGGTGTGTCTTTGTGAATAGCCCTCGGGTTTTCAATAGTTTGAAAACCCGATCAGAGCCAATATGACAAGGATGCGTTCCTAAATGGCAGCCAATTTGGAGTCGTAAGGCCCGAAATGGCGCTTTAATACTAGCCAACTGCGTATTGCGTTAATGATGCAGTTGTAGTTACCTTCCCGATGCTCATGCATTTGTATCGTCATGAAAAGCTGTACATTACAAGAGGCCAACTTTATGCTTTCTAGTCTTGAATATAACCAATAGGATGACAAAGATGTCCCCTCCAATTGTTTACCTGGATCAGTGCCATTGGATCACCTTGGCACAAGCGCAATTCGCCAAGCACAAGATTCATTCATCTGACGAACTCGCCGCAGCAGACTTCATCCTCAAAGCAGCTGGTGACGGTCGGATTCGCTTGCCGCTCTCGGGCGCCCATATGGTTGAAACGATGAAGGTAGGCAATGGCACGCGACGACATCAGCTCGCAGATACCATGCTATCCGCGTATGGTGGCTGGCATATGAATAACCCGGTCATCGTGCGCGGCTGGGAGATGGCCCAAGCATTAACGCAACAAGGTGCTTCGCTCGACCGAGACCAGGTGTTCAACCAACGCCCAGGGACCCTATTCGGGAACTACACACCATATATGCACAATGACCAAACGCTCCCACCACAGGTGCAGCGCCTCGTTGATGAGCTGTCGTGGCGCCTTGCGTGGCAGGATGTGCTGCGATCTGGCACTTACGAAGCCACCGAATGGGCGGCAGCCTTGGAGGTAATCCACGGGTGGGTATGGACACATCAAGACCTCTTGACCTATCTCACATTGCACCCCGCAAACCGGGACCTGAGAGTCGTAGCTGCAGCGAGAACACTTGACGATCTACAGCAGGAGCTTGCCGCAGCAGCGCGCCAAGTTGGACTTAACATCGACGAGCTCGAGCAACGATTACATTCCGGCAACCTGGTCGAGTTTTTCCAGCGACTTCCGTTCGTCGGCAGAGTAATGGAGATTACGCACTTACGTCTATGCAACCCACAGGATGTTTGGGTTGAAAACGACCTCATCGACCTGCTTTTCCTGTCGTGTGCCGCTGCCTATGCCGATTTTGTTGTCGCCGAACGAAAGGCAACACATCTGTTGCGGCAAGCCGCCCGCTGGACTAGTTCCGGTGCTACGGTATTCGCGACCTTGCGCGAACTGCGTCATAATCTAGATTTCTGATGCTTTAGAAAATGAATGCTTCAGATTTTAATCGTTATCAACAATTGCACGTTGCCAATTGTAAACCCCAGAATTCTGCGGGTGAAATTGGCACAACTATCTGAGTGGGGGAGAGGGATGAAAACATGGGTTTATGGCTTGGGAACGGCCCGCAGAATCATACCAATTCCTCCCGCAGAGTCCTGGGATTTACAGCTATAGCAATTGTAACACGCTCTTACCGCCTACTGTCGTTTCTCTCCACCTGGGCAATCTCAGCACTCCATACAGTCTCAATGGCAAAACTGCCGAGCTTCCAGCTTCTCTAGCTCCATCAAATCCGGTCAAGGTCACGTGGAAGTCTTTCGATGCAGTCCCCAGTTCTGACCTCTTTAAATGAAGTTCACTCCTGCTATCGAGGATGGCTGCTATCAAGAGGCGGAATCCAAGCTGGCGAGCCAAATCCACCCCCTCCTGTAAATAGACTTCCGCCGGCTCGTAGTCTCCGGCTGCCCGCTAACGCACCCAAGCTTTGCAGCAGGGCAACAAGGCGCTCGGAGTCTTTAAGCTGGCGGGCCAGGTCCAGCCCCTCCTGTAAATAGGCTTCCGTCTGCTCGTAGTCTCCCCGATGTGTTGCCACTTTTCCCAAATTTAGCAATACACCTGCCAGACCACCTTTGTCATCCAAAGATGTGGCTAAAGTTTGTGCCTGCTTCAAATAGCTCCCTTCCTGGGCATACAAACCTCTAACGTTTAAAAAATGGCAAAATGCATTTACCCCTTTGACAAAGGCCTGGTGCATTTCCTTCTCGGATGCTAACCACAATGCTGTTTGCATATTGCTCACTTCTTGTTCGAGTACCTCATAGTCTAATCTGTGTTTCTCTCCAAAGCTCACAAAGTATTCGATCATGCGTTCTTCTACTTGCGTATCAGTACGACTGATACGTGCATAATCCGAGATTGTCTGGTGCAAAGTATAGCGTGTGTGGTTCTCAGCGGTGCCCCTTCAGGCCTCGGGCGTCAGCTACGACGACGTGCGGCGCATGGTGGAACGGTACTGCGATGTGACGTTGGTCAACGAGCGTCCACCGTCGGAGGCCCAGCTCGAGGAGTAACTCGCGTGGCGGAATCGGGTCATCCGTACTTCATCCGGTACGACTACATCGGGTCGGGGGAGCCCCAACGGTGTGGCTTTATCTGTCGTGCCGAGAACGGGCACAATCCCGGACCGCGAGGAGATGGGGTTATAGCCGTCCCTCTGGCTAGGAGGCAGGCTATCGTAGCGGTTCCACTGTGCACGGCGACAGTTCTTATCCGCAGCACAGCGGTGAGGTTTCGTCCCTCTCGATCGATGTGCGGTTACGACTCAACCCGACGAGTGCGCCCAGGTCGCGGTTCTCGCCCCGGACGGTGGCGCCCGTCGTCCAAAGTCCTCGCCGGAATGTGGACGCGCTGGATGGGCGCAGCGGTGACGAATGCCACAACGACTCTGCTCGCATTGTCTCCGTTGCGACCGTACGCCCATCAAGCGAACGCGGTCTTTGGAGCGATGCTGCCCGTGGACTTGGCGTGAACGTTACAGTGCGCGATCAGTAGCGCGGTGGCGGCTACATGTAGTAGGCGTACCGAGCTTGGACAGCCGCTTCGTCGGAACACTGACGGAGGATGGCGGCCACCTGTTTCGCAGCTCGGAGTGTAATCGGCCATCCGCCATCGAACTGTGTGTTGTTCCAGTTCATCTTCGAGAGTGCGAGTATTTCGGCGGCTAATTGGATTGGAGGGCTTTCGATGGCTGCGGGCAGGAGGTCAAGGGGATGGGGGACATAGAGCCCGGGGTATGCGGAGAAGAAAGCGACGCTTCCGCGTGTGTAGAGAAGCTGCTGCTGCTCGTCGAGTGTGATAAAAGTCCCGCGCAGCGGTGGGTATACGCCAGTGCGGAAGGCACGAATCTGACCGGAGCGTACGGTGAGGAGTTCCAGCGTATCGATTGCGGCGTCTGATGCCGCCGACACGCAGCCGGCAATCTCGTCGGCGTTGAACAACGACGTCTTATGGACCAGGATACGGGCCGGTGCCGTTCTGTGCTCTCCGCGATATGCCTTGAGTGCATGCGTGATCAGAGATTGGATCGCGCCTTGTTCCAGGTGAGCCTGTCGATCGTCTTTGTGCACTTCAGCGGGACCGCCACGGACGATGACGCCGTCGCCGCGTTCGTCAAACACCTGGGCCATGCTCGTGAGCAGCCGCTCTCCGTCAGCTGACTTGTAGAAGCTGATGCCGACGTAGCATGTGGTGAGCGCGGAGGGGTCGCGCTGCAGGCGCCACGGCACTCCGCCAGCTTTGTAATAGAGGGCTGTGTGAACGTTCCAAGCGCGTGTCGCAGGATCTTGAACCGCGTCGGGCCGTGAGCTTCCTTGGTGTCTCCGGCGCCTAGCGCGTCCGCCGTAGGTGCTCGGCCGAATCATTTGGATCGGAACGCCGAGTGTCATACCGCGAGCCTTGAGGACGTCATGGAATGCTACCGGTGGGAGGGGCGTGGAGCTCTCATCGGCGTCGGGCTCCTCCTGACCCGGAATTCGACCAGACGCGAGCGGGTCTACAGCGTCCATTAACTGCGCGGGTGGGGCGCAGACCACCACATCACATCGAGCCTTCTCGATGAGGCGGCGCGCTTCCCCAAGAAAGAGCTCCACGGAGTCAGCAATGAGGCGATCCGTCGGTCCAGCGATGACGCGGTCGAGGTCGCGCTGGTGGATTCGCCCTTGAAGGGTGGGGTCCAGTGCCAGCTTGGCTTGGAAGGGCGTCGTCTTGTCGAAACCTGGAAAGCGTGGGAAGAGATTGGGCCGTGGTGAGTCCTTGGCCGGGAGTTCCTTGCGGCATACTTCGAACCATCGGGACATGCCATCGATGGTCTCACCGGTCCCAATGATGGCCACAGAGATATCTTGGGGGCGACGAGGACTGCCGAGGTCCAAGGGCCCGAACGACATCAGGCCAAAGCGGATGTCCACGTGCCGCCCGCCGTGCCCGAACTCCAGTTCAGGTTCGTCCAGGAATTCAGCCTTCATATCGTTAATAGGGGGAGTTGGTCATCGTCCGCGAGCAATGCCCGCTCCTGAATGTCCTCGCCCGGAAGCCAGGAATCGTCGACGATGCCGCGTTCGATCGATAGTGATACGAGTTTGCCGAATGACAGAAACGGATACTCTGCAGTGAACAGGTCGCCGCGACGAGCGAGGTAATCGGCCCACATCATCACCGATGCGAGTACGGCGGGGTTGCGGTCTAGCCGCTTGATGCCGGAGAGGAGATCCGCGTGGTACCGACTGATCCTCTCCCCGTCCTGTGTGAACACGAAGGTCGGGGTGATGTCGAGGAACCAGCTGTCGGAGAACCTTCTGAAATGGCCTTCAAAGGCAGCGTGACGGTAGTAGGAAATCCCCCCGCCGTCCTTGCGAGGATAGCCTTTGAACACATTACGTTTCGCCTGCTGATGCGTTGCGCGATAAATAAGCGAGACAGGATCAAGGTTCGCCTCGGGGCGCCGCCAGTAGTAACAATCGAGCGTCTTCTGATAGAGCACGCGCGGATACAGCCGCTGTCGGAGCGCAGAGTTCAGAAGCCAAACAAACTCGCGGCGCCGTACGGGATCGTCACTGGCGCTCCACTCGTCGGTTGGGAAGTCTTCCACGCTGCCGCGTTCGCAAACACTATTCCAGATGGGGTCCCGCAAATCGTGGAACGATAGGATCTGTTTGTTCAGGAGGATCCATTCGCCGGCGTGTGTGTCACTGGGCAGAGCTGCGAATACCTGACGGGGCGTGCGAGCGGAAGTGGCTGCCAGGAACAGGCGAGGGGCGAAGCTCGACACCTCCAGCAAACTGGTGACGAGCGTTTCGGATCGGCGCCACGGCGGAAGGTATACGCCGGAGTCCCGAGGAGCGGCAAGCGTGAGGAGTCGGGGCAGTGCCGAGCTGTCCAATACGTCCCGGGCTTTGTCGAATACGACACGACGAGTGCTGCGCGCGGCAGCATCAACGAAATAGTCACGTACTGAGATCCAGTACGCCTCGCCGGAAGCGGGGCGGGACACGACCAGGATGACCGGCACGTTGCCCTTGAACCAATAGTCGAGGTCGCGCTCATCACACACGAACTCGAAGCTGGAAGCCGTTTCCGCCAAGAATGGACCGGTCACAGCTTTGCTCTGAACACGGATGAGTAGACCGAGAGCCTCGCCCGTTTCCGGGTCACACAACTCGACGGCCCCGTCGATGCCAACGTCCAGAGAGGTGGTGGGGTTCCATATCGACCCGAATGACAAGACCAGCGACTCCACGGTGTTGACTCCGCGTTGGCCGCTGAGCGCCTGCTTGCTCAAGGTCTTAGGTTTCGAATTGCGCGATCTACTCACCCGGCATCTCTCTCCCTTTCCGCCCGGGGATGAAAAGTCCCGGACTGCATGCAGCCGCTGCCCGGAACGCAAGTGATGTAATTGTGGCTATTATATCACTCGCACCTTGTATAGTCTAGGGGTGATACTGGGACGTGGCGTGGGTATCTCCGGGTGCTGTTCGCGTTCGATCCCGAATATCTTGCGACGCGGCGTCGCGAAGGAGAGGTGGCATGACCGGGCACAGGAAGTTTGGTGAGCGACGCCAGCAGCTGGGGACGTCCCCGGAGTACCGGGAGCTGGAGCAATGCCGGCGGGCGGTGCAGGCGCTGGAAGTGGTCGACGCCGTCCAGGCGCTGACCGCGGTCCGTGAGGCGCGTGGCGTCACCCAGGTGGAGGTCGCCCATGCGTGGGGGACGACCCAGTCGAACGTCTCGCGCTTTGAGCACGCCCAGGACACGTACGTGTCGACTCTCATGCGGTACGCGGCCGCCCTGGGTGGGCGTCTCGAACTCCGTGTCGTCTTCCCAGACCAGGTCGTCGACCTGACGCCCGGCGCGTGGCGAGCGGTCCCCGTCAACGAATACTTCGCTCGGTGTCCCGAGCTGGTCCTCGGGCGCCCCACCCTGCGATCTGGCAGGTACGGTCCCCAGTGGGGAGTGGAGCCCACCGGGAACTGGCGTGGCGTCGCTTCGGCGTGCCCAGGTCTGCGGCCGCGTCAGCCGGAGGGCGGTGCATGCGAGGACATGCTCACCGGCCGCGAGCGCCAGGCTCTCGTGCTCTCGGCGGAGAGCCGGACGTCGAAATTCCGCATGTACCTCGCCTGTGCGCCTCTCGAGACCCCTCCGGGTGGTGGCTCCCACAACCGTGATCCTCCCGGCGTGGTAGATTCCCCTGGCGTGCACCGTGGCAGCCCGCGCCGGCTTCCGGCGTCAAGGGTCGCTGCGCGCTCATGAGTGCTCGCTCGTTCCTGCGGACCGTCCCTTAACGCCGTCCCGGCCCGCCGCAGCCCCCACCAAGAGATCCACCACATCAGGAGGGACACGGCGATGGCGAAGCTGACCACCACTCAGAAGGCGCCCGAGGAGGAACCCCAGCTGGCGGAGGCCACCAAGCGCGAGGTCGTCGACATCACCGGCAATGTCGTCCAGGCTCCCGAGCTTCGGCACCCGTCGGGTGGGAAGGCGATCTGCAACGTCCGGCTCGCGGTCGACGGCGACGACGGGCAGACACGCTGGCACACCGTGACCGCATGGGAGCATCTTGCCGAGGCCGTCAGCGCTCATGTGAAGAAGGGTGATCGCCCTGGCGTCCGCGGCCCGCTCGGAGAGCGGCGGTGGACCGGTCGTGATGGTGCCGAGCGCACCGAGACCGTCGTGACGGCGTGGGTGCTGCACTTGCACCGGCGCAAGCCGACGGGCACCACGGGAGCGGGGGCATGAACGCCCCCGTTCCCCGCTTCCCGTTCGGCCGGGTTGTGGTCACTCCTGGCGCTCTCGCTGCGATGGAGAAGGCGGGCGTTGCGCCCGCCGACCTGCTCTGGCGTCACGGATCCGCTGCCGGGCACCAATGCCCGCATCTGGTTGCTGACCAATTGGACCGACACAGTCATGTACGTGCTTCCGGAGGAACAGTGAGATGCCCGCTCGTTTCCGCACCAGCTACGAGGACCGCACGGAGCGTCCGATCGACAGCCGCGAGATGTTCTTCGATGACGAGCCGAGGCGATCGCCTGGTACGGTGACGACATCCTCAACCCTGACCCCGAGGTGCGTACAGTCGCACTGTGGGCGATCGGTGACATTGACGGCCATTTGCTCGATTGCTACACGTTCGCGGGCGTCGATGCCGATGGCGTGGAGTGGCTCTACCAGATCCCGGACGGCCAGCGCATTGGCGTCCACTACGACAGCGGGCTGTGGACTGTCGTGCTCCTCGCACCGGGCGACCTCGGGTACGCACCGCGGGTCAGAGTCAACGACATCGGCATCACGACGTTCGAGATCCCAAGCGGCGGCTGCGGTGGCCACGCCGGAGCGAAGACAGAAGGTCATCACGGTCCGCCATGCGGACCTCGCCCGACGGTCTGAGCCAGATGAGTCGCGAGCGCATCGAGGCTCCTGAGGACGGTGGTCCCGAAGGTCGCGTCCAGGCCCGCTCTGGTCACCGCGTCACATACCTGTCGATCGGTCACGACCACGTCGCAGTAGGGTACGGCGATGCTGAGCGCCATGATGTCCCGGAGGTCGTTCACGGTCCAGTTGTGGTTCAGATCCTGCAGGTACCGGCCCTTGATGGCGACAGATACTCGGCGACTCGGCAGTGCCAGAAGAAAGGCGGTTAGATCGTCGCGGGTCGTCAGCCACTCGTTTTGACGAAGCCCAGCGCGCTCAAGCGCCTGGGTGAGGAGTTCAGGCAACTCGCCGACGTACTCCTGCGCGGCCAGAACGTCGTCCAAACGTCGATAAAGGGATGGATCACCGCGCAGGTTGTTCACCATGCGCCGGATCCGGTCCATCTCCTGATCGGCCACCTGTCGTGCCGCGTATGGCTCGTAGCCAGGGATGGTGCGGCGTACCTCTGAGAATGGCCCGCCGATCATCATCCACTCGGCGAGGGCATTCGCCTCGTTCTCGAACGCCGCGAGCTGCGCGAGCTGCTCGCTGGTGAGCCTCACCATAGCGTCCGCGTTGCCCCTGATTTGGAAGCGGCCCGGTTTCCCGAAGGCGAAGCCAAACCCATCACCGAACTTCGGCGTCGTCCGGACTTGGGCTGGTCGCCCGAACCGAGCGTTGAGCTGGATATCCAGCTCCTCCTCAAGGATCTTCGTGTACGACGCCAACGTCCGGAAGCGAGAGATCGCGGCCATCACGTCGGCGACCTCATGGCGCTGTTGGTCGCGCGGGTTCTCGGTGACCTCCATGTAGTGCACCGCTGACAGGGGCGATATGACCGACCCCGCAGCGACCAGGGCCTTGAGCTGCTCGAGGATCGCGATGTCAGCCGCTCGCCTGGGTTTGCCAGCCTCAGCGTCGCTGAGGACGTACCAGTGGTTCAGAT
>WNGN01006339.1_pt1 | contig 15213 bp, 12 predicted proteins | sample 5400561 | NCBI WGS metagenome assembly WNGN01 (sample SAMN13153379, study PRJNA577476) | soil metagenome | isolation source: 115 cm soil or saprolite under Garry oak tree replicate 2 | place: USA:California | collected 2016-06-15
ACGGCCTCCATCACCGCGGTGACCCAGGCCGGTCCCGACGTTTCCTTTGCGGAAATGCAAAGCCGCCAGGCCCAGGCGGCCGGCGCGATCAAGGCTGACCCGGATGTGACCGGCGTCGTCTCCGTGATCGGCGCGGGTTCGGTCAACCCCACCACCAATGTCGGCCGCCTGGTGATGACGCTGAAACCGCGCGGCGAACGGCGCGACGATGTGTCCGCCGTCATCGCGCGCCTGAAGCAGCGCACGGCGTCGATCCCGGGCATGACGATCTACTTTCAGCCGGTGCAGGATGTGCAGATCTCGACCCAGTCCAGCCGCTCGCAATATCAGTATACGCTAACGGGCACCGACTCGGCGCAGGTCTCGCTCTGGGCCAACAATCTGGTCGCCGAACTGCGTCGCGATTCCCTGTTTCGTGACGTCTCTTCCGAAGCCCAGGACGGAGGCCTGCGCGCGGCGCTCGACATCAATCGCCAGCGCGCGGGGCAACTCGGCGTCAACATCCAGGGTGTCAACGACACCCTGAACGACGCCTTCGCGCAGCGGCAGATTTCGACCATTTACGGACAGGCCAACCAGTATCGCGTGGTGCTGGAAGCCTTGCCGATGTACCAGCGCGACCCATCCATCCTCGACAAGCTCTATCTGCCGGGCGCGCTCGGCGCACAGGTGCCGCTATCGGCCGTGGCCACGTTGACCCGCACCACCGCACCGCTGGCGATCTCGCATCAAGCGCAATTTCCGGCGGTGTCGCTGAGCTTCAATCTCGCGCCCGGTGCCGCGCTTGGCGACGCCGTCGATGCCGTCAAATCGATCGAAACGCGCATCGGCATGCCCGGCAGCATCGTCGGCGTCTTTGCCGGCGACGCCGCCGAATTCTCCAAATCGCTGGCGGGACAACCGTGGCTGATCCTGGCCGCGCTCGTCACCATCTACATCGTGCTCGGCGTGCTCTATGAAAGCTACATTCACCCGATCACCATCCTCTCGACCCTGCCGTCGGCGGGCGTCGGCGCAATTTTGGCGCTGATGCTGTTCGGACAGGACCTGTCGGTGATCGGTCTGATCGGCATCATCCTGCTGATGGGCATCGTCAAGAAAAACGCCATCATGATGATCGACTTCGCGCTGGAGGCGGAGCGGCACCAGGGCATGTCGGCGAATGACGCGATCGTGCAGGCCTGCCTGCTGCGTTTCCGCCCGATCATGATGACGACGCTGGCCGCCTTGTTCGGCGCGCTGCCGCTGGCGGTGGAAAGCGGCACCGGAGCCGAGTTGCGGTTTCCCCTGGGTATATCGATCATCGGCGGCCTGCTGCTCAGCCAGTTGCTGACGCTCTACACGACACCGGTGATCTATCTCGCGCTCGACCGGCTGAACCGCCGGATCGAGCAGGCGGTGCCGCCGGCGGGACCTGAACTGCCGTTGCCGCCGGTCGCGGGAGCCACCGAGGGGATGCAGTAATGGCATCGATCTCGGAGCCGTTCATCCGCAGGCCGGTCGGCACCACGCTGCTGGCGATCGGGCTTTTTCTGGTCGGCGGGGTCGCCTACCAGTTTCTCCCGGTCGCAGCCGTGCCCAATGTCGACTTTCCGTCGATCCGGGTGTCCGCGACGCGTCCGGGCGCAGACCCTTCGGTGATGGCGGCGACCGTTGCCGCGCCATTGGAACGCAGACTTGGTGAAATCGCAGGGCTCGACCAGATCACCTCGACCAGCTCGCTGGGCACCACCAGCATCCAGTTGCAATTCGCCATCGGCCGCAACATCGATAAGGCTGCGCGCGACGTCCAGGCCGCGATCAACGCCTCGCTTGCCGATCTGCCGAGCGACTTGCCGTCGCTGCCGCGGTTCCGCAAGGCCAATACCGCCGCGGCGCCGGTATTCGTGCTGGCACTGACATCGAAGACGATTTCCTCAAGCGCGATCTATGACGTCGCCGATACGGTGCTGGCCCAGCGTATCTCGCAGGTCCCCGGGGTCGGCGAAGTGACCGTCAGCGGCGCCGACCAGCCGGCGGTGCGCATCGCGCTCAACCCGGTCGCGCTCTCCAACGCCGGCATCGCCACCGACGATGTCAGGCTCGCGATCGTCAACGCCAACCCGCTGGGGCCAGTCGGGATCTTCAATGGCGGCCGACAGAGCGAGACCCTGTCGATCAACCGGCAGATGCGAACCGCGGCCGAATTCCGTGACATCTTGATCAAAAGCTCAAACGGCAATTTCGTCCGGCTCTCCGATGTCGCCGAGGTCGAAGACTCCGTCCGCAACACCCGGTCCATCGCATGGTTCAACAAGCAGCCGGCGGTGCTGATCCAGATCACCAAACAGGGCGACGCCAACGTCATCGATACCGTCGATCGCGTCAGGGCGCTGATACCCGAGCTCAAACAGTGGATTCCCGGTGGCGTTGAAATTTCAACGCTGGTCGACCGCACCGGAACCATCCGTGCCAGCGTCGAGGACATGCAGTTGACGCTGCTGGCGACCGCATTCCTGGTCATGGTGGTGGTGTTCGCATTTCTGCGCCGGATCACGCCGACCATCGCGGCCGGCGTCTCGGTGCCGCTGGCGCTGGCGGGCACCTGCGCCGGCATGTGGCTGGCCGGATTCTCGATCGACAATCTGTCGCTGATGGCGCTGGCGATCTCGGTCGGCTTCGTGGTCGACGACGCCATCGTCATGATCGAGAACATGTACCGCAATCTCGAGCGTGGCATGCAGCCGTATCAGGCGGCGCTCGAAGGCGCGAAGCAAATCGGTTTCACGGTGCTGTCGATCAGCCTGTCGCTGATCGCCGCGTTCACGCCGCTGATTTTCATGGACGGGATCGTCGGCCGGCTGTTGCGGGAGTTTTCGCTGACGCTGACATTCGCCATCGTGGTTTCCACCGTGGTGTCGCTGACGATCACGCCGATGATCTGCGCGCATTACATCAAGGCGGCCACGCCGCATAACGCGACCTGGTTCGACCGAATTGTCGAGGGTTCACTGTCGCGCATCGTGGCATTCTATACGCGGACGCTGCGGGTGGTTCTGGGCTTTCCGATCCTGACCCTGATCGTCTTCTTCGCCACTATCGCATTGACGGTCATGCTCTACATCAAGACCCCGAAGGGTTATTTTCCGACCGATGATTCGGGCTTTGTGATCGGCGCAACCCGGGCGTCCGCCGATATCTCGTTTCAGTCGATGCTCGGGCTGCAGCAGCAGCTCGCTGATATCGTGATGGCCGATCCGGCCGTTGCCGGCATAGGCTCGGTGCTCGGCGGGGGCGGCGGTCCCGGCGGCGCAGGCACCAATCGCGGCATGATGTTCATCAGCCTCAAGCCGCCTGCGGAGCGGGCAGGATCGTCGACGGAAGCCGTGATCGATCGCCTGCGCAAGAATCTCTATCGTGTCGCGGGAATCCGCCTGTTCATGTTTGCGGCGCAGGACGTACGCGCCGGCGGGCGGCAGAGCGATTCCGATTATCAATACACGCTGTCGAGCACCGATCTCGATCTGTTGCAGAAATGGGCGCCGATCGTCGGCAAGCGCATGGAAAGCATCGAAGGCATTACCGACGTTTCCAGCGATCGCGATCCCGGCGGGCTGCAACTGACGCTCTCGATCGACAGGCAAAAGGCGTCGAGCCTCGGCGTCCGCGTCCAGGATATCGACAACGCGCTGAACAACGCGTTCTCTCAGCGGCAGATCTCGATCATCTACACCCAGCGCAACCAGTACATGGTGGTGCTGGAGATCGATCCGAAATTCCAGAGCGATCCGTCCAACCTCGAGCGCATCTTCGTCGCCGGCGCCAATGGCGCGCAGGTGCCGCTGTCCGCCGTCGTTCATTACCAGCGCGGATTGACGCCGCTCGCGGTGTTTCATTCGCAATCGTTCCCGTCGACGACGGTGTCGTTCAATCTGCTTCCCAATGTGCCGCTGGAGGTCGCCACCTCGAACATCCAGCGTGCGGTCGAGGAATTGCATATGCCGGAAGGCATTCGCGGCAGCTTCGACGGCAATGCCGGGGATTTCAGCAAGACCAGCGGGCGGCAGCCATTGCTGATCCTCGGCGCGCTGGTGGCGATGTATATCGTGCTCGGCGTGCTCTATGAGAGCCTCGCCCATCCCCTGACCATCATCTCGACCCTGCCTTCGGCCGGCCTCGGCGCGCTGCTGGCGCTGCAGGTGACCAACACGCCGCTGACGATCATCGCCTTTGTCGGAATCATTCTGCTGATCGGGATCGTCAAGAAGAACGGCATCATGATCGTCGACTTCGCGCTGGACGCCGAACGTCACCGCGGATTGTCGTCGGCCGATGCCATTTTCGAGGCGTGCAGCGCCCGGTTCCGCCCCATTCTGATGACGACGATGGCAGCATTGTTCGCGGGGATTCCGCTTGTCATCGCCACCGGTCCCGGCACCGAGCTGCGCCGGCCGCTCGGCATCACCATCATCGGCGGGTTGTTCGTCTCGCAGATATTGACGCTGTATACGACGCCCGTGATCTATCTTTTGATCGACCGGCTGCGGCGGCGATCCGAGCCGGCCGCGATCGAGGCCGCGGCGGAATAGCTCGGGGATGAGCCTTGAGTTGTTGAAGCGCGCGCCCGCGCAGCGTATAGCGGGCCCATGTCAAAACAATCCGAGCCTGATACCGGCACCGCCGTAGCGGAGGCGATACCGGACTGTCCGCGCTGCCTGAAGCCCTTGCCGCTGTGCATTTGCGACAGCATCACGCCGATCGAGAACAAGATTGCCTTGCTGATCCTGCAGCATCCGCAGGAGCAGGACAGGGCGCTTGGCACGGCGCGGCTGACCGCGCTGCATTTCAAGGATGCGGTGCTGAAGATCGGCTTGTCGTGGCCGAGCCTTTCCAAGGCGCTGGGACGGCCGGTCCACGATCCCAGCCGCTGGGCGGTGCTCTATCTCGGCTCGGCAAAGGTCGCCGAGCTCGAGACCGACCGCGATATCGTCGCCATCGACCGCAAGGGCGGGATCGAGGAGAACCAGCGCGCCATCCTGAAAGACATCGAAGGCATCGTGCTGCTGGACGGCACCTGGAGCCAGGCCAAGGCGCTGTGGTGGCGCAATGCCTGGATGCTGAAATGCCAGCGCGTCATCCTCGGCCCGGCGCATCCGTCGCGTTATGGCAAGCTGCGCCGCGAGCCGCGCCGCGACGGCCTGTCCACCATCGAGGCCGCGGCGATGCTGCTTGCCAGTCTCGAAAAGCGGCCCGATATCGCCGAGACGCTGCATGGCAGCTTCGAGCGAATGCTGGCAAAATATCGGGAGGCGCAGAGCGTGCTGCCGGAGCTTGCGCCCAAGCCGAAACCCAAGCGCGACTACCGCCGCCGCAAACGGGGCTGATGCTGGCCAGCCGATGGGTTAGCCGGATGGAACCCGGGCTATCCCCGAGAATTTCCTGCACGGTGGAAGCCGGTTTTGCCGCAAGAAAAAGCCCCGCTCCAATAAGTTGTGCGTATTCTATCGCAGACAGGTTCAGGCAATCTGCGCAAACTTGATTGCGAGGTAGAACCGGAATCATCCGCTGCGGCGGAACAGACCGGTTGAAGGCACGCTTGGTGATGACCGACGATTCGGAATCCGTTGCTTTGCGCCCGACCGTCACTGACGGGAAGCGGCAGGAGGATGACTACGAGGTGATTTGGCGCGGTCTGCCGATCGGCAGGATCATGAAGCCGCCTGGCGATCCGCATTGGTGGTGGGGCTGCAACGTCTACGGACAGCCGCCGACGGCGAATGACCGGGGACCCGCGATCAATTTCAAGGACTGCCAGCTTCGATTCAAGATCGCCTGGACGAGGATCAGGGCGGGACTCACCGAAGAGGACATCGCTGTCGCATCGCGGCACGCCGCGAAACTGGCCGAGGAGCAACCATCAAACGCAGACGGGCAGCCAAAACCCGAGGAAATCCGAAGTCTGGAGAACAACCGGGCCGCGCCGCGACAGCGTACCTTGAAAGCCGGCACCATCGAGTTCAATGGCGGCACCATCGATTGCGTCGTCCGCAACATTTCGGACACCGGCGCCCAGCTTGAGGTCGTGAGCCCGGTGGGCATTCCCGGCGAATTCAATCTTCTGATCTCCGGCAATATCGCCAAACGTCCATGCCGGGTGGCCTGGGTCAAAGACAAGCGCATTGGCGTGGCGTTCAAACCGGGCTAGTCGCCGATCCGCCGCAAGCAGGCCCCGGTTGGTTGCCTATCCGGGGGAGGCCGTATATGAGTTCGCCGCATGGGGCCACGTGGCGGAGTGGTTACGCAACGGTCTGCAAAACCGTGTACTCCGGTTCAATTCCGGACGTGGCCTCCACCTTTGAAATCAATGGCTTAGGCTCCCGTTTCAGCATTGGTTTTCAGGCCGCGGAATGGCTCCGCGGCAACCGGCCGTATGGCGTTCTGACGACGGTCGTTCAGTGAAACATGCTATGGGCGATGGCGCGTCGCATGCTATCCAGCCCATCCAATAATTTGCCCTGATTGTATTCCCTGTCCCAAAAGTAGAGGACGGACAGAACGACGAGCAAGGCCACGAAGATTCGCATCTCATTCCCCCTTCGCCTTCAAAAGCTGGCCAGGAATCACCCACCCACGATAGTGGATTGACCGCGGGGAGGGGGTTGGCCACCAAATAAAAGACCGCCGAAAGGCGGTCAGGTTATCAAACAAGTGTTCCTGTCTTGGCAGGATAATAGCCTTGGCAATTCCCGTGCGGCGAGCGGGTTTGCGGTGACCATATCGGCCGTTGAATCCGGCGATTTGGTGTCGCGACTATTGAATATGCGAAAAGAAGCTGCCCACAATCAGCAGACGGCGTTCCAGCCTTCCGGAAACGGAATGAATCCCCAGGCAAGCTGGTTGTCGTTGGCAGCTTTCGGCAACGGATTGAACGTCGACGGGTAGGTCAAGAAGTCCTCCTCCGGCGCGGGAGCGATGGCCGTTCGCACGGCGTCCAGCAAACACTCGTACTCAACTTCACTCATCACGCTCTCCGGGTACCAGAGCGCACAATCTCAAAATACTTTTGTGTTCAGATTGAAGTGATCGATCAAATTGTATCGAACTTTTCAATCGGGGCGCACCTGGTTACCGCCGTCTTTATACCGGAGGAAGAGTAAGCCAGCCCGACGGTGACCAAATGTGTGGAAAATCACAGCTGGCCAAAAATCTTTGACGTATTCGCCCTGATGAAGACGGCGCCGCACCGGCCGCCGGTAGCATCAGGGGGTTGTCATGAAGGCAAGATTTGCCGGATCCTGGGGTATCGCGAGCCGCGCCAATCTTGCTTTGGCGCTCACACTGCTGGCAACCGGATCCGCGTTAGCTGCGCAAGCAACGCCGGAACAGAAAAAAGCCTGCACCCCCGACGTCTATCGTCTTTGTCCAGGCGAGATCCCAAATGTGCGGGCAATTACCTCCTGCCTGCGGCGGCAGAAGGCCAGCCTCAGCGAAGCCTGCCGGGCGGTGTTCGAGCAGTGAAGAACTGACAGCACCATGACGAGCGAAATTGCAGCCGCATCCGACGACGCATCGCGCGAAGCAACTTGCGGCGTTCGCAAAAATGTCTGGCTCCCCGGGCTGGATTCGAACCAGCGACCATTCGATTAACAGTCGAATGCTCTACCGCTGAGCTACCGAGGAACAGTCGAACCCCCATGGGTCGCGACGGGCTGCGTATAACAAAGCCCCAGAGCCTTGCAAAGCGGGAAATAGGCCGCTCGCACGCAACCTCAATGGCCGATGCAAACTGCCTGCGCGGCAAGGACTTGTTGCCGTTTTTGACGACACGAAAAATGCGATCTGGCGCCGTGCCGGGCGATCCCGCACCACGGCTGCGCTGCGGACCGAGCCCCAAAAAGACGTATTCGCACCGCATACTTGATGGTGCGCCGGGATTCGCCAAGAGGTGATTCGATGCCAGACGTCCGGACCTTCCCGATGAGGCCAGCGCCGTCGACCGTTCCAGACACCCCCGAGATGAGCGATGACGAGTGCCTGGTTCGGCTTGCACAAGCCGTCGCGGAGCACGATTCCGACCATTTGGACGAAGTCGCGAGGTTGCTTCGGCTTGCACGATCGGCGTGTTGCGTTTTGGCTGACCTTGCATCAAAGATGCCGCGGTTTCACGCTTTTGCCGCGGCCACGCCGGCTCGATTCCTGCAGGTCCGCGCAAAGGTCAGTCCAAGGGTCCGTCCATGTCCGGTTTTTCGATCGCGCGCCAGAAAATGGTCGATGGCCAGGTGCGCCCCAGCGATGTCACCGATCCCAGAATCATCGACGCGATGCTCGCGGTGCCGCGCGAGGCATTTGTGCCGCAGAACAGGCAGGCGCTGGCCTATCTGGATATCGATCTCGACGTCAGCGACGGCGGCTCGGAGAGACGCTTCCTGATCAAGCCCGTGGTAACGGCGAAAATGCTGCAGGCCGCCGATATCAAGGACACCGACAATGTTCTGGTGGTCGGTTGCGCGACCGGATATGCGGCGGCCGTCGTGGCCAGTCTGGCGGGGCGGGTGACCGCGACCGAAGTGGACCCGACCATGGTCGCCAGGGCAAAAGACGTTCTGGCCCAGCTCGGAATTGGAAATGTGCCGGTCCGGGCCGCCGATCCGTCCGAGGGGGACGCGGCAAACGCGCCCTATGATGTGATTGTGCTCAATGGCGCCACCGAGGTCACGCCTGACCGGCTTTACCGGCAGCTCAAGGACGGCGGCCGGCTGGTCGGGGTCTTTGCCATGACGCAGCCGCAGCGGGCCATGATCGTGACACAGTCCCATGCCGACTTTGGAACGCGGGCGCTGTTCGATGCGGCGGTCCCGGTTTTGCCCGGACTTGGACGGGTTCCTGCCTTCGTTTTTTAACTCGAACGGTACTAATTGCTGTTCTAAATCAGAAGTGTGGCCCGGATGCCCCACGTGAAGAGTTTCGACCGCGTTTTGCCGCCGGGGGTTCCGTCCCCCTTGCGCGCGGAATAAGGTGTGAAGGGATTTTACTCGGAATCAGCCGGTTCAGACGCGCTTGAACCGGAGAACGTCATGGATGGATTGCCAGGGATGGGTGGTGTGAAGTTCGTTACCGGAGCTGCGGTTGCAGTCCTCCTGATGATGTATATCGGTCCGTCGCCGGCCCTGGCCGACACGATCGAGGCTGCGCTGGTGCGCGCCTATCAGATCAACCCGCAGCTCAACGCGCAGCGCGCCTCGGTCCGCTCCACCGACGAGAATGTACCGCAGGCGCTGTCGGGCTATCGTCCGCGCGTCGCGATCACCGGCAGTGCCGGTTATCAATATACCGATACCAACCTCACGTCGGGCGGCTCTCCAACCGCGATCGTGCGAACCGAAGTCCACGGCGCCAACGCGCCGCGCAGCATCGGCGCCACGGTGACGCAGACGCTTTTCAACGGCCAGCAAACCGCCAACCGAACCCGTGCGGCGGAGAGCCAGGTCTCGGGCGCGCGTGAAGCGCTGCGGGTACTCGAGCAGAGCGTTCTGCTCTCGGCCGCCACTATTTACATGGATTATCTGCAGAATGCCGCCATCGTCGAGGTTCAGCGCAGCAACGTCCGCGTTCTCGAGCAGACGCTGAAGCAGACCCGCGATCGCTTCAATGTGGGTGAGGTGACGCGCACCGACGTCGCGCAATCGGAGGCGCAGCTTGCCGCCGGCAAGACGCAACTACTGACCGCTGAAGCCAATCTGGTCACGACGCGATCGAATTTCCGCCGCATCATCGGCAACGAACCGGAGCAGCTCGCGCCGGGCTCTCCGGTGGACCGCTATTTGCCGGGAACGCTGCCCGGCGCGGTCGAACTCGGTCTGACGGAAAATCCGAATGTGACCGCCGCGATGTTCGGCATCGATGTCAATTATCTCCAGGTCAAGGTGAACGAAGGCGCGCTACTGCCCACGGTGACGTTGCAGGCCTCGGTGCAGCAATCCTACGAACAGCAGATGACGATCTTCAGGACGTTCGGGGCCTCGGCGATCGCGCAGGTGTCGGTCCCGGTGTATCAAGGCGGCGCCGAATATGCGCTGATCCGTCAATCAAAGGAAACATTGGCGCAGCAGCGCCTCAACCTCGAACAGGTTCGCGACCAGGCCCGTGCCAATGTTGCTACGGCTTGGGGGCAGTTAGTGGCAGGAAAGGCGCAGGTCGCATCGGCGCAATCGCAGGTGGCCGCATCCGAAATCGCGCTCAACGGCGTGCGCGAAGAGGCCAAGGCCGGACAGCGAACCACGCTTGACGTGCTGAACGCCCAGCAGGCGCTGGTCAACGCCCGCGTCGCCCTTGTCACCGCGCAGCATGATCGGGTGGTCGCGTCATATTCCGTCTTGAATACCATCGGCCGCTTGTCGCCGCAGGTGCTCAATCTGGCTACCACCGTGTACGATCCGAGCGTGCATTATCACCAGGTTCGCGACAGCTGGATGGGCGTTCGCACTCCCGACGGCCGCTGATCGCGGGCGTCGAAGCACGGACGCCGTTCATAGCGCGCTATCAGCAAGAATGGGGCTCGGTTTCGCGGCCAAACTTCGTCGCCGGTTCGCAGATCGCGCTCTGGATTAATGAAGCGAGGGCATGGTCTTTTCGCCAGACCGCCCACGCTTTCGGGTCAAGCCCAAGGGTGTGCGTTGGCGGCTCAAGCGCTGGCGCGTTGCTTGCAATCAATTGTGGCCATGACGTACCTTTCTCGGGGGCAGCAGAGCGATTCGCGCTGTATTTACATCCTTAAGGCGCGCGGCGCTTCGGTGTCTGGGCAGGGGCGAAAATGCGGCGCGAGCCATCGAGCGGCGCTTGATCTGGGGACAAGTAGGCTGGTGCGATGGAAATCCCGGCCGGCATATCCGGAATCGGCAAATCCTGCCTTGCTTGGTGTAAAACGCATACGAGGGCGTTGATGATGTGGGGTCGGAGATGACGCAGCCTGCAAAGGTCCAAGAGCCCTCGATGGAGGAGATTCTGGCGTCGATCCGGCGCATCATTGCCGACGATGAAGCAAAACCTGCCGCCGCCGACAAGGCCCCCAGTCCGACGGCAGCCAAGCTGGAGAAGCCCGCCGTTGTGGCGCCGGCGGCCAAGGCGCCCGTGATGACTAACATTCCTCCGTCGGCGATTCCCGCCGCGCAAGCGGCCGCCGCGAAGGCGCCGCCACCGCCCGCCAAGCCCGCGCCACCCCCGGCTGCGCCACCTCCTGCCGCGGCCGCCCCCGTGTCCAACAGCCAGGACGACATCGACGCGATGCTGGCCGGCCTCGATGAAGCGACGTCCGAGGCCGAGATAAGGCCAGCCGCGCCGGAGGTCGAGGTGTTCGAACTCACCGACGAGATGGCGGTGCCGGAGGCGCCGCAGCCTGCGTTCCGCAAGGTCGACCCGCAGGACGATCTCGAATTCACCGAAACCGCCGCTGCCAGGGCCGTGCATCGGCGGCCGGCGTTCGAACCGCCGCCTTTTGAAAGTTCGGCGCCGCCGGCTCAGCAGATATTGTCCCGCTCAACCGTCTCCGCCGTCGAATCGGCCTTCAATAGCCTGGCCAATACAGTGTTGAGTAACAACGCGCGGACACTGGAAGATCTGGTCAAGGAAATGCTGCGCCCGATGCTGAAATCCTGGCTCGACGATAATCTGCCCGGGCTGGTGGAGCGCATCGTCAAGGCGGAGATCGAGCGGGTTTCGCGCGGACGCTAGAGCATGATCCGGAAAAGCATGCCCTCGGGCCACGACCCGATGGGTGGGCACCGGTTTTCCCTCGGGACAAACGCGAAGCGTTTGCCCGGAGATCATGCTCAAACAAAAAGATAGAGCGGGATGACGATTCGAAGAAGAGTCATCCCGCTCTAGCGCCCTGTTCCGCTCGCGGAGGGCAATTGCCGGCCCTCGTTCAGCCACTGCATCCGGCCTAATCCTGCGTTCCACGCGCCTGTCGTGTTGACTTGGCGCGTTCTGGCGGCTTTCTACAGCATGATCCGGAAAAGTGGATACCGGTTTTCCGAAAAGATCATGCTCAAACAAAGAGATGAGATCATGATCCGATCCAATCGGTTCATGATCTAGCGTTCCATAGCCATGATTGCATTGCCATGATCGAGAAAAACTACCAGCCCGCCGATATCGAAGGCCGCATGTCCCGGATCTGGGAGGAGCGCGGCGCGTTCAGGGCCGGGCGCCCGGAACGCCGCGATGCCAAGCCCTTCACCATCGTCATCCCGCCGCCGAACGTGACCGGCTCGCTGCACATGGGGCACGCGCTCAACAACACCTTGCAGGACATTCTGTGCCGCTTCGAGCGGATGCGCGGCCGTGACGTGTTGTGGCAGCCCGGCACCGATCACGCCGGGATCGCGACCCAGATGGTGGTCGAGCGGCAGTTGACGGAGCGGCAGCAGCCGGGCCGGCGCGACATGGGCCGGGCCAGATTTCTCGAACGCGTCTGGCAATGGAAGGCCGAGAGTGGCGGCGTCATCGTCAATCAGCTGAAGCGGCTTGGCGCGTCCTGCGACTGGTCGCGCGAACGCTTTACCATGGACGAAGGCCTGTCGCGCGCGGTCGTGAAGGTGTTCGTCGAACTGCATCGTGAAGGGCTGATCTACAAAGACAAGCGGCTGGTGAACTGGGATCCGAAGCTGCTGACGGCGATCTCGGATCTCGAGGTGCAGCAGGTCGAGGTCAAGGGCAGCCTTTGGTATTTGCGCTATCCGCTGGAAGGCCGGACCTTCAATCCCGAAGATCCCACGACGTTCATCGTGGTCGCGACGACGCGGCCCGAAACGATGCTCGGCGACAGCGCGGTCGCGGTGCATCCGGACGATGAGCGCTACGCAGACCTCGTTGGCAAGCACGTGGTCCTGCCGCTGGTTGGACGCAAGATTCCGATTCTAGCCGACGAATATTCCGATCCCGAGAAGGGCTCGGGCGCGGTGAAGGTCACGCCGGCACATGACTTCAACGATTTCGAAGTCGGCAATCGGCACGGCCTGCCGCGGATCAGCGTGCTCGATCAGGAGGGCCGTCTCACGCTGGTCGGCAACGAGGATTATCTGCGCGGATTGCCGGAAGACTCGGAGTATTTCGCGGCGGAACTGAATGGCCTCGACCGGTTCGTCGCCCGCAAGCAGATCGTGGCTCGATTGGAAGATTTCGGTTTCCTGGAGAGGATCGAACCCCACACCCACATGGTGCCCCACGGCGATCGTTCCGGCGTCATCATCGAGCCGTATCTGACGGACCAGTGGTACGTCGATGCCAAGACCATGGCGCGGCCCGCAATGGCAGCGGTGCGCAGCGGCGCAACCACGTTCGTGCCGAAGAACTGGGAAAAGACCTACTTCGAGTGGATGGAGAACATCCAGCCCTGGTGTATCTCGCGCCAGCTCTGGTGGGGCCATCAGATTCCGGCCTGGTACGGGCCCGATGGAAAGGTGTTCGTCGCCGAAACCGAGGAGGAGGCCGTCGCCAACGCGCTGGGCTATTATGCCGAGCAGGAAATCATTACCCCGGAGCAGGGGCGCGAGATGGCGCTCGACCCGGCCAAGCGCTTGGGCTTCATCACGCGCGACGAAGACGTGCTCGACACCTGGTTCTCCTCGGCACTATGGCCGTTCTCGACCTTGGGCTGGCCCGACGACGACACCGATGTGAAGCGCTATTATCCGACCGACGTGCTGGTGACCGGATTCGACATCATCTTCTTCTGGGTCGCCCGCATGATGATGATGGGCCTCCACTTCATGAAGGAGGCTCCGTTTTCGACGGTTTACATCCACCGCCTGGTTCGCGACGAGAAGGGCGCGAAGATGTCGAAGTCGAAAGGCAACGTCATCGATCCGCTCGGAGTCATCGACGACTATGGCGCCGACGCGCTTCGCTTTGCGCTGGCACGTGCGGCGGCGCAGGGGCATGACATCAAGCTTTCGCCGCATCACGTGGAAACCAATCGCAATTTTGCGACCAAGCTCTGGAACGCCTGCCGCTTTGCCGAGATGAACGGCTGCGTGTTGCCGGCGGGCTTCGATCCGACCAACGCGAAGCAGACATTGAACCGCTGGATCGCGCACGAGACGGCGCGCGCCACCCGCGAGGTCACCGAAGCGATCGAAGCCTGCCGCTTCAACGATGCCGCCGGCGCGATCTATCGATTTGTCTGGAACGTGTATTGCGACTGGTATCTCGAGCTAGCCAAGCCGGTGTTGCTGGGCGAGGACGGCGCCGCCAAGTCTGAGACCCGCGCCATGGTGGCGTGGGCGCGCGACCAAATCCTCAAACTGCTGCATCCGTTCATGCCCTTCATCACCGAGGAGCTTTGGGCGGTGACCGCTGCAAATTCCGAGGGCGTCTCTTCTCCCTCCCCCCTTGCGGGGGAGGGCGGGGTGGGGGGTAAGCCGCAAGCACCTGCGCCCGTGGTACCCCCCTCTCCAACTCTCCCCCGCAAGGGGGGAGAGAGCAGACCGCTACTGGCGCTGGCACAGTGGCCGGATAATGCCGGACTAAATGACGACGCCGCCGAAGCCGAGATCGGCTGGGTGGTCGATCTGGTCACCGCGATACGCTCGGTGCGGGCGGAAATGAATATCACGCCGGCGACGCTGACGCCGCTGGTGCTGGCCGGAGCGTCCGGCGAAACCAGGGGACGTGCGCAACGCTGGAACGATGTCGTCAAGCGGATGGCCAGGCTCGCCGACATTGCCTTCGCCGCTTCCGCGCCGGAGGGCGCGGTGCAGTTGCTGGTGCGCGGCGAGGTCGCGGCTCTGCCGCTCAAGGGCGTGATCGATCTTTCGGCAGAGGAGGCGCGGCTCGACAAGGAGTTGGCCAAGGCCGAAGCCGACATCAAGCGTGTCGATGCCAAGCTTACCAACGAGAAGTTTGTCGCCAACGCGCCGGAAGATATCGTCGAGGAGGAAAAAGAAAAACGCGAGGCGGCCGTGGCGCGGAAAGCCAAGCTTCTTGAGGCATTGGAGCGGCTCAAGAACGCAGCGTAACGCATGATCCAAATAAAGAGATAAGGGGCGGGTCCGATACAGCGAAGCCGAATCAGACCCTGGCGGGGTAGGCGGCGATAAGGGTCCGCCCGGCCTGCCTGTTATCGGGCGCACATAGAGGCGCTCATAGAGGAAAGTGAAGGAACAATATCGCTGACGGCGGTGTTTCCTCGCGGTGTTTCCTCCTGGAGAGGAGGGCGTCATCGCCCTATCACGGTTG
>WNGN01001710.1_pt1 | contig 15210 bp, 15 predicted proteins | sample 5400561 | NCBI WGS metagenome assembly WNGN01 (sample SAMN13153379, study PRJNA577476) | soil metagenome | isolation source: 115 cm soil or saprolite under Garry oak tree replicate 2 | place: USA:California | collected 2016-06-15
TCGCCGTTCATTGACCAGGCATACGGCATCATGGAGCCGCCCAGGGTCACGCGGTGCGTCACGTCGGGCGAACACGTTGCCAGCGAAGTAACTGCTTCGAAGCGACGTTCAAGCGAGAGATCGACCGGGGGCGCATTTTCTCCGGCCTCCGCGGCGAGGCGCGGCACCGGCGCCCCGGATGTCGCGAAAACGATGCCCGTGCGCGTCCGCTCGCCCTCGACTTGCGCGAAGATCGGATAGGCACCGTTTCCAGGAAGATCAATCAGCACGTCAAGCCGCTGCCCGATCGCGAGTGGAAGATGGGTGCCGCGCACCGGTCGGACCGGATGGCCGTCAGCCGCGATGACGGTGCCGGTGAGCGCACCGAGATCGATCCAGAACTGCGTCGATGATGCGGCATTGATCAACCGCAGCCGGACGCGCCCGCCCGGTTCGGTGCGGATAACCTCAGGATCGGCCAAGGTCCGGTCATTGGCGAGGAATGCATCATAGGCGATGTCGTTCAGGTCCGCCGTCGTGCCGGCCTCCATGCTTCTCGAGCCCATGTCCATGGCCATACCCGTGCCGTTCTTTCGCATCGCGCTCTGACCGTCATTGAAATTGGTCAGTCCGGCGAGCAACTCGTCCGGCGTCTGGAAGCTGAAATCATGGAGCATCCTCCGCGCTGTACACGATCAGTGGCGCGGTCATCAGGCTCTGTTCTTGCAGCCCCTGATGCGAGTGCATCCAGAACGTACCCGCAATCGGCGGGTAATCATAGGATTGGGCCTGGCCGGCCGGAATCGGCGGCGTTTGCGGCCAGGGAAATCCATCCTGTTTCCAGGGGGGCAACTGACCGTGCCAGTGGATGATGGTGGATGTGCCGGCCCGATTCACCAAATCGACCTGAAAGCGTTCTCCGGGCGAGAGCGTGATGCCAGGTTTTTCATTCGGTCCGATGAGGCCGAATACTCGTGCGGATTTGCCGTTGACGACCAGGGTTCTGGTGTCGGCAGTGAGGCGAAGCTTAGCGGTGTCGGGTTCGGGCGCGGCAGCGGCCCGCCTAATCGGCAGGAAGGGCGTCGCAGCGGCCATGGCAACGCCGGACGCAAGGATCTGCCGGCGGGTTAGGAGCATGACCTTCAGTCCCTCTCATTGCAGCTTACACATTTAGCCGCCGGTTCTATTTGATGATTGTTCGGGATTGCTGCGTTTTCCGTATTGTTGTCGGAACTTATGTCGGCAATCGCGCCTCTTAACGAAAGCCAATCGACATGCTTGCCAAGACCTACCCGGATAGCCGTTGCCGAGTCACATTTTGCTGATTGTCCCGGCTCTGTGCTACCTGGGACATGACCCAAAATGTAGCCACGGGGACTCGTGGCCTGGGTCTGTTACGCCGCGAGCTTCATGCGCTTGAGGTCGGGAGCGATCGCCTCCTCGGCGAGCATCGACAAGGCTTTTTCCAGCGGCACGATTGTCTGCGCCTGGCTGCCGAGCCGGCGGATCGACACGGTGCCGTCCGCCGCCTCCTTCTTGCCGACCACGAGCAGCACCGGGATTTTTGCGACCGAGTGCTCGCGGACCTTGTAGGTGATCTTCTCGTTGCGCAGGTCGGCCTCGACCCGCAGTCCCGCGCGCCGGGCGGCATTGAGCGCGGCGCGGGCGTAATCGTCCGCGTCGGAGGTGATGGTGCAGATGACCGCCTGCACCGGCGCGAGCCACAGCGGGAAATGCCCGGCATAGTGCTCGATCAAAATGCCGGTGAAGCGCTCGAGCGAGCCGAACATCGCCCGGTGCAGCATGACCGGCGTCACCTTGCTGGAATGCTCGTCGATATAGAACGCGCCGAGCCGGCCCGGCATGTTGAAATCGACCTGGATCGTGCCGCACTGCCAGTCGCGTCCGATGGCGTCGCGCAGCACGTACTCGAGCTTCGGCCCGTAGAACGCGCCTTCGCCCTTGTTCAACGTCCACGGCCGGCCGGACGCTTCGAGCGCCTGCATCAGCGCAACCTCCGCCTTGTCCCAAACCTGGTCCGCGCCGATGCGCTGCGCGGGACGATCCGAGAACTTGATGGTCACGTCGGAAAAGCCGAAGTCCTCGTAGATCGACAGGATCAGGTCGTTCATGGCGAGGCATTCCGCCGTGATCTGGTCCTCGGTGATGAACACGTGGGCGTCGTCCTGGGTGAACGCGCGCACGCGCATCAGCCCGTGCAAGGCGCCGGACGGCTCGAACCGGTGCACCTTGCCGAATTCGGCAAGTTTCAGCGGCAGATCGCGGTAGGATTTCAGCCCGTGCTTGAAGATCTGGATGTGGCCGGGACAATTCATCGGCTTGATCACATAGGTGCGCTCGTCGGCCTCGCGGTGCTCGGTGAGGAACATGTAGTCCCGGAACGTCTCCATGTGGCCGGTGACGACCCACAACGATGCGTCCATCAGCTCCGGCGCGTTGACCTCGGCATAGCCGGCCGCCGACTGCCGCCGGCGGATATAGTTCTGCAGATTGCGGAACAGCGCCCAGCCCTTGGGATGCCAGAATACCGCGCCCGGCGCGTCCTCCTGGAAATGGAACAGGTCCATCTCGCGGCCGAGCCGCCGGTGGTCGCGCCGCTCGGCCTCCTCCAGCCGATGCAGATAGGCATCGAGATCGGCCTGATTCCCCCACGCGGTGCCGTAGATGCGGGTCAGCATCGGGTTACGTGAATCGCCGCGCCAATAGGCGCCCGCGACCTTCATCAGCCTGAAGGCCGAGCCGATCCGCCCGGTCGAAGGCATGTGCGGGCCGCGGCACAGGTCGAACCATTCGCCCTGCTTGTAGATCTTGATCGGCTCGTCGTTGGGGATCGCGTCGATCAGCTCGACCTTGAACAGCTCGCCCTTGTCGCGGAACACGCGCTTGGCCTGCTCGCGGTCCCAGACTTCCTTGGTGAAGGGGCGGTTCCTGGCGATGATTTCCCGCATCTTCGCCTCGATCGCCGGAAAGTCCTCCGGCGTGAACGGCTGGTTGCGGAAGAAATCGTAATAAAACCCGTTCTCGATCACCGGCCCGATGGTGACCTGGGTTCCCGGCCACAGGGTCTGGACCGCCTCGGCGAGCACGTGGGCGCAATCGTGGCGGATCAATTCGAGCGCGCGCGGGTCCTCGCGGGTGACGATCTCGATCCTGGCGTCGTGCTCGACCGGGTCGGCGAGATCCGTCAGTCGGCCGTCGACCGCCATCGCCACCGCCTTCTTGACGAGCGATTTCGAGATCGCCTCGGCGATTTCGGTTCCGGTTACGCCATCGGGGAATTCCCGACGGGCCCCGTCGGGAAGGGTGAGGGCAACCATTCTTCTCTCCTGCTCACTCGCTGCCTACGAACGCAGGTAAGCGGTCGAAGCAATTTTCTTCCGTGGCGGGCCTCGGCCGCCGCCGAGCCGATCGGGCTGATCCTCAACCGGAATCCGCGGGGACGGCATTGGTGCCGCGCCAGCGGCCGTAGCGCCACGGCATATACCAGCGGGATTTTCCGGGCAACGCGGCGGGCACGAGATCGAGCCCGGCGCTGCCGAGCGGATGGCAGCGCAACAGCCGCGCCAGCGCCATCCAGCCGCCGGCCCACAGGCCAAACCGGCCGATCGCCTCGTCGGCGTATTCCGAGCAGGTCGGCAGGTGCCGGCAATGCCAGCCGATCAGCGGCGAGAGGGTGTGGCGATAGACCTGGATCAGGCCGCGTCCTGCCAGCCGGGGGGCACGGGTCACGGCAGCGAGGCGGGGCGGGCGCATGCCTATTCCGCGGCCAATGAGCCCCGGCGCTTGGCCTCGATCTGGTCGATCGCGGACACCACCGCGTCGAAGGTGAGCAAGGTCGAGGCGTGGCGCGCCTTGTAATCGCGCACCGGCTCCAGCACGGCAATGTCGGCCCATTTGCCCGCCGGCGGCGAGCCGTTCTCCTTGAGCATGCGGCGCACCGTCTCGCGCAGCTCGCGCAATTCCTGGGCGCGAGAGCCCACGACGTTGCGCGCCATGATGGAGGAGGACGCCTGGCCCAGCGCGCAAGCCTTCACCTCGTGGGCAAAGTCGGTCACGACGTCGCCGTCCATCTTCAAGTCGGCGGTGACCGTCGAGCCGCATAGTTTCGAGTGCGCCCTCGCGGTCGCGTCGGGATGCTCCAAGCGCCCCAGCCGCGGAATCGAGGCCGCGAGCTCCAGAATCCGGCGGTTATAGACCTCGTTCAGCATGCGTCTCGCCGAAATTTGACCAACGGCGCCGTTTGCACGATCTCTCGAGCCGAATATATAGGGACGGATCGGGCCAGGCGATATGCGTCGCCTGGCCCGGCCGTGCCGGCCTATTGCGGAGCCGCATAGACGACGCGGCCGCCCGGTGACACTCCCGGCGCGCGGTTTCCGCCTGCGGCGCCGGTCGAACGGAGAGACTTGATGGACGCCATCCTGAAACCGTTTCCCAAGCCGCAGCTGTCGGACCATGTCCGCGCGGCGCCGCAGCCGGTCAGCCCGCGGCCTTCGCGCGAAGATGCAGAAGCCGCGGTCAAGACGTTGATCGCGTTCGCCGGCGACGACCCGGCTCGGGAGGGTCTGCGGGATACGCCGGCGCGGGTCGTGAGCGCCTATGAGGAGCTGTTCCGGGGCTACCGCGAGTGCCCGCTCGACGTGCTCGACCGCACGTTTTCCGAGATCGGCCGCTATGACGATCTGGTGCTGATCCGGGACGTTCCGTTCTCCTCGCATTGCGAGCACCACATGGCGCCGTTCATCGGCAAGGCGCACGTGGCCTATATCCCGATCGAGCGGGTGGTGGGGCTTTCCAAGCTGGCGCGGCTGATCGACGTCTATGCGCGCCGGCTGCAGACCCAGGAGCACCTGACGTCGCAGGTGGCGACCGCGATCGACGAGATCCTCAAGCCGCGCGGGGTGGCGGTGATGCTCGAAGCCGAGCATCTGTGCATGTCGATGCGCGGAGTGCAGAAGCCCGGGGTGTCGACCGTCACCACGCAATTCACCGGAAGCTTCCGCGAGGCGACCGAGCAGGTGCGCTTCATCACCCTGGTGCGCAGCGCCGCCTGAGCCGAATTGGCGGCTGGCTCGGAACGCCTCCCCCTGAAAGGGGGAGGTCGACCGCGCAGCGGTCGGGAGGGGGTCGCGATCCCCGCCCCCTCCCTCCCCTTTTCAAGGGGAGGGAGTCGATTGCGGCCCGCTCGATGTGCATCGTTCCGCCGAGTCTCTCGCCACTCTGGCAAGTCCCCAATACCCGTGGCACGTTCGATCGTGCCCGACCGCGAGCCGTGCAGCAGATTTTCCGTCGATCACGCGAGGTGGCCCTTGTCCGGAAACAGCGATTGGTTTGCGCCGTACGGCTCCTCCGCCGAGGCGGAGGAGGGGAGCTTGCTTTCGCCGAAATTTGATGCGGACGGGCTCCTGACCTGCATCGCCACGGACGCAGGCACGGGCGAAGTACTGATGGTCGCCCACATGAATGCGCAGGCGCTGATCAAGACGATTACGACCGGCGAAGCCTGGTACTTCAGCCGGTCGCGCAAGACCCTGTGGCGCAAAGGAGAGACTTCGGGCCACTCCCAGCGCGTCGTCGAGATGCGGGTCGACTGCGATCAGGATGCGATCCTGCTCAAGGTCGTGCAGGCGGGCAGGGGCGCCTGTCACACTGGGCGGCGATCCTGTTTTTACCGCGCGGTGCCGCTCGGACCGAAAGGCTCGGGACCGGTCACGCTCGAGTTCCGCGGCGCGGAGAAGGCATTCGATCCGGATGCCGTGTATGGCGATCGGAAGAAGCGCTGATAGAAATCGTGTTTCCGTTTGCAGCTCGTTGCTGACCTCACCCGGGGCCTGCGGCTGCGGCCCGTGCCAGCAATTGTTTGGCGCGCTCGAGATGCGGGCGGTCGTACATGACGCCCCCGATGCCGACGACGCCGGCGCCGGGTTTTTCCGCAAACGCGGCAATCACCGCGCGCGCCGTGGCAATCGCGGCGGGCGAGGGCGTGAACACCTCGTTGATGGTTTGAACCTGCGCCGGATGAATGGCGAGCTTCGCGGTGAAACCGTCGCGGCGCGCTTCCTCGGCCTCGCGCTTGAGTCCCGCGAGATCGCGGAAATCCACGAACACCGTATCAATCGCCTGAATTTTTGCAGCTGCGGCCGCGGCGAGGCAGAGATTGCGCGCGAAGCGGAACGGCTCGGTGAAACGCCCTTCGGCGTCGCGATTGGTCTCGGCGCCGAGATCGGCGGACAAGTCTTCCGCGCCCCAGCTCAGTCCGGTGAGCCGCCCGCTGGCGCCGCCATAGGTGCCGGCGACGAACAGCGCGCTCGCGGTCTCGGTCGCCAGCGCCACGATGCGGATCTCGCCGTCGGGAAGGCCGTGGATCGCCTCGCGCGCGGCGAGTTTGGCGTCGAGATGCGCGACCGCAGCGCCGCCCTCGGCCTTGGGCAGCATGATCGCATCGGGGCGCCCGGCCACGATCGCGTCGAGATCGGCATCGGTCAATCCGGTCTCGAGCGCATTGACGCGCACCATCAGCAGCGGGCCGGGCTGGCGCTTGCGTGCATCCTCCAGGAAAGCGAGCGTGGTCGTGCGCGCGGCCTCCTTGCGCTCAGCCGCCACCGAGTCCTCGAGATCGAGGATCAGGGCGTCGGCGCCCGCCGAAAGCGCCTTGGCGAGCTTTGCCGTGCTGTCACCGGGCACGAACAGCGCCGAACGCAGGGCCGCGATCATCGCGGCCGCATGCGCATGAACGCCTGGCGGTGACATTCGGCGACGAGCTTGCCGTCCTGATTGTAGGCGCGGTGATAGAACTCGACGATGCCGGCTCCGGGCCGGGAATTCGATTCCCGCTTGCCCAGCACTTCGGTGGTGCAATGAACGGTATCGCCCTCGAACAGCGGATGCGGGAACTTGACCTCGGTCATGCCCAGATTGGCGATCGTGGTCCCCACCGTGAGGTCGTTGACCGAGATGCCGATCATCAACCCGAGCGTGAACAGCGAGTTCATCAGCGGCTTGCCCCATTCGGTCTCCTGCTCGCAGAAATGCCGGTCGATGTGCAGCGGCTGCGGGTTGAGCGTCATGTTGGAGAACAGCATGTTGTCCATCTGCGTCACCGTGCGGGTGAGGCGATGCTCGAAGGTCTGGCCGAGCGGAAAATCCTCGAAATAGAGCCCGCCGCGGGGATGGCGGGCGGCGGAGAGCGTGGCGTGTTCCATGGGTTTCCTCCTGGATCCCGTCTGGGAAGGGTGTCGATTACCCGCAGAATAGCAAAGGCAAACCCGTCACGGCACCTGCATTTCAGGACTTAATTGCCCCGTGGTCATGGGTCCCTGCTTTCGCGGGGACGACGCTCTTGCTGGGTTTCTCATCCGGAGCGGGCTGCATGACCACTACCGGGTCCGGCCGGTCAATCCTTGTACGGATCGAACTCCTTCTCACCGGCCATGATCACGGCAAAGGGGCGCAACGTGTGGAGCACGCGCACCGTGCCTTCGTGCTCGGCGAGCACGTCGGGCAGGCGCCGGTAGGCTTGCGGCGCCTCGTCGAGCCCGCCGCCGATGAGCAGTACGCCCTTTTGCCGCAGCCACGCCAGCATCTCGTCGTGGCGGACGCGGCCCGGCATGCGGATCTTCTTGCCGGTCGCCGGATCGCGCTGAAAGCGGCCGCGCGCCTCGGTGCGCGACATCACCCGGCCCGCGCCGTGGATCGTGCTGTAGAGCGCCGCGCGCGATTTTTCGCCGTCGATGCCCTCCAGGATCACCGCGTCGTCGCCCATCGAGCCGCCGACGAAGCCGCGCTGCCCGGGGAACGCCGGGGTGGCGCCCTTGCGCACGACCCACAGTTTTCGGCCGAAGTGCTCCTCGCGCCAGGCGTAATTGTGATGGTTGTGAACTGCATCGGTACTGTTCGCGCCGAGAATCGAGCGCACCTTGTCGACCACCCATTCGCGCCCGGCGTAGGCATAGGATCCCGCGAGCTCCATCGCGGCGAGATAGCGCTCCCCTAGCTCGGAATCCGTCCGCACCAGGGCGGGCTCGACGTCCATGCCGTCCCGGCCGCCGGCTTGCTTCAAGTATTTGGTCGCGCTCTTGTGGCCGAGCCCGCGCGAGCCGAAATGCACGCCGATCCAGACAAAGCCCTCCTCGTCCTCGAACAGATCGACGTAATGGTTGCCGGAACCGACCGTGCCCAGCTGGTTGCGGGCCTGGGCCTTGAGGTCCTGCACCGCGGCGGCGTTCCAGGCCTCCTCGTCGTCGAACAGCGGATGCTCGACCTTTTCGGCATTGGTGCGGCCGAGCCCGAAGCTGACGTTGCCGGCGATATCGCGGACGATGGTGCCGACGCGGTCCTCGATCTCGGATTTTTTGACATCGAGGCGAGCCGCCAGATTGCCGCAGCCGATGTCGAAGCCGACGCCCGAAATCGAGACGTGGTCCTCATAGGCGATCACGCCGCCGATCGGATGCGCGTAACCGAGATGGCCGTCCGCGCACAGCACCCCGCCGGCCACGCTGCCGACCTGCATGCAGCGGTCCATCTGCGCGAGCGTGCGCTCGTCGTGCCGGCCGAAAATACGCGCCTGGGGCATGAGGGTGTGCCACGATATTGTGACGTAGCCCGGATCCTAAATAGCCGGGGTCCGCATTTCACGTAAGCATTAACCGGCCGTTTACCACCTCCGGCCCGCTGCAATCCCGGATGGGGGCCGCGTTGCAAACAATGCAACGAGGGCAATGAGCTTTATGGTGAACGCTTTGTTAAGCGGCTGCCGTTACCTTGCTGCTTGCCGGGTAACAGTCCGGTGCTCCTGTCGCGTCGGCACCATGATCGTTCGTCATTTCCTCCAGTGGGTGCGTACGGCCCCGGCCGCGGACCGGGCCGACGCCACCGGCGCATTGGCCCGCGCCTATCTTTACTCGGATCTGTCGCCCGACGACCGCATGGCCGCCGAGGGCGCCATGGTCATGTCGCTCGACGATCCCTCGCCCCTGGTGCGGCGCGCGCTGGCCGCAACGCTCGCTGGATCGCCGGAAGCGCCGCCGGCCGTCATCCTCGCGCTTGCCGTTGACCAGCCGGAGATCGCGAGCCTCGTGCTCGAGCGCTCCCCGCTGCTGCTCGACGCCGATCTCGTGGAATTGGTGGCGGCGGGCGATGAGGCGAACCAGGAGCCGATCGCGCGCCGGAGGGGGCTGCCGCGCTCGGTCGCGGCCGCCATTGCCGAAGTCGGCTCCGCCGAGGCGTGCCTGATCCTGATCGAGAACCCCGCTGCCGAGATCGCCGCGTTTTCGCTCGGACGCATCGCCGAGCGGTTCGGGCACCTCGCCGCAGCTCGCGAGGCGTTGTTCGCACGCGCGGATTTGCCGGCGCCGACCCGGCAAGCTCTGATGATCCAGCTATCGCAGACGCTGGTCTCGTTCGTCGCGGAGCGGCACTGGCTCGACGAGACGCGCGCCCGGCGCATCGGCCGCGAGGCCTGCGAGAAGGCCACGGTGACGCTCGCCGCCGCGTCGCCGGCCCGTGAGCTCGGACCCTTGGTGCGGCACCTGCGGGAAAGCGGTCAGCTCAACGCCGGGCTGATGCTGCGCACGCTGCTGTGCGGCAACTTCGCTTTGTTCGAGCAGGCGCTCGCCGAGCTTTCCGGGCTGCCGCCCGCGCGGGTTGCCTCGCTGTTGCATGATCGCCGCGGCGCCGGAGCGCGGGCGCTGTGCGAGCGGGCAGGATTGCCGGAATCGACATTGCCGGCGTTCGCGGCTGCGATCGAGGCGCTGCACGAGCATGGGTTCATCGGCGATCCCGGCGGGCCGGCGCAGCTCAAGCGCCGCATGATCGAACGCGTGCTCACGCGCTACGAGGACGCCGCCGCGACCGAGATCGACCCGATCCTCACCCTGTTGCGACGCTTTGCCACCGAAGCCGCGCGCGAAGAGGCGCGGCTGTTCTGCCAGGAACTCGCGGCGGCGTGAGCGGCGGGGCGTTCCCCGGACGCCGCAGCGCGCAGCGCCGTAGGGTGGGCTAAGCGAAGCGCAGCCCACCATCCGGAGTGGCCAAACAACTCCGCGTGGGCTTTGCTGCGCTCAGCCCACCCTACGAAGCTCAATAGCCGAACTGCTCGCGCAGGATGCGCTCGTCGAGGCTATGGCCGGGGTCGAACAGCATGGGGATGGCGATGTCCCGGTCCATCGAGACCTCGACGGTCCGCACCGAGCGGACCTCGTCGTGGTCGGCGACGGCGGCGGCCGGGCGCTTGTCGGGCTCCAGCACCTCGATGCTCACGCGGGCGCGGTCCGGCAGCAGCGCGCCGCGCCAGCGCCGCGGGCGGAACGGGCTGATCGGCGTCAATGCCAGGAGCGGCGCGTGGATGGGGATCACCGGGCCCTGGACCGATAGATTGTACGCGGTCGAGCCGGCCGGGGTAGCGAGCAACAGCCCGTCGGCGACGAGGTCCTTAAGCCGCTCCTTGCCGTCGATGAGAATGCGCAGGCGCGCGGCCTGATAGGTTTCGCGGAACACCGAGACTTCGTTGATGGCGCGATATTCATGCTCGACGCCGCGCACGTCGCGGGCGCGCATGCGCAGCGGATGGATCATTGTGGGTTCCGCCGCGGCGATGCGCTCCCGCAAACCTTCCTCCTGATATTCGTTCATGAGGAAGCCGACGGTGCCGCGATGCATGCCGTAGATCGGCTTGCCCGAGCTCATCAGCCGGTGCAGGGTCTGCAGCATGAAGCCGTCGCCGCCGAGCGGCACGATGACGTCGGCGCTCTCCGGCGCCACCTCGCCGTAGCGCGCGGCGAGCCGGGCGCGGGCGCTCTGCGCCTCCGGGCTCGGACCCGCGACGAAGGCCAGCTTCTCGGTTCGGGCAGGGGTGCGGTTCATCGGTGCCAAGGGCTCAAAGAGCGGCGCGAATCGGATTTTTGCGCAAAACCGGGAGTGACGAGCATGGATCGCGCGGTCTTCGTCTATACGACCTATCCGTCCGTTGTCGAGGCGGAGCAGGCTGGACGCGCCATCGTGGAGCGGCGGCTCGCGGCCTGCGTCAACATCCTGCCGGGCATGATTTCGCACTATTGGTGGCAGGGCGCGATCGAGCGCGCCGAGGAAGCGGTGATGATCATCAAGACCCGCGTCTCGCTCGCCGAGGCGGTGCGCGACGCGGTCAAGGCGATGCATTCGTACACGACGCCGGCGGTGCTGTTCCTGCCGCTCGAAGGCGGCGATCCGGCCTACCTGAACTGGCTGATGCAAGAGACGCGGGATGAGCAGTCGTAGCGTGGGCAAAATCGCCCATTCGGTGGAACATCGCTGGAAGCCTCACTGAGCTGCGTGGGGCGGCGCATCGCGCAAAGAGTTTGGGCGTCACCGACTACGTGCTTGCGATGCGCCGCGCCCACCCTACTGCAGAGCTCAGTAGCTGATGTGTCCCTCGATGGCGGCCTTGAGGTCGGCGTATTCCCGGCACGCGGTGCCGCCGCAGATCGAACGGATCTTTTCCAGGAAATCCTGGGCTTTCAGCAGATTGCCCTGCTCGACGTGCCACATCCCGTAATATTGCCAGGTGCGCACGTGGTTCGGATCCGCCGCGAGCGCCTTCTCGTACCAGATCCGGGCGGCTTCATAATTGCCGAGCTTGCGATTGGCATAGCCGATGTAATTGGCGACTTCGGCGCTGTCGTCGTGACCGAGCGCGCGGAAGGCGGCGATGGCGGCTTCGTACTTGCCGTCGAGCGCGAGCGCGCGCGCCGCGCGATAGCCGTCGATGAACTCCTGCTCGGATTTCTTCTCGGGCTTCTTCTTTTGCGAGGCCTTGCCGGGATCCTGCTTGTCGGTCGCGGGGGGTGGCGGAGGCGGCTGCTGGCCGCGCGGCTCCGGATCGCCGGCGGCAAACGAGGGTCCGGTCGACACCGCAAGGCCGAACAGCAGCGCAGTGGCCAGGATGGCGAGACGATGCGGATTTGCCGGCATGGCCGTTCCCCTCGTGTTCGTCGTTTGGTCGATCATAATACGTTCTCGAGGTCGCGTGGGCAAACGAGCCGGGCTTTCACGCGGGCGTGATTGAAAGCCAAGCCGGCATGGAGCTGGCGCGCCTCGAATCTGAATATTGGCCGACCGGCTTCATCATGTGGCGTTCACCTAGCTGAACGAAACCGCGCGTCCGCCTTCACCGCGAGTTCAGCGCGGGTCGCCCATAGTGCCCGCAACGATCGGCCGGGCCCGCCGACGTCATCCGAACAAAAGGCCCTGAAAGGAATACTCCCATGTTGAAGCAGATCGCTGCGGCACTGTTTGCCGCGACCGTCATCGCCGCTCCGGCATTCGCAGTCGACACCGGTCAATCCAAGCCGGCGGTCGAGACCAGCAAGCCGGCCGCGGACGTCAAGGTGCAGCCGCCGCGCCACGTCCGGCACCCCCTGCGCTACCACCGGCACGTCACGCAGGCCCACGTCAAGCACGTGAAGCATGCCAAGCACGCCGCCGGCGCCAAGAAACTCGACAAGACGCCCGCGCCCAAAAGCCCGGGCCAAGCCGCAACCGCGCCCGCATCCAAGTGATCGACGGGCGGGTACATCGTTGCAATCCGCTGAGCGGCATACTCGGGAAACCCTCTCCCACGCCAAACCCGGGTGTTCCCAGGTTTGGCCATTCCATGATTGGTCCAAGTCGGAAACATCCGACTTGGACGTGGGAGAGGGTGGCGAGGCGAGCGGAGCGCAGCCGAGCCGGGTGAGGGGTTGTTCTTTCAAACAAATACCGGCCGCTCACCCGGTCCTCGCCTTCGACTCGGACCACCCTCTCCCACAAGGGTAGAGGGGAAAAGCGCGCGGGGTGAGGCTCCGCGTCACCTCGGTCACGAATGCCGGCCTGGCAAGCTCTTGCGTCTCGCGTAGCGCTTCCAGGCCGGCGGATTTTTCGCGCGTGACTTATTGTCCGAGCCGCAGCTTGAGCCCGGCATAGACCGCAAACGGCGGCGCGCGATACGAGAACACCTCTTCGTAGCGGGTGTTGAACAGGTTTTCCGCCCGTATGAACGCCGTCGCCTCGCGCGTCAGGTCGTAGGCCAGCGAAGCGCGCACGATGGTCGTAGCCGGCAGATCGACGATCAGCGGCGGCGTGAACGGTTGGAAAAAGAAGTCGGTGCGGACGCTGTTGTAATGCACGCCGATCGTGACGCGCAGTCGGCGCTCGTCGAAATAAGCGGTGGCATCGAGCGAAGCCGAGTGCGGCGGGCGGCGAATCTCCTCGTTACCCTTGCTGTCCTTGGCATTGGTGTAGGTGTAGGTCGCAGTCAAACTGAGCCAGTCGAGCACGTTGAACTTGTTCGCAACCTCGACGCCACGACGGGTCGCGGTACCGCGGCCGTTGAGGTAGATGGCTTTGAACGTTGCCGGATCGAAGGTGAACTCGATCTTGTCGGTGAAATCGGTAGAAAAGTAGGTCGTATCACTGACAATGCGACCATCAAGAAATTTCTGCTCGATACCGGCGTCCCACCCGATGGTTTGCTCGGGTTTGACATCTGGATTCGGCAACAGAAATGGCGGCAAGCCAAACAGCTCGAGCACGCTGGGGTCGGTAACGCCCTTGCCGGCGCTGGCATGGATGCGGGTCGCGGTCGTTGGAAATCGCTGGGAACCAGCCAGCCGCCACGTCAGCACGTCGGCAAAACTGCTGTTCCAGTCCTGCCGCAACGCGCTCGACAGCGTAGTGTTGGTCGGCAGATCGAGCACGTATTCCCCGGCGACACTTTTGCGCTCCTTGTCATGAGCCGCTGCACTCTCGATCTGAACGTAGTGCTCGCGTCGGTTTTCGAGGAGAACCGTCATTGTGTGGCTCTCGCCACCGAAGACATCCGCGAACTTGAAGACTGATTTGTAATCCAGCGTCCTGCGCTCGCCGTCGGTACTGAAGGTGAATGCGGGTGTAGGCGTATTTTGAAAACTCCTGAGCTGCTCGTCGAACAACTTGATATCAGCGCTCTGCACCCAATGGCCGCCGAAGAGCGACCAGGTGGCGCCAATCCGGCTAGCCGTGCTCCGATATCCGGTGCCGGCGTCCCCCGGGATGACGAGACCGAAAGTCGGTGAGCAGACAAACGTTGTGAAGTCACAAGAGGAGTCCTGCGGATCGGTCCTCGCGAACCGGTCGGTGTGGCGGACGACGCCTTCGATATTGAAATTCTCCGTCACGTCGACGCCGCCTTTGCCGGTGAAGGTGAGGGCGCGGCTGCCGTCGTTCGGTCCGCCGAAGCGCGAGATCGGATAGCCGCCTGTCGTGTAGTCGCTGATCGTAGCGGAGCCGTAGAACGGCCCCGCTGCGCCACGCACGTTGGCGCTGCCGGAAACGGTCTTCATGCTGCCAGCCTCCGCCTTGAGGTCGGCGGCCGGCTGCTTCAGTCCCTTGCCGGTACGGGTGATGATGGAGATCACGCCGGACTGAGCGTTGGACCCGTAAATCCCCGACTGGGGTCCGCGGATCACCTCGATGCGCTCTACATCGTCTACGGTCAGATCGGCGAAATCGAAATTGGCATCGGCAACGGCGTTCACCTCGATGCCGTCGATCAGAATAAGAACGTGGTTCGCCTCATCCCCGCGGATGCGCACCTGGGTGAGGGTGCCGCGCCCGCCGGATTGATCGACCTCCACACCAGGAACCGAGCGCAAAGCCTCCGCCACGGTCGGAATGTGCTTTTCCCGCAGCTCGTCGCCGGAAATAACGGTGACGCTGGCTCCGACGCGGGATGCCTCCATCGGCGCTTGGCCGGCGGAAACGATGATTTGCGGCAGCTCGACGCTCTGCGCCCGGGCCGTCGCTACGCCCAAGCCGGCAACAAGAGCGGATGCGAGGGTAACGCTTCGTGCACTTCGGGGGCCGAGCTTTGCTCGGAACGATAGGGTCGACATGACATGCCTCCGTCACGTTCGTGGTTTCGAACGCGTCGCGGAGGCGAGGTCGCAAGACGCGCACCTGATGTCGAAATGAGACTCAATACTCGAGCCAAGGTCGAGCCCCCGCGACGGTTTGCATGTCACCGCTGCGGACAGCCCGCCCCGTGCGCGCGCCCCGCACGCCGGAAGGGTGACTGGGCAGGCAGGTCTCCTGGCTTGCGGGTCGTCACCCTCACTCCGCCTTCCCAGGCTTGCGCCCAGTGGCATCTGGAGGAGGGCTCACCGCCGACAGTTGCGGGGGCAGCTCCGGATTTGGCGCGCTTTGTTTCGCGCCGCA
>WNGN01001896.1_pt1 | contig 15210 bp, 12 predicted proteins | sample 5400561 | NCBI WGS metagenome assembly WNGN01 (sample SAMN13153379, study PRJNA577476) | soil metagenome | isolation source: 115 cm soil or saprolite under Garry oak tree replicate 2 | place: USA:California | collected 2016-06-15
TTCCGTTGAGATCTCCTCGGGTGTGAGGAAGTACTGAAAGAAGGTCTCGGCGCCAGGGCGAGCGAACTGCGCGGCCGAGCTGCGCCGGTGAGCTTCGCTGTCGATCGGGACGGTGATGACGGCTACACCGCCCAGGCGCAAGACCCGCGCGAACTCGCCGAGCGCTTTCGCTGGCCCACTCTCGTCGTGTTCGATGACACCCCAGCTGATCAGTGCATCCACCGAGTGATCGGGTACGGGCAGCGTCTGAACCCGGCCGAAGCGCCACTCCAACTCGCGATATCGCCGTTGGAGTGCGGTGATCATCGTGATTGAGAAATCCACCCCGATTGTGTGATATCCCTGCCTGCTCAGGAAAGCAGCCCACTGGCCCATACCGCAACCGGCATCCAGCACTGTGCCGCCGCGCGGGACATGCCGACGGAGGGCGCGCCACCGCGGGTCCATACGCAACGACGCAACCTTCACCCAGTCGAGCAACGGAAGGTCCGCTGCCAGGAAGGGCGAGGCCCACGCGTCCCCAGTGCTACCGTACGTCCGGAGCTCTTTGTACACGCCCCCCCCTGTCGAGTTGTCGACACCAAAATCAGCACGCCAAAGCGCGAAGTCTAGCCACCGTTATAGAAGTCCCGGATACGTCGGCTGACCGTGACCCCGACGGTCAAGGTGCCGCTCGACGCCCGCGTCGGCATTCCGGAGGTCCGGCTCGTGGACCTCGCGACGGGTCATCTCGAAGTTTGCTGACGGCCTGACGCGGGACAGTACCCACGCGGCGTCCTCGCGGCGACCGTCGTGTTCCTGCTAATCCGCGTATTGTTGGCGCTTGCCGGGGCTTTTCATGTCAGCTCGCCCGGTAGGAGAACGGGATTTCTGGGTGCTAAACGAGCGCCATATCACGATGAGTTGCGCAGACTTCACGAACCAAAGATGGAAGTGTGCGCAATCTTAAGCATGCTTGACGATTAAACCGAAGGAAGGTCTAGAAAGGCGTCCGTTTGTGCCTAGGCAATGAGCCATTCCGCCCGTATCTTTTCCTTCCCGTTCTCTGGTCACCTTCGCCCTTGAGGAGCCTTGAGCGAGCCGCTGGCAAGGCCCCAACCACTCGAGGCAGTCAGCCCTCCGGTCCGACGTCTCGTGGAGCCGGCGGTCGGACTGCCGCTCGTCCTTGCGCAGGCCACGATGGGCCTGCAACGGCGCGCGGCGTCAACGTTGCGCCGTCACCTTGCGCGCGCCGCGGCGCGCTTTGCCGTCCTGCTCCTTGCCGACCTCGCCGCGTTCGCCATCCTCCGTGAGCTGTACCGCTCAGTAGGAGAAGGCGAGCTGCGCGTTCGCCATCCTCCGTGAGCTGTACCGCTCAGTAGGAGAAGGCGAGCTGCTCGGCCGCTGGTTGAGCACCGTCGTCCAACAGCTCCTCCCAGCGGGATACCTCGACGGTTGGCAGTATGCGATTGCGCTGATCGTCGCCCTCTTCGTCACGGGAAACTACGGCGCCGGCGACCGGCGCCGCGATCCCGGCCGCCTGTTTCTGGGTTGCGTCCTGGCAACGGCGCTCCCCCTCTGGGCGCCGTTGTGGGAACGGGGCGTTGCGCTCGTCGCCACGCAGTTCACCGTAACCACGATCGTCGTTTGGCTCGGTTTGGTCGCCATGCGCTTCGGCATTGAGGCCCTCGACGCACGCGTAGTGCGCCGCACCCCCGGCTCCTCGCGTACGATTCTCGTCGGCACGGCCCCAGAATGCGCTGAGCTGGCTAGCCGCTCCGCCTTCGCCGGCCGCGGCGAGCATGTCGCCCTCGGCTTCGTGGATACCGCGCCGACACCGAACCATAAGGCGCTTGGTGGCCTGAGTGCACTCCCAGCGGTCATTCAGCTCCACCGCGTCGACAGCGTCGTGATCTGCGGCCACCTGACAGGCGCGGAGCTGCGCGATGTCGTGGACCACTCTATCACCGCCGGCTGCCATCTCTTCTCCATCCCGCAGACCTTCGAAGTCGCCGGCGTCCAACCCGGCATCGTCTGGAAGCGCGGCCAGCCGCTTGTCGCGCTGACGGCGCAAACACTCAAAGCGCAGCAGTTCGCCATCAAGCGCGTCGTGGACGTCGCGGGCGCGGTACTCGGGATCATCCTGCTCACGCCATTCCTGCTGCTGTTGTGTGCGATCATCAAGCTCGACTCGCGCGGGCCCGCGATCTTCCGGCACCGCCGCGTCGGCACCGGCGGCCGGCCGTTCTGGATGCTCAAGTTCCGCACGATGGTGGATGGAGCAGAGGAGATGAAGCCGCTGGTCGCGCACTTGAACCACAGCGGCGACCCGCGTCTGTTCAAGATCCCCAACGATCCGCGGATCTCGCGTGTCGGGGAATGGATGCGTCGCTGGAGCCTGGACGAGCTGCCGCAGCTCTGGAACGTGCTGCGGGGCGAGATGTCGCTCGTCGGCCCGCGGCCATTTCCGGAAAGCGATTTCACGGAGTACCAGGTCCACCACTTCGCGCGCCTCGGCGCGAAACCCGGCATCACCGGTCTCTGGCAGGTGAGCGGCCGCTCGGACCTCGTGGATTTCGAGGAGGTGGTGGCGCTGGATACGAAGTACGTGCGCGAGTGGTCTCTCCTGCTTGACGTGAAGATCCTGCTCAAGACGATCCCCGCAGTCATCAGGCGCCAGGGCGCGGTGTGAGCCCGAGGCCAGGGTTGGGGTGAGCGGCGAAAACAACGTCGGCGAGCAGGTAGCAGCCTACGCGATCGGTCAGGCGGTCAGCTTCCCGCTGAATCTGTTGTTCGATCTCCTGATCGCTCGTGCGCTCGGACCTGCCATGCGCGGTCAATGGTTCCTCGTCATCGCCGCAGTCACGTTCCTCGCCAACCTGCTGTCGTTCAGCATCCCTGCATACGCGGTGTACCGGTTGGGCAAGCAGCCAGCCGCGGCTGGGTTGTTGAATATCGCTGCACTTACGTACGCCGGGATCGTTGCGGTCGTGGGCGCTGGATCTGCGCTGTTATTGCCTCACCTCGGTCAGCTTGAACGCGTTGGCTTCGTCACGCCATCGCTGTGGGCGCTCGCCGGTGTGCTCCTGGCAGCGGAGCTGTACATCCTCTGCAGCGCCGGCTTCCTCACCGGCCTTGGTCGGGTTCGGGTACTCAGCCGGCTGAACATGGCAACGGCGGGGATCACCGTAGTCGTCGGCGCCGGACCCGTCGTGCTACTCAGGCCTTCGGCTGTTGGAGCGCTGGCAAGCTATCTGCTCGCAAGAGTCATCGCGGCAATGCTCATGGCCTGGGCCGTCGGAGCTTCGCGGCAACCGGGCGGAGGAGGGGAGGGCTCTGGAGGGCTCGTGCGCGACATGGTACGGTTCGGTGTCGCGGGTCAGGTCGGCAATCTCGCGGTCCTCACCTATCAGCGTGTGATCCTGTTCCTCGTCGGCGTGTTCGCCGGTACTCGGGCGGCCGGCTACTATTCGGTCGCCGACAGCCTGTCCACACGCGTGGTCGTGTTGGTGGGGCCACTGCAGGTCGCCTTTGCGGGACGCATCAGCGGCGGCAATCCGTCAACGGCCGCGCGGTGGACGGCGCAGCTCGTCCGGATCGCCGGGCTGCTGCTCGTGTGCGTCGTGGTGCCGCTCGTGGCATTGGCTGGAATATTGGTGGCGGGCCTCTACGGTCGAGACTTCGCACCGGCGACGAATGTGTTTCGGTTGCTCCTGCCTGCCGCGGTGCTGACGACCCTCGCGACCCTCGTGTCCCTCTTCTTTAGCGGGCATTTGGGACGTCCCATGATCAACTCTGTCGTCTCGCTGACCACGATGGCGATCTCGATTCCGCTGAGTTACGTCCTGATCCGGAACTTCGGGATGACCGGAGGAGCGTGGGCGGCGCTGACATCAGCAGGTGTAATCTTCTTGCTGGTTTACGGCGTCTTCGCGGTCCGGAACCGAGGGACTATGGACGGAGGATTGCTGCCGCAGAAAGTGGACTGGGAAGTCTTGCGAGACACCGCCGTGGCGGCCTTACGTTTGCGGGGGATTCGTGAGCCGTGAGCCAAGCACGGCCGTCGAGCGCATCGAGCCGGCAGAAACGCCGGCGCTCGAGCTCGCGCTGCACGTGTCTCGGTACCGGTTTGTTTCGTCGCTCATTGCGGGGCGGTCCGTGCTCGACGCTGGGTGCGGAGTTGGGTACGGCAGTGGCGAGTTCACGGCGGGGCTTCCGGCATTGTATGTGGGTGTTGACCGGTCCCTCGACGCGATTCGCCTGGCGCAACGACGCTACGCCGGACCGCTTCGTCTATTCCTGGGAGCTGATCTCGTGGCTTTGCCATTCGCGGATGGTCAATTCGACATCGTCTTGTCGTTCGAGGTTCTCGAGCACATTCGAGAGGTCGATCGTTATCTCGCGCAGCTGCGGCGGGTGCTGCGGCCCGGAGGTACTTGTGTCATCTCCACCCCAAACAAGCGTTGGTTCTCGGGGGACCCAACCACGCCCCACAACCCATTTCACGTGCGTGAATACTATCCGGGCGAATTCGCCTCTCTACTGAGCGCCCACTTTCCAGACTTTCAGATTCTGGGCCAACATGAAGGAGTGCGGGCCCGAGTCGTTCGCAGCGCCGAACGAGGCTATGGACTCTTCTTGGACCGCATGGGGCTGCGCCGGCTTCGGCACGTGGTACCAACCGCGCTCCGGGCGTGGGTTCATTCGATCGCCGTCACCCTGGCGAGTCGCTGGCGTGGCGTGCGTCCCGTGGCGATCTCGTCGAGCGACTATGACTTCACCGGCGATCGTGTAAACGATGCACGGGTTCTCATGGGGCTCTGCCGTGTGCCGTAGAATGCGCGTCGGGATCGATGCTCATAACGTGGGTGTGCGTGAGGGGGGTAATGAGCGGTACTGCGAGAGCATCATCCGTTGGCTCGGGGCCAACGGCGCGCCCGATCACGAGTACTTCGTCTTCAGCTATCGAGGTGCCGCGCGCCGGCGGCTCGCCGATGGCAAACTGACACACCTGCCGCTGCGACGCCGGTCGGTCGTGTGGCAACGCGGGGTCGAGCTGCCGCTGTACTCACACCGTCTCGACCTCGACGTTCTGCACGTGCCCTTCAACTTCCTCCCCGTGTCTCGCTGCAAAAAAGTGGTCACCATCCACGACTTAGGGTTCCTGCACATGCCGGCAACCTACGGCGCCGCTGAACGAGTGCGGATGCGGTTCTTGACCCGCTGGGCGGCAGTGAAGGCGGATCATGTTCTCACGGTCTCGGAGTTCGCCAAAAGCGATATCGTTGAGCGGTACGGCGTCGAGCCCGGCAAGATCACCGTGACACCCAATGCAGTAGACCGTACGGTTTTTCGCCCGTTTGCTCGCGACGAAACTGAAGCGGTGCGGCAACGGCTGGGGCTGCCATCGGCATACTTGTTGTTTGTCGGCGTCCTTGAGCCGCGCAAGAACGCCGCAACGCTGATAGATGCCTACGCCCGCCTCCCTCAGCGCATACGGACGGACCAGCGCCTGGTGTTGGTGGGACGCCTAGGACGAATGCACGAGGACGTGTTGCGACTGATCTCCTTACGCGGTCTCGACGGCTGCGTGCGCTGCGTCGACGAAGTAGACGCCGCGACGCTCGCGGGTGTCTATAATGCCGCGACCGCCCTGGTCGTTCCGTCGCGGTGGGAGAGCTTTTGCATTCCAATCCTCGAGGCAATGAGCTGCGCCTGCCCCGTCATCTGCTCGCACGCGGCCGGGATGCCTGAGGTATACGGCGACGCCGCACTGCCCTTCGACCCCGACGACAGGGAGCAGCTCCTGGCTCACCTCGAGCGGATTGTCGAGGATGCTGCGCTGCGGAATGACCTCGTGCGTCGTGGATTGTTGAATTGCGAGCGCTTTTCGTGGGAACGCACCGCCCGGACTGTGCAGAGCGTGTACGAGTCTCTGTGAAGCGAATCGCTCACTACTATCCCTGGATCTATCTGCGCTCGGGCGTCGAACGCATGATTCTTGAGGTCCTCCGGCGGAGTCGCCACCGCTACACGGTGTTTACCAATCATCTCGATTACGAGCAGACGTTTCCGGAGTTCCGCGACGTCACCGACCTGATCGAGCTTAAACACGTATCGGTGCGCCGTTCCCTGGGCCCGGCGCTCGCGGCCGCCATCACCATCTTTCAGCAAAAGCTGCCGCTGGCAGGCTTCGACGCACTGTTGGTCTCGTCCGAGGGATTGGGCGACTTGATCACTTTCCGCAACGACTCATTGCCGATCGTCGCCTATTGCCACAATCTCGCGCGCCCCGTTTACGATGCAACCTACCGCGCGAGCCTTGTGGCCGGGCGTCCTCACCTGCGGTGGAGCTTGCCGGTCTTCGAACCCCCGTACCGCGTCTTGACGCGGCTGGCGTGGCGCCGTTACCGCCGGGTCTTTGCGAACAGCCGCCATACCCGGGACGAGATCCTGCGCAACGGCTTGTGCGCGGCCAAGACGGTGGAAGTCCTCCACCCCGGCGTCGATCTCGCACGCATCCAGCGCAGCGACGGGTCTGAGCCGTTCTTTCTCTATGCAGGTAGGATCAAATGGTGGAAGAACGTCGAGCTCGCGGTTCAGGCATTCCTAGCGTTCCGTGCGGAGACCGCCAATCGGAACTGGTCGCTGGTGGTTGCGGGTGAGGTAGATCAAGGCTCCAAGGAGTACTTGCGCCGCCTTCAGGAGCTGGCGAGCGGGGACGACAGCATCGTGTATCGAGTGAACCCCTCGCGCGACGAGCTCGAGAATCTCTACTCGCGGTGTTATGCGCTGCTGTTCCCCTCGTTCAACGAGCCATGGGGGATCGTCCCGCTGGAAGCCATGGCGTTTGGGAAGCCGGTCGTCGCGGTGAATCGCGGCGGGCCAACCGAGAGCGTCGTGGACGGAGAAACCGGCTTCCTCGTGGAGCCGAATCCTTCTGCATTCGCGGCGCGAATGGCCTGGCTGGTTCAACGTCCTGCGGACGCGCGACGCATGGGGCAGGCAGGGTCGGACCGCGCGCAGGCCTATTCGTGGGATGCATTCGTCGGTCGCCTGGACGACTATCTAGAGGATGGTCTCCAAGCTTAGTCGAGGACCGACTCGTACACTGCCGCGGTCTCGCGCGCCGCGCGTTCCCAGGTAAACTCGCGGGCCCGCGCCAGGCCACGGCGGGCAAGATCTGCCCGTAGACCATCGTCCGTCCACAGACGCTCCAGAGCGCTGGCGATCTCGTCCGTTGACATGGGATCAACCAGCAGGGCGGTCTCTCCGGCGATTTCAGCTGGCGCGGAGATCGCTGATGTCACCACCGGACAGCCGGCGGCCATTGCCTCGAGGACCGGTAAGCCGAACCCCTCCCACAGCGACGGATACGCGCAGCAGCGCGCCAGCCTGTACAGCTCGAAGAGGTCCGCCACCGGCACATAACCAAGGAAATGCACCGCCCCGGCCCCCTGAAGCTCGGCGCGACGGAGCAAGCCCTCCGGTCCGGCATGCACCAACGCGAGATCGCTGGTCTTCGGGCGTGTGCGCAAGTAGTCCACAGCTGCGACTAGGCGCTCCAGATTCTTGCGAGGGTCGAGCTCCCCGACCGCGAGGACGAATCGTTCCGGTAACCTGTAGCGTGCTCGTACCGACGTGTTTCGGCTCGATTGCTGGAGGTCTTGCTCCGCAAAGCGGGGCACTCCGTTGTACACCACAGTCACGCGCTCATTGGGAAGGCCAAGTAGCTCCAAAATGTCTTGCTTCGTCGCCTGCGATACTGCGATCACCCGGCGGGCCCGGCGGGCCACCCGTGGCAATACTGCCCGCGCGTAGGTGCCGTGCCATGGTCGAAATAGTCGCGGGAATCGCAGAACTGCGACGTCGTGGATCGTCACCACAAGCGGCAGTCGGCCATGGATCGGCCCCACGCCTGCGGGCAAATGCAAGAGACCGCATCCGGCACGCCGCGCTGCGCGCGACACGCCTCCTTGATGCCACCAAAGGTCGCGAAGCACCGTTCGAACGCGATCGCCCACCGTTCGACGCGGACCGACCGGAGCGGCCCAATGACTCTCCAGAATCTCGAGGCGATGGCCCAGAAGCGGTCGCAAGGCTCGGACGAGGTTTGTGATGTACACCGAAATGCCCGTGGCCCCGAGCTTCGACACAGTCGTATCGAATGCGATCCGGTGTGTCACGGCGCTGCCAGAGCCCGCGTCCACGTGGCCACATAGGCGTCGACCATTCTTTGGACCCCAAACTCTGCGTCGAACCTCCGTTTCGCGGCTGCTCCCATGGTCCTTCGGAGGTCCGGGTCAGCCGCAAGTCGGCGGAGGTGCGTGAGTCCGGAGGAATCGCCCGGCGGAAACAGAAAACCAGTGATACCATGCGCAACGATCTCTCGTGCTCCACCAATGTCGCTGGCGACCGCGGGGATTCCTGCGCGCCCAGCTTCGAGCAGCACCGTCGGATATGAGTCGAATTCAACGGAGGCATGCAACAACACGTCGATGTCGTCCATCGAGCCGGCGCGGTCGGTCCAGCCATGAAGGGTCACGTTGGCGCGGTGGCGGGACCGCAACTGCTGGCAGGCTGCCCGCAGCGACGGCGCTGGTTCACCGTACAGGTGCCACTCGATCTCCGGACCAGCATGGTCAATCCAGTCGCGCACGACCGCGAATCCCTTCGACGGTGCATATAGCCCGAGAAAGCCGACGCGGATGGCGGAACTGTTTGGCCTGTCGCGCCGTGCAGATACCGTGCGCGCGGCGGGCAATCCGTTGCGGATAATCGCCAGGTCTCCGTTTACACGGAACTCGCGACAGGCGGCGGCGAGCGCTTCGCTGACGCACACAAATGGCCGCAGCCGGGGAGCGGATCGTTGGAGGATGGCGCGACGGATCGTCCCGAGGGAGCTTGCGCGCGGGTGATCGTGTAGCGTGCCGGAGACATGTGCGCCAAGCAGGCGCGCGAGGAGCAGCGCCGGCTCAAAGGCGCGCACGCTCCAGGCATGGACAAGCCCGATCCGTTCTGCGCGCAGGGCGCGCGCCGCGCCGAAACACGCGCGCAGGTTCAGCAGGCTCGCATCACGGGTCGCGTTCCAGTCACGCTGCGGCGATACAGCTCCCGCCGTCCAACGAGCCAGCGCCGAGCGCGACGACGTAAGCAGCGTGCAGCGAGGTGCGAACTCGCGCGGCAGTCCCTGCACCAGTGTCGCCAGCACTCGCTCCGCGCCGAACGCGGGCTCCTGAGTCACCGAGAGCACCACAACGCGGTCCTTCACGGTGCATCCAACTAGTGTCGTCGTAGGGCGGAGAGCTGGAACTCAAACGTCGTCACCTGCTCGACAGCCTGGCCCGACACATTCTCTGAGCAGGGCAGGGATGAACTCGCGTCGAGGGTGAGGGTATCGCCCACGACTCGGCCATTCACAACGTAAATCGGCCCGAGCGCGGGGAAGCTACAGGTGGGATACAGGTTTCGGAGATGCGCGACATACGCCAGGGGAGGCCACAGGCCGAAATGGCTGATTTCGATCCGCCCATGTTCAAACAGCGTCCCATCCACGAAGGATGAATCCCCGTCACTAAACTTGTAGAACCCTGTGAAACGGCCCCGGTAGAGCGAATCTCGTAGTGTAAGTGTGAGGCGGCTGGTGTCCACGCGCGTTTCCACCGCATTCTGGAGCGCAGTGATCAGCGTGGCGTCAAACGTGCCGTTGACGGCTGCCGCGTGAGGCCCCGTGGGATCATAGCTTACGCATGCCGCGATGCAGATTGCCGCGCTCGCGAGAGCAATGGCCAGTCGCCTCATGTCTCTGAAGCGCTCGAGACGGAGCCCAAGAGCCAAAAGAACACGTACGTGAGCAGCATGGCATTGAACACTGAGGTCGTCCACGCATTGATCGCGACGCCGAATGCCGTGACCGCAACCAACAGACCGGTATCGCGGAGCGCCGGTCCCTTATCGCGCTGTCGCCAGCTCGCCAGTCCGGTCGTTATGGCGCCCACGAGGCTTGCCAGGTGCAGTAACAGACCCACGATACCCAACTCGACAGCAAACCGAAGGAATTGATTTTCACCGGCGAGTGGCGTGACACCAAAGCGCCAGGAGATTATGTCCGTGGCCCCGAGTCCAACCCCGAGCGGATGGAGCCAGAGATTCTGCAGCCCTTCGCGCCAGTCCCTGGCATGGGACAGGCTGCTCCCAGTTTGCCAGGTCAGCGTATCCCAAGCGAAGTTAGCCAGCCCGGGTACGGCGAGCAGTGCCACGAACGACGCGAGCACCGCTATCACGCTACTCCAGACGAGCGTGGTCCAGCGACGACGCATGCCGATGATGACGACAGTCTGTACCAGGCAGGCGATGATCGTCATGCGAGTGATCGTCAGCAACAGTCCGATCCAGATGGCGGTGTAGCCAAGCCAGGCCAGGCGCATTCGAGTGCGCTCGGGTGCGGTGACGTAGAGCGTGGCCGCGGGCATGATCACCAGGAACGGAATCGCAAAAGCTTGCGCGGAGAGGTAGGTGGACCCGGCGCGCAGCACGAGATGATCGCCGAGGCCCGTCCAATAGTTATCGGGAAGGCCGTAAAGGTTGTTGCTTGCGCTCACACTCACCCCGATAAAATCCTGGACGTAGCGCGCTACCCCCAGGAGCAGCAGGAGCTCCGGAGTGACGAGCAGCCGTTCAAAGATCGCAATCACGCTGGTGATGGTGCCGACAAGAAAAAGCGCACGGATATGGCGCGGAGAGGTCGCTGCCTCCGGTGTCGCTCGCCCCACGAAATAGAGTAGCAGCACAAACGCAGCGTCTCGAAACCCGTACAGTTGCGCCAGCAGCGGTAGGCCCTGATCGAACCAGACGTTCGCCGCGATCAAATAACCCACCGCAAGCCCGAAAAGCCCCGCCATCACAAGATCCAGCCAGCGAACCGCGATTGCCGGTCCGGCACCCGTAACGAAGCGCAACACCGCAAGGGCCGCGAGCAACGCGATCAACGTTTCTTTCCAGGCCGCAATCACACGCACCAATGGTGCTGGCCATCCTAGTGCACCGAACAGGAAGGCGACGACGAGAATATGGAGCGGCAGCAGCCAAATGAAGGCGCTGAGTCCCCACCACATCGGGATGCGACCCGGGATCCGGAGCGGCAGGGCGCGGGCGGCGGACGTCATCAGAAGCTACGTGCGCTGGCGGCGCAAGGTGACGTCGCGGACCTCTGTGCGGACGCGTCGCAGCGCACCCCGAAGTAGAGACGCGTCGCCCGGGTTGCGCTGCGCCCAATGATGTCCAACTTCACGGGCGGCCCCTGCCAGCAGTCCCAGCAAGAGGCCGACAAGTCCAGCACCCAACGCTACCGGGACGCGCCGAGGCCACCTGCGGAGCCGGGGCGGAACGGCGCGGTCGACAACCGTGATCACCGGCGTCGTGTTCACCTCGTCGATGCGCGCGCTCTCATATTGCTGCCGCAGCGACAGGTAGAGACTGTTGGCGGTTTCCACCTGACGGCGGATGCGACGTTCTTCGACCACGAGAGTGGGAGAGTTTTCCCAGCTGCGGTTGCGCGCGTAAAACAGCTCCTGAGAATCTTCGGCCGCGTGCAGTTCTGCGAGTGCCGCGCTCACCCGCGTCTCGAGAAACTCCCGCTTGGCGCGCGCCCGGGACAGACGCTGCTCCCGGTTGAACTCGCTGACGAGAGCCACCGCTTCGTTGGCAATCGCAGCACTCAGCGCCGGCCAACGAGCGTCCACTTGAACGGTCACCAGGTTCGTGCGAGGATCAGCATCGGGCAACAGGGTGCGAGTCAGTTTCCGAACGGCGCGCTCGATATCCCGAGCACTGTCGGCTGATCGAAGACCGAGGAGCTCGACGAGCACTGCGGTGTCCCCGACGCTGGGGGTACGAGGATCAGGGAACCGAGACAATGCCAGCCGCGTGAGCAGCTCTCGGCTGTGGAGCAGCTGCGCGTAGAACCCCGGCGACTGCGAGCGGTCCCGCGCTCCAGAAAACCCCAACTGGGACGCAAGACCGGAAAAGCCGGGCTGGAGCGCCAGATCGGAAAGCCCCCCGGCCAGCTCGGCGGGCGACTCGGCGGTGACGAACGATGCGTTGGCGCGATAGGTGGGTGGTAACACCAGCGTGAGCAGTACCGCGAAAACGACCACCCCACCAGCAACCCCGAGCACCGTGCGCCACCGGGCAAGCGTCCCGGCCACAAGGCCGGGGAAACTCAGCGGGGCGGAATCCATCGGTGGTGTAACGTCAGGACCGAGAAGGACTTCGTCAAGGAGCGGAGAGCCGGATCTCGATCGTCGTGTTCCGGGCGTCGACGATCCCGCTGCGGTCGGCGGTAGGTCCGCACCAGCTCACGTGATAGAAGAACATGTTGATGCGCTCACCGCGCGTGAGCGACGCGCTGATCCTCCCCCAGGGGCTGTTATGACTCGCCGTCAGCCCGGCGAACAGCGACACGTCGTGCGCGCACCATTTGTTGTCGTAGTAGACTCTCGGGAAGCGGTACAGCGCGTCGTCGTCCCAACGAATCCGCCCCAATTGGAGACCAACACGCCAGCGGGGCATGAAGTAGTCCAGGCCGAGCCAATGTCCAGAGCCCCCCTGGCCGATGGCGGCGCCGATCACTTGGCCGCGCTGCGTGTAGCCCTGGGCGACCGACCCACTCGTGTAGAACGACGCCAGTGGCCGGTCGCGATAACTCGGACTGCGCTCGAGGTACGTATGCTCGGCTTGGAAGCGGAGCAGGTTCGGCCAGGGTCCCACTGGCGTGGCCCATTCGAGCCCGAGCGTGTAGCCCTGCGAATGCGTGGGCGACATGAGAAAATCGCGCAACGAGATCGGGAGCTCCGCACGCGCCCACTCGAAATGGGCTGCGAAGCGGCTGGCAGGGAACACCCAGCGACCCGACAGCGCGGCAATCTGCTCCCGCGAGTTGACGGTCCCACTATCCGGCGTGACGCGCGTACCACGGTCACGTAGCACGTCGAACAAATGCGTCGGCAGCCTGTCCCAGCCAAGCATGGAAGCGTACACGGTGCGGGCGAAGCCGAGCGTCAGGTCAGGCTCGAACTTGGGTCGCCAGGTCAGCGCGATCCCCGAAATCGAGCGGCGGTCGTCCTGCCACACGTTGTCGAAATAGGGCGATTCGAAGAGCCCTCCCAGAAACCAGCTGCCTTCAATGGTCCCGATCCGGGTGTGCAGAGGACGACCGGTACGCAGGAACGCGCGGGGGATTCCCGCCGCATTGTTGCTGAGCACGATCGCGTTTCGTATTCCCGGGCCCCACCACTCATTTTCGGTCGACAGCCCCCCAACCAAGGCGCCGAACCGCACCCCAATGGTGCTTTGGCCGGGATCGTCCAGGGAGAATCGATGCGTCCCGAAACGGAGTGGCACATCAATCGACGGCCGCGTGTGCCAAGGTGACGAGAGCTCGTTTCTTCCCGCGGCGAGGGGAAGTCGTGTATCAAACTGAGGCATCTCGTAGCCGAGGTTGTCGCTCTCGATGAACTCAGGCGCAAGGATGGCGAAAAAACGGCCCCATTCGAACCGGACGCCAAGGCGGACCTGCTCGTTCCATCCGTGACTCGCCCACATCGCGCCGTCGTTGAGGGAGAATGGAATCCAGGAATTCCAGACCGTCGTGACTTCTGGTGCTAGCAGGGTCCACCGAGGCCGCGCGCTGTCTCCAGCCAGCCGTGGTGTGCGGGTTGAGACGGATCGGAGTGAGTAGCCGTCGGTCGTCGCTCCGAGCAACTGTGAGAGGCGCACACGCTGGTCGGATTCACTTCCTATTGTTACGAGCGTCGTGAAGATCGGCGACTGCGCCATCATGCGTGGTGCAACGAGGGCGAGCAGCGCGCCGGCGGCGAGTGTGGAACGCATCGCTTTCACGAGTGGCGGGCTCAATTTAGCTCTGGTATCGTTCCGCGCCATGCGATCGTCTCTCGCACTGCTCTCGCTCTTGCTGGTGTCGTCGCGTGCAGCGGCGCAGACCGAGAAGCGTATCCCGGTTGGGAGCGAGGTGTTCGCGGGGAGCGAGCTGGAGAGCTACCTGCGGGTACTGCAGGTGCGCGGGATCGTGCCGGAGCAGCCCTGGTCACTGCGCCCATTCTCACCTCCCGAGCTTGCCCGTCTCGCGCCGCCGGATTCGGGACATCCGTGGGCGGGGCGATATCGATTTCGATCGGATCAGCGCGGGTCGCTAGCCCCGATGAGGCCCGGCGTGAACATCGTGGCGAACACCACGTTTCCGTACGGCCACAACGACGGGGCGGTCTGGGCGGGACGCGGTGCGACGCTGGTGGCTGATGGTGGGTTTCATGCGCAGCGTGGTGCGCTCTCATTGACGCTCGATCCGATCGCATTTGTTGCCCAAAATGCCGCGTTTCGGCTCATGCCGAATCAGGACCCTACAGTCTCTCCGTACGCTGACCCGGTGTATGGTGCGGAGATTGACTTGCCGCAACGATTCGGGAATCGGCCCTACGCGGTGCTGGACCCCGGTCAATCAACGCTGCGGCTCGATGCGGGCGGAGTCGCTCTCGGCATCTCGACGGCCAATGAATATTGGGGTCCTGCGCGCGAGTTCCCCATCATCCTCGGCAACAACGCTGCCGGCATTCCACGCGCGTTCGTCGGAACCGCGAGACCGCTCGACCTCTCCGTGGTGCAGCTATCGGCGCGAGTGATTTGGGGTCGCCTCTCGCAATCGGCTTATTCGCCCGATTCGGTCGCGGGCGGCTTGCGATTTGGAACGGGCGCTGTCGCGGTCCTTGGGTCGCGGTACGTGCCCGGTCTCGAGATCGGTGCATGCCGGTTCGCGCATCTCTACTGGCCGGGACGCGCGCTATCGCTGAATGACTTTCTCTATCCCTTAAGCTCGCAAAACCGCGCCCACTTGGCAGGCACGGAGCGGGACAATCAACTCGCGTCGATCTTTTTCCGGTGGAATCCGCCGCGCAGCGGCTTCGAGGTGTACGGCGAGTATGGGCGGGATGATTTCTTGTTCGACCGGCGCGAGCTGGCAGAGGAACTCGACCGCGATGGTGGATATACGATTGGCTTCCAGAAGGTCTGGGGGTCCGGCACGCGGCTACACGCTATTCGTGCTGAGTTGCACGACCTTCAGCCGTCCGCGCTCGCCCAAGGGCGCGGCGTCTTTCCGTTTTACATCCACAGCCCATTCGTACGTCAGGGCCACACCGAACGGGGCCAGCTGCTTGG
>WNGN01010670.1_pt1 | contig 15180 bp, 14 predicted proteins | sample 5400561 | NCBI WGS metagenome assembly WNGN01 (sample SAMN13153379, study PRJNA577476) | soil metagenome | isolation source: 115 cm soil or saprolite under Garry oak tree replicate 2 | place: USA:California | collected 2016-06-15
TCGCCGGTCGTGAAATGATCGACACGTTGGATGCGGTGCGGCGCCACGATTTCGTTGTGCGTGATATGCCCAGTCACCGTCTGAAGGAAGTGGCGCGCTATTTTGGGATAGCGCTGCCGAACAGGGTATACCTGGAAGGCGCGGCGATTTTTGAGACCTATCGCAAGAATCCGGAACTGGTGCGCCGCTATGCTCTGGATGATGTGACCGAGGTGGATGGCCTGTCAAGGAGATTGTTGGGGGCGCCCTTCGCTTTGGCGGGCATGGCGCCGCGACGATACGAGCGTTTGGCGTCGGCTGGTCCCGCGATGGGTATTCTAGAGCCGATGCTGGTCAGGGCGTACTTGCGGGCCGGAGCGGCTCTGCCCCGCCAGGTGGCAAACGAGAGCGCGGAGATCGGGCTGCATGAGGGGGGAGCTGTGCACCTCTTTGCCGAGGGCATTGCCGAGCAAGTGGTGAAGGCTGACGTGGCTTCGCTGTATCCCTCGCTGATGCGTACTTACCAGATAGGTCCCGCGGGCGATCGTCTGGGCGTCTTACTGAGCATTTTGAGCCGCCTGACGGACCTGCGGCTGGCGCATAAGGCGGCGGCGAAGGCGGCCATACCGGGTTCGGTCGAAGCGAACGCGCACGATGCCACGCAGGCAGCGATGAAGATCCTGGTTAATTCTGCCTACGGCTATATGGCGGCTGGTTCGATGGCACTGTTCGCCGATGCTCGCGCCGCCGGGGAGGTGACGCAGCGAGGGCGCGAGGTGCTTGCCCAGGTGGTGGAGGCGCTGCGACGGCGAGGTATGGCCCTGATAGAGGGCGACACAGATGGCGTCTATTTTGCTGTTCCTGGCGGTTGGACGGAGGAGCAAGAGCGCGAACTGGTCGACGAGATCGCGGCGGGATTGCCAGCGGGTATTCGACTGGAATACGAGGGACGATACAAAGCGATGTTCAGTCACGAGGTGAAAAACTATGCTCTGCTGACTTATGATGGGCAGTTGATCGTGCGCGGCGTGGCGCTACGTTCCAGCCGGGCCGAGCCATTTGGAGAGCGTTTTCTGCACCAGGCGTTGCTCTGTGCCATGACTAATGATATTACCGGGCTGCGCAGGGTGTATCTTGAGACGGTCGCTGCCCTACGCAACCGTACATTGCCGGCTTCTGAACTGGGGGCAAAGGTACGCCTTTCGAAAACGACTGAAGCCTACATGGCCTCGCGTGCAGCGCATCCGGAGCCACAATACGAGGCGCTGCTGGCGGCTGGACGCACGCGCTGGTTTCCGGGCGAGCGGGTGCGCTACTATCGCACGCGGAACAAGAGGTATGTGTGGTTGCCGGAAGAAACAGAGGAGGCATCGGTGGGGTATGATTGGGAGGCGGATATGAGGGAGAAGGGAGGAGAGCAGGAGGAGGAGATTGATGCCAATACTCCAGCACCTGGGAAGCTGGATGTGGCTGCACTACCTGTTGGCAAGGGAGATATAGCTAACCGCAGGGATTATGACGTGGAGCATTATCTGCAAGTGCTGGTGACGTCGTACGCGGGACGGCTGCGGAAGGCGTTTTCGGGGGATGATTTTGAGCAGCTTTTCCGGCTGGATGGCCAGGAGGGGTTGTTTGACCGGCCTGTGGAGGATATTCAGCCGAGGTGGATACGGTGTTCTTCATGAGGGTGATGGCATCAGCTGCGACGTGGTCTGTACTCCCAGGAAGCGACCCAGATCTGCGATCTCAGCCTCCAGTCCCGGTTGCACTTCGGGTGTAAGCTGGTCGAATGGCTCCAGCAGGACGTCCAGGCGGTTTTTCTGTCGCTTGCTCTTCCAGGTTCCCACTACATGACCATTTACCAGCAGGGTTGGCTTGAGCAATCCACCTCCGGCGTTAATGCGTTTTGCGTGCTGTGGAGGCAGCAGCAGGTCTCTCTTCTTATAGCCTAGTAAATAGGTATCAAAGCCGGGCAGTAGACGAACGACTGGAGCATCTATGGGCGGTTCGTCTAACCATGATGCGTACGTTTTGAGCATCCAGGCCGGGCGGTCAGCTATCTCTACCTCAATACGTTGGTCAGCGATGCGTTGCCATGCTGCCCGTGTCGTGCTCATAGGCATGCCTGACCACGCGGCCAGGTCTTCTGGAGTGGCGGGGCTGTAGGCTTTGAGATAGCGGCGCGCGAGTTCTGCGTGCGCTGATTCTTGTGAGAGTGAATGTACCTGGTGCCCCTGGCCTACCCAATCGCTCAGGAGCACGTAGGTCGGTTTTACGCCGCGGTCAGGTCCCAGACAGATGAGACCTTTGAGTGCTGCATGCCATATGAAGTAGGGCCTGGCCTGGCCGGTGAGCCGGATGTCGTGGGTGGCCAACTGCTCGACGAGTTCATCGCGGGTCAGTGGTCCCTTGTTCGCGAGCACAGTGTGTATGGCGCGGACGCCTCTCGCGAGGATATCTTCGTCCAGGCCCAACTCGACATACCGACGTCGATTGCCCGCAATAAAAACGGGGCTGAAGAGCGGCAGGAGCCAGCCGAGATCTTCTGTTGCCAGCAGGTGTAGAGTGCCGCGCTGCCCCCAGGTACGTATCACAGAGCGCTCCTGCACTCGCGCGCGCTCGACATCATCGTTCAGCAGGCCGGTGCTGCGGACACGTATCGCCAGCGCCGCGGCGGATGCATCCTGCGCCTGGATGCCACATAAGTCCTTCACGACTTGAGCGACATCAGTGATCGCAACAGATTGCTGTGGAATGAGCAGCTGTGCACGCTGGCGTAACAAGCGGACTTGATTGTCGGATAAGGAAATTGCCATTGTTTCTATCTGTTTGCTCACTTGTTGAACATTACGTCTTTATTATACAATCCAGGGGGCCTGGATTACCTGTGTAAGAAAGGTACCTGGCTTGTAGGGAGAGCACGTAAATGATATGCTTTATATAGGCGATGGGGAAATCAATTTCTCTAGTAAATAGAAGCATGAGAAGCTTGGAGAGCAATGACGATAACGGCATCGTCGCCTATCTGCTGCGTTCTCTCAATTTCAAGAGGTGTCCCTCAGAAAGGAGCAAGCAATGTACATCGCGATACGTAAGTACTACATTATCCCTGGAGCAGTGGATGAGTGGATGCGGCGCGTTCAATGGGGTTTTGTGCCTATTATCAGTCAGATGCCTGACTTCATATCGTACTATGCCCTGAAAATAAGAGATGACGAAGCTATCTCCGTCAGTATCTTTGACACGCAAGCTGGGGCGGAAGAGTCTGTCCGGCAAGCGGCTGAGTGGGTTGCCACGAATATAGCCTCGCTCAATCAAGGGTTACCAGAGATTATGGTTGGCCATGTGCAAGCCCATAGCGGGCCTTTGAGCTTATCAACGAGAAGCGACAAACCTGTCTCTCGTTGAGCGTAATGAAGCCAGACCCTTCGCTACGCTCAGGGTGACAAGGGAACTCAGCGACAAACCTGTCTCTCGTTGAGCGTAATGAAGCCAGACCCGCCAAAGGCTAGCATTCGCTTCAAGCTGGTGGTTTCCTTTCAGAGCGGAAGCAGCTGCTGGGTGCTTATTCGCAGACCAAGACGGTGTGGGTCAATCTGCACTTGAGCACCCATTCTGCGAAAAGACAGTGCGTGTTTGCCCTCCCTCATAAACACGCACTGTCTTTTCGCGGGTTGTTATTCGCCGGTCAACAGGATAGCTTTTCCTTTTACTTTGCGGTTCATTAGATCATTGAGTGCGTCGGCGGCGCGCTCGAGGGGGTAGGTGGCAGAGATATGGGGTTTGATTATGCCCTGGGCTAGCAGGGTGAGGAGCTCCTGGAGGTTTTGCTGGCTGCGTTGGGGTTCGTGTTCTGTAAAGGAACCCCAGAAGACGCCGACGATGGAGCTGCCTTTGAGCAGGGGTAGGTTGAGTGGGATGCGCGGGATGTCGCCGGCAACAAAGCCTATGACCAGGAAGCGACCATTCCAGGCGACACTGCGCAGGACGGGTTCGCTAAAGTTGCCTCCTAGAGGATCGAAGACGACGTCGACGCCTTTGCCGTTGGTGAGGGCTTTCATGCGCTCTCTGACATCTTCGGTGCTGTAGTTGATGGTTTCGTCTGCGCCCATCTGTTTGCACGCGGCGAGCTTTTCATCACTTGAGGCGGCGGCGATGACGCGCGCGCCCATGAGCTTGCCAAGCTCTACGGTTGCGAGACCAACTCCGCCAGAGGCGCCGAGGACGAGCTGGGTCTGAGTGTTGTGGCTTCGGTGACGACCTCCTCGGCATAACCGCCTATGCCGCAGAAGGCGATGACGCGATCACCAGCCTTGACGATGTGTACTTCCTCACCTACTTCTTTGACGATGCCTGAAACCTCGCTGCCAGGGGAGAAAGGCAAAGGCGGTTTTAATTGGTACTTGCCCTGGATGATCAAGATGTCTGGATAGTTTACTCCGCAAGCCTTGACGCTGACGACGACCTGGTCTTTGCCAGGAGTGGGAGAAGCGATATCTTCAATGACGAGGCTTGCGGGCGGGCCGTATTCTTTACATAAGACTGCTTTCATGTGGAATTTTCCTCCTGAGTGTGTTGAGTCATATTATAGCAGATGGAGAGACCACGGCAGGTCGACCACGAGCCAGGTCGACCCTAGCACGGCAGGTCGACCAGGGCCAGGTCGACCGCAAGGGTCGACCCTACTATATACGTTCAGCGCTTCACACCGTGAAGCGTTTTGAGGAGGCCGTTTAGTAAGATGAGATAGGGTGATGGGATGCGTGACGCGGGCAGGTCGATCGCGAGGGTCGACCAATACGTATCAACCTAAGAAAAGCCCATCAAATGCTGTAGGGGCGATGGCGCGGCAGGAGGACGGCACTGTCATGCTGAGGGCAACGAAGCATCTTGAGGCCCTTAGGGACAGACCCTTCGCTACGCTCAGGGTGACAGGGCGCCGAGAGAGAGACCCTTCGCTGCGCTCAGGGTGACAACCGGGGAAGCAGCAAGGGTGACAACTGAGGAAGCACCGGCCAAGTTGGGCGTATACCAGCAGCGCTTATCATGGACATGTTTCCGCCTAAGTGTACAAGAGACGTTGGACAATTAGGAGAAAGAACGTATGCCACTGGATCCACAAACTCAGGCAGTATTAGAGATGATGGCCGCTATGAGCGCGCCCCCTGTACACGCTCAATCCGTTGAAGAAGCGCGCCAGGCAATGGCTATGATGTCCGTGATGGCCGGCGAACCAGAACCTGTGGGCAAGGTTGAAGACCGCGATATAGCCGGGCCGGAGGGAACGATCCCGGTACGCATATACACGCCAGAGGGGAAAGGTCCATTTCCTGTGCTTGTCTACTTTCATGGTGGTGGTTGGGTCATTGGCAATATCGAAAGCCATGATGCTGTTTGCCGCACGTTAACAAATACGGTGGACTGCATTACCGTTTCGGTGGACTATCGCCTTGCCCCCGAATACAAATTTCCTGCAGCGCCAGAGGATTGCTACGCGGCGACTAAGTGGGTTGCAGAGAATGCTGCTACTTTCAGTGGTGATCCTGCACGCGTTGCCGTTGGGGGCGATAGCGCAGGCGGCAACCTGGCTGCAGTCGTGTCGTTGATGGCTCGTGACCGGGGTGGCCCCAGCCTGGTGTACCAATTACTGATCTATCCAGCCACCGATTATTACCTGCCTGGTACCCCTTCCCTCGAGGAAAATGCCGAGGGGTATATGCTCACCAGGGATGACATGATATGGTTCCTGGATCACTATCTTGCAAGTGAGGCCGATATAAAGCATCCCTATGCATTTCCACTCCAGGCGGGGGATCTGAGCGGCTTGCCACCGGCAATGGTGATTACCGCCGAGTACGATCCCTTGCGGGACGAGGGAGAAACGTACGCGGTTCAAATGGAGCAGGCAGGGGTAACGGTTCAAGCTACCCGCTACCATGGGACGATCCACGGCTTTGTCAGCCTGGCAGCGATGATAGACCTGGGGAAGCAAGCTCTGACCGATGCAGCTGCTGGCCTGCGTTCAGCTTTCGGAAATGATTAGATATTCTGGTCCCTCTTGCGGATATGGCAGCCGACGGCTGCCACATCCACAACATCATATGAAGAAGTTTTTTTGCGAAAGGCAATTTCAGGCTAGCTGGGCAGGGGAGTTGCGGAAAAGGCCAGGATGATGCTGCCTGTCTGGGTGTTCACGCTCGATAAACAAAGTGCGTAGCTGCCCTTCAACACAGTAGATGGTATGGCCTGTTGCAATTTGTCATTGATCTGTTTTTCAAAAATGGATGCGAAGCCGGTGACGGGAATGCTGCCATAATCGGCTTTGAGGATATGCATTTGCAGGTTACATGCATCGGCGTAGGGCTGAAGCACGATGGTAATATTCTGAGTTACGGGAACGCTCAGTACATTGTACTGGTATGAACCGGTGATGGTCATCTGGTCGCCAGGGTCAAACTGTACCTGCAGATTGGTGATCTTTCCCGGTATGCCCGCGTCTTGCAAACTTTTTTCGGCGATGGGGCCAATCAAGGTTGCATCAGCCTGTACGGTGATATTGCCGGGTTGAGGGGGCGCAGTAGTGATCGGGGGGTTGGTGCCGGACATGGCCAGTATAAGCAGTAGTACGGCTGCTATGCCCACCGCTATGCCTAAGATAAAAGTGATCAAGGCAAGGGCAATATGTAAGGGACGGCGCTTTTTGGCGGGTGGTTCTATTGGGGTGGTTTTCTCTTCTGCCATCGATTTCTCCTCTGCCATGCTTTACTCAGAGCTTGTGAATTATTATAGTTCAGTCTATATTACATTTTCCAATATGATGAGCGCAAGTTGCCAAAGAGTCCATCTGAAAAGTTGTAGAATGGAGGGGCGAATAACAGATAAGAGAGAAAGGATTTGGAGCCATGGTGATTAGAGTGTGTGTAGCGGGTGCAACTGGCTGGGCTGGTAGTGCGGTGACAGGCAACATCTTAGCGTCGAGCGAATTTCAGCTGGTGGGGGTGATCGCCCGCCAAAAAGCTGGAGTCGATATTGGAGAGGCGCTGGGTCGTGGGAGGGTGGGCCTGAACATCGTTGCATCGCTGGAAGAGGCTCTGGCGACACCGGTCGATGTTATCATTGACTACACGAGGCCTGACTCGGTGAAGGCCCGTATCCTGACGGCGCTGGACAAAGGTGTGCGGGTGGTCGTTGGTACGTCAGGGCTGACGGCGAGCGATTACGAGGAAATTGAGCAAAGAGCACAGGAACGAAAACTGGGGGTTATCGCGGCTGGCAACTTCTCCATTACGGCAGCCCTGGCAAAGCATTTCGCTTTGATTGCGGCCCAATATCTGCCTTCCTGGGAGATCATTGATTATGCTAGCGCGGATAAAATTGATGCACCTAGCGGGACGACGCGCGAACTGGCTGAAGCACTGGCAAGCGTGGCTCAAAACCAACTGACTGTTCCGCTTGAGCAAACACACGGTCCCAGGGCGGCACGTGGAGCGACAATTGACGGAACGCAGGTCCATTCTATACGCCTGCCAGGCTATATTATTGCGTTTGAAACGATCTTTGGGCTGCCCGATGAGCGCCTGAGTATTCGTCACGATGCCGGATCAAGTGCCGAGCCGTATGTGGGTGGCACACTGCTGGCAGCGCGCAAGGTGATGGAGGTGCGTGGCCTGGTGCGCGGATTAGACCAACTCCTTTTTCATTTGTGAGGTAACCTCCTTGACGTTATACGACTAATTATCTACAATGGGCAGGTAGAGTAATGACACCTTCCCGGATTGAGAATCAGTCTGAATGTGAAGGGAGGTATGTATGGCAGATCGCGTGGGAGAGCAACTGGGGAACTACCGCCTTGTGCGTTTGTTGGGACAGGGGGGCTTCGCCGAAGTATATCTGGGAGAGCATATTTACCTTGGTACTGCTGCTGCCATCAAAGTGCTATATGCCAAGTTAGCAAGCGATGATTTTGAGCACTTTCGCAAGGAGGCGCGCACTATTGCTCGGCTGGTGCATCCTCATATCGTGCGCGTGCTGGACTATGGCATAGAGGGCACGACTCCCTTTCTCGTCGTGGATTATGCCCCGAATGGCACCCTCCGCACGCGGCACCCTAAAGGAGTGCCTGTGCCATTGCCGACTGTTGTCAGTTATGTGACGCAAATTGCCGAGGCTTTGCAATACGCGCATGATCAGAAAGTGATTCACCGGGATGTCAAGCCGGAGAACGTGCTATTTGGTCGAAGGAATGAAGTTTTACTCAGTGATTTTGGTATTGCATTGGTAGCGATGACTACAAATTATCGCAGCACGCAGGGGATGCAGGATATGGCGGGTACCATTGCTTACATGGCCCCGGAGCAGATTCAAGCCCAGGCGGAGACTGCCAGTGACCAGTATTCGCTTGCTGTAGTTACCTATGAATTATTGAGCGGAGCGCGACCCTTTCAGGGAGCATTTACGGAGGTCGCGGTGAAGCACACATTGGTGCCTCCGCCCTCATTACGTGAGAAACTGCCCATGATCTCCGCCGATGTCGAGGCGGTGGAGATGAAGGCTCTTGCAAAGGATCCAAAGCAGCGCTTTGTAGATGTACAGACCTTCGCGGCTGCTTTGGAGGAGGCCAGCAGGAATGCCTCGTCGAGGACTACTTTTCTTGGAGATATACCCGTTTCCCAGGAACAAGGAGCTTCATTCTCACCGGAGACGATTGTACTGTCACAACAGGAAGCACAGGAAGTCTCCCCGACGGCTCTTTTCACAACGCCTGACGTGGCACAACAGCCATCAACAGATGAATTGTTAGCCGATAAGCCTGCAATCTCCGCGATGATTACGCCTGCATTTGAGCAGAAGGAAGCGGTGGAAGCGGTGGAAGCGGTGAATACGCCCGTATTGAAGGAGAAGGAGACAACCGCGCTGACATCGCAGCTTCCACACAAGGGGATAACCAGGCGTGCTGTGCTGGTGGGATTGGCCGGAGCGGCTATTGTGGGCGTGGTTGGCGGCGGTATTGCCTTGCTAGGATGCGACGGCCCAGGTGTGGGATGCGACGAGTGGTGATCATCTCATCGTGTATTCCGGCCATTCCGATTCCGTTTACGGCGTGGCCTGGTGGCCTGACGGGAAGCGCGTCGCCTCCGGGGGATTTGATAAAACGGTGCAGATTTGGGATGCGACTTTTGGCGATCACTACTACACCTATCACGGTCACAGCGGCTGGGTATGGGCGGTGACATGGTCGCCCGGCGGGAAACACATCGCCTCGGCGGGGCAGGATACGACGGTGCAAGTGTGGGACGCGGCGAATGGTCGACACACCAACACGTACCTGGGTCATACTGGCTTTGTGCATGCCGTAGCATGGTCGCCTGATGGGAAGCGTATTGCTTCGGCCAGTAGCGACGGGACGGTGCAGGTGTGGGATGCTGTTACGGGCGTGCGGCTCTATACCTATCAGCCCTATTTTACAGACATATGGTCGGTAGCGTGGTCGCCTGATGGGGAGCGTATTGCCTCTGCCAGCGACGATAAGACGGTGCAGGTATGGGATGCGCTGGATGGCTCGCACCTCTACATTTATAAGGGTCACACAGATTTTGTCTATGTTGTGGCGTGGTCACCTGATGGGAAGTATATCGCTTCAGCAGGGGATGATAAGACGGTGCAAGTGTGGAGCGCAATTGATGGTACACTCGTGTATACGTATCGCGGCCATACAGCCGGTGTGCGTTCGGTTGGCTGGGCTCCGGATGGGAAGCGTATTACTTCTGGCTCCTGGGATGAGACGGTACAGGTCTGGAAATTGGAATAGATGGAATGTATAGTATAATGGCTGAGATATATCCGACGGACCGTGAATCGTTGGAGCGCGACTGCGATGTGGAGTTCTTTATCGCCAGCGGGCCGGGTGGGCAGCACCGTAATAAAGTAGAGACAGGGGTGCGGCTGTTGCATCGTCCGAGCGGGATTATTGTGATGGCTACCGAACGGAGATCACAGCATGCCAATCGTGAGATGGCGTTTGAGAGGATGGCTGCACGGTTGGAGGAAGAGCAAAAGGTGGTGATTCCACGAAAGCGAACGCGCCCCAGCGCGGCTAGCCGGCGCCGCCGGATTGAAGAGAAGCGTCACGTGGGTCAGATTAAGAGGCAGAGGGCTGCTCCTCCTTCGCAGGAGTAGGTTTTTGAATTGTTATGGCGTTGTGGGTAGGTAGCGGGGGACGTGGCGGACCCTGGTACCTTGTTCGAAGGCGTAGGCGAGTTTGATTAATGTTGGTTCGCTATAGGCTCTGCCGATAAAGGTCAGACCCACGGGAAGTTCAAAGGTGTATCCCGCGGGGACACTGATGGCGGGGTAACCTGCCAGTGCAGCGGGTTGCGAGCTGCCGCCTACAGAGTGATCTCCATTAATGAGGTCGATGCGCCAGGGCGGGATGCCGCCAGGTATGACGAGGGCATCCAGATTACAGGTGTCCATGACCAGGTCGATGCCTTCTTCACGTGAGAGGCGGCGGTTCTCAGCGAGGGCTTCGAGATAGATAGGCTCGGCGAGAGAGGTGGTTTCCTGGGTCATCAGGAGGAGTTCTTGACCGAAGTAAGGAAGCTCTTCTTCAGCGTGTGCAATGTTGAACTCGATGATGTCTGCGAGAGTGCGAACCGGCGATTCGGTAAGTTCGGCCAGGTAGGCGTTGAGATCGGCCTTAAATTCATGGAGCAGTACGACCATTTCCGCATTAGACGAGGACATTTGTTTGGCCGTCGGGATGTCCGCCGGGTCGATGATCTCTGCTCCCAGCTCGCGCAATTGCTCAATAGCCCTGCTGGCTATTGCGTCAGACTTTGTATTGTTGCCAAAAAATGTCTGGCGGGCGACGCCAATGCGCGCCCCACGCAGGCCGTTGGGGTCCAGGAATTGCGTATAGTCGGTATAGAATTTGCCTGCGCTCTCCCGTGTGGCGGGGTCGCACGGGTCAACACCGGTCAAAGCTCCGAGCAGGGCAGCAGCATCGGATACGGTGCGACCAAATGGGCCAACAGTGTCCTGGCTATGTGCGATGGGAATGACTCCAACGCGGCTGGTGAGACCAACAGTCGGCTTGATACCAACGACCCCATTTGACGAAGCTGGACAGAGGATCGAGCCATCCGTTTCAGTGCCTAATGATGCGGCGGCTAGATTGGCGGCGACAGCTACTGCTGATCCTGAACTTGAACCGCAAGGCGTGCGATCCAGCACATAGGGATTAAGGCTTTGCCCTCCACGGCCACTCCACCCGCTCGATGAGGCAGTGGAGCGAAAGTTTGCCCATTCGCTGAGATTTGTTTTGCCCAGGATGACTGCTCCCGCTTTGCGCAGTCTGTCCACCACAAAGGCATCGCGTGGTGGGCGTGAGCCTACCAGGGCGAGCGATCCTGCAGTTGTTTGCATCGCATCTGCCGTGGCGATATTGTCTTTAAGAAGAATAGGAATGCCGTGAAGGGGACCTCGAGGTCCTATGTGTTTGCGCTCCTGGTCTAACTTTTCCGCTATGTGAAGTGCCTCGGGATTGATTTCCAGGATTGATTTCAAGGAGGGGCCATGCTGGTCGATTGTGTCTATACGTTGAATGTACATTTCAACGAGCTGACGAGAGGTTAGCTGATCCTCGATCATTGCGTTTTGCAACTGAACAATCGTTGCCTCTTCCAGGTGCTTAAAGGGATCTCTCTGTTCCAGGTTCGTCACTGATCATTCCTTTTCATTGTTGCGGCTAAAATGCTAGCAAGGCCGAGTTACGCCTTGCTAACGTTACTATCATACACTATTTATGTTTGCTTGTCTAAGGTCGTAAGTATCAGCGAATATGTTGTAAAATAATGGGGGACTGTGGCATTATAAGCGTATTACATGGATGGAGTTGCATAAATGAAGGTAAAGAGGCTGGTCACCTGGGGTGGCATAACGCTCGGGGCACTGGGAATGGGGCTGGCGATCAAGAGCTTGCTGCCGCAGCGTTTTTTGACAGACGATTGGGTTGAGCGAAAGCCAAGTCAGCCATTAGATACGGCGAGTTTTCCTGAAGTCGAAGTATCATTTTTGCGTTGTGGCAGTATTACCATCCCGGAACCGATAGCCGTGCGCGGCGCATTCACGCTGGCTCCGCGTGTTATGGCCCATAGCGCGGTATTAATAGGCCATCCGAAAGCGCTATTTTTATATGATACGGGTCTGAGCAGCGAAATTGATACGTATCTCGTTGACCAGTCACTCTTCTTTCGTAAGACCCTGGGGCATTTCCAGTTAGAACAAACGCTGGGCAGCCATCTCAAAGAGCGGGGGATTGAGCGTAGCGATCTCGATTTTGTCTTGCTGTCACATCTGCACTGGGACCATGTTAGTGGTATTCCTGATATTCGAGGCGTTCCGCTGCGTATCAATCGCGTTGAGTACGAGGCGGCGAAACTGGGTTTGCTTGATGCGGGCAATGGACTTGTGCAGCGTTTATTGGGTGATAATCCAATAGAGTTCTTTGATTGTGCGGGACCTACATATGAGGGGTTTCGTTCCAGCTTTGACGTCTTTGGGGATGGCTCTATAATACTGGTCCCTCTGCCGGGACATACCGCCGGAAACACCGGGATGTTCGTCAATCGGTCCAATGGACCACGTTTGTTCCTGTTGGGCGATGCGGCCTGGGTTTCGCAGAACTATCTTCGTCCAACAACGATGCATCCCTTCATCTGGTCTCGCGTCACCAGTGACGATGCCACGGCTCGCCAGACCCTGATCGATCTGCACTACTATGCACTGCGACATCCTGAGATTCCCCTGATCGCAATGCACGATGCCGAATTACAGGAGAAGTTTATGAAGTCAGAACGGCATATCCAGGCAGTGGGTAGATACACATGAGAGCAACGGATATTGTGCGCAAAGACAAGGAACAGCCTGTTGGATTGATGCGTCTCCTACAGCGAGCGGAGATGTGCAGGCAGTATATAGCCCACATACCCAGGTGGCGAAAACCTGTGATTGGCTATGTACTCACTTTCCCTACCGTTGCCCTGGCTACTGTCCTCGTGATGTTGATGAAGTACTATTTGCTGCGCTTCTATTTCCCTGGTGCGACTATGTTGCTGGCGATTGTGTTGGTGGCACTACTTTGGGGGATTGGCCCCGCGTTGCTCTCTGTTATCCTCTGCACGCTGTCTCTCGATTATTTTTACATTTCCCCTGAATATCAAATTGGTTTTCAAAGATGGAATGGCCTGAACTGGAATGGCCTGATACAAATTTTGCCATTCTTCTTGATCGGTATTCTGATCGCCATCATCTCTGGTCAGCGAGAAGCTGCGCGCAGGCGTGCTCTCTTTGCGGAACATGCGCTTAAGGAACATGCTGATACTCTTGAGCAGGCCAATCAAGAACTGATAGAGGTTAATGAAATGAAAGATCAGTTTATTTCGATGGCCTCTCACGAGTTGAAAACCCCCATCACTACTATTCGCGGGCAGGCACAACTTATGTTACGGCGTCTCACAAAACAGAAAGAACTATCACAAGAATTTGCGGATGTGCGCACTGCTTTAGAGAAAATTGATGAGCAGACGTATCGCTTAAGTGCCCTGGTGGACGATCTACTCGACCTGGGCAGTATTCGCGCGGGCAAGATTGAATTGCGTCTAGGGCGCTGCGACCTGTGTGAAATTTGCCGCGGCGTGGTCGATGAACAGTGCGTTTTGACGGGGCGCGTGATTGAGGTAGAGTTGCCCGAGACACCTGTGATGCTGGAGGCTGATAGCGAGCGACTGAGCCAGGTTGGTACCAACCTGGTCAGTAATGCAATCAAGTACTCGCCGGATGGGAGTCCTGTCAAGGTGAGTGTAGTGAGGCAAGAGAATACAGCACGGCTCACGGTACAAGATTTCGGGCAGGGTATTGAGAAAGAACAGCTGAAACATATTTTTGAGCCGTTTTATCGTGCGCCAGAGGCGCAATCGTCGAAGAAAAGCGGTTGGGGGCTTGGCCTCGTCATCTGTAAAGATATTGTCGAGCGGCACGGCGGGCGTATCTGGTGTGAGTCGTGCGAGGGAGAGGGCAGTACGTTTTATGTGGAGTTGCCGCTTCACACTCTTTAATGGGGAGTAGTAACACATGGCGAGAAACACGTCACAACAAGGCATCGCCCCGTCACCGGGCGACCACAAGGGTCGCCCCTACTATGCTACGGCTGCGCAAGCCGGCGCGTGCATTGTGGCAAAGGAACGTTTCAGTTAGAAAAAAAGGAAATAACAAGAAGTCTGGTTATAAGGGGAAGGCTGACCAGTATAATTGGGCGGAAGATTATGAGATTTAGGGAAGGCAGGGGTGACAGGAGTCGAACCTGCTGAAACTCGTTTTGGAGACGAGTGCCTGACCGTTTGGCGCCACCCCTACAGGGCGGAGAGGGAGAGATTCGAACTCTCGGAGGGCTATTAACCCTCAAGCGATTAGCAATCGCTCGCACTAGGCCACTATGCGACCTCTCCTAGATGAGCCCCTAGAGCCACTTCATTGAGTGTCCCTTTTTGTAAAACCGCCGCACCAGCCCTTCAAACCGCCGCACTATGTCAACGATAATAGCACGAGTCCTGGTCACTGTCAATAGGGAAAATCAAGCATCAAGCCGAACACATAGAAGTCTAGCCTCTACACAGCGGCAACTACGGCCTGAATGGATATGCTTCCTCATTTCAGGGGAATTAATCCTGCCGGTAATAGTTGGTCTGTGAGCCAGGCGCGGGTGACCGCATTGAACAGTTCAGGCCGCTGCAGGTTCCAGGAGTGCTCCTCTGCTGCACGTTTGCTGAAGGAGACCAGATAGCCCTGCCCAGCGGGTAACGCCGCTGCGAGGTCACGAGCGGATTGGCGCATCATCGCTTGTTCGTGCTGGCCAGCAACGATGAGCGCTGGCACCTGCACCTGGTCCAACCCTACTGGAATGCGGAAGCGTTGATTTTCCAGGATCATATGGGTAAAGGACTCAGCTGTCATCCGCCTGGTATCCTCGCGCACCTCGTTGAAATACTGCTCGGGCAGGGCATTCCCATAGCGCATATTCAGGCGGACATACGCGTCAGAACGAAGAAAGGGGGCTGCGAAAAGACGAAAGATCAGCGCAAGGGCACGTGGGCCAAGGAGACCAAGACCGGGTAACGGATGCATCAGGGCGCTGCTAATGATGGC
>WNGN01001547.1_pt1 | contig 15172 bp, 15 predicted proteins | sample 5400561 | NCBI WGS metagenome assembly WNGN01 (sample SAMN13153379, study PRJNA577476) | soil metagenome | isolation source: 115 cm soil or saprolite under Garry oak tree replicate 2 | place: USA:California | collected 2016-06-15
CGGGACAGCGGACCGGGAAAAGGCGTGCTTGCGCGAAGGCTTTCTTCGCGCGTTTCAAACGAGGGCAGGCCGTTTTTCCGGCCTAAAGAAGCCGCCTCGTCCTGCTCCCGCAAAACGCGAATCACCTCAGCGTGCCGCGATTCTCGGGACGTCAAAAGGCTGCGCTGAACCGCGGCGCTTTTGCTACAAGGGGAACTCACGCGAACCACCCTGTATCCTTATGCAGTTGCCCCGAAGTTGTAGCTGCTCTCGGGTTGTGCTAGTTTCTGCGTGTGCGCTCCCTGTTTCTGATCGCTTCAGTGCTCGTCCTCGCATTTTGGGCGCAAGCGGTCCCACAGAGCAGCCCCAAGCGCAGAATTCCCTGCAAAACTCCTCAAAACGCCTCCGAGTGCTACTGGACTCGAGGCCGAGTCGCATTTGGCACCGGAAACCCGGCCTTCCGAATGTGGAAAATTGGAACGAAGCGTCTGCTCGGGATCTATAGCGGTCCGTCGGTCTCCCATGACCGGCTATCGCCCGACCAAGAACACCCCGAGTTCCCCGCCAATGTAGACAAAGTCTGGTCGTCAAGACTCGGCGCTCTCTACGGCGACTTCGAGGTTTGCCCGCTGGCGCCTGAGCGTCCCGGCGCTATACGGCCCGTCTGCGTCGAATCCGCGAAAAATCTGTTTGTTGATCGGTCTGAATTTCAGTAATGGAAGCTTGCGAGATTTTCGTCCTTATCGCTCTTTGGGCGGGCTCGCAATACTGACGTGAACGGCCACGGCCTAATCATCGTTTTTCAGGTTTTGGCGAATGCCAATTCGGGTCGTATTCGGGATGGGGATACGCGAAAGAGTCGCACAGCACACCGGTTCGCCTGACATCGCGCACGGCAACAATCTGCACAGGCGCATCCCGAAGCTTCCTTGCACGGATCAAGTAGTGCTCGCGCATCCATTCTCCGCCCTGGAAAAAATCGAAATTCAGCTTCCCCTTGGAAACCGAAATCTCCCCGCTATTGGAAACGGTTAGCCAATCTCTCGTGCCGGACTTGTCAATCGAGAAATCGAGAAATTCCGCATCTGTCTTCGAGAGGTTCCAAAAGGCTACGTAGAGATAGCGCCGCTCATCCTTGTAATCATACGGTCCTGGCTTCAGATTTCGCGTTTCGTGAAGATAAGTGAATCGCAGTAGCCCGTCTTTAAGCAAAGTCTTGGGTTGCCAAATGCCGCCGTCTGAATGCATCGTGCAGTCGAGCATCATGTCGACTAATCGCTGTTGGCTGACCTGCGCACCGGCAGGTAGACTGAAAAACAAGACGGCGCAGAGTAACAGCCAGCGTTTAGCCGATCTCATCTCTTCCTGGGATGACCTGGCATAGGATTTTGGTTTTCGTTGATGTCAGTATATACATTTTGATTTCCTTTTTGGAAAGGGCCAAACACTTTGTATACACCTACCTTGGGAGCGTTCGGATTGTTAGGATTCAGGTTGCGAAGACCGGTCGAGGCGGTAGGGCGGTTGTTGAACCACATCCTGCCGCCGGTTGGGTCTTTTCCGGCAAGCTGTTCCTGAAATGCCTGCCGTGCGGAATCGAGCGCCTGTTTGTATTGGAGGGAGTTCTCCAACCCCGGTGTGACTTCCTTCGGGGCGGTGCGCACAAGGGCATCTCGCTGATCGCCATACGTTTGATCCGCGTTGATAATGGCATGGGCCTTCCAAAGTTTGGATTCTCTTAGGTCGGCCGCAGAAGACGTACCCGGCGTTACGTCCCTGTCTTCGTTTGCGACGATATTAGCAACCTGACGCACGGTCAGTTGGTTAGCTTTCATATCGTCGTAAGCTTCAGGCGGCATTCCCGGCGGCGCCGGAGCTGGAGGCGGTTCGGTCGCTGATCGCGGCGTGGTGAGATGATCGACCAGCTGATCCGCCCACGAGCCCGAGCCGGTCTGCGCGGCCAAGCCCGGAAAGGCGTCGGCGATCTTCCCCTGTTCGAGCGACTGGCCGTAATCGCCATTCATGTAGTAATTGCCATTGACGATGGGCATATGACCTTCCGCTTCGAGCTTCTTTTGGAGGCAATCAATGCAGTCTGTCATTCCGAGCGCCCGATTTTGGCGCGAGGAATCTGCTGTTTCGATCTCCAAGCAAAAAGCAGATCCCTCGCTTCTCCACCCCGGATTCGCTCGGGATGACAACCCTTCGAGCCTTGTAGCTCAGGTCGTACCGCCGATGCCTTCCTCGGCGGGAGACCTGAGGCTTTTACAGGCGCTAAAAGGCTAGTAGCCGATCGGGCGGGCCAGCCCGTCAATATACGCTCCGCTACGAGGCGAATCGGAAAACACCTGGAAGCCAGTATCGAAATAAAAAATAAATGCCGCGGAGAGTCCTCCCGACGTTCCATAAATCGGGAAGACGGTTTGGTCGCCGACCTCGAAATAGTCGATGTCCTTCATCACTGCGCGTCCCCAATGCGACAGGTCGAGAAAATCCACGCGGGTCTGGTCAGCGCTGATGGAAGATTTGATGGGCACGCCGGACATGGTCTTGCGTCCGGAAAAGAGCAGATCGAGATCGTTGGCGCTGCCGGCCGCGTTCTCTTTGATCACCTGGCTGATGGTGATGCCCAGATTTTCCCAGGCGTGTTCCTGCTCGACCGAGGTGTAAGCGATCAGCTTGCCGAGCTGGCCGATGCCCAGGGCCTTGCGAACTTTATTTATCGCCAGGCGCACGTAGCCGGGCACCAGCGCGGAATTCGCGGCGTTGACGCGCGGCGTCTGCAATTGCTGAGGATAAGTCGCGCGGTTGAGGTTCATCCACGTGCCGGTGGTGGCGTTGTTCTGGTGATACTTGATGCCAAAGAGCGAAGTGGGCTGCGCGCCGGAGAGCCCGTCGTGCACGATCACGTCGGTGGCCACGGTTCCGGCGGGCAAGGCGTCCACGGTGATCGTCTGCGTGGTGCTGATCGGATCGGCGGCCACGACGTTGCAGGAGCCGCGGTTCGTGGTGATGGTCGTGTCGTAGATCTGGATCGTCTGCCCCACGTAAACCAGCGCCGCCCCGGGCGGCGTGTTCATGGTGAGCGTGGTGCCGCTCACGGAACCGATCGCGCCCAGCACGCCGTTTCCGGCGGTCTGCAAAACTTTGTCGAGAAAAGCGCGGAATTGCTTCATTCCGTTGGCCACCTCGCGCTTGGCCGCGTTTTCGATGGCTTTCTCGCGCGCATTGGTGCTGTATTCGACGAGCTTGCTGATTTCCACCGCGAAGCGGAAGAAAATCGGCGAAATCTGCGCCACGTCGTAGACGCTGCCCGAGCCTCGTCCCAGGTCGCCGCCATCGGCGTTGTAGGAGCCGGCCTTGCCTCCGGGATTCACCTGCAGCGGAATGCGCATATTGCGCGAACTGACTTTTTCGATGTCCCCGCGCTGCTGGATCATGCTGAGCAGGACGTCGTCGCGTTCGTACAGCAGCGGCACCTTGTCCCGCACTTTCTCCAGTTGCAGCGCAATGGTCTGCGTATTTTGCATTTGCGCCATCGTGTTTTCTCCTTTTAGTGGCACAGCCACTTCTGGCCGTGCGGGTTTGGCTTGTGCCGCTCACTCTGGCCGCACTGCGGCCATGTTCGCGGTGTCCTGCGAATAAATTTCGGCGAAGCCCTCGCGAGCCTAGGCGCCCCGCGAAGACAGGCGTCATTCTGAGCGCCGTGTTTCGGGCGAAGAATCTCTCCTTGTATTCAGGCAGGACAACAGCGCTCGCTTGCCCTGCAGGCCATCTCGGTTGAAGGGGCAGTCAGGTGTGTGTTAGCGTTCGCGTCATGCGATGCCTATTGGCTTCGGCGCTGGTGATGTGCGCTTTAGTTGCGCAGGCGGTTCCGCAGGAAACAGCGCAGCGGAAAATTCCCTGCAAGACGCCCGAGAATGCGGCGTCGTGTTATAGGACCCGCGGCCGCCTCACATGCTGCAACGGCAACCCAGCCATGCGCATGTGGAAAGTGGGCACCAAACGAATTATGGGTATTCTCAGCGGCCCTAACTCTCAGCGTCACGACCTGGAGGACAGCTTACATCCGGAACTCCCATCGAACCTAGAAAGAGCCTATGAAGCCGAGTACAAACGCAGGGTAGCGATGAAAGATCCGGATGCCGGCGATTCTGAACCTGTGTTCGGCGACTTCGAGGTATGTCCGCTCGAACCGGAGCGTCCGGGTTGGATGCAACCCGTGTGTATCGAATCAGCAACAAATATCTTCGTAGAATGGTTTAAACCAACGCACCGATAAATACCGCCTTAAGCGAGTCTGGCTATTTGTCAGTCCTTCCGGATAATCCTTCACGACAAATGAGAGCTATAGGTCGAGGATCTGCTCGTCGGTCATGCGGGAGTAATCGATGTTTCGAGGACGGAGCGCGTTCGCGGGAACCGAAGCAGGCAGACGTCCGCCGGTGATGTCGCGCCGCGAAGCCGCTGCATCCACGCGCGCCACGCGAGCGCGGTCGGAAGCGAGTACCGAAGAAGTCCACTCCGCGACGACGCGCCGCGCCACCTCCGGCATCACCGCGCGGGCGCGACCGGAAATCAGGGACACCACCTGCTGCTTTGTAGCGGGATCGAAATGCCAGCCGCGCAGGATCTCGCCCACTTGCCGGCTGAGCTCACGATCGGCGGAAAGCGTGGCGTGCAGCTCGTGGAAAATGTCGTCCCCGATGCGCCGCCGCGCGCCTTCGCCGATGCCTTCGGGCAGCGTGGAACTGAGCGTGCGGTCGATGGCCTCCCGTGTGCCCCGCGCTACATCTTCATTGGTTGCGGATTCAAATGCGCCATAGGCCTCGGCCGGGAATGCCGCGTTGCCGCGGTTGTCGGAGGAAATTGGACTGTGCGCCGAGGCGCCCGCTTCAGGCGAGCGCGCCGCTTGCGCCAGCGACTTCGCGGGCGCATTCGGCGCCTGCGCATCGTTCACGCCGAGTTGCCGTGCCAGTTCCGCGAGCGCTTGCGGATCGCGCGACGCCAGCATGCGCGCGCTTTCCGCGAGCATTTCGCGAAATGCCGCGGGATCGCTCTCGTACAGCCGCCCAGCCAAACCCGAACGCGCGCCGGGATCGCCGCTGAAGTAAGCGGCGTCCAGCGCGGCCACGTTCTGAGCCGCTTCGCGCCATTGGCGCGCCTCGGCTGCAGCCGCAGGCTGCGTCTCCATTTGCTTCAGCCACGCGGGTTCACCCTGAGCGGCTTTCGCGAAGGGCTCACCCTCCGCATTCGCGCCAGGTGCAAGAGGCACTCTCGACATAGGGGCAAGCGGATCGCGCGTCAGCGTATTGGTGTTGTCGAGCCCCGCAGGGGCCGTGGCCATCACGGCGCCCTGCGGGCTAAAGGAAGTCCCGGCCGTCAAGGAAGTCGCCGGCGACCCCAGGAGCTCCAAATCATCTTGCGGGGCAGGCGACTGCGCCGCGCTTTCCGCGGCGATCTGTTCTAGATCGAGATCCAGGATCTGTTCGTCCGTCATTCCTGCCGTGCGCGCCGCCAGCGCGCTCGCACTGCTTCCCTGCTGCATTTTTGTCCTCCGAATCGAGAAATGTCGACCTGAGTTGCGGAGAAGTTATGGCGTCCAGGCCGGGCGCACCAACAGGATGCGGCCCGGCCGTCAAAGAAGTCACGGCGCTTTCCGGCCCAAAGAAGTGGCTCCCAGCGCCGGAGTCTTGGTGTTGTCGAGCGCCGAAAGGCCGCGCGGAGAAGCGGCGTTTTCAGCGCTTAAAGAAGTCCTGCTGCCGCGCGAGAGCCGCGGCATGTTCCGCGGCGTGCGCGCGCACGTTGGCGAAGCCCGCTGGATTCTGCACCCGCGCGATTTGACCGGCATCGGAGCTGGCCCAGCGCCGGCATTCCTCGAATTCTGTGGCGTGATCATCGAGCAACTCGTCCACCGGCACCGTCGAACGAACGGCAAGTAAGCCGGGCGCAAGCGTTTCAGGTGTCGAGCCCGCAAAAGGCGTGGCCATCACGCCGTTTTGCGGGCTTAACAAAGTCTGCCCCGTTAAGGCAAGCGGCCCGGCCGTCAGCAAAGTCTGGATCTCGCGCAACTGCTTGTTGCGCGCGTCGTCGCCCGGCACGACGAGTTCACTCAAGCCTACCAGCGACTTGATGAACCCGAGATTGGCCGGCTCGCGCAGCGCGGCTTGAATGGTGGGATCGGGATTGGCCATGAGCTGCTGCAGAACGGCGCGTTGCTGCGATTTCAGGCGCGGGAAAGTCTCGTCGGATTCCGGATGCGACTGAATATTGCCCTTCAGGTTCGCCAGGCGGATGAATTGCGCCTCGAATTCGCCGCCCGCGCCGAGAAACGGAATCTCCACGTCGCCCGGCCGGTTCTTGCGGAAGCAATCGACCGCCAGCAGCATCAAATCGCAGTAAAACGTTTTCAGCCGCCGCCACACCAGTCCCAGCCGCCCGAGCGCCTGGTCGCGAGCCATGGCATAGCCGCTTGCGGTTTTTACGTTTTCCATTTCCCCGCCGAAGACGGCCGGAAAAAGTCCGGTGAGAAATTGCGCGATGGGTCCGATCAGGTCTTGCTGGTGACGCAGCATGTCCGGCGGCACCTGCGCGGGCGCAGGCTGGAAGAATCCGTCCGCCAGGGACATTCCCGGCCGCGCGCGCGCCGGATAATGCGCCGCGGGCTCCGCGGTTTGATTTGCCAGCGCGTCAAAATCGAGCACCTGCGGATCGGCATAGATCGGCGGAATGCCGTATTCATAAGTCTCCGCCTGCATATTTGAGAGCGTGTTGTAGCGCTCCTGCACGTCGATCAGGGAATCGCCCACGCTGGGACGATTCTGACCGTCGCCGGGCAGCGCGTGCATCACGCGCCAGCAGTCCTCCATGGATTCATTGCGCGATTCGCAATACGTCTCGCCCGCGAACGCCACGTAGCAGCCGTCAGGAAACAGGCGCAGAAGCTGATCGCGTACCGCGGCATCTTCGATGGAATAGAACGCCCACGGCCGCATCCAGGTGCGCGAGAAAGTGATGAGATTGAAGAGCGCGTCGCCGGGATGAATCGTAGGCATGCCTTGCGACACGGCAATGCGCGTGGCCCGCGCGTAGATATCATCCGCGGCTTGCGGACCGCCCATCTGAATCTTATCGGCTGCGTGCGGAAAAGCGGCCTTCAGCTTGGCGCGGTGCACTTCCATCTGCCATTGCAGATAGGGGAACTCGTGCTGCTCGTTGGCCCACACCGGCGTATTCAGTTCGAGACCGCCGACGATGGAGATCACCTCCTGGCCGTTGGCCACGCGCCGCGTGCCCACGGTTTGCGGCACCGGCACGAGCGGCGCGGGACGAAAATCGTTCGCGCCGAGCCTCGCGCCGCATTGCGGGCAGATCGTGCCGGTCAGAAAACCTGGCGGCCCTTGCCCCGCGCTGTCATTCTGAGGCCCGGTTCGCAGGGCCGAAGAATCTCTCCGTCGGTTTTGCTCTGCATTTGCAGCCCAGGGTGCGCTCACGCCCAGGCGCGAATGCGCCGTCACTAAAGAGGGCGCGAGCGACCCTGGGGATTTTTCCGTCGCTGCGGCGCCACCGCCGCCCTCGTCGCCCACTTCAATCTCCGCCCCGCACTGCGGGCAGACGTAAGCGTCCCCGCCCAGCCGAACCCAGCGCTCCTCGAGCACCAGTTCGTCGCGCCAGCCGAAGCGTTGCCCATCGGCAACGTAACGCACGTAGCCGCCGATTTTGCCGTCGGTCCAGAGATAAAATCCCACGCCCGTGAGCAGCTGCTCCACGCGATTGTTCTGCTCCACCAGGTCCGCCACCTGCGACGCCGCCTTGGCCGTTTCGATATCGGCTTCATTCAGTGTGGACTGCGGATAAAAACGCGTGGCCGGCACGTCCTGGCTGATTACCGAAACGAACGACAGCCCGAACGCCTGGTAGAGATTGGTGACGAACTGGTAGCGAGGCATATCCGCGAGTGCCGAGTCGTCGTAGATTTTCGCTTCCCACGGCAGGTGCCAGTTCATGTCCTGCGGATTCCACCAGGCGTACTGCAGCCCTTGCCAGAAGAGCCGCGCTTGGCGAATGCGCCGGATTTCGTGCCGCCGCGCGACGATTCCCTCCTGGCGGAACTGCACTACCAGCTCCCGCAACGCATTCACCAACCGCGGCGCCGCTTGCTCCAGGCGCTCGTTATTCGGGCCGAGCGCTTGCGCCTGCGGATCATTCTGCGAGTCGAGCGCCAGCGAAATGCCGGCGCCGGGCTGCACCGATTGTGTGGGCGCATTGCCGTCGGCTTCGACGGCTGCGCCGCGCTGCGTGTCTTTCAGGATCGCGTTTTCAGACGTGCTCATCTGCCCTCATGATGGCTGCGGATATAAATTGCTGTTTGAGGCAAGAGAAGGGTTGCAGGTAGCGCCTTGCTTTACGGCAGCACATACACAAAAAGCTGTCATCCCGAGGAAGTTCGCCCGCATGTCTTCATGAGGGCGAACGACGAGGGATCTGCTTTTTCCTCGCTTTTTCGGGCGGGCTCTTCTGGTGCCCCATCCTGGCGCTGTTTGCGAGGATGGGTCGCGCATCTTCGAGCCAGCCGCACTCAACGCGCTGCACTAGCGCGCTCATGTTCCCGTTCGCGAGCACGCGCCTCTCGCGCGGCCTCGATCTCGCGCGCCGCGAAGATCTGCTGCCACGACCGCCGCCGTATCGGTGCAATCTGTGCCGGGTGCGCCGGCGGCGCTTCGATCGGCGGCACGCCGGCCGTGCCCAGCAGCGAATTGAGCAACGCGCGGTTCTCCGCGCGCAGCCGTTCGATTTCCGCGCGCTCTCGCGCCACTTGCGTCTCGAGCAGGCGCACGTAGCGGTTGCGCATCCCCTGCCGCATTCTTGCGAGCCAATCCATCATGTTGTCGATCGTTAAGGGCACACGAACCTTTCATTCTGAGGCCGCTTCTGCGGGCCAAGCATCTCTCTTTGCCCGAGGCAAGCTGTACCGTCAGAATTCGTCGATCTTGAGGATTAGACAATTGCGAAAACAGGCACTTACTTCGTGGGAGCCGGATCTGGTTTTTCTTCCGTTTTTGCCGCAGTCTGAGGCAGGTCTCTCTTGATGAGCTCGCAGGCCGCTTTTACCGAACCATTTATGCTGGACTTGTCGGCAACGCCGACTAGATCTCCATTTGTGCGATACACGCCAATCTGGCTTCGCCCGATTTTCCAATTCAGCCGCACAATGTAATCGGCCTTGCGCCGCTCCGCGCTCACCGTCACCTCTTTGCACGACTCCGAAAAATCGCGCGACATCTCGATCGTGCGATCCTCGACAGTCGTAGTCCTCTCGTCGTACGAGGGGCTCTTATATCCCTGGGTGCGCCGAATTGCATTCGGCGCGATAAAGACGCGCCGTTTCTCTTGTGCTCGCAGCGGCAAAACCAGAGGCAAGGCGGCGACGCCGATCAGCATTACGATGCCAATCCGGATCAGCAAAACGAGGGCAATCCGCACGGCAGGTCCTCTTGGCCGTGCATCATATGCCGCAGGATCGAAAGGTGTCAATCGTTCCCGGGCCTTCCTGCGGGCGCCCCGCGTTCGCCGCGTCAATTGACCTTCGGCTTATCGCGGAAGAGATAAAGAAGATTGGCCAGGGGCTCATTGACGGCCTTGGGATGCGCCATAAGGTAATTCCCAATCTTTTCCTCGTAATCGTAAGGACTAGACGAATATGTCTCCGCCGGCTGATTCGCATAATTCAGAAGACACCAGATATAAGCTTCGAGAAACCCTTCGCGCTCATCTGGCGGAACTAACCAGGTGCGTTCTGTGCTCCACCAAATGTTGCCAAGATATCTGCCTTTGGGCTTTTGGTTCCATCGATCGCGCCTTTGCGCCGGGGTTGGCAGAGGAATTTGGGGAGCAAGCATTCGCCAGACGTTCAGCACCAGCGCGTTTTGGTCATCGGTGTGCGCTTTGTAGTAGGCGTTGATGGCGCTCACCACCTGCACGGGCCAGCTCGAGAACGTTTCATCATGAGCGATCCACGTCAGGTAATCCTGTGCCCCTTGGACAAAGCCCAGCCGCTCTGGTGACTCCGCATTATCGAGCCACCAGTGGCCGTCGAAACGCCAATCCTTTTGTACCGGGAATTCAGGACTTACGTAGTAAGGATATTTCCGCCGGATCGGCGGCAGCGGGCCCCGCTTACCGTCAGTGCGGTCCCGAAACCGCGAGAGAATCACGGCAACAGCCTCGTTTTCTCCATTCCGGCTAGAAGCGACGTGGTCCCAAACATGATCATCGTAGTAGCCGACAGAACGCGAGTACTTCTGCGGCGGATCATTCAAGTAGGTCTGCAAGCAACCGAGATAACCCTGCAGATAGCCTATCCGCTCTGGATACGAGCCCTGCTTGTACCAGTTGCCGTCGAGAAAGCCGTGTGGATGCCTGTATCGTTCGCCGTCCTCGGGATGGGTTCGCACTGGCAGGTAGGCTTCGACCTTGGCCCATGCTTCCACGATAGACAGCGTTTGGTCTCGTGGATGGCTCTCATAGTGCTTGCTAATGGCTTTGTCGACGTCCTCGAGGTCACCACCCCGAGGTCCCTGCAAATCGGCATCTGACCAACAATCGGCAACTCCGATCAGGAATCCCGTTCGCTCCTCCCTTTCTGCGGAGGCCCACCACCGCCCCTCATACGCGACGATCTCTTTCGCTCGACCCGCTGCGTGTTTTTCAACGGTGGCCTCATCCGGCCGACATAACCCCGTAGTGGAGAAAACGGCCGCTAGACACACTGCCCACATAGCCCTAACGCAAAAATCACCGCTGCTTTGGCGCATAGTAACGAACTGGACGGGTGCCGTCAGGAAACGCTTGGTCAGCAGGAACCACGTTGCGCCTTGCTCCGACATTATTGACAATGGGCGCCTCACCTTGCATTTCCGCCAGGCCCGGGTGATCTTCAGGGCGAACCGTGACCATGTGTCCATGATTGGGCATCCCCGTACGCGGATTAGTTCCTGGATTACGTTGCACACCTATCACGCCCACACCCTGATTAGCAAGGTCCTGAGCCTCAGTGGGAGAGACCTGTTGCCAGTCCTTCGATCCCTGCAACTTGTTTGCCGCGTCGTTCGCCACTCTGTAGTTACCACCAGGAGAATACCGCAGGTCGTCTAAGGGACCGCCGATTGCCTTGATCGTTTCCCCGGTGGCCACATTGCAGAAGGTCGGATCTCCCTCGTTACCGCTCCATTGGTATGCGTCGTTCTGCCTCACGGCATCCTGCGCCTGAGTCAGTTTGCCCTGTGGCGTCCAGGGAAGTTTCGCATCCGGCACAGATGGGGCCTTGGGCGACGGCGGCGACGGCGGCTGTGGCGAAAAGATATCGAGCATGTCGTCCAGCCAAGATCCACCTCCACTACCATTCTGATTGTAGATGTCGTCCAAACCAAACCTCCCGTGGAGTACCGGCGCTTGCCAAAATCGCCGGAGTTCCAAATGTAGGCAACGCAGACCACGCTGTTATCGCGGCGGCGGCGGCCAGCGGCGATGTGGGAGCTTCGGGGCGCGCCCGGCGCGGCGCTCCTCGGCCAAAAATTTCTCCGTCCAGATGTGCCGCGAAGTCAGATCGGCGGCGCTGATGCGCTCAGCCACGCGCTGTTCGATGGGCGCGCGTCCCGGCCCCAGGCGCGATTTAAGTCCGTAGCGCGCGCTGTCCGCCGGATCATCGCCATCCATTTTCTGGACGTCTTCCACGTTTGCCGGATCGCGCACCAACGTCGGCAGGCAATCGATCAGCCGCTCGCAGTGGTCGGCGATCAGCCATCTGTCGTCTTGCAGCATCTGGTAGATCAACATCCAGCCGCCCACACGATCGTCATCGGCGGGAATCGGCCGCGGCAGGCCGTTTTTCTCCAGCACTTCGCCCAACTGGTCGGCAATCGTCAATTCCGAAGTGTGATGCGCAAACGCATCCGGCGAAAGATAAATCGATTGAATTTTCTCGCCTTTATTCCGCTCCACAATCGCCTGCGCCAGCATGCCCGGCGAGAGATGGTTCTGTACAAACTCTCGATAGGTGATTACGCCCCGGCCGTTCTCTGAGCCCGCCTGCCCTGAGCCTCGAAGGGTGCGGCCAGCACCTGAGCCAGTGCCGCCTGCACCTGAGCCCGTGCGGTCCGTTGTCTGGACTCCGGTGGAGTCCACCGGACTCCTGAAACCGGAGCCAGCGCCCGCGTGCCAGTAAACCGCGCTGGGATGCTCGAAGCCCCAGTCGATGGAGATCCACCGCGGCCACCACGCTTCGAGACCGAGTTGCTCGGCGCGCGCCGTGTGCCGCCGCACATCGAAAAGATCGAAATACTGTCCGGCGAAGACGTTCCAATCGCCTTCGAGAAACGCCTGCCGCAGGTGCCGCGGAAGCGCGTTCAGCGTCTTCAGATATTCCGCGTCGTCTTTGTAGATCGGATTATCGGCAATCGTGGCGCGAATGAAGGCGTAGTCGCTCGGATCGTATTGCCCCGGACGGTCCATCCCCGGCGCCGGCCGCCGGTCCACCCAGAGCGCCTTCACCCAGGCGTGCCCGATATTGCCGGGGTTGGTCGCCGCGGCCATATTGGGAGTCGTCCCCGGAACCGCGCAGCGATTGCGGCTGGTGAGAAATTGCCACTGGCCCAGCGTGAAGTGGGTGAGCTCGTCAATTCCGATAAAGAGAAATTCCGCGCCCTGGTATTGATAGACGTCATTTTCGCCCGCGGAATAGCCGAAGCGGGTGGTCGAGCCATTGTGCCAGGTGATGATGTGCTTCGCTTCGTCGTAGCTGCGGTAAAGGTCGCGCGGCACGTCCCGGCGAAAATAGCTGATCAGCGAACCCTCGAGTTCCGGAAACGTGCGCCGCAGAAGCAGCGTGTCCACATTGTCAGTGCCAACCGCTTGGCTAATCGCTTCCCAGAGTAGCGCTTTCGTTTTTCCCGGGCCCGCGGCTCCGCCAAATAGCCGATACTTCGCCCGGCAATCGTGAAACTCCTGTTGCCTTTGAAATGGCGTGTAGTAATCGGAAATCCGAACCGTCTGTTCGGCTTCCGCCGCTTGCGCCGAAACCTGCGGCGCCGCAGCTTCGGGCTGGAACTCCACGCCTGTGTTAAACGGCGCGTAGCTTCTTGCCCACGGCGTAAGCCGCCGTTCCGCCGAGCAAGAGCGCGCCAATGGCGTAGTGCTGCACGCTGATGATCACTCCGGCGGCAAAGGCCAGTACGCCCGCGAATTCCACGATCTCGCCGATTTTCTGCTTGCTCCACGATGCGCTCACTTCTCGCCTCCTTCTAATTCTTCCGGCTCGTGATTGATTGCCTTATGTGCGGGCAAAGGTATATCCCAGATAATGCGCACACGTCCGGAAGTTCCCGCCGTGGCCGGTTTGCCATAAGCCCAATCGGCAAACGTCTCTAAGGCCCGGAGCCTCGTCGCGGCGCCGCGGTCGTTGCTCTTCTCGATGACCTCGCATCCGAGCGCCGCCGGGTTGCACGCCGCAAAGATCGCCAGCGCTAACTCGCGATGGTTCCGCGGAATCGGATGGGCTTTTGTCAGCCTCGGCGGCGTTTCGACTGCATCCTTGTGAGCCTTGACGGCGAGGCGCTCTGCGCCCCCGTCGCCCTCGCAATCATTGCGTTCGATCTGTTCCCCAGCCGCGCGCTCTTCCGCCGCCGGGGAATTTTCGCCAATTCGCTTCCTTCCCATGTCAGTAGCCCCAGCACTGATAGCGGATCACGTCGCTCGCCGTTCCCGTAATGGTCATGGCTGTCGCCGACGTATAGGTAAAACTTACGGCGTTCGTCACCGTGGTTTGGTCGCTGCCGTTGCAGGAGTAGGTCGTTGCGCCAGTCCATACATCGTTGCCACTAAAGGTCACCGCCAACGTCCCACCGGAAAGCGTGCCCGTGGTCTGCACGCGATGCGTCCAGATGCGCGAGTTGGTTCCCGAATCGGTCACTGGCGTGGTTGCGCCGGTAATGAGCGCGCCGTTCACCTGCGTCTGGTTGACCCCGGCACCGATGCTCAGCCCGGTAACAAAATTCCGTATCCACGGATTGTTGATCACCGCATTGGCGAAGCTCTGCGATCCGCCAGTGGCCGTATTCGTTAGGCTGATTCCTTTGCTGCCCGCCCCGCTCGCCCCAAGACACTTTAGCCCCGGAGTGATGGTCAGGTTATCGACCACCGGGTTGTTAGCCCCACTGGTGAATACATCGAGGCAGTCTGCCGTTGACGATGGCGGCATAAGGCAGCGCACATTCCCAATGGTGATGTTCCCGATCACCTGTCCTGTGGTAGTGCCAATCTGCATGCAGGGCTGAGTCGTGCTCCAGCCATTTACCGGAGTGATACTGATCGTATTGGTGTCGCCGCCCGCGTTAAGATTGACCGTGAAGTTCCTGGAGTCCAACGCCTGAAAAGGCATGAGGCTGCTGGAATTGGTCTCGTGAACGATGCCGTTTATGGTGAAGTCGGCCGAATCGTTCATGATGATCCCGCCGCCAAACGCTTCGATCCCGTTATCGTCCACGATCACATCGAACTGGCAATGCGCGGCGCAACTGCCGGAGAACATCGCGTCATTACCCAAAGAGCCGGTCAGGGAAATGCGCATCTTCACATGGGAGTCTATGGGACCCAAGCCATTACAATTCCAGCCACCCTTAAAGCCGGTATCCGCTGTTTGAACCGTCGCGTCGATGTTCACGAACGAGATCGGCGCGGTTCCGCCAGGCTGGTTATTCGGGCAGAGCTTAATCGCGATTCCAGTTGCGCTGGATTCTACTAAATCACCGTGGCGGGTGGTGATCGTGACATCGCTGATCGGGTTGTGTGTGGCTGGCGTGCTGTTGTCGATAACGATGAGGTGATCGCTCGCGGCAGGACTCCATACGTCGAGTGAGTGATGCGAGCCGCCGCTGATGTTCACAAAGCCCGCGCCCGAATCCGTGCACGTAGAGGAATTGGCGTTGAGCTCCACGTTGTCGAGCGTGATGTTGTTGACGGGCGTTGCCGGCGTGTCCACAACCAGCGGAGCGCAGGTTCCCGAACTGACCGTACTCAGGCCGCCGCCGCGAATGGTGAAGTTGTTCGCGCCATTGCCTAAGTGGAAAAGATTTGTTGAGCCGGTTAGCTGCTGGATCGTGACGCCGGGAGCCATTTCTATCGTGATGTTCGCTGCCGT